>ERZ780004.686-NODE-686-length-6907-cov-4.57078_pt1 | contig 6907 bp, 5 predicted proteins | sample MGYA00511875_ERZ780004 | MGnify/ENA primary metagenome ERZ780004 (study PRJEB29588, sample SAMEA2155132) | human gut metagenome | biome: human gut; feature: human-associated habitat; material: faeces | place: Denmark | collected 2008/2010 ... | reverse complement strand
GGCGAAAATCACCTCGGGCTTCAGCGGTGCCGACATTGCCAAGGTGTGCAACGATGCCGCCCTGCAAGCCACCACCAAAGATGCCGAGGCTGTGAGCCGCGACTACTTCGTGGCTGCTATCGACAACATCCGTAAGGGCTTGGAAGACAAGCAGAGCGATGTGGGCTCGATTAAGTTCTCCGACGTGGCTGGCATGGAAGAGGCTAAGCAGGAAGTGACCGAGATTGTGGATTTCCTCAAGAATCCTGAGAAATATAGCCGTTTGGGCGGCAGAGTGCCTAAGGGCGCGCTGCTCGTGGGCCCTCCAGGCACCGGTAAAACGATGCTGGCAAAGGCAGTGGCTGGCGAAGCAAATGTGCCGTTCTTCTCTCGCTCTGGTTCGCAGTTTGTGGAGAAGTTTGTGGGCGTGGGCGCATCGCGTGTGCGCGAACTCTTTGCCGAGGCGAAGGAGAAGGCTCCGTGCGTGGTGTTTATCGACGAAATCGACGCCGTGGGCACCAAGCGCAGCAACGAGGGCTTCAACAGCGAACACGACCAGACGCTCAACCAGTTGCTCACCGAAATGGACGGCATAGATGGCGCAAGCGGCGTGATAGTGCTGGCTGCCACCAACCGCGAGGATATTCTCGACGACGCGCTCTTGCGTCCGGGTCGTTTCGACCGCAAGGTGCATGTCACGCTCCCTGCGCTCACCGACCGCGAGGCTATCTTTAAGGTGCATCTGAAGAAGGTGAAGGTGGATGAGACTGTGGATTTGACACAGTTGGCTCGCCAAACCCCAGGTATGAGCGGTGCGGAGATTGCCAACGTGTGCAACGAGGCGGCAATCTCCGCCGCACGCCAGAACCGCGAGGCTGTGACGATGGCTGACTTCAACGAGGCTATCGATAAGGTGACGCTGGGCTTGGAAAACAAGTCGATGCTGATGACTCGTCAAGATGTGTATGAAACTGCCGTTCACGAGGCAGGACACACCACCACTATCTGGCTGCTCGAACATGCAGCTCCGCTGGTGAAGATTTCGATTGTGCCACGCGGCAAGGCGCTGGGCGTGAATATGACTATGCCGGAAGAACGTGTGGGCTACACCAAACAGGCGTTCCTCGACGAGATTTGCTCGTTTATGGGCGGTCGTGCGGCAGAGGAGCTGTTCCTCGGCACGATTGGCACTGGCGCGCTCAACGATATGCAGCAAGCCACTCGCATTGCGCGCAGCATGGTGATGTATTACGGTATGAGCGAGAAGATGCCTAACATCTCGTACTACGACCCACAAGGCCAGCTCGGACAACGTCCATACAGCGACGAACGCGCACGCCTCATTGATGAGGAGACTTCGCGCATAGTGAATGAGCAGTACGAGCGTGCAAAGAAGTTGATTTCTGAACACGCCGAGCAGCACCACAAGGTGGTGGATGCGTTGATGGAAAAGGAGGTGATTTTCGCCGCCGACGTAGAAGCTATCTTCGGCAAACGCCCCTGGAAGAGCCGCACCGAGCAGCTCATGGAAGTGGCAGAGGCACGCCGCAAATCCCAGCAATAACAGGCAGGTGGGCTCGCTTTTGCCTCACACAGATCTCACAGATCCCACGGTATTGCACGCCTGGTGTTAAATCTCACTGATGCTCTACGCAGCCTTGCACCCTTAGGTTCACACAGATCTCACAGATTCCACGGTATTGCACGCCTGGTGGTAAATCTCACGGATGCACCACGGCTTCTCTTGAAAGCCTATTTAATCCGATTTTTACACCTATTTAATCCATTTAAACCCGATTTACACCGATTAAAATAAATAAAAAAATTGGTGTTAATGGATTTTTAATGGATTAAATAGGTGGTTTTTTTCTGCCACAAATTAGCACAAATTTTCACAAATTATTTTTGTTGAATCTCGTTGAATCTGTGTGAGCCCTAAGGAGCGAGGCTGCGGAGAGCCTCTGTGAGATTTAACACCAGGCGTGCTAATCCTGTGAGATCTGTGGGATCTGTGTGAGCCTTAAAACTGGGCGGTGGGGAAAAAAATATGCCCCTGCTCACGTGAGCAGGGGCATATTTTGTGTTAGAGAGGGGTTAATCTAATTCTTCGTCTTCGGTGTAGGCGGGGATGACTTCGCCTTCGAGTTTTTTGCGGATGGTGCATGTGCTGTTGCGGAAGGTGTGACCCTTGCTGCGGTGCACAAGAAAGTCGATTTTCTTGCTATGCGCCATCTTGTCTTTCACTACCCAAAGTCCGTTGACCCATGGCGTTTTGTGGTCGGTGACCACGATGGTGTCGCCAAACTGGAAGCCTGCGCGATAGAGGTCGAGCGAGAGTGCCACCCAACGGTGTTCGCCAGAAAGCACCTTTTGAGGAACGATTCGGTCGCCGCTTGCAGTGCCTCGGCCACATTTGCCACCTGCGTAATACATGGTGGAACGTACGGTAAACTCGCCATCACCAGCAAGAGCCAGTGAAAAAACAGACAGGATAGTTACTAATGCTAAAAATATTCTTCTCATATATTTGTTTTTGTGGTATAGCCGCCCATTATGGAGTAGAGTGGGGCGGAACGATAATGTTTTGCTTGTGCTATACCTGGTTTTGTGATGAGCTGTTTCAAGCAATAAACAACTGTTTCAAATGGCGTATAAAATGATAAATATCGCCGTTTGACATACACAAAGTTAATCTATCTTGTTGAAAACGAATAGGGTTAGTGATTTTTTAACCACACTGTTAAAAATTGTAATTTTATAAAAAATGCACAGATTTAAAAAATGTGTGTTGCTCTCAGGGGGCTGATTCTTGCATTTTACCCTTTTTTGCTTTTTTCGGAGGCGTGGCAATCGGTAGCAAAAAAAAGTGGCGAAATGTTAATGGGCTTAACACTTCGCCACCAAAACTTATAGATTTTCTATCTGTTAGTCTTTCTTTTTCTTCGAGCGGAAGAAGCCTTTTTTCTTGGTTTCTTCGCCTTCGTCGCCGTAGCCATAACCGTAGCCATATCCATAGCCGTAACCATATCCATAGCCGTAACTGTAGCCATACTTCTTGGAGTTGAGTTTCACGCCGTTGAGCAGCACCACCATGTTCTTGATTTTTTGCTCGTCGCTCATCTTCTCAAGCTCGTCGAGGAATCGCTTGTCGATCTTGCCAGCGCGGATCACATAGATTGTGGCATCCACATAGCGGTTGATCAACGATGCGTCGGCAATCAAGCCAAATGGCACGGTGTCGAGAATGATGTAGTCGTACATTTTCTTCAGCTCAGAAATGAGCATTTCCAAACGATCGCTCATCAAGAGGCTGGTAGGGTTGGGTGGAATGGCACCGACATTCACGAAGTCGAGGTTTTCGTGGAGTTGGCCTTTGATGATAATGTCGTTCACGCTGTCCACTTGTTCGGAGAGGTATGCGCTCACGCCAATGCCGTTGTTGCTGATGTTCACATAGTCGGAGAAGCGGCCCTTACGCAAGTCTAAGTCCACGCACACCACCTTCTTGCCTGCTTGTGCGGTGGTAAGTGCAAGGTTGAGCGCCAAGAAGCTCTTACCCTCGCTGGCAGTGGTGGAAGTGAGCTGAAGCACTCTGCCTTCGGAGCCCTTCTTAGGCAACACATAGTCGAGGTTGCTTCTGATGATACGCAATGCTTCGCTGATGCGGTCGCGGCCGGTTTCGGTAACCACAATTTCCTTCGATTCCTGTCCGGCTGGCTTTTCGGGCACTTCGCCGATAACGGAAAGGTCGGTGTTGTCCTCGATGTCGCGGCGTGAGCGGATAAGCGTGTCGAGCGATTGAATCCAGAACATCAGGTAAATCATCAGTGCTGGGAACGCCAAACCCAAGATGATGCCGAGGGCAACGATTCTGGTTTGGTTAGGCGACACTTGACCCGCGCTTGCCGATTTCTCAATCACCTTAGCGTTAGGCTCGGTGATAGCGAGCTGGAGCGCATTCTCTTCACGCTTGTTAAGCAGGTAGAGGTAAAGTTGCTCCTTAATCTGTTGCTGGCGTGAAACCTCGGTAATAGCTTTTTCCTGCGATGGGATAGCCGACATACCGCCAGTGGCGCGACCCTCTTGCGAGTGGGCGTTGGCTTGCTTCAGGCGGAGCGAACTCACATAAGTGCTGAGCGATTGCAGAATGGTGCTGCGCATCGAGTTGAGTGAATTGGTGATTTCAATCATCACAGGGTTGTCCTTACCCGATGAGGCTTGAATCTTCTGGTATTGCAGCATCTTATCGTTGTAGTTGGCAATTTGACCTTGGATGCCAGCATCAGCCAGACCAGTATTGCTTGGAATCAACTCTTGGCCGTTCATGCGGTGCATGTATGCCACAATTTGGTTAGCGAGCGACACCTGAAGGTCGGCATCGTTGGCGCTCTTCACAAATTGAAGGCTTGTGGTTGGGTCGCTAAACATCTGCGAGTTCATATTGTTCACCTTCAGCTGTGCGATACGGCTGTCCACACCGCTAAGGTCTTTCGAGAGCGATTCAATACGCTCGGCGATAAAGTCCTCGGTGTTTCTTGCCACAGAGTTCTTATCGTCGATAGCCTCCTGGTTATACACAGCCACCAGAGCGTTAAGCACGTCGATGCTCATCTGCTCGTTGTCGCAAGCGAAAGAGAGGTTCACCACGTCGCTAAACTTGTCGGCAGCCTCGGCGTTGAGGTTTGCCTCAAGCGCTTTAGCCACGCCATCCACGGTAGATACGCGTGCTATAACCTTGTAGTCTTTGTATTGTTCGGTGTAGTGCTGTGTTTTGGTGATGGCGATAGGACCAAACTCGGTGTTCACCTTGTTGCCAAAGTGAGCTCTTTTCCACTCGCCGTCGTTGATTTGAAATTCCAGGTCGTTGCCACCCTTAGGCACCACGGTCATTTCGAATGGCTTTTCCACATCTTGAAGAGGGGTGATTTGGAGCGGACTGGTCTTGTAGCAGTTCACATCGCGCAAAAACACGTGTCCGTAGTAGCGAATGTTCAAACCCAGCTGATTGACCACGGTCTCCATCAGAGTGGTTGATTTCAACTTGTAGATTTCGTTAGCCGCCATGTTGTTGGCGCCAGCGATACCCAAGTCGCTAAACAGTGCAGTTTGGCTACCAGCCGATTTCGAGTCTTTAGTGGTGATCAGAATCTTAGCCGATGAGCTGTACTTCTGAGTTTGCGACTTTGCGAATAAAAACGCAAGGCAGCCAAATCCCACCACCGAAATGATAAACCAGTACCAATTTCGCACACAAGCTGTAAGGAAAGGCTTGATTTGGAACGCAGATTCTTCCGCTCTTTTCGCGGCTTTTTCTTTCACCGCGCTTGTTCCGTTTTCTTCAATAATGTTTTGCATACTATTTAGTTGTATATATTTAATTGCAATGAAATATCTATTTTGATGTCAAAAAACTGGCGCAAAAACGCACTTTCGGCATTTATCCACCTTACAACTCACAAAGTTAGTCATATTTTCCCGTATAACTATTATAATCAATGTGTAATTTTCCCCCACCACCCCCATTTTTCCCATTTTTTCCCAATCACCTCACAAACTATTCGAAAACATGGGCTTATGATGGGAAAAATGTGGAAAGTGTTGCATATTTCCTGAATAATTCGCAAATTTGCAAAGAGCAGTATTCGCGCACGTTGGGCACGACCACGACTGTGACTATAAACAATGGCACACAAGTGTGGAGGCTTATTGGCGAGGATGAGAAAGGGCAGCCTACAAATATAGGCTTCGGGTCGCTTACGCAGCAGTTAAGTTTCGACCTTGCAGGGCGTGTAACGGGTCGAAAAGTGCGCTATGGCAATTTTTAAAAAATAAGATTACCCATATTATGAGATTATTAATAAAACTATATTTGTGGGTCAGCAGTAAGAGTTCGTCAGGTTTTGTCTTTAAAGGTGATTTAAAATCTGGAACTCTCGGATTTGCGATTCCTATATATGCACTAATGATTGCTGTAGCATACCCTATAGAGAAAATATTCAGAATTGATATTCCGTATTTTATACTGCTCTTCGTTTCCATATTGTTGACTTTCCCTATATATTTTTACTACAAAAAAAACGGAAGGGGGCAAAGTATTATTGATTACTATGATCATCATAAAATAAATAAATGGTATTATGTGGTGCTTCTGTCAATTCTATACTACCTTTTTTTTGGAGGGATAGTTTTTGGAACTTGGTGCATATCAGACTATTATCTAAAAGCTGCCGCAGGGTAGGGGAGATGTTGGAATAAACACCGATTTAATCCAATTTGAAATCCATTAACACCGATTTTTATATTTTTAAATAGGTGTAAATTGGGTTTTAATGGATTAAATTGGTGTTTTTTTAGCCACAAATTAGCACAAATTATTTTTTTGTTGAATCTTGTTGAATCTGTGTGAGCCAAGCCCCTGCCCCACGACCATTCCTTCAACCTCCGTGAGATTTAACATCATCAAAAGCAAAAATCAGTGAGCGGGATCTGTGTGTGCTTTATCCCCATATAAAGTGTGGGGTGGGAAAAAAGATAGCCGCCTGTGGTGGGGCGGCTATATTTGCGTTATGGGTGATGTGTGAGTTTATTTTTTGAGGGCGGCGATGCTTTCTTCGAGGGTTTTGATTTTCGATTGGGCATCGGCTTGCTTCTTGCGCTCGGCTGCCACCACTGCCTCAGGGGCGTTGGCAACAAAACGTTCGTTGCTAAGCTTCTTCTCCACGCTCTTCAAGAAGCCGATAGCGTAGTCGAGTTCGGCTTGGAGCTTCTTGATTTCCTCTTCCACATTGATGGCACCTTCCAGTGGCACACAGTATTCAGTGGTGCCCACCATGAAGCTTGCTGCGGCTGGGTCTTTGGCGTCAGCGTCGGTGATGCTTTCCAGACCGCCGAGTTTTTCCACGATGCTCCTTTAAGGGTTGGTCCACTT
>ERZ780004.644-NODE-644-length-7186-cov-4.37204_pt1 | contig 7186 bp, 18 predicted proteins | sample MGYA00511875_ERZ780004 | MGnify/ENA primary metagenome ERZ780004 (study PRJEB29588, sample SAMEA2155132) | human gut metagenome | biome: human gut; feature: human-associated habitat; material: faeces | place: Denmark | collected 2008/2010 ... | reverse complement strand
TGCATTATGGTGGTGATCATATGAAACAATCAGTTATAAGATGGGAAGAGAACAAAGAAATCGATAGAAATGACATAGACACAACTAAAGACTTATTCGATCAAATAATAGAAGATAGACGCGAAGCTAAAAGCCATGATGTATTGCCATTATTCAATGACGGTATGATTAAAGTACAATTAACAGATGAAACTGGCAAAATAGTTGAAGGCGATATTTATTTAGTGTCAGGTTGGTCATTAAAAAATGAAGATGATAGATTTTTACTATCAGGTGTAGTGACTAATGTATTTGGTCACGAAAAATAAGGAGGTATATTATGAATAAAAAAGCTTGTTTAGAATTAGTGAAAGAAGAGTTCAGATTTTTACTTCAAACTGATGAAGAAGTAGAAATAGTATGCGACAAACTTATAGAAGAATACGAAAGTAGTAATAGATGTGAAGGCTTCGAAGTATTCGTTACAGATTCAGTTTGTATGTTTGATTGTAAAGAGGATGCATTCGAATGGTTTGTTGACTTTGGCACAAGCTGTCTTGCATTACTTGATATATTAGACACACAAAACTTAAAAGTAACACAAGATATGGTAGGCAAAGACTTTAGTGACGCTATGATAGATTGCTACTTAGATAGTCAAGAAAACTATATGAAAATTAACGATCATATATATTTAACATGGTGGATGTAATGAAAATACTCGAATACTTAATAGGAGACTGTGATACTTGTAAACATAAAGACAGTTGTCCTTATATTAAAGAAGGTAAAGGAAGCTGCTTTGAGATAGGAGGCTTCGAACCTCATTATGAAAAGGAGGAATAATATGCCAGTAACACAAAAGCAAAGAGCGTATCTAAGGATATTATCATATCTTACAAACGAACTTTATGATATAGAAGTTAAAACATTTGAAGAAGCAGATAAAATATTAAAAGAGCATAAAAAAGAACTAGAAGAACATATAACAGTAAAATATTACACAGATAAAGAGAAAGAGGATTCATTAATAATGGAAATCTATATAGATGAATGCTATGTATTCATAATAGAACTTTATTGCAAAGAAAAAGTTAAAAGTACAGATACCATATATACTGTAGATGTGACATCATTTGGTTCATATGCATAAACATAAAAAGGAGGAGAATATATGAGTGGAGGATATAAACCAACATATAAATTTATATTAGAAGAGTATAACGACGGTAAACAAAAATGGCAAAGCTGTGAATGCTCAGTAACAGAAGAAGTAACACAATTTTATATAACAGGATATGGAGAAAATGCCAAAGAAGCAAAGGAAGACATGCTTAAAGACCTGGACAATTATATAAATGAATTATTAAGATTCAGACAATTATTAGAAGATCCTAAAGATCCATGTGTTGGATGTATATATAATCCTAGTACATGCTGTATAAAAAATGTATGCGGTGATAAAAAGAAATATAACGAAGAATTAGAAAAGAGAAAGGAGCTTAAATAATGGGAAATGAAGTAATTAAAGTTCTTAATCATTTAGGCGACCAATTCGGTGTAGCAATCGATTGGTCATCAGCTAATGTAATGCCATATTTAAACGACTTAATGACTCGTATGATCAAATACGGTATATATATAAATATCTATCATATTATATATGCCATATTTATAACAGCAGTATTTATTATAGTAACTATAGTACTATATAAAATAGCATGTAAAATGATTTTAAGATCAGAAGAAAATGAAGAGCATATTAATTCAGCTAAAATATTATCAACAGCATTTGCAATAAGTCTTGTAACAACTGTAATCGTAGTTTTAATAGAAATAGGCAATATAAAAGACTGCATAGCAGATATAATAGAACTAAATACCGTACCAGAAAAATATGTAATAGAAATAATACAAGATAAGATAGATGATTATAATGAGAGTAAAACAGATTAGGAGGTATGCTATATGTATCTAAGTGAAATGACAGACATAGAGCTTATAACAGAAATGAAACGTATAAGTAAAGGTTGCGTTCCCGTAGATATTAATCCATGCTATACATGTAAACATAATCTTACTTCTAATGAATGTAAAGATTGTAGAGCAGACGTTATTGAAGAAATAAAAGATGAGCTTGAAAATAGAAACGTAGACTGGGAGGAAATCATATGCAAGAAAAAATAGAAGATTTTATGCTAGCTATGGATTCACTATTTGCTGACAATAAATACAAAGAAGGCGAAGCAATAATAGATGGACGTTTTAAAGAGGATTTAAGACATGATACCATCGATATATTATGCGATATGTTTGGTTATAAAGTATTAAATTTAATAGACGTAAAAGTAGAAGAGAGTTATATAGTACGTAAAAATATAACCGTATCTTTTATAAATAAAGAAACAGGAGAAGTAATATCAGACACTGATGAATTAGAAACATTACTACGTCGTATTTTATAATTTATCCAAAATAGAGTATATATTAATATAAAGGAGGCTAAACTATGAGATTTGATGATTTTTACGAGGCATTCAACTTTTTAAGAAATCATAGAATGTGTGAATGCGAAATAAATCTTGGTGGCAATGGACACAAACGTAAATGTATGATCAATTACTTTGACAAATGTTTAGACATAAGTGTAGTTAAAGTTAATCCAAAGACAAATGAGATAGATACTAAAATGGATAACAATACTAAAACTGAAGTATGGTTAGAATTTGGCCGTGCTTTTATAGATTATAGTATAACTGATAATGTTATGTTTGAACATGACTACAGACTAGACTGTGGCGCTGATACATTTGAAAAAGCCATAGTAAAGCTTGCTAACCTAGTGAATGAATTTTACTTCGACAATGGAGAAGAAAAGCATAAAATAACAGAACTCTAAGGAGATGGTAATACGAAATATTCAGAAAAAGAAATTAAGTTAGAACAATCTAAATTCAAAGCATATCTAGATAAGGAATTACTAGATATATTTTATAATTACAAAGGCGATAGAAATTGCATATACTTTAAAGCTCTAGCACGAGAAATAAAAGAAAGAAACATAGATTTATAAGGGACGCAGCGATGCGTCTCTTTTATTATACAGAAGGTATAGTTATGTTAATAAATATAATCATAGGTCTAACAGTTTGTGTATGTATAGGTTCATTTTTCGGTATAGCTTTATTTTTAATATCATATAAATTAGACAATAATAACCTATAATGGAATAATTTGTATGATATAATCTAATAGAAAGGAGGAATTGTAGATGAAACATAAGAGAACAAAGATATTGTTAATGACAGGAGTTTTAACTCTAGGATTATGTACAGGATGTAGTACAAATAAAGAATATCTTACTTTAAAAGATCAATATACAAATAGTCAAAAAATGGTAGAGCAATATAAAAAAGATAAAGAAAAATTAATAGAACAAAATAAAGAATTACAAAAAGAGAATAAAACATTAAAACAAGATAAGAAAATAGCAGAATTAGAACTAGAAGAATTAAAAAACAAAGAAGAAGATACAACAGACAACAATGATTATGCCACAAAAGATTATAGCGATAATTACGACAGCAATAATAATTCAACAAGCAATAATGAGTCTAATTCGGATTCATCATTTGATGGAGCTTCCGATGATGTTACTACTGACGAACCTAGCCAAGATTATGTGTATTGGACACCTAATGGTAAGTCTTATCATAGTACTAAAGACTGTCCTACTTTAAGTAGAAGTAAAATTATATATGAAGGATATAACTGTCCAAAGACAGATCCATGTAATGTATGTAATTAGTTATTAATTGGAGGGAGTATAATGAAAAAAATATTAAGTCTATTGTTAATATTATGTACTATAGCAACATGCACAATAGGCTGCGAAAGTCAAGAGGAATACGAAGCTCGTGTTATAAACGCGGTAGAAAATAAGGTAGATACTTTAATGGCAGAGAATGACGCATATAGTCAAGTAACAAATAAAGAATGGTCATATAGCAAAACTGAAGACGGACAAGAAATAGTAACTATGACAGGTACTATAACTTATATAATAAGCGCAACAGTAATATTCAGATTTTATGTAGATACAAATGATGGTTACATAACAAAAGCATCATATACTTTTGGAGACGACACAGAGACTGTAGATGTTCCTAAAGGTGATAATAGTAAACTAGATTTATAAAATAATCCTCCCTTCGGGGAGGATAATATAAGAAGAATATTAAGAAAGGAGAACAATGATGGAACAAAAATATGAAAATATGAAAGATTTAATGAAAGAAATGGAAGAACTAGAAAAGAAAATAAAAGATAAAGCAAATGAGATAATACCAGATATATTAAAAAGAATCAATGAGGATATTAAGCTTATGCAAGATATGGGATATTATATAGAATGTAAAAATGAATATATTTTAGATTCATTATCTGATACATATAATAACAAATCTAAAATACTATATGCAAAACTATATCACAAACCTAAATGTAATTATTTAGCTAAAAATAAATAGAAGGAGGAATACAGATGAGTTATATAGAATTAAATGATGAATATAATAGCATAATTGACACTAGAGGAATAATAAGAATAAACGTTGATAATGTATCAGATAATTTACATTACATTAGAATACATTATAGATATAAAGATACTTCATGTTTACTTGCATATAAAGACATAGAAGTTCTTTATGAAGATAGAGAAAGAATAAAGATAAAATTAGGATTCTAATAAAGGAGGTGTCTTATGTCAGATTTTCAAAAACAAAGAATAGAGCGAAATATCAAAAAAGGAACTAAAAGAAGTTTCAATATGGATGTTCAATACTATAAAGGCATACCTTTAAGATTAATTTGCAGAGATACATATCAAAGTAATAAGGCAAAAAGATTTACTATTAATGAAACCAATCAAAATGTATGGATTCCTAATAAACATTTAAAAGAAGATGGCACAATAAAACAAGGAGAAAACCTAGACTATATATTTATTAAAGCAGCTAAAATGAAAAAGCTAAAATATGCTGGAGTAAATAGTTGGAGCTGGCAAAGACGCTAAGGAGGTATATTATGACTTGGTATTCAAATGAAACGCAGATAATTGTTATGGCAATTTATTTTCTCGTACTAATTGTTGTAATAGTAGGACGTTTCTTTATAGAAGATAGCAATTTAACTTTTTTTGTAGCATTGTTGTTGCTATTAGTTACAACACTTGGGTTATTTAAATATATAACAGAATCTACTGCAAAACAAAATGAGGTATTGACTAGCAAATACAAATATAAGATAGAAATATTTAAAGGCAAAAACTGTGATACATACTATACAAATGAATTCAAAATAAAAAACGGTATAGTATATTTTGATAACAGATGTGCCGATAATTTTTCAATAGAAACGCTTAAATAAAAAGGAGGGAATATTATGGTTAAAACATTTAGAGAAGTACTACAAAACATAAAACCAGGTGAAACCTGGGATTGTATAAATGATTGTAATATAAAAAGCATATCTTATATAGACAAATCAATAAGAATTGAGTATTGCTCAAGTATAATTTGTTATGTTTTAGATGATGCACAATTCAAATTAAGAAAAGAAGAAGTAGAATTTGAGGACGCAATTAAAGCATTAAAAGAAGGTAAAACAATAGAATCATGTGAAACTGAACGTATGTATAAAACAAGAGAACGCGGTGATGAAAAAGTAATCTTTGTAAATACACAAACTAGTTCTACATGGTTAGATTTAGATATCATCTTTAAACAAAAAGAAGTATTTGGTAAATGGTGTATATATAACGAAGGAGAGATATAATGATGTTTTTAATTATAACAGATTCGCTCAGCGATTGTACTAATACGTACGAAGTAAATTTAGAAGGCAAAAAATATACTGTAGAAGAATTTATACAGATGATATTTACAGAGCGCCCTAATGAATGGGGCAATATAGAAGTATACGGTATAGATGTTATTAATTATAGAGGCGGTGAAATAGTGAGCCAACATTTTAATAACGATCTATTAAATAAACCAGTAAAACATGTTATAGCCTATGGAGGTTGGTCCAGAATGGACTATGTTATTTATGTGTAGGTGATTTTATATATGAATGTAATTAGAAATTTGAAGTTAAGAATTTTAATAAGAAAAAATATAAAGAACTTAAAAGAAATAAAGAAGTATACAATTAAATCAATAGAAGAGCTAGAAAGACAGAAGATAGAAACAAAGTACAATGTGATGTATGAATTTAAAGAAGCCGTAGAAAAAGAAATAGACTTTTACAGAAGAAGTATAAAAAAGAGAACATATAAGGACGTTTTTAATATTAGTGAATTGAAGACAAGATTAGAAGATTTTGAGAAGATACGCTCAAAAGTATTTAAAGAGTATTGTTTTATAACGATATTAAATATATTCGAAGATACATCATATACGCCTATTGAATGGATAGATGTATATAATATGCTGATTATCTTAAAAGAATATAATATTGTAGAACATAAACAAGAAGGAAAGAAAATAACAATAGATATAGAATATGCATTTTGTATATTCTTATGTATCTTTGTTATTTTCGTTGCTTTTTATTCTTAAGGAGGGATAGATATGCTTATAGAATTAAAAGATTCAAGCAGAAGTATCGTTGATCTATCGGATATGTCTGTTATAAACTTTACAGCACGTACATTTGGAGATGTATATGCAATAATTGTAGTGCCTAAAGGTTCAACAGAAGGAATATCATTTACATATCCAGACCTTAATACATTACAAGGAGATAGAGCAAGAATAAAATCAATGTTAGGTTTAAGTAAGGAGGAAGAATAATGAGAATATTTAACGATAATAAAATAACTAATAGTACAATAATATCTGGTGATAACAAAACCATTGTTAATAGCGTAGAAATAGATATACCAGAAGGAGCTAGTGTATCAATAAAAAACAATAAAGTGTATATCAATGGTAAAGAATACAAGGACGAAAAATTAGAGAATAAAGAACCAATCAATATAATAGTTAATGGCAATGCTGAAAATATCAGCTGCGGTAACTCAGTTGAAGTTAAAGGTAACGTTACAGGTGATATAGACTGTGGCAATAGCGTTAAAATAGGAGGAGATATGCAAGGAGATATCGATTGTGGTAACAGTGTCGATATATCAGGTAATCACACA
>ERZ780004.628-NODE-628-length-7308-cov-5.76368_pt1 | contig 7308 bp, 5 predicted proteins | sample MGYA00511875_ERZ780004 | MGnify/ENA primary metagenome ERZ780004 (study PRJEB29588, sample SAMEA2155132) | human gut metagenome | biome: human gut; feature: human-associated habitat; material: faeces | place: Denmark | collected 2008/2010 ... | reverse complement strand
AAAATTAATGTAAAAAATAAATAGTATCCATAAAAAGAGACCGGCGGATGTTGTACCGGTCTCTTTTTCGTTATCCCATTGTAACATTGTAAAATCAACGATAACGCTGCATCAGATTGATCAGTAATGTGATCCATGCAAACATGATTCATCACCTCTCGTATATGTGATATGCACAGAGAACAGAAAATATGTACAAATATGTATGTATAGAGCCGCAGTCCTTGACAGTATTGGCAAAACACGATAAAATAATCGGTAGTTTTTTAACGACTTGAGAACGTAAATTCAAATAGAAAACTTCTCATAGTTTAGGAGGAAATGATTATGGCAGTACCTTACAATCACAGAGAGGTAGAGAAAAAATGGCAGACTGTCTGGGATGACGAAAAAGCATTCAAGACTTCCGACGATTTCTCCAAGCCCAAATATTACGCACTGGTAGAGTTCCCTTATCCTTCGGGACAGGGATTACACGTAGGTCATCCGAGACCTTATACCGCACTGGATATCGTAGCACGTAAGCGCAGAATGCAGGGATACAACGTGCTGTATCCTATGGGATGGGATGCGTTCGGTCTTCCTACCGAGAATTACGCAATTAAAAATCACATCCATCCCAAGATTGTAACCAAGAATAACGTGGCAAGATTCAAGAATCAGCTGCATTCCTTAGGTTATTCCTTTGACTGGGACAGAGAGATCAATACCACGGATCCCGAGTATTATCATTGGACCCAGTGGATCTTCTTAAAGCTGTTCAAGGCAGGACTGGCTTACAAGACAGAGATGCCGATCAACTGGTGTACCTCCTGTAAGGTAGGTCTGGCAAATGAGGAAGTAGTCAATGGCGTCTGCGAGCGTTGCGGTTCCGAAGTCATCCGTAAGGTCAAGAGCCAGTGGATGCTGAAGATCACTGAATATGCAGACAAGCTGATCCAGGGACTGGACACCGTAGATTATATCGAGCGTGTCAAGGTTTCCCAGAAGAACTGGATCGGAAAGTCCCAGGGTGCGGAAGTAGACTTTACCCTCACCGGAAAAGATGAGAAGCTGCGCATTTACACCACCAGACCGGATACTCTGTTCGGTGTTACCTACATGGTAGTATCTCCGGAGCATCCTGTACTGGATAAATACAAGGACGAGATCAAGAACTGGGATGATATCGTGGCATATCGTGAGATGGCTGCGAAAAAGTCTGATTTCGAACGTACCGAGCTGGCAAAGGATAAGACCGGTGTCTGCATCCAGGGTCTGACCGCTACCAATCCCGTCAACGGTAAGGAGATCCCTGTATGGGTATCTGACTATGTATTGATGACTTACGGTACCGGCGCTATCATGGCAGTACCTGCCCATGATGAGAGAGACTGGGAGTTCGCTAAAAAGTTTGGTATGCCTATTATCGAAGTTGTAGCCGGAAGCCCTGTCAGCGTAGAAGAAGCTGTATATACCGATGTTGCTGATGGTACTTTGGTCAATTCCGATTTCCTGAACGGCCTGTCTGTGGCAGAAGCCAAAGAGAAGATCATGAACTATCTGGAAGAGAAGGGCATCGGTAACCGCAAGACCAATTATAAATTAAGAGACTGGGTATTCTCCAGACAGCGTTACTGGGGTGAGCCGATCCCTATCGTACATTGCGACAAGTGCGGATATGTTCCCATTGATGAGAGCGAACTGCCGCTGCAGTTACCCGATGTAGAGAGCTACATGCCTACCGATACCGGAGAATCTCCTCTGGCTGCCATGACTGACTGGGTAAATACCACCTGTCCCTGCTGTGGCGGTCCGGCAAAGAGAGAGACCGATACCATGCCTCAGTGGGCCGGTTCTTCCTGGTATTACCTGCGTTATACCGATCCTCACAATGACAAGGCACTGGCAAGTCCTGAAGCATTGAAGTACTGGCTGCCGGTTGACTGGTACAACGGCGGTATGGAACATACCACACTGCATCTTTTGTACTCCCGTTTCTGGCATAAGTTCCTGTATGATCAGGGTGTAGTACCTACTCCCGAACCTTACCAGAAGAGAACCAGCCACGGTATGATCCTGGGATCCAACGGTGAGAAGATGTCCAAGTCACGTGGCAATGTGGTAAATCCGGACGATATCGTACAGGATTACGGTGCAGATACTCTGCGTACCTACGAGATGTTCATCGGTGCCTTTGATCTGAGCGCTTCCTGGAGTGAGGAAGGCGTAAAGGGATGCCGCAGATTCCTTGAGAGAGTATGGAAGTTGCAGGATATTCTGACTGATGAAGAAGGCTATAGTGCAGACTTAGAGACTAAAATGCACCAGACCATCAAAAAGGTCAGCAGCGATTTTGAGAACCTGAAGTACAACACCGCCATTGCAGCTATGATGTCCCTGATCAACGAGTTCTATAAGAAGAACGCCATTACCAGAGGCGAATATAAGACACTGCTTACTTTGCTTAACCCCGTAGCACCTCATATCACTGAGGAGTTGTGGCAGACTGCCGGATTCGATGGTAGACTGTATCAGGCAGCATGGCCTGAATTCGAAGAAGAGAAGACCGTAGAGAGCGTTGTTGAGATCGGTGTTCAGGTCAACGGCAAGATGCGTGTAACCATCAATGTTTCCAAGGATGAGACCAAGGAAAATGTCATCAACATGGCAAAAGAAGCTCTGGGAGACAAGCTGACCGGCAACATCGTAAAAGAGATCTATGTTCCCGGCAGAATCGTCAACATCGTAGTTAAATAGTTCAGCTATGAACGAATATGTCCATGAGGTAGAAATAAAATAACTCCTGACAGACCTTACGTCTGCCGGGAGTTATTTCTTTGAGCGTTGCTTTTTTCTAAAATGTTTTGAATCTGCTGCAGCTCTGCTTCGGTGCTGTATTTTTTGATGGCTGTGATGGCAGCCTGCATTTCCTGTGGGGTAAAAGTGAGATGCTCCTGCTTTGCCTTACGCATGGCAGGCATGAGAAGTGCCATCATTTCTTTTTGTGATTTGCCGTGCCCTTTGGCAAAAAGAGTGGAGAGAAATTCTAATTTTTCTCTGGGGATGTCCTTCACAAGATCATCCTGCATCCAGAGGGGAGTCTGGGAATAATCCATTTTGTTGACCTCCTGATTGATTTTGAGTGGCTGCGAAAAGTTCGGACAACATAGCCGGATCACAACCGTCCAGATCGGAGAAACCTTCCGGGAACAGCTCCTGCATGGACTTAGCCATATCCATCATTTCTTGAAAATTATGGATATTGTCAAGCATCTGGGTGACCTGCTGCAGGGATGCTTTCTGCGTTTCATCGCATAAAGGCATGAGATCACTGCATAGTTCACCGGCGAGACTGCTTCCATCGGATGATAGAGGAAAACTGTGCAGAGCAGTCTCCGGATGCTTTCTAAATAGTGCCAGCGTATATTGCAATTCCAAAAATTTTATGTAGACAGCAAGTCCTTTCAGGAGATGCGGATCTATATAATAGGCAAGTGTTTTCAGAATCTGAATGCGGTTGTTGGTAAATAAAGTGTCAAAGGCGGCCGCCTTGTCGATTCTGTTATCATCCATGCAGATAATACCTTCCAGTAAATGAATTACTAGTATCTTATGAAGCGGATAATTCGCTTATGCCAATCAGTCATTCGGGGTACGGAAGATCCGCACCCCGGGATGATCGATCATACGTGTGTAAAAAGTCCGGTAAATCAGCAACCGCAATTTCCACAGCCGTTGTTGCCACCGCCACAGAAGCAGGACAGGAGCAGAATCCAGATCAGCCATTCGCAACAATCATTTCCGCCGCAGCCATTGTTTTTATTGCCCAGAAGTCCGCAGCTGTTGTTGCCGCAACCGTTACCGCAGCCGCCGCAGAACAGTAAAAGGATGATCCAGATGCAGCTGTTGCCGAAGATACCGTTACTACAGTTGTTATTGTTGCTGCAGGAATTATTGTTGCAGCCACAGTTTGTAGCAGTTAAGTCACTCATTTTTAGTGCCTCCACTTTTTATTTATGCTCTATTGTATGCGGGGGAGCCTGTCAATGTTTCCGGAAAAGACTTGCAATAATTTTCTAATATAGTAAAATAAATATAACTATGTGGAAATGTAATTAGATGATAATATGTAGTTAAAATGATGTAGGCTTAATTCATATAAGTTTACCCCACTTAGCCCTGACATCTTATTATTTACTTAAGGATAGATTGAATGACACAGAAGATATATATCGTAGAAGGGCGGCAGTTTCGGACAGAGGCGGATTACCAGAACGCTCTGAAGGATCAGCAGGTGATTGAAAATCTTCGGATGCAGACTAAGAAGATGAACCTGTCGGATCAGAAGAAGCTCTTGGAAGTGATCCGTAGCGGAAAATGCAGATTTCACAGTATCCTGGGACAGGATTATATGGAGGAGCTGGCAGAAGAGATCCGCAGACAGGAACGAAAAGATGCCCCGGTTTCCAAAACCAATGCAACGGAAAAAAAGGCTCCTTTCAAGAAACCAGTAAAGAAAAAAGAAACACTGAAACATAGGCAGGTCACACAGAAACAGAACAAACCGCAGTTTGATGAACAGGAACTGGATAAAATAGTAAAAGAAGAACTGAAGAAGCGCGAAAAACGAAGGAAACTTCTGGTAGTCCTCTGCGGTATGGCAGCCATTGTCTGCCTGGGGTATTTCGGCGTATATAATTGGTACAATTATCGTACTGCTGATAATTACAAGCAGCTGAGCGAATTGAAAGATAAAGAGCCAACAGCAAGTGATGCACCGGCTCCGGTGATTCATTATACCGCGGAGGAAGGACAGAGCACGCCGCCTCCGGTGCTGGATGAATATAAAAATTTATTAAATAAGAACAAAAGACTAATCGGATGGGTAAAAATTGACGATACTAATATAGATTACCCTGTTATGCAGACAACGGATAATGAATATTATCTGGATCATAATCTGAATCAGGAGTATGATAAGAACGGATCCATTTTTATGGACAAGGACTGTGATGTGCTCAAGCCCAGCACGAACTTCATTTTATATGGACATCATATGAAGAGCGGGCAGATGTTCGGAAGCTTATCTTCATATAGCGACCAGAGCTATTGTGAGAAACATCCCTACATACAGTTTGACACCATCTATGAAAAAGGCCTGTATGAGATCATGTATGTATTCAGATCCCGGGTCTATAGTGAAGACGAAATCGTATTTAAATACTATCAGTTTATAGACGCCCAGAGCGAGCAGGAATTTGACTCCTATATGAATGATATGGCAGAGATGTCATTATATGACACAGGAGTCACGGCTCAATACGGTGACCGGCTATTAACTCTGTCGACTTGTGATTATCAGGAGAAAAACGGCAGATTCGTAGTGGTTGCCAAAAAGGTGACGACAAAGGAGTAAAGGATGACTAAGGGTACAAAAAAGACCAACAGAAGATTAAAAAAGACAGTAAGGAAGACCCTGGGAACATTGTTCCTGATCTCAGCGATCGTAGTGGCAGCGATTCCTACGGAAGGGCTGCGTGCGGAGGAAGATGCTGTGGCACAGGCGGCAGGACATACACATCAGACAACACATAGCTCTTCTAAATATAAGGTTACGATTCCGAAGGACGCATCAGAGAAAGCAAGTCTGCTTTCCGGTAGCAGCACAATTCCCACCATGGATACGCTGATTCCCGTGGTAGACAGCAATGCGACCATTTATACAACAGAGACCAACACAGACGGAACCAGCTATCAGTTTGCCTATGTGAACTATAAAAATTCCTGGTGTGCAGTATTGCTTGGTTATAATAAAAATACGACATTGACTGGGAATGTACTGGATATTCCCGATATGGTAAATGCGTACATACAGCCTACCGGTAACCAGGGTACCATCAATGGTTACGTGGCGGCAAGTAAGAATGGACAGCCTTTGTATTATGAGGCTCTGACACAGAAGACCAGAGAAGTGGAAGTACAGGCAACAGATCCGAATACAGGTCTACCGTTATATGATTCACAGGGTAAACCGGTGATGGAGACGAAGACTGAGACTTATAAGGATGGTGAGATGCGTCCTTGTTATGCTACGGACAATGCCTGGAAAAAACTTTCTCTTGTGGATTTCTTCCAGAAAAAGGGCACCGGTTATTCTTACACCAGTACGCAGGCGGAAAATGAGGATAAAACAGCAAAAGTATATGACGGATTTGCAAAGACAGAACAGCCGGATGATCAGTGGATCAAGGATCTGGATGTAAAATACATCGGCAACCAGTATCTGGCATCTACAGCCAATCCAAATGGTACTTATACCTGGTCTGTGGCAGGAGATATCACATCTAAAAATCCGTTAGACGGTATTTTCGCCGGAGCCAGCAATATTGTAACACTGAACATTGGTGAGAAACTCATTGGTGTCGGCAACTATGCGTTCTATGGCTGTAATGGTCTGAACAGCATTTCCTTTGGTAATGGTATCACTGTCATCGGTAACTGGGCATTTGCGGAATGCGGCAGTATGAAAGCAGTGAACATCCCCAGAGAGTGTAACCTGGCACAGCTGGGAGATCATGCTTTCTACAGCTGCACCCAGTTGACGGATATTGATATTCCTATTTCTGTAAGTTATATCGGAGACTATGCATTTGCAGAATGCCGGTATTTATATGAAGTAGAGATATGTAATCCGGAGCAGGAGAACGGCATCAGTTCCAGCAGCCTGAAGGAAATGGGCTGGAATGTATTTGAAAATGATGAGACCCTGTATTCCGTGACTTTCCCGGATATGTACAGCGAGACCATCGGAATCTCCATGTTCAAGGGATGTAAGAACCTGCATTATGTAGCTTCCCGAAATGCACAGTTTACCATCAACTCCGGAAGTGCAGATGATAATGTGTATTGCTTTGACTGCTTTAAGTCCATGCTTGCGGATGATCCGGTAAACGGTACTTTCTATTTTGAAGGACTGAATACCAGTCTGCTTCATACATTGTGCCGGGAGAACTGTTTTGCATTCAGTTACATCAATTATGACCCGACTACAAAGTTATACCAGAAGCTGAACCAGTATGAATTGACGGTTCAGGATCCCAATGTTTCAGGTGAACCTGGTCGTTCTACGTTTGTAGTAGATTCCTCCAACCAGTTACTTAATGCCAGCGTAGGAACCGGCGTTAAGACATTGAATATCCCGGATCCCATCGGACCATATCATATTTACAATATCTCGGCAAATACATTTGCCAACAATTGTAACCTAACAATGGTATCTTTGCCTGCCAGTGTACAGTCGGTGGGGGGGGGGGGTTTTTTCGGGGG
>ERZ780004.626-NODE-626-length-7322-cov-7.17641_pt1 | contig 7322 bp, 5 predicted proteins | sample MGYA00511875_ERZ780004 | MGnify/ENA primary metagenome ERZ780004 (study PRJEB29588, sample SAMEA2155132) | human gut metagenome | biome: human gut; feature: human-associated habitat; material: faeces | place: Denmark | collected 2008/2010 ... | reverse complement strand
CCGCCCCCCCCGGCCCCGCCGCATGCCGGGCGACGAACTCTTCGAGCCGGGCCCGGAACTCCCCGGCATCGCGGCTCGCATCGGCCTGGGCAACAAGTCCCGGCAGCTCCTGGCGGAAAAACAGCCCGAGCTGGTAAAGCGTGAATGAAAGCATTTTCCTTTGTTTCATAAGCACTATCGTTTATTTTTTCGTTATAATTTTCGGATGCGGGCGGCAATGTCCCCGGTACGGTCGTCAGCGTACGATAAAAAGGGCACGGCGCAATAAAATCACAGATACACCCGGAACCGCAGGCTCCCCTGCAAATTCCTCCGCATTCGGACGATATTCCCGGGAAAAGGGCATTCCTCCGGGCAAATATCAAAAACTGCCGCCCACAGGCGAGCCGGCAAGAATCGGCGGCCTCAAGGCAAAAAAACGACGGCCGCCATACGGAATCCGCTACAAAGATAAGAAAAAATTTGAAACCTCCCGTCCGCGGCCTTCCGGGTTTCCCGCACCGCCCGCATCTTCCGTATCCCATAAAATAACGTATTTCCCCGCAGAATCGTATTCTCCCCGCCCGCACAGCCCCTGCCCGTAAACAGATACAAAAACAAGAAAGCCTCGACAATCATCAGATTATCAAGGCTTTTCGAAAAGTCGGGATGACAAGATTCGAACTTGCGACCACGCGCCCCCCAGAATTAAATTTTACTTTTTCTAATAAATTTAACAAACTATATTTCAACGGATTTTCCACGCATTCAAAGAGTTGCAACTTGCCATTATCGAGAGTTGTTGCGATTTCGCGTGTTCCACCTGTGTTCCACGCATCATTCGCCTACCCAATCAAAATTGAAAAGTGAATCCCCGACATCCGAAAATGCCGGGGATTATTCATTCAGACAACCGACCCAAAATTCCTATTTCAGATCGCGGGCCTTAATGCGCACGACCTTTCCGTCGCGCACGACAACCAGTTCTCCGTCCTCCTTCTTCGTCTTTTCAATCAGACGCTTACGGGCGAGCAAAATACCTGCGTTGATTTTTTCCTGCATTTGTTTGATTTCAATCTCGCTCATAATTCGTAATCAGTTTATAGGATAACGCATCTTCAACATGAATTGTTATGTTCTTCTCACCCGACGCAACTATTTTAATCTCTTCGTCTGCCGAGCTGTTGTCGTAGATTGTCCAGAAATTGCAAATCGGAGTATAGAGGATTGTTAAATTCTTGATGCCGTTCGCATAACGTCGCCGAATCACATCCGACGGAATATTGTGTCCGCCCTCGCTTACTCGTGTCGCAACACGCTCGATGGCCTGTTCGGGTGTCGGCAACCAAAAATAGAGCAACGTCACAAAATAGCCTTTCGCCTGCGCCCGCTCCACGAATTTCACATAGGAACGGGTCGCCAACGTCGTTTCAAACGCAAAATCCTCGCCTTCGGACAAAAGATCGTCCATTCGTTGCAACATCAGCCGTCCTGCCTCGATCGCCACGCTTTCGGGATTGAACGGCGACAGCCCTTTTGCTATTTCGTCGGCATTGACGAACTCCCGGCATCCCAACATTTCGGGCAGCACGGTATAGGATGCAGTCGTTTTCCCTGCACCGTTGCAACCCGCTATGATATAAAGTTTCGGCATACTTCGTAACAAAGGTACGAACAAGCCGCGCACAAAAGCAAATTTTATTTGCGTTTTGTCGGGGCGGAGTACCTTCGACAAAGTCAAAGGTAACTATTTCAGCCAACTTACGGCCAAATACCAATCTATAAAAATCACATTATACCGAGCAGCGACATTAAAAATCCGGATTTTTCCCATATAATTTATTTATCCACATGGCAAATAATCGGTCGGTTACAGAAAAAACCTTGTTAATTTCGGTGATAAGATCCTTTTCGAGCAATTTCTTTGCGGCCGACTGTACCGAACTGGCCGAAGTAAGACTGTGCCGTTTGATGAAATCGGCAGATGTAATACGCTCGGCTTCGCCCTCCCTGGCGATGGCATAAAGCAACTCCTTCTGCTTTTCGGGAACGTTCGACAGAATCTCCCGGAAAATCGTATCGTTCGAAGCAATCATATTATCGATGGCAGCCCGGATCGTCTCCAACGTACATTCGTCGCCTTCGGGCGTATCGGCAAACGATTCGTTGAAGGTCTTTTGGATATAGTAGGTGTGCCCCTGAAAAAGTGCATAAACCTTTTCCACATCGACGGCGGCTATCGAACGGTTGCGCCGCTCGAAATGCCCGACGATAAACGGAATGTAAATCTCCGCAGGAATGGCTTTCAGCTCCAACATGTCGGCACTGTGGTAGAACGGCCGGGCGGCCGATGCAAACATCTCCTGCATCATGTGGCGTTCGCTCCCGGCAAAGATAAAATGGCTGTTCTCCGACCTTTGGATGTGAGTCCGCAACAAAGCCTCTATATTCTTCTCCGGATATTTGGCAATTTGCTGGAACTCATCAATCGCTACGATGCAAAACTTGTCCGCATGAGACAAATATTGGAAAATCTCATCGAGCGTATATTCGGGTCGCTCGATATCTCCCAACTCCACATTGAAAGTGGGAAGATTGGAGATGGGGTCGAACCCGAATTTCCCGCTGATGGACTTAATCGTCTGAATGAAAAGAGTCGCCATTTTACGACTGCGAGACAGGAGTGTTTCGTAAATCTCCCGGCCGAGCAGATAGGTAAATTCGCGGAGGCTCGACGTATGCAGAATATCGATGAAAAAAGTATAGTACTCCTTACCGATTTCCGGCTTGTCGTAACAGAACTGAATCAGCCCTGTTTTACCCATACGGCGCGGTGAAATGACAACCAAATTATTGCCGTTGGTAACCGACTTGACAAGCCGGGCTGATTCGCTTACCCGATCGCAAAAATACTCCGGAGCGATCTTTCCGGTCACGATGAATGGATTTATAATCTTCGCCATAGGAATATCATTTTTGCAAAAATAATTATTTTATTCAAATTATGCAAATCGAATAATTACACCCTTTTCGCCGACACACACCTGATTCCCGAGAAAATTACGCCGTGAGCAAAATGTTAAAATATCGAGATTTTTGCAAAATCTCGATATTTTTATTTATTCATATTTCGAAAGAGTCTCTTCGAATTCGGAACTTCTGATATAATTATGTTGTTTCCTGTTTACTGCAACAGAAGACAGAAATCCCAATTTCACAAGACCTTGCAGATCGCTTCGGGCCGTAAAATTCGAGATATTGAATCGGGTTTCCATCTCTTTGACCGTTAGGACACTCTGCGGCTTGTCGGATACGATCTTCAATATAATGGCCTGACGTTCGTTGACCGACGGGATTTTAATAAAATCGGCAGTTTGATACTGTTCCGACAATTTGTTTTTTATGTAAAGTTTCAAGGATTCGTACGCCTCGGACATTACATGAAGATTAAACGAAATGAAATAAGTCAAATCGTTTCCATCATTTTCCGTATAGAGGAACGCTTTCTCATATTGGCGTTTCTTGTGGTAGATGATTCTCGATATAGAGAGATATTCAGTCATCCAGTAACCTTCTCTCAACATATACCAATACAAAAGAGCACGGGCCGTTCGACCGTTTCCGTCACAGAACGGATGAATATAAGCTAACAGGAAATGAATCAATGTTCCTTTGATAATGGGATGCACGAAGTTTTCACTTCCTTTTTCATTGAACAATCTGCATAATAACAGTATCAACTCCGGAATCTCAGTATAAGGCACAGGAAAGTGGACAACCTCTCCCGACAAATTATCGACAACATAGATATCATCGTTCGTTCTGAAGCGTCCTTCGTCTTCAGAGTTGTCGAGCGTGTTTTGCGTCATCAGTCGGTGAATGGTCAGCAATCGTTCCGGCGTTAATTCCCATTCCCGATTTTTTGCAATATGCTGAATCGTATTGTAATTGTTCAGAATCATCTGCTCCGATTTATTGCGCGGCTTCGTGCCTTTGCGGAGCATGTCCTTGGCTTTTTTACGCGTAGTGGAAGCTCCCTCCATCTGACTGGAGGCGATGGCTTCTTCCATTAGAGAACTGACCAAATAACGGTGTTTGTCTTCGGCGGGTATCGGAGAATTCGCTCCGAGCGTTCCCCCGAAGTTCATATCGAAATAATGCAGCCTCTCTTGTGTCGCATTGGTAATATAATAATGAAATTTATATTCCTGAAATACGAATGGAATGCTGATGAACGATCGCCGCAACTTGATTAGCTTCCATAATTTCTCATGCGTGATACCTTTTGGGATTTCGAGGTGCTTCACTTTATCCCAGTAAAGGCATTCATTGTTTATCCGTTCTATGATAGGCGGAAATCTACAGTCATTTAACAGATTGATAATATCTTTGATATTATGGATATCAAATGCGGGGGGCTGTTCGATCATAATTACATAGCTTTATTCCAATTTCAAATATACTAAAATATCGAGATTTTTGCAAAATCTCGATATTTTTATCTATACAAATGCGAATCCACTGTTTGTAACAACACAATGTACAGATTTATTATATAGGTCTACAATTAAAACCAAAAAATATTTGCAATCGCTTCATCGACATATTATTTTTGCCCCGTCTACGACTAATGGGCAATTTAGTAATCGCATCATACTCTGCAATTCTCGGGTAGGCGGTTAGTGCTTCGGCCGGATCTATCGAATCCAGCTTTGACAGTATCTTCATTCGCTTGTCGTATGACATTTCGATAACTATCAGCGAATCAATAAGAAAAACTGTGCAAAGCTATGGCTTATTCCATCCGGTTTCCCCGTCGTCACGACAAGGCCGACCGCAACGGCCGTTACGCCGTCAGGCTGTGTATCACCAAAAACAAGCGGCGCAAATATATCGCGCTCGAACTCTACGCCGATCCTGCATATTGGGACGAGGCCGGCGAGCAATTCATCATCCTGCGCAACCTGAAAGGAGCCGAGCAGAAAGCCGAGAATAAACAACGCGAAGCCGACAATGCGCTGCTGGTGAAATACAAGGCCCGTGCCCGTGAGATCGTCGAACGCTTCGAGATCGAAGGCATCGACTGGACGCTGAACCAGTTCGAGGACGCCTTTCTGAACACCTCCAAACAGGGAAAGTTCAACGCCTATTTCACCGACCGTATTGCGGAACTGCACGCAACGGGACATATCGGGAACTCCCAGACTTACAAGCAGACGCAGGACATGTTGAGAAGCTATGACCGGAAGCTGGATCAACGGCTCTTTTCCGACATCGACCTGCGTTATGTCCGGGGATTCGATATGTTTCTTCAAAAGCGGAGCTGTTGCGGCAACACACGTAAATTCTATTTCAAAGCGTTGCGGGCCATTCTGAACCGGGCCAATGCGGAGGGTGTCGGCTCGGTGGCGACCTATCCGTTCGGACGGGGCGGATTCGAGGTCTCCAAACTCGAAGAGGCGACCGCCAAACGCTACCTGCCTGCCGCCGAGTTATCGAAACTCAAAAGCGCCACGGCCAACAATCCGCAATGCGAATACGCCCGCAAGCTGTTTCTCTTCTCCTACTATTGTTACGGCATTTCGTTCATCGACATGGCTATGCTCACGGCCGCCCATATCAAACAGATGGAGGACGGCGATTATATCGTCTACAAGCGGCAGAAGATCAAGCGGCAGAAAGGAGTCAAACCGATTTCGATCAAGATCACGCCCGCAATCCGGCAACTGATCGAGAGCCTGCAAGCGGCCTCGCCGACCGTGGACGATTTCCTGCTGCCGGTCGTCACCCGCTCCGGCTATACGGGCGAGCGGCTCTACATGCACATTCGAACCCGTTACAGCAAGTACCAGAAATACCTGCGTCTGCTCGCCGAGGAGCTCGGAATTGATTTCCACCTGACGAGCTACGTCTCCCGCCCTCACTCCGCCCCCCGCCATACGGCGGCCATGACCTTGCAGCGCAACCACATCCCGCGCGAGGTGATTTCACAGATGCTCGGCCATGCCGATCTGGAAACCACGAACGTCTACCTCGACAGCTTCGACAACGGCGTGATCAACGAGGCGGCAAAAGTTTTGTAATAGGCCAACAATGGTTTAATATTTTTTGTATATTTGCGCTATGAGCGTAAAAAACGAGTCAAAAATAAACCAATTACTGCAAGAGGTTCCGGCTGGAGCCGTGTATCTGACCTCGTGGATGAAGCAAAATAACATACCGCATTCCACCCAACACAGATACGTCGAATCCGCTTGGCTGACCCCCATAGGCACGGGTGCAATGATCCGCACGGGCGATACGCCGACATTATACGGAGCCATGTACAGCCTCAATACACAGGCTGACAAACACCTGACAATCGGAGCCATGTCGGCACTGGAAATCCACGGATATTCGCACTACCTTCCGATGGGCAGGCCGACCGTTTCGCTGTCTGCTCCGCAAAAGGAGTATTTACCGCTTTGGTTCAGAAAATACGACTGGGGTATTACGCTCCGGCTGTTTACCACCGAAATATTCAATTCCGACACCGGAATCACCACCACCCGACAAGGGGTTTTCGAGTTGCCGATCTCTACCCCGGAACGGGCGTTTATGGAGTGTCTGCACCTCGCTCCGCAATATTACGACATTACCGACCTCTATTATGTGATGGAAATGCTGTCGATACTCCCGCCGAAGAATGTGCAACGACTGTTGGAGGAGTGCCGTTCCGTCAAAGTGAAACGGCTGTTCCTCTTTATGGCCGAAAAGGCCCGTCATGCGTGGTTTGAGGCCCTCGACCTCGACAAGGTAGACCTCGGCAGCGGCAAGCGGGTAATCGCCAAGGGAGGCGTTTACGATAAGAAGTACCAAATTACTATTCCGGCAGAACTGAAAAATGATTAATCAAGAGTACAAAGAGCGCGTGCGGCTGTTGCTCCGCATCATCCCGATTATTTCGACGGAAGAATGTTTTGCAGTTCACGGCGGCACGGCAATCAATCTGTTCGTGCAAAATCTGCCGCGCTATTCGGTGGACATCGACCTGACCTATATTCCCGTCGAACCGCGGGGAGCAAGCCTCGCCCATATCAAAGAACGGCTGAAAGAGATAAAAGCAAAAATCGAGGCTACGATACCGGGCATTGCAGTACGCGAAGTTCCCAACAAATTGATCTGCACCCATAACGGGCATTTCGTCAAAGTAGAGGTAAACGACGTGAAGCGCGGCATCATCGCACCGCCCATCGAATTGCCCTTATGCGACCTCGCCCAAGAAGATTTCGGCGTATTTTGCAAAGCCCGCATCGTTCCGCTTTCACAACTCTATGGCGGCAAGATCACGGCGGGGCGCTACC
>ERZ780004.618-NODE-618-length-7418-cov-5.01752_pt1 | contig 7418 bp, 6 predicted proteins | sample MGYA00511875_ERZ780004 | MGnify/ENA primary metagenome ERZ780004 (study PRJEB29588, sample SAMEA2155132) | human gut metagenome | biome: human gut; feature: human-associated habitat; material: faeces | place: Denmark | collected 2008/2010 ... | reverse complement strand
AAAAAAAAAAATTTCCCCCCCCCCCCCCCCGCCAAGCTCAATGGCTACGTCGGTCTTGGGTGCCAGCTCCTGCAGGGAAGTAGCCACAGCTACGACCTCCTGCGTAAAAGGAACGCCTAAGTGATTGGCTAACGTCAGTCCGCCGGAGCCGGTGATCATGGGGTGCAGCTGCAATTCTCCCAGCTGATCATAGGCTTTCTTAAGGAGACCGGACAGAGTCTCCCGGATATTGGCGAAGTGACGCTCATAATCGGAAAATAAAATATTGTGGTTTTCATCTAAAATCGCAATCTTGACAGTGGTAGAACCGATATCTATGCCGAGTGTTGCGTATTTTTCCTTTGAATTCATGTGATACATCCTTCCTGATAAAATGCTGTAACTATTCAGAAGGTCAATGATGAGTTACAGAATTACTTCTTAATATATGCGACTTTTCTTTCACAAAACTTTTTTCATTATACGACAAAAAAAACGATATTGCAACGAACAAAGACAAAACGCTGTCGTTAAAATTGTGTAAAGAAAAAATTAAATAAATAGTAATTCTATAAACTTTTGAACGTGCGGTTTACTTATTGTCCTGTGGATGTTACAATCTCGATAGAGAAAAAACGAATAGGTAATTAATAGAAACGGAGAAACGACTTTATGAGCAAATTTGAGAAAAAATTCGGCAAATATGCCATTCCGAACCTCACACTCGTACTGATCATGTGCTATGTGGCGGGATATATCATCCAACTGATGGGAGCTGCAGGCGGTACGAACCTGCTGGGCTTTTTGACACTGGATCCTTACCGGATCCTGCACGGACAGATCTGGAGACTGGTGACCTGGGTGATCGTGCCCCCTGACAGCCTGGACATTTTTACGATCATTATGTTGTTTTTCTATTACAGTCTGGGGTCTACTCTGGAGCGCACCTGGGGGACCTACCGTTATAATGTGTATATTTTCTCAGGCATGTTGTTCACCATTATCGGAAGCTTTCTGTGCATGGGATTTGCTTACCTGATCACCGGAGGTATGGCTGCCGAGGCAGCGTCTGTGTTATTTTACCGTGGTTCTTATGCATTCAGTACCTATTACATCAACCTGTCGATCTTCCTTGCCTTTGCAGCAACTTATCCGGATATGCAGGTGCTCTTAATGTTCGTGATTCCCGTAAAAGTAAAATGGATGGGAATCCTGGATGCCGTTTTGATGGTTTACTATGTGATTGTAGGCAGCCTGTTTACGAAATTTGCAATTGTGGCATCCTTACTTAATTTTGTGTTATACTTTTACAGAATGCACAAAAGCCGCATCTCGCCGAAACAGATGCACCGCAGGGCTCAATTTGAGAGAAAAACAAACGAAGGCAGAACTAAAGCTACGAGGCATAAATGCGCGATCTGCGGCAGGACGGAAGAGGACGATCCGAGCCTGGAGTTCCGTTTCTGTTCTAAATGCAACGGCAACTACGAATATTGCCAGTATCATCTGTTTACGCACGAACATGTGAAATAAAGATTTGTAATATCCGTTACGGCATGACTGCTCGCAGGCAATGCCGAGCGGATATTAGCAAATCGAACAGACATGAGCAAGAAGGACGATAGTCCGGACCCAGAATGGATGTACACTTTCGAGAGTGCGAAGCACGGAGAAAGTGTATTATTGCAAGAGGCAGATGCATGACTGCTCGCAGGCAGAGTGCGGAGCATGGAGAAAGTGTATTATTATAAAGGAGACCTTATATGAACAAAGAAGTATTATTTGCCAAGACCTTAGAGGAGGTCCGCAAGACCGCCAAGGAGCAGGGAAACTGCATCAGCGAAGAACAGGTAAAGGATGCCTTCGCGGAACTTGACTTAAGCGGTGAACAATTGCAGATGGTATTTGACTATCTGTTGAAACATAAAATAGGTATCGGACAGCCCATGGATCCCGACGAATTCCTGACGGATGAGGAAAAGGATTATTTACAGGAATATCTGGACGAGGTGGCGGAGTTACCCACCTACACTGATGGGGAGAAGCTGGCATTTGCTATGTCTGCCATGGCAGGTGAGGCGGATGCGCAGCAGCGCCTGATCGAGATTCATCTGGCAGATGTGGCGGAGATCGCGAAGCTTTACGCCGGACAGGGCGTTCTGCTGGAGGATCTGGTAGGCGAAGGTAATCTGGCACTGTCTTTTGGTGTTACTATGCTGGGCAGTCTGGAGAAACCACAGGAAGTGGAAGGAATGCTGGGTAAGATGATCATGGATGCCATGGAAGAATATATTGCCGAGCATGCGGAGAATTCCAAGATCGACAAGCGGGTGGAAGACAAAGTCAACAAGGTGGCGGACAAAGCCAGAGAACTGGCGGAGGAATTGCAACGCAAGGTGACCATAGAGGAACTGATGGAGGAGACCGGCATGTCCCGCAAAATGATCGAGGATGCGGTGCGGATGAGCGGTTTCAAGATTGAGGATATCGACAACAATGCAAAAGACAGTTTATGAGAACTATAAATACAGCCTGCAGGACACGGCAAAGGTTTACATAGGTGCAAAATATACTTTTGCAGAGCTTTTGGAGCAGGATGATGTGGCGTTTAAATTCCGCCTGATCGTGGAACGCTATATTTTAGCGGAAAAGGAAGTGGATCCCGAGGATACGCTGGAAACTCATCTGTATTATTTGAAGCCGGACAGCTTTCTGGTCAAGATCTACGACCGGATCAAGGCAAGAGTGAAGATTAATATCATCGAGGAGAAAAAAGGGATCTTCGGCAGAGGGAAGAAACGGTATGTGACGAAGGAGCTGAACATCCGGGAACTGACCGCCATGACCCCGGAAGAAAAAGAGGCAAAGGGCGTCGTGATCCAGGAAATCTCCATGAGCAAGCTGGCACTGGCAGGCTTTTGATAGATTAAGCTCACCCATAGAAAGCATACGCGACTGCTTGCAGGCAGCGAAGGCTTTCTATGAGGGGAGCAAACGAACATGAGCAAGAAGGACGATAGTCCGAATTGCGAATGGGCGTTACGATTTCGGGAGCTCGAAGAGCGGAGAAATCGATTAAGCTAAAAAGTAGGAGACGTAAATAAATGAGAGTAGAAGATTTATCCACATACGAGATCATAGAGAAACGGGAGATCCCCGACATCAACAGCGTGACCTATCTGTGCCGTCATAAGAAGACCGGAGCAAGAGTGGCACTGGTATCCAATGACGATGAGAACAAAGTATTTTACATTGGTTTCCGTACCACCCCGAAGGATTCCACCGGCGTGGCACATATCCTGGAGCACTCCGTATTATGCGGCTCGAAGGAATTCCCGGTGAAGGATCCTTTTGTGGAACTGGTAAAAGGTTCTTTAAATACTTTTTTAAATGCCATGACCTATCCGGATAAGACCGTATACCCCGTGGCAAGCTGTAATGACAAGGATTTCCAGAACCTGATGCATGTCTATCTGGATGCTGTATTTTACCCGAATATTTATAAAAACGAATCCATTTTCCGGCAGGAAGGCTGGCATTATGAGCTCGAAGGTGACGAGGAAGAGCTGAAGGTCAACGGCGTGGTCTACAATGAGATGAAGGGAGCATTTTCTTCTCCGGATGATGTGCTGGAGAGGGAGATCATGAACTCTCTGTATCCGCATACCACCTATGGCTGTGAGTCCGGGGGGGGGCCGGAGGGGTCGACCCGAGGTGATCCCGGAGCTGACGTACGAAGAGTTCCTGGATTTTCACCGGAAGTTCTATCATCCCTCCAACAGCTATATCTATCTTTATGGTAACATGGATATGGCGGAGAAGCTGACCTTTATCGACGAACATTATCTGTCTGCTTACGATGCTCTTAAGGTGGACTCCGAAGTGACCGAGGAGCCGGCTTTCGACAAGCCCGGCCGTATTGTCAGAGACTGTCCCATCGGCGAGGGAGAGGACGAAGAAGAGAATACCTATCTGTCCCAGAACTTCTGCGTCGGTGACAGCTTGGATCCGAAGCTCTACATTGCTTTTCAGATCCTGGACTATGCGCTGTGCTCCGCTCCCGGAGCACCCTTAAAGCAGGCGCTGGTAGACCGTGGCATTGGCAAGGATGTCTACAGCATCTACGAGAACGGTATCCGTCAGCCATATTTCAGTGTCGTGGCGAAGGATACTTCCGTAGAAAAAGAACAGGAATTTTTACAGGTAACGAAAGAAGTACTCGAGAAGCTGGCAGCGGAAGGCTTCGACGAGAAGGCATTGCTTGCCGGTATCAATTACTACGAATTCAAATACAGAGAGGCAGATTTCGGCTCTTATCCCAAGGGACTGATGTATGGTTTACAGGTGCTGGACAGCTGGCTGTATGACGACAGACTGCCGTTCATTCATATCGAGGCGAACAATACCTTTGCCGAACTTCGTAAGGAGGTTAAGACCGGATATTTTGAGGGCCTGGTACAAAAATACCTGCTGGACAATACGCATCGCAGCCTGGTGATCCTGCAGCCGAAGCTTGGACTTTTAGAGGAACAGGAACAGAAACAGCGTGAGAAAATGGCACAGGTGAAAGCAGCCATGAGTCCGGAAGAACTGGAAGCTGTAAAAGAGACCTTCCGTAAACTGAACGAGTTCCAGGAGAGTGAGGATGCGAAGGAAGATCTGGAGAAGATTCCTCTATTGAAGCGGGAGGATATGAAAAAAGAGGCGAATCTCCCGGTGAACGAGGTACGGAGTATTGGAGATACCACACTTTTGTATCATGATCTGTTTACCAACGGTATCGGATACTTACGTCTGATCTTCAGACTGGATCAGATCCCCGGAAAATATTTTCCGTATATCGGCATCTTAAAAGGCTGTCTTGGACTCCTCAATACAGAAAACTATACTTATGGAGATCTCTATAATGAGATGAACCTGGTCACCGGCGGCATGGCTGCGGTGAACAATGTGTATGGCAGATTGCAGGATACGGATGAATTTACGTTGACTCTGGAGCTGAAGACGAAGGTGTTCTATGATCGTATTGCGGATGCCATCGATCTGATGCGTGAGATCGTCATGACCAGTGATTTCACGGACACCAAGCGTCTCTATGAGATCCTGGCGGAGGGCAAGTCCCGCATGCAGGCGCAGATGACGTCCGGCGGACATAGCGTGGCTGCCGGAAGAGCCATGTCCTACGGCAGTATTCCCGGAGCTGTCAGCGAGGAGATCTCCGGCATCCCGTTCTATCGCCTGATCACCGGGCTGGAAGCACATTTTGACGAGAAAAAAGAAGAACTGGTGGAGATCTTACAGACGTTATTAAAGATGATCTTCCGTCCGGAGAATCTCATGGTGGATTTCGTCGGTGAAGAGAAGGCAGTTGGATTGTTGGATGCCCCGGTGGAAGCTTTCAAGGCTGCACTCTATACCGGATCCGTGGAAAAAGCACATTATATTCCGGAGGTCTCCCGGAAGAACGAAGGCTTCTTAACCTCCGGGCAGGTCAACTATGTATGTCGTGCCGGTAATTTCCGCAAGAGCGGACTGAAATATACCGGAGCCCTAAGAGTGCTGAAGGTCATGCTGGGCTATGAATATCTGTGGGTCAATGTCCGTGTAAAGGGCGGCGCCTACGGCTGTATGTGCAGCTTCGGCAGATCCGGTGACAGCTATTTTGTCTCATACAGAGATCCCAATCTTGGCAAGACGATTGATGTATATGAGAAGGCAGCGGATGCCATCGCAGAATTTACCGCGGATGAGCGTACCATGACCCAGTATATCATCGGTGCTGTCAGTGATCTGGATGTGCCTATGAATCCGGCAGCGAAGGGACTGTATTCTCTGAGTGCCTATATGACGGGACTGGACGATGCAGCATTACAGAGAGAACGTGAGGAACTGCTGTCCGCTACCGTTGAGGATATCCGGGCACTGTCCGCGCATATCCGGGCATTTATGCAGGAGGATCTGCTCTGTGTCGTAGGTACGGCTTCTAAAGTAAAGGAAGAACAGGAGAGATTCCTGAAGGTGGAAAATCTTTTTTAAAACGGCAAAAGGAAAGCAGCGATTTTGCAAAAGTGGTTCTGAATCGTAAAAAGATCAAATAAATAAAGAACTTTTGTGATATTATTTCGTTTATAGGGGTGAACAATAAAAAGTCAACAGCAGGCGGATCCGACAGGCTGTCAGGATGCCGTCCGCAGAACGGAGAGGGTTATGAAAAAACGAAATTTTGAAACAAAGATCATTACAGGGTTGCTCACTGCCGGCATGATATTATCGCTGACCGCCTGCGGCAGCTCATCGAAGGGCAGTTACGGCATCAGTGATCTCATGGATGCGGATTATTCTGCTGCTTCCAATGAGGCAGCTGCACCGGAGGCGTCCGCTTATGAAGATGGATTTGGCATGACAGAAGGGTACGATTCCGAAGGAAATGCTCAGGACACAAGTAATACAGTGCCTGAGGAGACTGCAGCCACAGCAGACCGGAAACTGATCAAGACCGTGAATATGGATGTCGAGACCAGGGAGTATGATAAGCTGTTAAGTGCGGTAGAGAATAAAGTAACAGAGCTCGGCGGCTATATCGAAAGTCTGGATGCCTATAACGGCAGTACATATTATAGTTATCGTTCTACAAGGAATGCCAATCTGACCATCCGCATCCCGAAGGACAGACTGGAGGAGTTCCAGAATACGGTCTCAGAGCTGGGCAATGTGACCAGTCGTTCGGAGAATGTGCAGGATGTAACATTGACATATGTAGACCTGCAGAGCCACAGGGATGCCTTGCGGACGGAGCAGGAGAGATTATTACAGCTTCTGGAGCAGGCAGAGAGTGTGGAAGATATTATTACCATCGAACAGCGTCTGTCGGATGTCAGATACCAGTTAGAAAGCATGGAATCCCAGCTTCGCAGCTATGATAACCGGGTTGACTACAGCACCGTATACCTTTATATTGATGAGGTAGAGGTCTATACACCTGTGGAAGAGGAGACCGTCTGGGAGCGTATTTCCACCGGATTTGTGGATAGTCTGAAAAATATCGGCGAGGGCTTGAAGGAAGCAGCGATCTGGTTCGTGATCCATATTCCTTATCTGGTGATCTGGGCGATCGTGATCGCAGTGATCGTACTGATCTTAAAGAAGATTAAAAAGCGCACCAAACGGATCCGTACGGAGGAACAGAAAAAATTCGCCGAAGCGGAAGCAAAAATGCAGAAAACTCTGCAAAATACAGAGGTAACAGAAAACAAGAAAGAACAGGAGAAATAAAAAATGAACGAAAATCCGGCATATAAATCCGGCTTTGCCACCCTGATCGGACGTCCCAACGTAGGGAAATCTACGCTGATGAACCGACTGATCGGACAGAAGATCGCCATCACATCCAACAAACCGCAGACCACGCGTAACCGTATCCAGACGGTACTGACGCTGGA
>ERZ780004.599-NODE-599-length-7639-cov-6.83861_pt1 | contig 7639 bp, 7 predicted proteins | sample MGYA00511875_ERZ780004 | MGnify/ENA primary metagenome ERZ780004 (study PRJEB29588, sample SAMEA2155132) | human gut metagenome | biome: human gut; feature: human-associated habitat; material: faeces | place: Denmark | collected 2008/2010 ... | reverse complement strand
AACAGTAACGATTCGGAATTCTATGCAAAAAAATAGCAGATGCTCATATCTGCTATTTTTTAATGGTTCTGAATCGTTATTTACTTGACAGGCTTTGCTCCTGCCTTTTCCTGTGCGGAAGCGATCATGCGCTTGAAGAAGCCTTTCTTTTTCTCCGGAGCGGCTTCGGTCTTGCCGTGCAGTCCCTTGACATCCAGTACATAGATACCGCTGACAACGGCCTTTACTTCCTTTTTCACGGGAACACTTTCGAAGATCTTCTCATCACAGATCAGGGATACGATCTGCGGGCCAACCTTTGCCTTGATGATGGGAAGCTTGGAACCACGCATCATCTTCGGTGTCTGATCGATCACCATCTGGGGAAGACCGGCATCTTTCATTTTCATGCGTTTCTTATCAATGATCAGCATGGATACGGTCTGCTTGTTGGCATCTAACAGCTCCTGCTGTTCTGCCTGCTTTTTCTGTGCTTTCTTGCCTAAGAAATATAATACTGCAATGATGATAGCCAGAACTATCACGATAACTAATAATGTAATTGCAACCGGACTCATTTTCAGTCCCTCCTTCAGTTAATAGGAACAAATTCCTAAAAAACATTGTAACATAGATGTGATGAAATACGCAACCATACATTTATGATTTCTATCTTGTTTCCGGTTCTTGTAAGGAAGACTGTCACCATGTGGCAGTCTTTTTGTATTATAAAAAATTATGAAACACGTATGTCAATCGGTTGACATACGAGCGGTAAAATTATATAATGTGAAAAAAGAAGGAGGTGCGGAAAATGAAAGTACTGGTAGTATCAGATGTACATGCGAACATAGCCGCATTGAACACCATTTTGGAAAAAGAGGCTGATTACGATATTCTGTGCTGTGCCGGGGATTATACAGACTATGGAATCTATCCGGCGGAAGTGATAGAACGGTTCCGTAATCTGAAAAACACGCATCTTGTGTATGGCAACCATGATTTTCACGTTATAAATACTTATGAAAGTAAGGAATGGAAAAATGTAGAAGATGGAAAATACAAGTGGGTTCACTATAATTGTGAACAACTAAACGACCAGGATATTAGGTGGCTGAAGCAGTTACCGGAAACCGCATATTTTGAGGCGGACGGATGGAAATACGGAATTGCCCATCAGTATGATAGTGGCTATGGGACGATAGAAAGCAGGTACGCGTTTGATAAATATTGGGCGGAGCATTACGAAACAGATAATACAGGGAACAGAAGACTGATTTTCGGGCATACACACAGACAATGTATTCATATTCTGGGTGATGGAATGGAATGGCTGAACCCGGGAAGTGCCTCGTATCGAAGACCCGATGATCCGGATAAGACGGCACATTATGCGACGATTACAGACGGCGAGATCCGATTGAAACAAATTTCCTACGACAGGAAACCACAGTTTGAAAAGGCAAAGGAATTTATAAGTACCGATAAAATGATGAGAACAGAAATTCAGGATTTTATGTTCTTTTTCGGGGATGCAAAGACCTCAAGAGAACCGTTGGAATAAGGAATAAAATAACAATAACAGAGATAAAAAGGGATGGAAAGAGATGAATTGTAGGAGATATCGTCTGGATCAGGTGGCAAATTTCAGAGATCTGGGAGGCTATGCGTGTGACGGTGGTGTAACCAGATATGGTGTGATTTTCCGGAGTACAGCCTTAAATAAGGCGACGGAAGAAGATATTGCGAAGATTGAGCATCTTGGCGTCAGGACGGTCATTGACTTAAGATTTCCCAGTGAGACAAAAGAACTGCCGGACAGACTGGGACAGGATATGGACTATATCAACTGTTCGCTTATGGGTACCACAAAGCTGGAACAGCTGGATGTTGTAAACAGTAGTGTGGTGGAGACCAAAACGCTGCATCGCATGTATCGCCTGATGCTCCGTAACGGAGGAAAAGAGATCAGGAAAGCTCTGGAGGTAGTCGCTGATTCCGAGGGAGCGGTATTGTTCCATTGCGCAGCCGGCAAGGATCGCACCGGCATTCTGGCAATGTTGATCTTATCATCCGTGGGAGTGGAGAGGGAAGATATTCTGGTGGATTACCAATGTAGCAGCACCTATATTACAAAATTTACGACCGATATTTCAGGTTCCAATATCTACAACATGAAATGGATTCTGAACTGGATTGATAGAGAGTGGGGTGGAGTTCCGGAATACCTGCGTCAAATTGGAGTACAAAGTGAAACTATACAAAAAATCAATCCAAGTTTGTTGAAAATTTATATATGTAACCGGTTGACATACAATAAAAATTAGTATATATTCTTAAATGGTTATTCCTACGATGATATTATTCCTGGTATTTCAGAAGCAGTTTGTGACATCTGTGACATCCAGCGGAATTAAGGGGTGATAAAGTGGAAATCAAATATCTCGGAACAGGCGGAGCAGAAGGATTCCCCAGTATTTTCTGCCAGTGTGAAGCATGTCGTAAGGTAAGAACGTTGTTGGGAAAAAATGTAAAGACACGTAGCTGTACTCTGATAGATCAGGTGATGATCGACCTGTCGCCGGATATTTTTTCCCAATGTATTAACAGCCATGTGGATTTATCGGAGGTAAATCACCTAGTATTTACCCATTCCCATTCCGATCACCTGAATACCACGGAAATATGCTTCCGACTGCGGGAAATGGCATCCGTGATTCAAAAAAAAGATAAAAAAGTAATGGAAATTTATGGCAATGATGCGGTTCGGGATGGTATTATGGAGGTAATAGCTAAGGATCCACATGTAGATCTGACAAGGATGAGATTTCACCGGATTCAAAAGTTTGAACCATTCCGGATAGGTCATTTAAAGTTTACACCTTTAAAGGCATATCACAAGCTGGACGAGGAAGCTTTGATCTTTGTGATCGAGGATGGAAGATCGACCCTGTTGTATGCAAATGATACAGGGGTCTTGCCGGAGGAAACACTGGATTTTATAGAACAACAGAACATAAAATTTGACGTCGTCAGTATGGATACCTGCAGAGGTATACTGGATGGTGACACACATATGGGAATTCGGGAAAATGTAGAGCTGCGGGAGAGACTCCGCAGAATGCATGCAGTGACACCGGATACGGAATATTATCTGAATCATTATTCTCATATGTGCGGTATGATTCCGCAGGAATATGAAAGACTGGTAGGTCAGGAGGGGTTCCTGTTGACTCACGACGGACTTTCCGTTACTGTCTGATGCAAAAAAGTAAGATAAGGGGAAGGGAATATGCCAACAATCAAAGATGTAGCTGCAGAAGCAGGAGTGACCTCCACAACAGTATCCAGAGTATTGAATAATCGTGGATACATCAGTGAAGAGACGAGAGAAAAAGTATATTCTGCCATGGAAAAGCTGAACTATATGCCAAACGAAATGGCGAGAAATTTATCCCGGCAGAAGAGTGATTATATCGGGGTGATTCTCCCATCTGTAGAGCATCCTTACTTTAGCAAGGTCCTTCACTGGCTGGAGCACTATGTAACAAAACACAACTACAAAATAATGGTCTGTATTTCCGAGAACAGCAGGGAAAAAGAATTACAGTATATTGATCTGCTCTATTCTCACAGAGTTCTGGGAATTGTTGTGTGCAGCCATATCGGAGAGACGATGGAACATCTGGATTCCAATTGTCCACTGATCTCTTTTGAGAGAGAAATTGCGGAAAATATTCCGGCAGTTCTTTGCGATAACTATCAGGGTGGTATTTTGGCGGCTAACCGGCTGTTTGATGCCGGATGCAGAAATATCGCGATTTTTAACCAGCCTACCAAGGAAAATATCCCTGCATATAGCAGAGAAAAGGCATTTATGAAGTGTTGCGAGAATAAAAAAATCAGTGGACGTGTGGTTTATACAGACAGGTTGGCTCCCTTATCAGAAGAATTCGGCAACAATATTTTGGAATTATTGAAAAAAAATTCGGATCTGGATGGAATTTTTGCAACAAGTGATGTAATGGCTGCAAATATTATCCGTGCATGCAAAAAAATGGGAAAACGTGTTCCGGAGGATATCTCTATTGTGGGATTCGATGATACCTGGATTTCCACACTGACGTATCCTTCCATTACGACCATTCATCAGCCGGTGCAGGAAATGTGTGAATATGCCATAGAAGCGATTGTGAAAAAAGTAAAGAGTGAAAAGGTTCCATCCCAGGTTGTATTTCCGGTAGAACTGATCGACCGGGAGTCCACAAAGTAAAATAATGACGATAAAGGAACAGATATGATAGAAAAAGGAACCATAATGGAAAGTGAAGCAGAACCGTCATCAAAGGAGCTACTGAAAATATATGATACTACGTTGGCAGAAAAACTGATGCAAAAGCTGCTCCCCATGATTGAAAACTGTGCGAAGCAGACACGTTCCGAAAAAGTAGTCGTTGCAGTAAGCGGAGGCTCCGGATCCGGAAAAACAGTGACGGCATTGTTACTTTCCTGCTTCCTGAAGGAAAAAGGGATAGAAAATTACATTTTGTCCGGAGATGCTTATCCGCATAGAATTCCCAAGTACAATGATGCGGAGCGGCTACAGATTTTCAGAGAAAATGCAATTGTGGGAATGCTGAAAGAGCAGACTTATACAGAAGAACGATGTACAATCATTCAGGAATTTCAAAAAGCCGGAAATGATGCGGATGAAAAACATGTCGGGAAATATCCATGGTATGAGTCTTATCTCAGAAACGGCAGAAAAGCTCTGGAAAATTATCTTGGCACGGAAAAGGAAATTAATTTTGAGGAAGTAAACAGATTGGTTCATGCGTTTAAAGCCGGCGGAGAAAAGCTATGGGTCAGACATATGGGACGCGAAGAGACAGAACTGTGGTATGAAGAGAAGGATTTCACCGGAATAAAAGTGCTGTTGGTGGAGTGGACACACAGCAACAGTGAATACTACAGCGGTGTGGATATCCCTATCTACCTTGACAGTACCCCCCAGGAGACATTGCAGAGCCGTCTGGAAAGAAACCGTGATCAATGGATAGACAACCCATTTACGATGATGGTACTGGATATTGAGCAGAAAATGCTGAAAAAGCAGGCTGAGAAAGCAAAACTTATTGTTACCCGGGACGGAACGGTGTTAGACCGGAAGGAATATGCGCAATTTGTTCCGAAGCCTCAGAATAAAAAGGAAAGATGTTATGAACATAGGACCGATGTTGAATCTCTACCCGGATAGTCTGGGCGGAACCCTGGATGATGTTGTAGATTTTTTGAAAACGGAAGAGGCAGAGGGAGCATTTTCTTCCTGCTATATTCTGCCCAGTCTGTACCATACGGATCTGGACAGAGGTTTTTCCGTGATTGATTATTCTCTGAATAAGATGTATGCTTCCGACGAAACATTGGAAGCAATAAAAAAGCTCGGGATTGAATTGAAGCTGGATTTTATCCTGAATCATGCTTCAGTGTTGTCGAAGCAATTCCAGGATATCATTGCAAAAGGGGAAGAATCGGAGTACAAGGATTTCTTCATTAATTGGAATGAATTCTGGAAGGACTGCGGAGAAATGACGGAGCAGGGATATATCCTTCCGGAAGAAAAGTATCTGAAAAAGATGTTTTTCCGGAAGCCGGGACTCCCCATTCTTATGGTACGTTTTCCGGATGGAAGAGAGATCCCTTACTGGAATACTTTTTATCAGGAAGTGAACTACCCTGAGGTTAATGCTCCTGAACTGATGAAAGCTGCCGATCTGCAATATATGCAGGCGGAAATTATTGCACAGGAACTATCCATGGGCTGCCCGGAAGGAAAAAAGCCGGCAGACATTTTACTGAAAATCGTTCTGGAGCGAAAAGCAGGAAGGCTGACAAAAGAACAGGTTACAACGGTCTGGAATTACATGGAGCAGCATCGGTATTATCTCGGACAGATGGATCTGAATATTCAGTCGCCAAAAGTATGGGAGTACTATCGTGAAGTGTTAAAGACACTGGCGGGATATGGTGCTAAAATTGTAAGACTGGATGCATTTGCTTATGCACCGAAGACTCCGGGAGAACGGAATTTTTTGAACCAGCCGGACACCTGGGAGCTGCTGGACAAAATAAAACAGATTGCGGAACCGTACGGTATGGAACTTCTGCCGGAGATTCATGAATGCTATAGTGAAAAGATTTATGAGAAAATCTCAGAGCAGGGATACGTCACCTATGACTTTTTCCTGCCGGGACTCATTATAGATGCCCTGGAATCGGGGAACGGAGAACATTTGGCCGGATGGGCACAGGAGCTGATCGATAAAAATATCAGAACCGTGAACATGCTTGGCTGTCACGATGGAATTCCACTGTTGGATCTCAAAGGAATTCTGGCGGAGGACCGGATTCAGAAACTGATCGACATTATTGTCTCCCGTGGGGGATATGTGAAGGATCTTCACGGTCAGAAAAACATTTACTATCAGGTGAATGCAACTTATTTCAGCGCATTGGGCGAAGATGAGAGAAAGATGCTCCTTGCGAGAGCCTTGCAGATATTTATGCCGGGCAAACCGCAGATCTGGTATCTGGATCTGTTCGCCGGAAAGAACGACTACGAAGCGGTGAAGATGGCAGGTCCCGGAGGACATAAGGAGATCAATCGGACAAATCTGACGACAGCACAGGTATGCAGTGGTTTGAGTAAGCCGATTGTAAAGCAGCAACTGGAGTTGCTGCGATTCCGGAATTCCTGCCCGGCGTTCTCGGAAGAAAGCCGGATCAAAGTAAGCAGTGAAGGATCCCGGATCTGCTTTGTATGGGAACATCAGGGCTGTACTGCACAGCTGAAGGCAAATCTGCAGGATTGTTCCTATGTGATTGAATTCTGTGATCGGGATAGAAAGAGAACGCTCATCACAGAGGGATAAAATATCACGGTGGGAGACCGCCGGCTTGAATACAAAAGATAGAAGAGACTGAGAATGTTGATTTTTCGGCATTTATCAGTCTCTTTTGCTGGAAAGAAGGTTTGTATTATGATATATTGAGGAAAAGGGATGTTTTTCATCTGAAGGGGCAGTATTATGAGTGAAGCATTTGAGATCGTAAAGACAGGAATAGATTTTTTCTGCAGCCACCTGGTATTTTTTAATATGTTATTTGCCATCGTGATCGTGTTTTTCCAGCGACGGGATCCGAAGAGCGTGTGGGCATGGCTGCTTTTGTTGTATTTTATACCGGTACTGGGATTCGTGTTCTATCTGTTACTGGGGCAGGATATGCACAAGCGGAAAATGTTCCGGATCAAAGAGGTGGAGGATCACATCAGCAAAGATATAAGACAACAGGAGTACCGGCTGAGATCCCGGGATGTCCAGGAAATGGATGACAGTATCCGGGGATATGAGGATCTGGTCATGTATAATCTGGAGGCCGGAGAAGCCATGCTGACGAAGGACAACGATGTGGATATCTTCATCGACGGCAATGAGAAGTTCCGGGCACTGATGGAAGATCTGCGGAATGCGGAGCATTTTATCCATATTCAATACTACATTATTAAAAACGACGTATTATTCAATCAGATCAAGGATATTCTGATCGAGAAGGCGGCACAGGGCGTGGAGGTCCGGGTGCTGTTCGATGCCATGGGGTG
>ERZ780004.588-NODE-588-length-7782-cov-3.06833_pt1 | contig 7782 bp, 7 predicted proteins | sample MGYA00511875_ERZ780004 | MGnify/ENA primary metagenome ERZ780004 (study PRJEB29588, sample SAMEA2155132) | human gut metagenome | biome: human gut; feature: human-associated habitat; material: faeces | place: Denmark | collected 2008/2010 ... | reverse complement strand
AGACCGCAGAGAAAAAGGGATTTAAGGTTATTATTGCAGGTGCAGGTATGGCAGCACATCTTCCGGGTATGTGCGCAGCTATTTTCCCAATGCCTGTTATTGGTATTCCAATGCACACAACATCACTAGGCGGTAGAGATTCATTATATTCAATAGTACAGATGCCTACAGGTATTCCGGTTGCAACTGTTGCTATTAACGGCGGTGCCAATGCAGGTATTCTTGCAGCCAAGATTCTTGCAACATCTGATGCAGCACTTCTTGAAAGACTTAAGGATTATACTAAGAATCTTAAGGAAAGTGTTCAGAAGAAGGATGCCAGACTTCAGGAAGTCGGCTATAAGAATTATTAATTAGTAACTGAATAGTTACATTAACTTACATTTATTATAATATTGAAGGAGAAAGAATCATGGATTACAAGAAATCTGGAGTTGATATTGAAGCAGGTTATAAGTCAGTTGAGTTAATGAAAGAGGCTGTTAAGTCTACTATGAGAGAAGAAGTGTTAGGCGGAATCGGCGGATTCTCAGGAGCATTTTCACTCGCTAAGATTAAGGAGATGGAAGAGCCTGTATTACTTTCAGGAACTGACGGATGTGGAACTAAGGTTAAGTTAGCATTCATTATGGACAAGCATGATACTATCGGTATTGATGCAGTTGCTATGTGTGTTAACGATGTTGTATGTGCTGGTGGAGAGCCACTCTTCTTCCTTGATTACATCGCATGCGGCAAGAATTATCCAGAAAAGATTGCTACTATCGTTGGTGGTGTTGCAGAGGGCTGCAGACAGTCTGAATGTGCACTTATCGGTGGTGAGACAGCAGAGCATCCGGGACTTATGCCACAGGATGAATATGATCTTGCAGGATTTGCTGTAGGTGTTGTTGATAAGAAGGATCTTATTACAGGCGAGAACATCAAGCCGGGTGATACTCTTATCGGTATCGCTTCAAGTGGTGTACACAGCAATGGATTCTCACTTGTAAGAAGCGTATTTACAATGACAGAGGAATCTCTTAATACATATTACGATTCACTTGGAAAGACATTAGGAGAGGCATTACTTGCTCCAACTAAGATATATGTTAAGACAATGAAGGAAATCAAGAAGGCAGGCGTTAAGTTTAAGTGCTGCAGCCATATCACAGGTGGTGGTTTCTATGAAAATGTACCTAGAATGCTTCCAGACGGTGTTAAGGCAGTAATTAAGAAGGACAGCTACGAAGTACCACCAATCTTTAAGATGCTTGCAGAAGATGGCAATATCGAAGAGCATATGATGTATAATACATTCAACATGGGTATCGGTCTTGTACTTGCCGTTGATCCTGCTGATGTTGATACAGTTATGGCAGCAGTTAAGTCTGCAGGTGAGACTCCATATGTTATCGGAAGTATTGAAGCTGGCGAGAAGGGAGTTACTTTATGCTAAGAGTTGCAGTTATGGTTTCCGGAGGCGGAACTAATCTTCAGGCTATTATCGATGCTGTTAAGGATGGAACAATCACTAACACAGAGCTTGTAGCAGTTATAAGCAATAATGCCGGAGCATATGCACTCACAAGAGCTAAGGATAACAATATTCCAGCATATTGCATATCACCTAAGGATTATGAAAGCAGAGATGCATTTAACGATGCGCTGCTTGATAAAGTGAATGAGCTTAATGTTGACCTTATAGTACTCGCAGGATTCCTTGTAAGAATCCCAGGGAAAATGGTTCATCAGTACAGCCACAGAATTATTAATATTCATCCATCACTTATACCTTCATTCTGCGGAGTTGGTTTCTATGGACTCAAGGTTCATGAAGCAGCTCTGGCAAAGGGTGTTAAGGTATCAGGTGCAACTGTGCATTATGTAGATGAAGGAATGGATACAGGAGAGATTATTTTCCAGAAGGCAGTTGATGTACTTGATGGTGATACTCCTGAAACTCTTCAGAGAAGAATTATGGAGCAGGCTGAATGGAAGCTTCTTCCTAAGGCAATTAACAAGATTGCCAATGAACATGTTAATTAATGATTACTGACTAAGTATATAGATAACAATATGCGGAGGAATTAAGATGAAAGTATTAGTTGTAGGCAGCGGCGGAAGAGAGCATGCAATATGCTGGAAGTTAAGCAAGAGCCCTAAGGTTGACAAGATATACTGTGCACCGGGTAATGCGGGAATTGCAGAGCTTGCAGAGTGTGTTGATATTAAGGCAATGGAGTTTGAGAAGCTTGTAGCATTTGCTAAGGAAAACAGCATTGACCTTACTGTTATCGGTATGGACGACCCACTTGTCGGCGGTGTCGTTGATGTATTCGAGGCAGAGGGCTTAAGAGTATTCGGACCAAGAAAGAATGCAGCTATTCTTGAAGGATCTAAGGCATTTTCTAAGGACCTTATGAAGAAATACAGTATTCCAACAGCAGCTTATGAAACATTTACATCAGCCAAAGAGGCTAAGAAGTATCTTGAGACTGCTGAGTATCCTATCGTTCTTAAGGCTGACGGACTTGCACTTGGCAAGGGTGTTCTCATCTGTGAGAACAAAGAGGATGCACTTGCAGGTGTTGATGAGCTTATGCTTGACAAGAAATTCGGAACAGCAGGTGATACAATTGTCATTGAGGAATTCATGACAGGCCGTGAGGTTTCAGTACTTTCATTTGTTGATGGTAATACAATTAAGATTATGTCATCAGCTCAGGATCATAAGAGAGCTAAGGATGGTGACCAGGGTCTTAATACAGGCGGAATGGGTAATTTTTCACCATCACCTTTCTACACTAAGGAAGTTGATGAGTTCTGTAAGAAATACATTTATCAGGCAACTGTTGATGCAATGAAGAGTGAGGGCAGACCATTTAAGGGAGTTATCTTCTTTGGACTTATGCTTACTCCAAAGGGACCAAAGGTTCTTGAGTACAATGCAAGATTTGGTGATCCTGAGGCACAGGTTGTTCTTCCTAGAATGAAGAATGATATTGTTGATGTATTTGAGGCTTGTATCGATGGAACTCTTGATAAGGTTGACCTTCAGTTTGAAGATAACGCATGTGTATGTGTAATTCTTGCTTCTGACGGATATCCACTCGCATATGAGAAGGGCTTCGAGATTAAGGGAATGGAAAACTTCAAGGGTAAGGATGATTATTTCTTATTCCATGCAGGTTCTAAATTCAACGAAGAAGGCAAGGTTGTAACTAACGGAGGACGAGTTCTCGGTGTTACAGCACTTGGCAAGGACCTTAAGGAAGCAAGAGCCAAGGCTTATGAAGCTACTGAATGGGTAGATTTCGATAACAAATATATGAGACATGATATTGGTAAGGCAATTGATGAAGCTTAATTAGTAGCTGTTAAGAGTCAGGCAAAATGCGAAGCATTTTCGATACTGGCGGAAAATAGTTAGTATTAAAGAAAATGGGGGCAGATGGCTGGAGAATACCGGTTATCTGCCTTAGTGTGTAAATAAGGAGACAACTATGAAAATAACACCAGTTAAGGGTACTAATGATTATCTTCCTAATGAGGTTGAAATCAGGGATTACCTTCAGAATGAGATATTAAAGGTATATGTTGCTAATGGATTTGAACACATTACAACACCTATTATTGAGGATATTGAGAATCTTGATAAGAGTGATGGTGGTGAGAACTTAAATCTTATATTCAAGATTATGAAGAGAGGCGATAAGCTTGAGAAGGCTGTAAGTTCACTTCAGGAAAATCCTAAGACAGGAACAGCCTGTGAGAATGAAATTGCTGATATGGGATTAAGATATGACCTTACACTTCCGCTCAGCCGTTACTTTGCTAACAACAAGGACAAACTCACTCTTCCTATGAAATGTATCCAGATGGACAGAGTGTACAGAGCTGAAAGACCACAGAAGGGCAGACTTCGTGAGTTTGTTCAGTGTGATATTGATATTATCGGTTCTGATTCTACAGATTCAGAGGTTGAACTTATTCTTACAACAACCAAGGCTCTTAAGGCTATTGGCATGAAGAATTTCAAGGTTAAGATTAACGACAGAAGACTTCTCCGTTCATTCCTTCAGAATTGTGGATTTACCGAGGATCAGCTTGACAGTGTGTGCATTACATTTGACAAGATGGATAAGGTCGGACTTGACGGTGTTAAGGCTGAGCTTACAGACAAGGGATTTGATGCTGCTGCAATTGAGAAGTTTATCGGATTCTTTGGAAGTGTTTCAAGTGCACAGGAGATAAGCCTTGAAAGTGTTGAGGCTATACTGGATGATAAAGCTCCAGCAGAAAGCGTAAGAGGAATTATTAACACTGTAAATGAGCTTTCAGACGGTCAGTTTGATGTTGTATTTGACCTTTCTTTAGTAAGAGGTCAGGGCTACTATACAGGAACTGTATTTGAAGTTGAAAGTATTGATTTCAAGGGTGCTATCGCAGGTGGTGGAAGATATGACAACCTTATTGGCAAGTTCTTAGGACAGCAGGTAAGTGCTGTTGGATTCTCAATCGGATTCGAGAGAATCTTCTCAATCCTTATGCAGAATGGTGTTGAGACTAAGGCATCAGCAGACAAGATTGCTGTTATGTACGATGAGGGACAGGTTAAGGAAGCCTATGCAATAGCAGAAAAATACAGAGCAGAAGGTAAAGTATGCTCATTATATGTAAAGCCTAAGAAGATGGGAAAGTTCCTCGGAAAGCTTGAGGAACGTGGATATAAAGGATTTGTTAATGTCAGCAATGGGGACGAGATAAGCTTGTTCTAGTGTTGATGTGTAAGCCCCGGGCAGGTTAGAACTATTTCACCGGGATAGTTTGCATAAACCTACTAAACTTAGAAAATATATATTAATAGTAGGCTGATTAATGCTGAAATTTACATAACAAATAATGCAACAACCTACCAAACTGCAGTTAATGTGGAGTTTAGTAGGTTGTTTTCTTGTATATTGAAGTCGTGATAACAGAGTTAGTGAAAAATACAACTCAATTTACCTACTAAAGAAGCGAGATGTAATGAATTAGTGGGTTTCTGACAATATTTTTATAAAAAATTTTCTTAAAAAACATACTAACGAAGTATATATCATGAGTTAGTATGTTTATCTTAAAATTTTCAGGTTAAATAAAAATTTTTCGATAAATAATCTCAATAATTATAGTTGACATATACCCATATGGGGTATATTATACATCTTGTGAATAGAACATACCCCACTAGGGTATGTTGCAATCACAACAGATAAATATAATAAAGCGTTTATCAGACACAGAATATAACAACCAGACTAAGGAGGAATAATGGAAAAAGAATGTTGCTGTCATAAGACAAAAGAACGCGATGCCAAGGAATATAAAGACCTCTGTAACAGGCTTAGCAGAATTGAAGGTCAGATAAGAGGGATTAAGGGAATGGTCGAGAAGGACGCATACTGTATTGACATTCTTAATCAGGTATCGGCAGCCCAGTCAGCACTTAACAGTTTTACGAAGGTGCTCTTAGATAACCATATCAAGAGCTGTGTAGTCCAAGATATTAAAGAAGGCAAGGAAGATACGGTAGAAGAGCTTGTTAAGACAATCGGCAAATTCATACGCTAGAATTTGCACAAGGTAATGAAGAATAAAAGGAGATGCATAATATGGGAACAGCTATAATAATCGGCATATTAGCAATAATAGTAGTAATTGCAGTTATAAGCAGTGTTAAGCATATGAAAGGTGAAGGCGGCTGCTGTGGCGGTGGTGGAGATACTGTTGCGGAAGAGAAGAAGACACTTGATAATCCTGTAATTGCTGTTAAGACTGTAGATATTGAAGGCATGCATTGTGAGAACTGCAAGAACAGTATTGAGAGATCTGTTAACAAAATTGATGGTGCTTCATGCCAGGTTAATCTTAAGAAGAAGCAGGCAACTATAGAGGTTGACAGAGAAATTGATGATGCTGATATAAGAATTGCAATTGAGAGACTTGATTTTAAAGTGACAGGAATAACAACTAACAGCAAGGAGAAGTAGTGCGATATGGAACAGTACAATGTTACAGGAATGAGCTGTGCAGCGTGTCAGGCAAGAGTTGAGAAGGCTGTCAGTAAAGTGCCTGGAGTGGAAAGCTGTGCAGTAAGTCTTCTTACTAATTCAATGGGTGTTGAGGGAACTGCAACCCCAGATGTAATCATTAAAGCTGTGGAAGCTGCAGGATATGGTGCATCAGTTAAGGGGGCAAAGAGCAGCAGTCCTTCAAAGCAGGAGCAGGAAGATGCACTGGAAGATAAGACAACCCCTGTTTTAAAGAAAAGATTAACAGCTTCAGTTATATTTCTTGTTGTGCTTATGTATTTCAGTATGGGACATATGATGTGGGGCTGGCCTCTTCCATCAGTGCTTGAAGGAAATCATGTGGCCATGGGCCTTATACAAATGCTGCTTACAATAATAATAATGGTTATTAATCAGCATTTCTTTATAAGTGGCTTTAAGGGATTGTTACATCGTTCACCTAATATGGACACACTTGTTGCGCTTGGCTCAGGATCAGCATTTGTGTGGAGTACATATGCGCTTTTTGCCATGACAGACTGTCAGGTGAGAGGTGATATGGCAGGCGTGATGCACTATATGGATGAATTCTATTTTGAGTCAGCGGCTATGATTCTTACACTTATAACAGTAGGGAAAATGCTTGAAGCCCGCTCTAAGGGAAAGACGACCGATGCATTAAAGAGCCTTATGAAGCTTGCTGCGAAGACTGCGGTACTTTATGCAGATGGGCAGGAAACATGCGTCCCTGTTGAACAGGTTATGACAGGAGATGTATTTGTTGTAAGACCGGGTGAGAATATACCTGTAGATGGTGTCATCATTGAAGGTAACACCGCAGTTAATGAATCAGCACTTACAGGAGAGAGCATTCCTGTTGATAAACAGGAGGGAGATCAGGTAAGTGCAGCAACACTTAATACATCAGGATATATAAAGTGCAGGGCGACAAGAGTTGGAGAAGATACAACACTTTCCAAAATAATACAGATGGTAAGTGATGCGGCTGCAACTAAAGCACCTATTGCAAAGATTGCTGATAAAGTTTCAGGTGTATTTGTGCCTGCGGTAATAATAATAGCAGTTATAACAATAGTAGTATGGCTGTTATGTGGCAAGGACTTAGGATTTGCACTTGCGAGAGGAATCTCAGTGCTTGTAATAAGCTGTCCTTGTGCGTTAGGGCTTGCAACTCCGGTTGCAATTATGGTTGGTAACGGAGTCGGAGCAAAGAACGGAATTATGTTCAAGACAGCTGTTTCTCTGGAACAGACAGGCAAGATGCAGACAGTTGCACTTGATAAGACTGGTACTATTACAGAGGGTGAGCCAAAGGTTACAGATATTATAACAGGTGATAGAATCCCACAAAATGAACTTATTGCTATAGCATATGGTCTTGAAAGAAAAAGTGAACATCCACTTGCAAAGGCAGTTGTTAATTATGTTGAAGAGAGTGGCGATAAGAATTCATTTGCAGAAGAAGTGACTGACTTTAAGGCAGTTGCTGGTAACGGACTTAAGGGAATGCTTGATACAAATGTAGTGGCAGGTGGTAATCTTAAGTTCATTTCAGAGTATTGTAATATCTCTGATGATTTAAGGAACAAGGCTGATGACTTATCATCAGAAGGAAAAACACCACTTTTCTTTGTAAGAAATAACAAGCTTCTTGGAATAATAGCTGTTGCGGATACTATCAAGAAAGACAGCCCACAGGCTATCAGGGGACTTTAGAATATTGGGA
>ERZ780004.587-NODE-587-length-7794-cov-5.31852_pt1 | contig 7794 bp, 5 predicted proteins | sample MGYA00511875_ERZ780004 | MGnify/ENA primary metagenome ERZ780004 (study PRJEB29588, sample SAMEA2155132) | human gut metagenome | biome: human gut; feature: human-associated habitat; material: faeces | place: Denmark | collected 2008/2010 ... | reverse complement strand
GGTGAACCGTTTCTCAGAGCAGCTTCAGCTGCAACCGTACAGCCGTGGCATGGGAGCTATGGGGCTGCCCGGCGATCTGTCCTCTGCCTCCCGTTTTGTCCGGGTGGCTTTTACGAAAATGAATTCTGTATCGGGAACCTCGGAGTCTGAAAGCGTCAGTCAGTTTTTCCATATCTTAGGAAGCGTGGCTCAGACGAGAGGATGCTGCCGTCTGGAAAACGGTAAGTATGAGATCACTATTTATACTTCCTGCTGCAATGCAGACAGGGGGATTTATTATTACACTACCTATGAGAACCACCAGATCACAGCCGTAGATATGTACCGGGAGAACCTGGATGGGGAGATTCCCGTGCATTATCCTCTGGTGCAGGGAGAGCATATCTTACTGCAGAATGCGGCAGATACAACGGAGGAAAAACTGTAAATGGATGTAGAACAGAGAGAACATGTAGTGTCCGGCTTCGCCTTCTATTCCGAGAAGGATGCCAGACTTGCGGAGCAGGAACGGCAGAAGATCGCCTATCTGGATAAGCGCATTGATCATACGGATATTCAGTCGGTTCTTGCCATTTATAAAAAAGCACTGGAAGACCGGGTGTTCCGCACCCCGATAGGACTGGAGTACCTCAGGGAGCTGCAGGGAGAGCTGCGCGCCCGGGAAGAAGAACTGGGGGAGGAAGTGCCTCCGATCCCTCTGTGGACGAACTTTGCCGATGTCAGGACGAAGACGTCCCCTGCCAGAAGACGGATCCAGCCGATGCCGGAAGACGGGGGCAAAAAGGCGGGTCTTTGCCTGTCAGTGATCATGAACATCGTGATGATTGTGGCAATCATTGCCATGTTTGTGATCACATTGAATTCCGACCAACCCAATATCCTGAATTACGAGCGGAATCTTCAGAATAAATACGCATCCTGGGAACAGGAGCTGACCCAGAGAGAGCAGACGGTTAGGGAAAAAGAGAGAGAGCTACATATAGAAAATACAGGGAATACAGGAAATACGGAGACCGAAGTTTCACAGAATTGACATATTTCTGCGCTATACTATGTCTACAACAGAAAGGTGAGGGTATGTATGGACAGACTGAAAATACTGGTAGTAGATGATGAGAGCAGGATGCGTAAGCTGGTCCGGGATTTCCTGGTGAAGAGTAATTTTGAGGTGCTGGAGGCCGGAGACGGCGAGGAGGCACTGGATATTTTTTATAAGGATAAGGATATTGCACTGATCATTCTGGATGTCATGATGCCAAAAATGGATGGTTGGCAGGTATGCCGGGAGATCCGTGTGAACTCCCAAGTTCCTATTATTATGCTGACAGCCCGCGGAGATGAGAGAGACGAGCTGCAGGGTTTTCAGCTGGGAGTGGACGAGTATATTTCCAAACCCTTCAGCCCCAAGATCCTGGTGGCGCGGGTGGAAGCGATCCTACGCAGGACGAACCAGTTAGGGCAGGACGAAGCACTGACCTGCGGCGGGATCACTGTGGATAAGACAGCACACCGCGTGATCATAGACGGCAAAGATGTGGACTTAAGCTATAAAGAATTCGAACTTCTGACCTATTTTATGGAAAATAAGGGAATTGCCCTGTCCAGAGAGAAGATACTGAACAACGTATGGAACTATGATTACTTCGGGGATGCCCGTACCATTGATACCCATGTGAAGAAGCTGCGCAGCAAGCTGGGCGAGGAAGGCAATCTCATCAAGACCATATGGGGAATGGGGTACAAAATGGATGAAACAGCAGAATAAACAGCAGAAGAAAAAAGTGCATTCCATCAGGGGACAGTTCGCCTGGATATTTATCGGGCTGATGATCGGGACGATCCTTTTGTGCCTGCTGCTGAATTACATGTTTTTAGGCAGAGTCTATATGCAGAGTAAGCTGGATGTCATTCACGATGCTTATGAGACGATCAAGCAGGCGGCGGAGAGTGACAGCTATGGATCGGAAGAATTCGCACATGAGCTGGATGATGTGTGCAGAAGCTATAACATGACAGTATGTGTCATGGACGTGAATTCCAACATGAAATATGTATCCATCAACGGCGGCGAGAGACTGGAGAACCGTCTGATCGGCTATGTGTTCGGCTTCGGAACGTTTCCGGATAATGAGCGGGTCATCGAGAACGGTGATGACTATGTGATCCAGAGAACCGGGCAGGAGAATAAGGAATATTTAGAGATCTACGGAAGGTTGAACACCGGAATTTCTTTTATCATGCAGACACCGCTCTCCAGTATTCAGGAGAGTGCCAGGATCGCCAATCGGTTTTATATGATGATCGGCTGCCTGGGAGCACTGGCGGGTGGTATTATTATCTGGTTTGTCTCCAGACGTGTGACGAAGCCGATCCTGGAGCTGAACGATATCTCACAGCGGATGGTACAGCTGGATTTTGAAGCAAAATATCAGGGCAGGGCTCACAATGAGATCGATCTGCTGGGAGAGAACATTAATAAACTGTCTGATTCCCTGGAACAGACGATTTCGGAACTGAAGACTGCGAATAATGAGCTGCAGCGGGATGTGGAGAAAAAGGAAGCTGTCGATGAAATGCGTAAGGAGTTCCTGGCGAATGTCTCCCATGAACTGAAGACACCCATCGCTCTGATCCAGGGCTATGCGGAAGGACTGCAGGAGGGTGTCAATGACGATCCCGAGAGCAGACAGTTCTACTGTGATGTCATCGTGGATGAAGCGGCGAAGATGAACAACATGGTGAAAAAGCTTCTGACGCTGAACCAGCTGGAATTCGGCAACGATGTTGTGACTATGGAGCGTTTCGAAATTACGGCACTGGTGAAGAATTATATCCAGTCGGCGGCAATTCTGACCAAACAGAACGATATCACGGTGCGGATGGAAGAGTATCCTCCCATCTATGCCTGGGCGGATGAATTTAAAATAGAAGAAGTATTTATGAACTTTTTCTCCAACGCGGTGAATCACTGCGAAGGTGAGAAGATCATCGATGTCAAAATGGAACAGAAGGATGGCAGGGTGCGCGTATCGGTATTCAATACCGGCAAACCGATCCCGGAGGATTCCATCGGCCACATCTGGGAAAAATTCTATAAAGTAGATAAAGCCAGAACCAGAGAATACGGCGGTAGCGGTGTGGGACTGTCCATCGTGAAGGCAATCATGGATTCCATGAACCAGCCTTACGGTGTGATCAATTATACCAACGGTGTGGAATTCTGGTTTGAATTAGAGACAAAATAATGATTTTAAAAGGATATATTTTTATATGAGGGAAGAACAGATGCAGGAGGCACCGGTAAAGGTGCTGTTAGTCGGTGTGGACATCGGGGAAGAAGCGGATTTTGAATATTCCATGGAAGAACTGGCAAGTCTGGCAGAAGCCGCGGAGAAGGAAGTCGTGGGTCAGATCGTACAACGGCTGGATCATGTGAACAAAGCATTGTATATCGGAACGGGCAAGGTGGATGATGTACGCAGACTGGCGGAGGAGAGAGGCGCGCAGGAGGTCGTATTTGACAATTCCCTGACACCTTCGCAGGTACGTAACCTGGGCAAGGAGCTGGAGCTTACCGTTATTGATCGTACGAATCTGATCCTTGACATATTTGCCATACGTGCACAGACCAGAGAAGCCAAACTGCAGGTGGAGACAGCGAGATTGCAATACATGCTTCCGAGACTGGTGGGCATGTACGATGCACTGAGCCGTCAGGGCGGCGCAAGCGGCAGCATGAGTAACAAGGGTACCGGTGAGAAGAAGCTGGAGCTGGACAGACGTAAGATCGAACACCGGATCACGGAACTGAAAAAGGAACTGGAGGATGTCAGCAGGACCCGGGATGTGCAGCGTAGGAAAAGACAGCAGTCCCGGACTCCGCAGGTGGCGCTGGTGGGATATACCAATGCGGGAAAGTCTACGATCCTGAACCGCATGGTGGAACAGTTCGGAGAACTTCCGGAGAAGACGGTCATGGAAAAAGATATGCTGTTCGCCACATTGGAGACCAGCGTCCGTAGCATAGACACAGGGCATAATAAGCCGTTTTTCCTGACGGATACGGTTGGATTCATTCATAAGCTGCCTCACGGTCTGGTAAAGGCATTCCGTTCGACCCTGGAAGAAGTAAAATACGCAGATCTGCTGGTCCAGGTGGTGGATTTTTCCGATGAAAATTACAGACAGCAGATGCAGGTCACTGCCGATACTCTGAAGGAACTGGGAGCAGGTGACATTCCGCAGATTGTGGTGTATAATAAGGCAGACAAATGCGGCATGGAACCCCTGCCGCAGAAGAGACAGGAGCACTGGTATCTCGCCGCAGGGCAGAATACCGGTATCCGTGAACTGGCAGAAGCCATTGAGCAGCAGGTCTATGCGGACAATGTGGATTGTACTTTCCTGATACCGTACAGCGCGGGGAATGTAGCTTCCTATCTTATGGAAGAGGCGCAGGTTTTTTCTACGGAGTACAGGGAAGACGGTATTTTGATCCATGCCGACTGTCACAGACAGGACATGGAGAGATACAAAACATACATGACGCAATAGATCATACAATGCGGGAGGATATTATATGGAACAGAATACACAGCAGGACAGAGCAAAGCTTTTGGAGCAGCAGGCAAGGGAATACCTGATGCAGTCCAAGGACCCGATCTTTACACAGTATGTACAGCAGCTGATCCCGAGAATACAGAAACAGCCCCAGTATGTGGAGCAGTTACAGGCGGAGCTGGATAAAAGCGTGGAATACTGGCATCAGAGACAGCAACTGAATGCGGCAAGAGCAGAAAGTGCTGCCGCAGGGCAGATACAGGAGTCCGTACAGCCTTCTACACAGGAGCCCATGCAGAACCAGCCGGCAGGACAGTTCACTGGGCAACCGGCAGAACAGGTTACTGCACAATCGTCAGGGCAGTTCTCCGCACAGCCGGCAGCAGAGACTGTAGTACAGGGGACGAAGAAAAAGCAGAATGCGGAATATCTCATTGGAACCATAGCTCTGTCGGTGGTGGGAGGCGTATTTATCCTGACAGCCCTGGTGCTGATGGGAATGTATTTCATGAACGGATGGATCAAGGGAATCTCTCTCTATGTGGTATCCCTGGGCGTAGTGTTGCTGGCAGAGCTGTTGATCCGGAGAAAATTACCGAAGCTAGCACAGATATTTTCGGCGATCGGCATGGCGGCTTTGTACCTGTCCACCATGATCAATACGCTGTCCTTACATAATTTCGGGATGTTTCCCGCAGCATTGATCATTGGTGTGATCACCGTAGGCACGGTATTGTTGAGCCGGAAACGGGATTCGCTGATCCACAGACTGCTGGGAATTGCTTCCTGCTGGCTCTGTGCTTACCCACTATCCATGTCCTCCGGGTTATCGATGGCGGAGGTCCTGATGGTAATGGGATTGATCCTGATCCTGAGTATATTGTGCGCCTGTGTACCGGTGCACAGATTCCATACGGCATCACAGCTGATCCTGCTTGCCAGTACCACAATGCTGTTCCCGACGGCTGTAGGCTGTATTGTGTGGACACAGGGCATGTCGGTTGGTGTTGCGGTTGTAGCTTATAGTGTGTTTTTCCTGATAGCACATCTGGTACTTGTCGTACAGAGCCGTTATGCGCAAATAGAAAAGCAGACCGGACGTGTGGTGAAAAGTGGAGGATTGCTTGCTATTTACATTGCATTTATTCTGGTATCCGGAATTATGACGGGTGCCGGTATGGATGATTATTGGAGAGCAGCAGAGACGGATGGATATATTGGCATTTTTGCCCTGACCGGAATAGCATTTGTTATCACAATACTGACTGTGATTGCTATGCGGAAGGCGGAAAAGGGATGGCAGAAATGGCTTCCCTGCTATTTCTTCAGTTTCGTGACTTTCTGTGGATTTTCAGTAATAGAGAATGATTGGGGGATCGTGATCTGTGCTACGGTATTGCTGATAGCAGTAAAAGTACTGTCACGCCTGGCAAAAGGGGGCCTTGCGGCACTGGATGCCATCATTACTACGGTATATTGTATCCTGCTTCTGATGAACGGGAAGGAGATCCCCTATGCTTATGTGCTTTTGGCAGGAACGATCCTCAGTATGTTCCTTGTGCATGAATGGAGTACCTACCAGGAGATCGTGCTGACTTTTTCACTGGCATTTTTTGCTCTGTCGCATTTGATGCCTATGATAAAACTGCCGGCATTTTCCGGAATTCTCTTCGTGAGCATTCTGCTGTTCAATAATGTGAATTGTATGCGGGACAAGGGAATCCTCGTATTTAATGTATCCGTCCTGATCGGACAGATCGGAGCACTGATCGCTCTGGCAAATCCGATCTATCGGAATTCCTACATTACTTATTTATGTATGTTTGTGTTTGTGCTGGCTTATCTGGTGCTGACCCTGCAGGAAAAATATTATAAGAATTTTAAACACAGAGAATTGATCATCGTGATATTCCTGACCTATATGGCACTGATCGTCAAGACGAATATCCCTGTGATCAACAGCATTCTGATCATGCTGATCGCACTGGTAAGCGTGACTGCCGGCTTCGTGAAAAAGGATAAGCCCGTCAGAATCTATGGCTTAGTGCTTTCTTTGTGTACTTGTGGTAAAATAGCCTTATATGATTACTGGGGCGCACCGATCCTGCAGAAGACCATACTTTTCTTCGTGGTAGGCGTAATTGCTCTTGTAATTGCCGGAATCTATATTATACTGGAAAAGAAATGCAATGAGTGATGCAATGGACAGGAAGGAAGAAAAGGAACGAACTATGACAGGACGTAATAAAAATATGGTATGCGGAGCCTTATTATGTGCAATGATGTTATCCATGACAGCCTGCGGCAACGAGATCCCGGATCTGACGGAAGAGGAATCCCAGCGGGTCGGAGAGTATGCGGCAGTTACTTTGTTAAAATATGATGCCAATAATCGTAGCCGCCTGGTAGATCCCGAAATGGTGATCGCCAAATTGGAAAAGGAAGCAGCAAAGGAAGCATCTCAGGAAGAGGAAAAAGCGGAAGAGACGGGTAGCACCGGTACCACGGAAGTGACGATGCCCACGGCGCAGGAAGAGATTACTGCCAGTATGGAAGATTTTTTTGGCCTGCCGGAAGGTGTCAGCATTACCTATGAGGATTATATGGTAGCAGATTCTTATCCCGAGGACGGGGTTGAGGATGACTATTTTGCGCTGGACGCATCCATGGGGAAGAAATTGCTGGTACTCAGATTTCATCTGACAAATGGATCAGAGCAGGAAGAGACGATAGATCTGCTGAATACGAATTCCAGATATATTATTACAGTGAATGACAGCATCAGAGCAAATGCGCTGACTACCATGCTGCCGAATGACATGTCTACCTATGCGGAGACACTGGAACCCGGACAGACACAGGAACTGGTATTATTACTGGAAGTAAACGAAGATGTGGCAGGTGCTGTACAGACGATAGCACTTCGTCTTAAAAATGCATCAAATGAATATACAATTCAACTATTGTAGATATTTTTTGAAAAAAATAAAAAACAGTGTTGACAAGTGGAAGATAGGGTGATATACTCAGTTTCGTTGTTGCGGCAGTGCTAAGACAACGAAACAGCTTCCGATAAGACTTAAAAAGTTTTTGAAAAAGCTGTTGACAGATACCGACAAGGTATGATAAGATATCGATTGTCGCGAAAAACGAAAGTTTTTCAAGATAAAAAAGTTTTTAAAAAAGTTGTTGACAAACGAAAGCGGTCATGATAAGATATCAGAGTTGCCGCTG
>ERZ780004.581-NODE-581-length-7835-cov-5.48535_pt1 | contig 7835 bp, 9 predicted proteins | sample MGYA00511875_ERZ780004 | MGnify/ENA primary metagenome ERZ780004 (study PRJEB29588, sample SAMEA2155132) | human gut metagenome | biome: human gut; feature: human-associated habitat; material: faeces | place: Denmark | collected 2008/2010 ... | reverse complement strand
CACCGTCGGAGAATGACCGGATCATGTATGACTGGATCCGTCGTAACGGCTACGATCCTATCATCATTGCCACCAAACTGGACAAGATCAACCGTAGCCAGATCCAAAAGCAGATAAAACTGATCCGCACCACCTTACAGGCGGGGGCGGACACACAGATCATCCCGTACTCTGCACAGACCAAGCAGGGAAGAGAAGAAATCTATGAGATTCTGGACGGAGTGCTGGCGGCAGAGAATCCTGCACAGGAATAGACAGCAGGAAGGATGAATAAGCGTAAAAGCAGAATGCGTGAAAGAGTGGGAGTATATGAGGAAATATTGTAAAGCACTGGTAAATCTGGGTGTGGCATTTATTATATTAACGTTGATCGTTTTCCTGGTGCCGAAGCTGTTAGTATTTTTTGCACCGTTTGTGGCAGGCTGGATCATTGCGTTGATCGCCAGTCCCCTGGTGAGGTTTTTTGAGGAAAAGGTAAAGATCAAGCGAAAAGCGGGAAGTGCATTTGTCATCGTGGCGGTCATCGCACTGGTGATATTGATCCTCTATCTGGTAGGGGCGAAGTTAGTCGATGAGATCATGGGACTGATCGGTGCACTGCCGGATATCTGGGACAGTGCGGAGAATGATTTTGCCGATATCGGACAGAACCTGAGCGTTATCTATAACCGTTTTCCGGCGGATGTACAGCAAAGCATCATGGATGTCATCAATCAGATCGGAAGCTATGTGGGAGATCTTCTGGGTAAGATCGGCACCCCTACGATCAATGCCGTGGGCAATTTCGCCAAGCAGGTTCCTTCGATCCTGATCGGACTGATCATGGCACTGCTTTCTTCCTATTTCTTCGTAGCGGAGAGAGACCAGCTGGCAACATGGTTCCGTAAGCATACACCGGCGGAAGTACTGTCCTGGTATTATATGCTGAAGCGCGGACTGGTCAAAGCAGTAGGCGGGTATCTTAAGGCACAGCTTAAGATCGAAGTGTGGATGTATCTGCTATTAGTCATCGGATTTGCCATTCTGCAGGTAGACTATGCGTTGTTGATCGCACTGGGGATCGCATTTCTGGATTTCCTGCCTTTCTTTGGAACCGGAACCGTCATGGTCCCCTGGGCAATTATCAAGATCTTAAGCTCTGATTATAAAATGGCCATAGGACTGCTGATCATCTGGGGCATCGGACAACTGGCGCGTCAGCTGATCCAGCCGAAGATCGTGGGAGATTCCGTGGGAATGCCGCCTCTGCCGACTCTGTTCCTTCTGTACATAGGATATAAGCTGGGCGGTGTCGTAGGAATGATCGTGGCAGTACCGGTCGGACTGATTGCCCTTACCATGTATCAGGAGGGCGCTTTACAGACGACCAAGGACAGCGTGAAGATCCTGACAGCCGGGATCAATCATTTCCGCAGACTGAAGCCGGAGGATATGGACGAAGTGCGGCAGATGCAGGAGAGAGACCGGAGGCTGAGCGAGGAACTGGCCAGACAGGCAGCAGAGGAAGAGGCTCAAAAAGAAGCCCAAAAGGAAGCTCGAAAAGAAGCTCAAAAAGAAGCTTCTGCGAAAAAACAGAAAGAAAAGAAATCATGAGAAATATCAGACTACGACTGCAATATGAAGGAACCAGATATCAGGGATGGCAGAAACAGACTTCCACGGATAATACGATCCAGGGGAAAATGGAGACGCTGCTGACTAAAATGTGTGGTGAACCCATAGAGATCTCTGCCAGTGGCAGGACCGATGCGGGGGTGCATGCCCTGGGGCAGGTGGCGAATTTCCACACGGAATCTGCCATGAGTGTAGAGGAGATCCTGGAATATTGTAACCGATATCTGCCGGAGGATATTGCCGTGGTGGAGGTGTCGGAGGCGGCACCCAGATTCCACAGCAGATTAAATGCCACCGGGAAGCGTTACCGTTACCGCATCATCAACAGTCAGATCCCGGATGTATTCTGGAGACGCTATGCGACAGAGGAACCGGAAACATTAGATTTGGATGCTATGCGAAAGGCGGCGGAGCGATTGCTTGGAGAGCACGATTTCAAGGCATTTACCGCTGCGAAGAAAAGTAAGAAATCCACCGTCCGCCGGATCGACGAGATCCGGATCGAACGGATAGAGAACCGTGTGGAGTTTGTATTTACCGGAAATGGATTTTTGCATCATATGATCCGTATCCTCATGGGAACCCTCCTCGAAGTCGGAAAGGGAATCCGGACACCGGAGAGTGTGACAGATATACTGAAGTCCGGAGACAGAGCGAAGGCGGGAGCGCTGGTACCTGCCAAAGGACTGGTACTGGAAGAAGTTTTTTACACCTGAAACTTTTACACCTGAAAAATAAAAATACTGCAACTTTTTGCCCTACAATTGCGTCTATGTAATTGTAGGGTTTCATTTTGTCATGAAATCGTAAATAAGAGCAAAACGAAATGTTTATAAAAATTTTATAAATAGCATGCAGAAAATATGCATTGACAGGATACGATAAACGTGGATAAGGCAGAGGGGCTTTATCCCATACGAAAGGTGTAAGGTGCAGGTCATGGAAAAAAGGGTGGCAGTATACAATAATAATACAGGCGTAATAGAGATAATGAGTTCCCTTCTGGCAGGAGAAGGCTTAAAAATGGTGGCAGTGACGGGGAGAGCACAGTTACAAGAATTACTGCGGGCACAGGAGATCCAGCTTCTGCTGCTGGATGTAGAACTGGATGGCAGAGGCTGGGGAGAAGGCATTGAGATGATCCATGACATCCGTAATATGACTACGATCCCCGTTATTATCATTTCCGCACAGGATGCGGAGACTGCCAAGATCATGGCGCTGAATGCCGGTGCAGATGATTATGTGACGGTGGGGTATAATCCGTTGGAACTGTTAGCCAGAGTGAAATCACAGCTTCGCCGGTATACACAGCTGGTCAATCTGTGTGAAAGTATTGATAGTATTTATCGCGTGGATGGGCTGGAGATCAATGACCGGAACCGTACGGTAACGGTAGACGGTCGTGAAGTGAAGATGACACCCATTGAATATAAGATCTTACGCCTGCTGGTGCAAGAGCGGGGAAAGGTATTATCCATCAGCCAGATCTATGAGTCTATCTGGCATATGCAGGCTATCGGTGCGGACAATACCATTGCGGTGCATATCCGCCACATCCGTGAGAAGATCGAGAGCAATCCCAAGGAACCCAGATACCTGAAAGTGGTATGGGGAACCGGATATAAGGTAGGATGAAAAAGATTGTTAATAAGTGTGTCCTCTGCGTCAGCAGGGGACATTTTTGTCAAAGTCTGATCGGCGAGATGCTTGACAAAGCAATACAAATGCATTATTGTACTAATTAAATAATACAAGCAAAACAAGGATGGAGCATAAGGATGCAGACAGAAGTAATGCAGGAAGGGAAAATACAGGGGAAACGAGGAATCAGTAGTGCAGTGCTGAAAAATATCGCGGTAGTGACTATGTTGATCGATCACATCGGGGCGGTGATCATGACCAGGCTGCTGATCCGAAACGGGCTGTATGAAGCTATGGTGAATCAGGAGGCCTATACTGCCTGGATGGGGCAGAACGGTGGAATGTACGGCATCTACATGGCAATGCGTATCATCGGCAGACTTGCATTTCCGATTTACTGTTTTTTACTGGTAGAGGGATTCCAAAAGACTCACAATGTGAAAAAGTATCTGGGCAGGATGTTTTTATTTGCACTGATTTCGGAGGTACCCTTTGATCTGGCATTCAGCGGCAAGGCATGGTATCCGGCATATCAGAATGTATTTTTTACATTGTTATTGGGGCTGCTGGTGATCGCGGGACTTCATTTGGTGGAACAGCATTTTGCGGGTACAACGGTTGGAAAAACGATTCTGCGCGTGGGACTGAATGCCGTTATTATTCTGACAGGATGTGTACTGGCATTGGTTCTTAAGACGGATTATGATTTTAAGGGGATTTTGGCAATCACTGTACTTTATCTGTTCCGTAACCGGAAGAAAGCACAGATGTGGGCCGGTGTCATCATTTTTTTATTGATGGACAGTTTGGAGATGTTTGCAGCACTTTCCTTTATTCTGATCTGGTTCTACAATGGAACGAGAGGGCGGCAGAATAAATATTTCTTTTACTTTTTCTATCCTGCGCATCGTCTGCGCTTGTGGCTGGTATGTGTGGCAATGGGAATTGCGGGAATTCCTGCAATCTGACGAACAGCAGGATGCTCTGTGGATAGTAAAGTGGAAGACGGGGAAGACAGTGACATGGAGGATATGGCGTATATGGAAGAGAAAAAATGGAAGATAGGGGACAGCGAAGAATTGATCCGGGTACAGGAGATCAGCAAGACATTTCATCTGTCGGCAAAACAGCAGAAACTGGAGCATAGCACGGCGAAGACGAAGACTGCCGTGAATCAAGTGAGCTTTTGCGTAAACAGAGGGGAAGTGTTTGGACTTTTGGGACCCAACGGTGCCGGTAAGACCACAACGCTTCGGATGTTGGCAACGTTGATCCGACCGGACAGCGGGGATGCGGTGTTATCCGGCAGCAGCATTGTGACACAGCCGGAGGAGGTACGGCGTAAGATTGGCTTTCTTACCAGTGAACTGAAGCTGGAGGATTTTTTTACCCCGGATTATCTGTATGACTTTTTCTCTGAATTGTACGGTATTCCGACAGACAGACGGGACGCCAGAAAACGCATGCTGTTTGCACGGTTCGGCATTCAGGAGTTTGCACAGGTGCGCGTCAGGGATCTGTCTACGGGAATGAAGCAGAAGGTGTCCCTGGTGATCTCACTGGTGCAGGATCCGGAGATCATCATTTTTGATGAACCCACCAATGGACTGGATATTCTGACGGCAAAAGTGGTGACAGATTTTCTGCTGGACCTGAAAGAGCAGGGGAAGACCATTATCATATCAACGCACATTTTCAGTCTGGTGGAGAAGATCTGCGACCGGGTGGGAATTATTATTAACGGTCGTATGGCAGCCTGTGAGGACCTGCGGACGCTTTGCGGTGATAAGAGCCTGGAGGATCGCTTTTTTGAAATCTATGAAGCGGTGAACGGGGAGGACGAGAACCATGACAAATAATACGATTACGGTAATGAAAAAAGAACTGGCAAGATTTTTCGGAGACAGAAGGCTGGTAATCACGACACTTTTGCTCCCTGGAATCATGATCTATGTGGTGTACAGTTTTTTGGGAAGCGCCATGATGAAGTCCATACTTCCGGAAGAAGCTTACGTGGCGAAAGCTTATGTGGTGGATATGCCGGAGTCGTTAAGAGAAGAACTGCGGGAGCTTAAGGTAGACTGGCAGCCTGCGGACAGAGAGCAGCTGACACAGATGCGACAGGAGATACAGGACAAACAGGCAGACGGACTGGTAGTATTCCCGGTGGATTTTGATCAGGCTGTGGAAAACTATCAGGTGCAGAGTGGAAAACCGGCGCCCAACGTGGAAATCTATTACAATTCCGCGGAGACGGAATCCACTCATTTTTACAATGAAGTGTCGGACATTTTGGAGACATATGAGACATCTATATCCAATAAGTTAGACATCAATGCCGGGGATTCCGTGTATTACGACTGTGCCACCAGCAAAGATACTACGGGGCAGATGTTTTCGATGATGATGCCCCTGCTGCTTATGATGTTTTTATACAGTGGATGTATGTCCGTGGCACCGGAATCCATCGCCGGGGAGAAGGAGCGTGGTACCATAGCGACCTTGCTTGTAACTCCCATGAGGAGGAGCTCTCTGGCACTTGGCAAAGTATTTTCCTTAAGCATTATTGCACTTCTGGCAGGTTGTTCCAGCTTTATCGGAACCTTTGCGGCACTGCCGAAAATGATGGGCGGGGAACTGACCGGGGTGGATTCCTCGGTGTATACGCCTATGGATTTTGCGATGCTGCTTCTGATCATTCTGTCTACGGTAATGGTGCTGGTATCCATGATCGCACTGGTCTCCGCTTTTGCAAAAAGCGTGAAAGAAGCGGCTACGACAGTCTCCCCTTTTACCATCGTGGTGACCTTTATCGGACTGAGCCCTATGCTCAGTCAGGGAAAAGAGATTCCGCTGTACCGGTATCTGATTCCGGTATATAACAGCGTACAGTGCATGAACGGTATTTTTTCTTTTAGCTATCAGCCGGTGGAAATTCTTTTGACCGTGATCGTGAATCTGTGTGTGGCTGGAGTGCTGGTATTCGGACTGACGAGGGCATTCCAGAGCGAGAAAGTGATGTTTGGGTAAGAGCATAGTATTTTATAATTATTGACTATAAAATGAGAAATGTGTACAATGATAACTATTCGGAGCAACGTAAATTTGAGCAAAAAGAAAGCACCGCAGGGGCAATTTTGCGAATGATGCTCTGAATACAGAAAATGGAGGAAAATAATACATGCAACTGCCTATTTTTGAGAAATACATTGATGAACTGATCGAGAAGAGCACTCTGGATGTTCCCGCATGGAACATTGAGAAGGCGAGAGAAGGGAAAGCTGCCGGCTGGAATTATATTGATGGCTGCATGATCCTGGCACTTTTGGAGATTTACAGCGCTACCGGAGAGAAAAAGTATTACGAATTTGCAGATGCATTTATTGACCACAGAGTACAGGAAGACGGTACGATTACGAAGTATTCCGTGGAAGAATATAATATTGACAATGTCAATGCGGGCAAGACCCTGTTCGCATTGTATGCTTTAAACGGCAAGGAAAAATACCGCAAGGCGATCGACCTGATCTATAGTCAGGTGCAGACGCAGCCTCGTACCGAGGAGGGCAACTTTTGGCACAAGAAGATCTACCCCAATCAGGTATGGCTGGACGGCATGTATATGGGACAGCCCTTTTACATGGAGTATGAGACCAAATTCGATGACAAGAAGCACTACGATGACATTTTCCATCAGTTTGCCAATGTCGTAAAATATATGAGAGACCCTGAAACCGGATTATATTATCACGGTTATGACGCTTCGAAGAAAGCCTTCTGGTGTAACAAGGAGACCGGCCTGTCACAGAATTTCTGGCTGAGAGCACTGGGCTGGTATTCCATGGCACTTTTGGATACCCTGAGCAAATGTGAGCCGGGAGAAGAGTATAAGGCAGAGTATGACAATCTGAAGAAGGTATTCGTGGATCTGATCGATTCCATGTTAAAATTCCAGGATGAGAGCGGTATGTGGTACCAGCTTCCTGCACTGGGCGGCAGGGAGCCGAACTACTTAGAGACCAGTGGAAGTGCGATCATGGCTTACTCCCTGCTGAAGGGCGTGAGACTCGGATTTTTACCGGAGTCTTACAGAGCCTATGGCTTAAAGGCATTCCAGGGTATCTGTGACCGCTATCTGAAGGAGAAGGACGGACATTTAAGCCTCGGCGGTATCTGCCTCGTAGCAGGACTGGGACCGGAGGATAACCGCCGCCGTGACGGCAGTTTCGAATACTATATGTCAGAGCCCATCGTAGAAGACGATGCCAAGGGTGTGGGACCGTTATTATTAGCCTACACTGAGATGAGGAGACTGGACGATTAAATGAAGTCAGGCGGGATGATGAAGAACGATAACAGAAATGACAGAAGAACGTCCGGGGCTGTGACTGGGACAGGGAAGACCAAAGTGACGGAAAAAACCAATGCGGTGGGAAAAACTAAAGTGACGGCAGGCAAGGAAAACCGGGTGCCCGTAGGACAGGGCCGGGAAAAGACGGCTGTTAAAAAGAAGAGTGGTCTCTGCCCGGTGGCTGATAAATGCGGCGGGTGCAGCTGGGGCAACTAACCACATGTTG
>ERZ780004.578-NODE-578-length-7857-cov-6.42528_pt1 | contig 7857 bp, 7 predicted proteins | sample MGYA00511875_ERZ780004 | MGnify/ENA primary metagenome ERZ780004 (study PRJEB29588, sample SAMEA2155132) | human gut metagenome | biome: human gut; feature: human-associated habitat; material: faeces | place: Denmark | collected 2008/2010 ... | reverse complement strand
TATTTCCTCAACCAGCAGTAATAGCGGCGGTTTTAGCTTTGAAATGCCGGGCGGTGGAGGAAACGTTACCGTCACCAATATGGGCGGAGGTCCCAGAGGAGGTTCCGGCGGCGGTACGTCTGGTGGTCCCGGCGGTGGCATGGATTTCGGCGGATTTTTCGGATTCGGACAGGAGGAAGAGAGCGAAGCCGTGACATTGACCAGTGAAGACGGTGATGATCTGGCGACTTTTGTATCGGGAATCTCTGCAACTACGATCTCTTATTCCACTACAGCATCGGTGGAGGGAGGCGATATGACCTCTGCTTCCTATTACAACATTGCCGGTGTGGAGGACAATTATGCCACTATCAGTAATCTGGAAATGGCCATCGGGGATTTCCTTACAGAAGAAAACAATGAGAGCAAGGAAAAGGTGTGCGTACTGGGTGCCACCGCGGCAAAGGAAATTTTCGGCAGCGCCTACGATGCCTATGACGGTACAGTCTATATTGATGGCCGACCCTATATAGTGTCAGGGGTATTATCCGAGATGGGAACTGTGGCATCCGGCATCAGCCCGGATACGGCGATCTATGTACCTTATGAAACCGGCATCAAATACATTACCGGTACGAATATCAGTCCAACCATCACGGTCATTGCGGAGGATGTGAATCAGGTGAATACTGTAATGACGGATGTAGAGAGTACCTTAAAAGAAAGCTATCCCAACACCACATTTACCATCAGCGATGCCGGAAGCAAGATGGAGGCAGCCTCCGCTTCCAATGAGACTTTGACATTACTGCTGATCTCTATGGCAGTGATCGTATTTATCGTCGGCGGTATCGGTATTATGAACGTGTTGTTTGTATCCATCAAGGAGCGTACCAATGAGATCGGTATTATGAAAGCGCTGGGCTGTTCCCGGAAGGATGTCCTGTTGGAGTTTTTATTGGAAGCAAGCTTTACCAGTCTGGTAGGAGCCGTACTGGGGGTGCTGGTGGCTCTTGGAATTACGCCATTCGTGCAGCTGTTCAACGTGAGAGTGTCCCTGTCGGTACAGGGTGCAGTATTGTCGCTGTTGTTTGGTGTCCTCACCGGAAGCATCTTCGGCTTCTATCCGGCATATATGGCATCGAGACTGATCCCCGTAGAAGCTTTAAATCAGGAGTAGTGCGAAAGGTGTAAGGATTATGATGGAAAACGCAATGATCACCATGAAAAATATAAATAAAGGCTATATGCTGGGAGAGGAGCGTCTGCCGATCCTGAAGGACATCAATTTTCAGGTAAATAAGGGAGAATATGTGGCAATCTTAGGCCCTTCCGGTTCCGGTAAGACTACGTTAATGAATATGATCGGCTGTATGGATGTGATGGACAGTGGGGAATATTATCTGGATGGCATGGCAATCCACGAGACCAAAGAGGACGATCTGACCATGGTGCGCAACCAAAAGATCGGGTTCATTTTTCAGAACTATCAGCTGATCCCGACCTACAATGTCATGCAGAATATTATCATGCCCCTGCTGATGCGTGGCATGACCCATGAAGAAGCAGAAGAAAAGTGTAAAAATACTATCAAACTGCTGGGGCTGGATCATCGTATCGGACATAAGCCCAACGAATTGTCCGGCGGACAGAAGCAGAGAGTATCATTGCCCAGAGCACTGGTGGCCCAGCCGGCGATCCTTCTGGCGGATGAGCCTACCGGTGCTCTGGATCAGACCAGCGGCAAGGAAGTACTAAAGCTGTTCCGGGAACTGAACGATATGGGCAACACCATCGTCATGATCACCCACGACCTGGGCGTAGCACAGTCAGCGAAACGTATTGTGCGTATTGTGGATGGGCAGCTACAGGAATAATTACAATTTACGAGATATCAAATGTTGTCTCCGTTCCAGCCCCAATATTTTACGGTCTGATACTTTACATAGACATGATCCGGAGCGATGTTCATGATCTCATGAAAGATATTGCAGATCTCTGCGGTTAGTGCAGAAAAGGCAGTGGCATCTTCTCCGCCGAAAACACTGACTTCTACCATAGCCAGCGGTTCGCTGTTGCTGCCACGAAAATATAAGTTATAATTCGGCTCAAAGCCAAGCATAAGCCAGCTCTCGGATTTGCCGGGAACAATAGAGATGGCCTGTCCCAATCGGGTTTTCAGAGCCTGCTCCTGTTCAATGGAGATGGGAGTACTGATTTTGGAATTAATAAAAGGCATAAGATATCCTCCTTAAAAAATTTTATCTGTCTCTATAGTAAATCCAGAAATGGCGGGAAGCAAGTCACTTTTTTCCTTTTGATGGCTTTGGTATTTGATTTTCTGATTTTGAGCATAAAAGAGTCCCATTTTGCAAAAACTCCTGGTAACACAATGCGAAAGGCAGGAAAGAGAAATGCAGATACGGGACGATCTTGGAATTACAACAAAACTGGAAAACGGCAAGGCTTATCTGGAATTTGTACTGCCGGAAAAGATTGGGCGTTTGCTGTCCGCTTTACAGATCGAGATCTGGGAAGAAGCGGAGGGCGGGCGCCTTGTTTTTCATGGAGAATATGCTCCGGAAGAGTCAGATTGCATGACGGCGTTGTTGCTGCGGCCGCATCTGTGGGACGGCTTGCGGGATCCCTATGTCTATCTGGTGAAGGCGCAGGGAAGGTTCGGAACCGTGGAGTATGGAGAAAAGACAGGTTGCACGGAGAATGAGGAAAAGTCAGATCCTGCTGAGGATATAACCGAGGCAGTGGAAGTGTACTGGCAGCAGGAACTGGCAATTTATGACGTGCATGTCATCGATAAAAAGGGAATCTTTCTCAATGAAAAAGAGTTTCTGCCACATGAAGTAGTCTACCGGCTTCCCCCGCAGATCAGTGATGCCGGGATGAGGGTGGAGCAGGTACGAAGAGATCTGGAACGGCTGGTCCGGGTGGGGGTAAATGTGATCCGGCTGGAAGGAACCGGGACCGGGGCAGAGGGGGTGAACTGCTCCGAAGTGAGAACGTTTTACAGCCTGTGCAGAAAGCGTGGATTTCTCACTGGGGACCTGTGGATAAGACCGGAAAATCTTCCGGTATATCGTGGATTATCCGGAGAAACGGCAGAAGATGGACTTCTTTCGGCGAATGGCAGAACGCTGACGGAGCGGTATTACTATTATCAGGCGAAGTGGAGCAGCGAACCGGTGCTCTATCCGGCACTTTCCACTCTGCATCGTCAGAAGAACGGACTGGTCTCCCTGACAATTTACAGCAATCAGAAAAAAGTGGTGCTCTATGTGGAGGGGGTACTTTTCTTATTCCAGTCGGCCGCATCCGGTGATCCGGAATTCATTTTTGAAGATATTCCTGTGGCGAAGCTGCCGCTGCATCTGGCGGCGGAGGCAGGAAATTTAAGCATTTCGCTGACCGTGACGAAGCTTTAAGGGTTGGGACTTCACAGATTTTTCACAAATGTTTCACCTTTTCATGACATTTGAGACATATACTGATACCAAAATCGAAAAGTCCGAGACCACATGAGCTTGCTCAGATGTGATTGAGAGACTTTGAGATTTGCCCCGATATGAGTACAAAAGTGGGATGATAATCCCACGATGTACGAATAGCGGGCAGGATTGTGAGAGTGCGTAGCACGGAACAATCCGTAGGTATCAGTTCTGGGGACTCGTGGGTATCAGTTACGGGTACCCGTAGATATCAGGTGGGGGTATCACACCATATCCGGGAGGCAAATATGATAGAAGTAAGCAATCTTACAAAAAAATATGGTGACCATATTGCCGTAGATCATCTCTCTTTCCGTGTGGAAAAGGGACAGATCTACGGCTTTCTTGGTCCAAACGGCGCAGGTAAATCCACGACCATGAACATCATCACGGGTTATCTGGCAGCCACGGAGGGTACTGTGACGATCGATGGCAAAGATGTCCAAAAAGATCCGGAGGAGGCAAAGCGTGCCATCGGTTATCTGCCGGAGCTTCCGCCTCTGTATGTTGACATGACTGTGAGGGAGTATCTGGAATTCGTGGCAGAGCTGAAAAAAGTTCCGAAAAAGGAACGGGAACAGCAGATCAGTGAGGTTATGGAGATGACGCAGATCACGGATATGCAGCAGCGTCTGATCAGGAATCTGTCAAAAGGTTACAGGCAGAGAGTCGGACTGGCGCAGGCAATCCTTGGCTACCCTGAGGTTATCATTCTGGATGAGCCCACGGTAGGTCTGGATCCGAAACAGATCATCGAGATCCGTGATCTGATCCGCAAGCTGGGGGAGAATCATACCGTGATCCTCAGCTCCCATATTCTGTCGGAGGTCAGTGCGGTCTGCGACCATATTATGATCATAGCCCACGGTAAGTTGGTAGCCAGTGATTCTCCGGAGAATCTGCAGAAGCTTATGAGTGGTTCCATGGAACTGGATCTGGAAGTAAAGGGAAGCATCGCTGCGGTGAAGAGTGCATTGCAGGAGATCTCACAGATCGACCGGATCGAAGAGAACACGGAGGCATCCAAAAATATTGCAAAGCTGAAAGTGATCTCCAAAGAGAATGCCGATATCAGAGAGCAGGTATTTTATGCACTGGCAGATGCAAAGCTGCCTATTTTAGAGATGACCCATGCGGAGAAGTCTCTGGAAGACATCTTCCTGGAACTGACCGAGGATGTGGCATCCACACAGCCGGAGAAGCACAAACTATTCTCAAAAAGAAAAAAGCCTGAAGCCGAAGAAACTGTAACTACAAAGGAGGCGGAATAATATGCTGGCCATTTATAAGAGAGAATTGAAATCCTATTTCCGTTCCTTTATCGGATTTTTATTTATTGCAGTCACCCTGTTTTTCCTGGGACTGTATTTCAGTGTTTATAACCTGATGAACGGATATCCTTATTTTGCGTATGTGGTATCCAGCGTTACCTTTCTATTCATGCTCACCGTGCCGATCCTGACCATGCGTATTCTGGCGGAGGAAAAGCGGAGCAAGACGGATCAGCTGATCCTGACGGCACCGGTGTCCGTAGGAGGCATCGTTATGGGAAAATTCCTGGCGCTGTTAACTATATTTGCCATCCCCGTAGTGATCATCTGCTTTTACCCGCTGATCATGGCGCAGTACGGCAGTGTTCCCATGGGAGAGGCCTATCTGTCGATCCTGGCATATTTCCTCTTCGGAATGACCGCCATTGCCATCGGGCTGTTCCTGTCTTCCGTGACAGAGAGCCAGGTTATCGCAGCAGTACTTACTTTTTTAGTATTGTTCCTGGGATATATGATGGATTCCATCTGCTCCATTATTTCCAGTACCGGCAATCTGTTGACAAAGCTGTTGCGTTGCTTTGACCTTTACACACCATTTTCCAACCTGTTGAACGGTACACTGGATGTATCTTCTATCGTATATTATGTATCCGTTACGGCTCTGGTTCTGTTCCTGACGGTACAGTCCATTCAGAAACGCCGTTACAGCATGTCCGTGAAGAACTTAAGCTTCAGTGCTTACAGTACCGGTATGATCGCTGTAGCAGTAGCACTGGTAGTAGTCGTTAATATTATCATGGGCGAGATGCCTTCTAGCTGGACAGCGATCGACATGACCAGCCAGAAGCTCTATTCCCTGACGGATCAGACCGTTGACTATGTGAAAAATATGCAGGATGATGTGACAATCTATGTGTTGGTAAATCAGGACAATCAGGATACCACATTGGGGCAGACTTTACAGAGATATGATGATCTGTCGGATCATATCACCGTGGAATATGTGGATCCCACCGTTAACCCGATGTTCTATACCCAGTACACCACCGGCAACATCAGCACGAACAGCCTGATCGTGGTCAGCGACAAGCGCAGCAAGGTCATTGATTATAACGATGTCTATGAGTCTTCCTATGATTTTGACTATTCGACCTACAGTTATAACACCACGACTACCGGTTATGATGGCGAAGGACAGATCACCAGTGCGCTGGATTATGTGTTAAATGATGATATGCCCAAGGTATATATGACAACAGGACATAATGAACTGAGTTTAAGTAACACTTTTACATCCGCACTGAACAAGGAAAATGTGGATTATGAGACCGTGAATCTGATGGATCTGGATGCTATCCCCGACGATGCGGCCTGTCTGTTCATTAACGGTGCCACCAGCGATTTTTCATCCGATGATAAGGATAAGGTGATCGACTATCTGAACAACGGTGGAAAAGTCATCCTGGTGACCGGTTATACCGATGAGGAGACACCCAATATAGATGCTATCTTAAGCTACATGAATCTGAGCATTGCCAAAGGACTGGTAGTGGAGAATGATTCCAACGGCTACTACAGAAGTCCTTATTATATCCTGCCGACACAGAGCTCTGACAGCTATACCTCAGGCACCTACGGAAAATATCTGTTCCTGCCGTATTCTCAGGGCATCATCGTCCCGGAGGAAGCAAGTACCGACGAGACAGCCACCGGTGATATTACCTATGATGTATTCCTGAGCACCTCCGACAGCTCTTTTGCAAAACAGGATGTCAACAATACACAGGATTTTTCACAGAGTGAAAATGATATGAATGGTCCCTTCGCATTAGGTGTTGAGGCAGTAAAGACTTTGGATAATGGGGATGCTACACTGGTCGTGTACGGTTGCGAGCAGCTGTTCACGGATGATGCAAATTCTGTCGTCAGCGGTGCGAACCTGACCCTGTTCACCAATACATTCAGTGGAATGGCAGATCATGAGACCTCGGTATCTATTCCGGTAAAAAGTTATGAGGTCTCTAATCTGGTAGTGGATTCCGCACAGATTCTGCTGCTGGGGCTGTGGGTTCCCTTGATCCTGCCTGTCGGCTGTGTGATCGCCGGATTCGTGATCTGGTTCCGCAGACGGAAGAAATAATTGAAAGGCGTGAGATATAGATATGAAAAAGAAACAAAGACAGATGATCGGAATGCTGCTGGCACTGGTGGTTCTGGCGGCAGCATTCCTGGGCATCCGACAGTATAATAAAAATGCATCGTCTGCGACTTCCACCACCGAGGATACACAGGAGACGGTGCTGGATGTGAACTCCGATGATATTACCAGCTTCAGCTATGTATATGAGGGAGAGACCTATGCCTTTGAAAAAAAGGATGAAACATGGTACTATACGGACGATCATTCCCTTAATCTGAATCAGGAGCGTATCAAGGCTATGATCCTGAAGGTGGCACCGTTAAAGGCAGATCAGGTGATTGAAAATGTGACGGATATGTCACAGTACGGACTGGCGGATCCGGAGCGTACCATTCAGTACGAGACTGCAGATCGCAGCGTGATCATTAATGTCGGTAATCTGAATTCCATGCCCAGCCAGTATTACATTGCATTCCCCTCGGAAATGAAAGTGTATGTCGTGACTACCAACGTAGTGACCGGTTTCAATTATACACTGGATGATCTGGTGGAGGAGACTACCGAAGAAACAGAAAGTACCGAAGCGACGGAGACTGCTGAAACAGAAACCACGGAAGCTGTGGAAACGGAAACTGCAGCGACGGAGACAAATTAGGAATTCTCCCCGCGAATGACAATGATGTCATTTAACCTTAATATCGTATCTTTTTGAGGCAGAATGGACAGATCCTCCCGCAGAATGAGGAAGATCGTGACCTGTTCTGCCTCTTCCATTTCTTCCACGGATTTGCCCGCAAAGCGTTTATCTACAAAGATCTCGGCGATCTCATGAATATCTGCCTCTTTAATATTAGAGAGACTGCTTTTGCGCTGGTACTGTTCCACGAAACCGGCACTGATGATACCGGTGGGGATAGCCACAGCACCGACACCGAGATAGGCGATACAGATTGACATGATTCGG
>ERZ780004.530-NODE-530-length-8355-cov-4.53265_pt1 | contig 8355 bp, 7 predicted proteins | sample MGYA00511875_ERZ780004 | MGnify/ENA primary metagenome ERZ780004 (study PRJEB29588, sample SAMEA2155132) | human gut metagenome | biome: human gut; feature: human-associated habitat; material: faeces | place: Denmark | collected 2008/2010 ... | reverse complement strand
TTCCCCTGCTTGTACCGTTAGCCGATGATGTCGGTGGCTTCTCCCTCGGCAGATGAGTGGCCAATCACCATTCGCTTCATGTCGTATGACTTTTGGAGCGATTGCAGAATGTCGGCAAAGTGCTGGTTTGCGACCTCCTTGGGGGTGGATTTCGCCCTAAAGGTGAGGCAGTAGAGGCCGTTGCCGTCGAACTGGATTTGCAGGTTGAGCCATTGCCGTCCGAGGAAAGTGAATCCGGTGGTGTCGGCCTTGGCAAGTATTTTCAGTTCGCTGTAGTCGCCATTGTCGAGCGGAATGGTGTCGAAATGACTGTCGGTTTGCCCCGATGCCGCATCCACAAATTGCTGTGCATAGAGCGCATTGAGCACAGTTTGCTTCTGCTGCCCAAACTGCACCGAGTCGATAAAGGTGTCTTGTATGTCGGAATCGCCCTTGCCTGAGCCGCAACTGAAGCAGACCGTGCAAAGTATCAATATCGTGAAAAAGCGAGTGAATGTATTCATTTGACTTTGATGTGTTGTTTAACTACAAATGTAGGGAAAATCCGTGGTTTTTTGTAATTTTGTATATAAATTTTTTCCCTCAGAAAAAGATGAAGCAAATTAAGATATGGATTGAGGCGATTCGCCTCCGCACGTTGCCGGTGTCGGTGAGCGGTGTGCTGATTGCTGTCGGTCTGGCGAAATTCAACGGCCAGTTCCGCCTTTTGCCCTCGCTGATGTGCGTGGTGTTTGCTGTGCTGGCGCAAATTGTGTCGAACTTGGCAAACGAGTATTTTGACTTCAAAGCCGGCACCGATAAAAAAGGGCGTGTGGGGCCTCGACGTGGCGTGACCGAGGGCGACATCACCCCATCAGCCATGAAGTGCGCCATGATAGGCACACTGGTGGTGGCTTGCCTTGTGGGGCTGAGTATGCTGCTGGTGGTGGAGCCAGGCGAGGGCTATCGGAATTGGCTGATGCTGATAGGCGCAGGCATATTGATTGCCATATTCGCATTTGCCTATAGCGCTGGGCCTTACCCATTGAGTTACCACGCCTTGGGCGAGGTGGCTGTGATGGGATTTTATGGACTGGTGCCAGTGATATTCACATATTATGTGGTGAGCGGCGGCGTGTTTCATCCGTTTGCCGTGATTGCAGGCATTGCCATCGGATTTATGGGCGTGAACGTGCTTTTGGTGAACAACTACCGTGATGTGGACGACGACCGCGAGGCAGGCAAACGCACATCGGTGGTGGTGTTCGGACGCAAGTTGGCGGCACTGGCATATCTGGTCAACGGACTGCTTGCCATGTCGGTGCTTGGCGTGGTGTGGATGAGGCTCTATTTTGCTTCAGCGTGGTGGTTCGTGCTGCCCATGCTGGCATATTTGCTGCTCCACATCGCTACATGGCGCAAACTCACGCACACCACAGGCGCGGCGCTGAACCCTCTGCTCGGTGCCACCGCCCGCAACATGCTCATCTTCACAATCCTGCTCTGCGCCATCCTGCTCATCTAATCTCGCAGCACAACCTCTCAGAGCACTCGGAGCACTCAGAAAATCTAATTTCTAACTTCTTACTTCGTTTTTAGTGCGAAGCCGCCGCCTGGGGCTAAGTGGACGGTGAGGGTGGCTGGCACGGTGCCAACGCTCTTTATGTAGTCTTCGGCGTGGCGATGGGCGTTGATGCCGTCCACAAACAACTCCATTTGTTTGCCTTCAATGAAACTGAGGTCGAGGTTCACGGTGCGTGCTTCCCAGTTGGAGATGCCGCCCACATACCATGTGTCGCCCTTGCGGCAAGCCTCAATCACATATTCACCAATTTTTGCCGAGAGTACACGGCGTTCGTCCCACACCACAGGCACTTTGCTGATAAAATCGAGACATTCAGGCTCTGCCTCGTAGTTGGTGGGCGTGTCGCATAGCATATTGAATGGCGAGTCGAAAATCAGATAGAGGGCGAGTTGGCGGCATCGTGTGCCTTGGCTCATAGGTTGCGAATTGCAGGGGTAATAACTCTTTTTTGTGGCGTTGCGCATCGCGCCTTGTGTGTAGTCCATCGGACCCACCACTTGGCGAATGAACGGCAAGAGCGTTTCGTGGCGCACTTGGTCGAACTTCTTCAGTTTGCTCCACTTCACTTGCTCCTGACCAGCCACAGCCTCGAAGTTGAGCACATTCGGATAGGTGTAGGTCATGCCGTTTGGCACTGGCGCACCGTGGAAGTCGCAGAACAGACGATATTTGGCGCAAGTGGCGGCAGCCTTTTCAAGAAACGCCATCATCTTTTGGTCGCAGCGGTCCATGAAGTCGATTTTGAAACCCTTCACGCCCATTTCGCTATAGTGGCGGCACACATTCTCCATATCGCGCTCAAAAGCCTTGTAGCCAGCCCAAAGTACGATATCCACGCCACGGTCGGCGGCATATTTCACAAGCATAGGCAGGTCGATTTCAGGCACCACCTGCATCAAGTCGGCTTTCTTGTTCACCGCCCAACCCTCATCGAGAATCACGTATTCAATGCCGTGTTTGGCGGCGAAGTCGATATAATATTGATAGGTGCGATTGTTCACGCCAGTGGCAAAATCCACGCCTTTCAAGTTCCAGTTGTTCCACCAGTCCCAAGCCACTTTACCAGGTTTCACCCAATCGGCATTCACCACGGGCGCATCGGCAAGCAGTCGAGGCACCTCGGTGGTGAGCAAGTCGGCATCGTGTTCAGCCACCAGCATCATTTTCCATGGGAAGGTGTGCGCACCAGCGGTCTTGGCGATATAGTTTTCCCAGTCGTCAACTATCATTTGCAGATTGTTGTGGTCGCCTTGATATTCGTGCTTGGGATAGGGAGGGAAGAACCCCTTCACCACATTCCCTTTGCTCGGCAGGAGAAACATGCCGGGATAACTGCGCACATTGTAGTCGCCAATCAGCAGTTTTTTGCCGTCGGCAAGTTCGATGAGCATGGGCGACAGACCGAGGTGCTGAAGGTTGAGGTTGGAGAGTTTGGCGTATTGATAGGTGTTCTCAAACGAGCAATACGCCTGGTCGCGCAGGTCGTTGGTCTTGTGGTGCGAGTTGGCAGGCGCTTCGTAAGCCATACAGTCGGCTGGCAAGCAAAATTCCACCTGCTCGTTGGCTATGGTGAGTGAGTCGGCGAAACGTGTCACGAAACGGTAAGCCACGCCCTGGTCGTAGGCACGAAATTCCACCGCATACTTGCCATAGTTGAGCGTGAGCGCATTGCATTTCTCGCCTTTTGAGGTTTTCGACGATTTGCACTTTTCCGCACCCAGCGTTTTGCCACCCTCGATGCTCATGCCGAGGGCTGAACGGTTCAGGACAGGCGTTTCGCCATGTGTGATGGCGAAAGCGGTTGACTTCGCATCATTTTCGATGCTCACTTTCAATTTGCCGTTGGGCGAAGCAAGTTGGTAGGTCTTTGCCCCAGCCACTGCCCAGCAGCACAAAAAAGCAGTAATAACAAAAGATAGTTTGTTCATAAGTTCATGAATTGCAAGTTTTTCTATCCCAAATCGGTCATTAGGTCTTGTCACGGTCTAATGACCGATTTGGGTTTATGTTACAAAAATATTAAAAATATGGGTAATATAGACGAGAAAACGCTGAAAAATAACACTTTCGTGCTTTTGCTGAAAAAAAGTTGAAAAAAAATTATTTTTGAAGAACCTACATATTGAAATTATCTTTATCTTTGTGGAGATATTACTTTTTAACCAAATAATAAACTTTTATTTATGAAAAAAAATTACTCAAAATTTTTGATGACAGCAGCCCTTGCGTTTGCTGCTGTGTGTGGCGCTCAAGCTGAAGAACAAGTGGTTCTTCAAGAAAATTTCGACAAGCTTGAAACTGCAATGGAAGCAGGTGTTCACAAGTATGGCAAGAATCCATGGACTGGTAAGGACGTGGAAGGTGTGGAATACCAACCAAACTACAACACCATTCAAACCGATGGCAATGTGGCTGACCTCAATGGTTGGAGTTCTCGCACCACTTACATGTATGCTTGCCAAGGTTTCATTCGTATCTCTAAGACCAGCTTTGGTGGCGACCTCGTTTCTCCTAAGTTTGCTTCTCTCTCTAAACCAACCGACGTGAAACTCTCTTGGCAAGGTATTGGCTACACTTCTCTCGTGGCTCTTAACGATGATGGCTCTTACAAGTCAGGCGGTGTGCATGACCATCAATACTACTATGTGGCTGTGCTCGGCGCAGGCGAAATTGAAGGCGCAAGCAAGATGAACAAGGTGGCTTACAAGGATGAAAACATGAACGACATTGAAGTGAATGCTGCTCTTGTAAAGATTCCTACCGACTGCTTCGTGACTATGGACACTCTCCAAGCTTGGACTTTCGAAGGCACTAAGAACGAACTCACTATCAAGGGTGCTACCGCTGAAACTCAAGTAGTGTTTATGTCAACACTTCCAAATTTCACCAAGACAAAAACCACTGACTACTCTACCGCTGAAATGCCAATTGACGAAGCTGCTCCTCACGGTGTGAACAAGAAGGTGAACCGCGTGATTTTCGACAACATCAAGGTTGTGGTTGCTGATCCATCTGGTGTAAACGACATCAACGTGGCTAAGGAAGTGAAGGTTCGCAAGGTGATTGAGAACGGTCAAGTGCTCATTATCTCTGGCGACAAGAAGTACAACTTGATGGGCGCAGAAGTGAAGTAACTTTGCCTCACACAGATCCCACGGATCTCGCAGAATTTCTGTTGTGGGCGTTAAATCCCACTGATAGTTTCCGCAGGGTTCTAAAAAAAACAATACACCCATTAAATCCAATTGCGGATTTGATGGGTGTTTTGCTTTTACAGACCCTTCCGACCCAATCAGACCCATCGGGCTTCAACTCGTTGACCTGTTGACTTGTTGACTTTTATTACAAAAATATGAATATTTGCTTTTTGGTGAACATTATTCAGAAAAGATGTGTAACTTTGCTTCATCATATTTTAACCTATTAAAAAACGTAATATATGAAAAAGATTTACTCTAAAGTTTTGGTGTCTGCATTTGTTGCAGCAAGTTCATTTTTCGGCGCACAAGCCGAAGAAGTAGTGGTTCTTCAAGAAAATTTCAATAAACTTGAAGTGTTGACCGAAGCCGGTATTCACAAGTATGGCAAGAATCCTTGGACAGATGTGGACGCAGAAGGTGTGAAATACCAACCAAACTACAACACCATTCAAGCCGATGGCAATGTGGCTGACCTCAATGGTTGGAGTTCTCGCACTTCCTACATGTATGCTTGCCAAGGTTTCGTTCGCATTTCAAAGACCAACAATGGTGGCGACCTCATTTCTCCTAAATTCGCATCGCTCACCGAAACCACCGATGTGAAACTCTCTTGGCAGGGTATCGGCTACTCCTCTGCGTTTAATTTTAATACAGATGGCACTTACAAGTCGGGCGGCACACACGATTACCAATACTATGGCGTGACAGTGCTCGGCGCTGGCGAAATTGAAGGTGCCGCTAAAACCACTAAGGTGAATTATTTTGACGCCGAAGGCAAGGCCCTTGTAGTGGATGCTGCTGTGGTGGAAATTCCAAGCGATTGTTTTATTACTGGCGACACACTCCAAGCATGGGGCTTTGAAGGCACTAAGAACGAACTCACCATCAAGGGCGCGACTGCTGAAACTCAAGTGGTGTTCCTGTCGCTGATTCCAAAAGTGAAAACCACCGACTACACAACTGCCGAATTCCCAATCGCTACCGATGCTCCTCACAAGGTGAACAAGGGGGCAAACCGTGTGATTTTCGACAACATCAAGGTTTCATACAATGCCATTTCATCAGCCATCACCGATGTGACCGCTGCTAAGGAAGTGAAGGCTCGCAAGGTGATTGAAAACGGACAAATCTACATCATCGCCGGCGACAAGAAATACAACATGATGGGCGCAGAAGTGAAGTAACTCTGCCTCACACAGGTCCCACGGATCTCGCAGAATTTCTGTTGTGGGCGTTAAATCCCACAGATTCTTCCGCAGGGCTCTAAAAAAATAAAAACACCTGTTTAATCCGATTACAATGGATTAAACAGGTGTTTATCTTTTCGGTCCCATCAGCCCCAACTCTCCAACTCGTTGACCTGTTGACTCGTAGACTTCAGAAACTCGGCATGTCGGTGTCGAGGGGGCAGTTGATGAGATACACCTGCGAGCGAGCGCGGGTGATGGCTGTGTAGAGCCAACGGTAGAAATCGAGTTGGGTGAAAGCATCGGGCATTATCGCGCCCATATCTATAAACACATTCTGCCACTGTCCGCCTTGCGCCTTGTGGCATGTGATGGCATAGGCATATTTCACTTGCAAAGCATTGAAATACGGATTTTTCTTCAGTTCACGATATCGGGTGCGTTTGTCGCCTGTGAGTTCCGCCATAACCGAGGTGTAGAGCATCTCGCTTTGTGCGGCGGTGAGTGCTGGCGTGTCGCTGCTGAGGCAGTTGAGAATGATTTTCACGTCCATTTCGGTGTTGCCGTGGTCGGGAAACTCCACTGTCACGTTGGCGAAGTCGAGTCCATAGCGACGCTCAATCTCGCCCCACACACGCTTCACCCTCACCACATCACCGTTGGCAATGAAGTCGATTTGTTCGTAGTCGTTCGCCCAATAGTAATTGTTTTTGCTCACCAGCAACATGTCGTCGCTCACCAACTCATCCTCACGATAGAGAATGCTGTTGCGAATGCCGCGGTTGAAGAGCGTGGCACGCTTATTGCTGCGTGTCACCACTATGGTTTCGCTCATGCCGTCGCGGTCGTAACTGTCGCTGATGGTTTCGAGCAGAAACTCGCCCGTCACGTTGTCGATGTCGTCGAACCGCAGCAGTTCCAACTTCGGAGCGCACAGCACGCCGCTCTCCATCACATTTCGCAGAATGGTGGCGTTGAACAAAATGCCGCTCTCTGCCGCCTGACGCGCAATTTGCTTCAGGTTCACGCTGTAGATTTGCAAGGCGTAACTGCGTAGAAATTCGGCGTTGAGGGCAGGACTTTCGCTTTGCCCCACAGGAGGCAACTGCGCCACATCGCCCATCAGCACCAGTCGGCAGCCGATGCCGCTATACACATAGTGGATAAGGTCGTCGAGCAATCGGCCTGTGCCAAAGAATGAGCCTTCGCTGCAGTTGGAAATCATCGACGCCTCATCTACGATGAAAATGGTGTCGGTGTGCTTGTTCTCGGCAAGCGAAAACCCATCAGAGAGGTAACTGTTCTGGCGATAGATTTTGCGGTGAATGGTGTAGGCTGTATGTCCAGAATATTCCGTGAAAACCTTTGCCGCACGCCCTGTGGGAGCCAGCAGCACCGTCTTCCGTCCGCGACAGGTGAGCGCCTTCACAATGCCGCCAATCATCGAGGTTTTACCAGTGCCGGCATAGCCATTCACCAGCATCACCGCCTGTGGGTGGCCGTAGAGCATGAAATGGGCAAACGCCGCCAGCAGTTCCATCTGCTCATCGTTGGGCTCGTAAGGCAGACAGTTGATTACTTCTGTGGCAAACTCAATGCTGCGTGCGTCTGTGGTGCTAACACCTTCAGGGAGTAAGTTATGCGTTTTCACTAAATCCATATCACAAATTTATGAAAATTTTGCTACAATCAAGCAAAATTTCACTATCTTTGCACTCGCATTTGTAGCGCAACGGCAATTTCGCATTGCCAAGAGCGCACGCGCAAATGGAGTGATGCTCGAGTGGCTGAAGAGGCACGCCTGGAAAGCGTGTAATCGTCAAAAGCGATTCGGGAGTTCGAATCTCCCTCACTCCGCACCCACAGGCTGCCCACCACGGCAGCCTTTTTCATCTCCCCCCTCCAAAAAAAATCAGTTCAGTGGAAACCCCATGGACACTGAAACTAAATCTCACACCTATTAAATCCATTTTAATCCGATTTACACCCTATTTTTTTATTTTAAATTGGCGAAAATTGGGCTTAAATGGATTAAAATAGGTGTTCCCCCTATTTCTTGTGGCTCAAGCATTTTAATATGGATATCCAAAAAAGTAAATAGTTTCGCTAAAAATATTGTATATTTGCTTTGTATTAAATTGACGACTGAAGGATGATACATATTTGGCTTGACGAAAGTGATAAACATGGGAGTTACTATTCAAATTTTTATGGTGGCATTCTTGTTGTGTCCGAACACCGCGCCGAGGTTTTAAGAAGAATGACTAAAATAAAAGAGGAACTTGGCATCGTTGATGAAATCAAGTGGCAGAAAGTGAACGCCTATCACTATGAGAAGTATGTGAAATTGGTTGATGAATTATTTGAAATGGGCAAAGCAGGACTGCTTAAAATTCGTATATTT
>ERZ780004.440-NODE-440-length-9525-cov-5.09229_pt1 | contig 9525 bp, 9 predicted proteins | sample MGYA00511875_ERZ780004 | MGnify/ENA primary metagenome ERZ780004 (study PRJEB29588, sample SAMEA2155132) | human gut metagenome | biome: human gut; feature: human-associated habitat; material: faeces | place: Denmark | collected 2008/2010 ... | reverse complement strand
GAATCTTCTGCATTTTGTCTGGCACGCTGCAGCTTTACGGTGGAGACCAGCTTCATGGCCTTGGTAATCTGCTGCGTGCTCTGAATACTGCTTTTCCTTCGCTTTATATCACGCATGGATGCCATAATCAATCACCTGTTTTCTTTCCAAACCTTTGATTAGTTTTTGAATTCCGCCTTAAATTCCGTAATTGCCTTTTTCAGAAGCTCGTCCGTTGCATCGGAAATTACCTTTTCTTCCGCAATGGCCTTCGGAATTTCGGGATACCTGGTATCCAGATATTCAAACAGTTCTTTTTCAAATCTGGTAATGTCCTCTACGGGAATATCCAGTAAATACTTTCCGGTAACGGCATAAATGATGATTACCTGATATTCTACCGGCATAGGAGCGTACTGAGGCTGCTTTAATACCTCTTTGATTCTTTCGCCCTGCGCCAGCTTCTCCTTGGTATCTGCATCCAGTTCAGATCCGAACTGTGCGAAGGAAGCCAGCTCTCTGTACTGAGCAAGCTCGGTACGGATCGGCGCCGCGATCTTCTTCATTGCCTTGATCTGTGCCGCACCACCTACACGGGATACTGACAGACCTGCATTTACCGCGGGACGGAAACCGGAATTGAACATTTCTGTCTCCAGATAGATCTGTCCGTCGGTAATGGAAATTACGTTGGTAGGAATGTATGCGGATACATCTCCTGCCTGGGTCTCGATGATGGGAAGCGCCGTCAGGGAACCTCCGCCGTATTCGTCACTCATGCGGACCGCACGCTCTAACAGTCTGGAATGCAGATAGAATACGTCACCGGGATATGCCTCACGTCCGGGTGGACGACGAAGGAGCAGGGAGAGTGTACGGTATGCGGTAGCATGTTTACTTAAGTCATCATACACTACCAGTACGTCTTCTCCGTTCTCCATCCACTCCTCACCGATCGCACAGCCGGAATAAGGAGCGATGTACTGTAAGGGAGCCAGGTCACTTGCCGTGGATACCACAACGGTGGTATATGCCATGGCACCGAACTCCTCCAGTGTCTTTACGATATTTGCCACGGTAGATGCTTTCTGACCGATGGCTACATAGATACATTTTACGTTCTGACCCTTCTGGTTGATGATCGTATCGATCGCAATAGCGGTCTTACCGGTCTGACGGTCACCGATGATCAGCTCACGCTGTCCACGACCGATGGGGAACATGGAATCGATTGCCAGAATACCGGTCTCCATAGGTACACCTACGGACTGTCTGTCCACGATGGAAGGAGCAGGCTGCTCGATGGGACGATACCCCTCTTCCTTAATGGGACCTGCGCCGTCGATGGGTGCTCCCAGAGCATCCACGATCCTGCCCTTGAATCCGTCACCTACGGGGATACCGGCTCTCTTGCCGGTACGAACGACTCTGGTACCCTCACGGATCTCGGTATCATGACCGAACAGGATACATCCGATCTCATCCCTGCGGACATCCTGTACCATTCCCTTGACACCGGAATCGAAGATAACGATCTCACCGTACTCGGCATGGTCGATACCATTGACATTGGCGATACCGTCACCTACCCAGCTGACGGAACCGATCTCATGCTCCTGTGCCTGCAGGTGGAAATCTTCGATCTCACCCTTCAGGATAGAAATGATTCCCTGCTCGCTGGCAGTCTTACCTACCTGGGAAAGCTTGTCTGCGAACTGCTTCATACGGCCATTGGTACTCCAGTCATAGACTTCGTTACCGGCACGGATGATGAAACCGCCGCCTAAAGCCGGGTCTTCCTTCGTCTCGAAGACCATATCGTCTCTGTGATATTTCTTCTGTACAAAATCACGGATATTCTGTAACTGCTCCTCTGTCGGTGCTGTCACATAGGACAGGGTCACAACGAACTCACCCTTTTTCTCGGGAGAGAGTTCTCTGTAGGCAGTACAGATATCATCCCACAGATAGATATCTCCGTTATCACACAGGACCTTCAGGAAATCTCTGATCTGTAAGGGAAATACTTTTTCTATTACATTGTGCTTGGCAGACAGTGCCACGGCAGGAGATTCGAAATCCAGTTTCACCTGCGGTACGGCTTTAAAGATATCGCCTGTCTGACCTACAATGTCTCCGGGGATATTCAGTTCACGCAATCTTTTTGCGTATTCTAAAGCTGTACTAATCAATCTCTTCACCTGTCTTTGCTATAAATTGGTTGTAAAGTTCTCTGTCTGAATCTGCATTCTGTTTGGCTGCCACCAGCTTTGCAGTAGCTTCCACTACCAGACCGGCGATCTGCTCCTGTGCCTGCTGGATACGTTTCTGCTCTTCCAGCGCGGCATTTTTATCGGCATTGTCCAGGATCTTTTTTGCTTCGGTCTGGGCATCTGCCACGATACGGTCATACTCGTTGCTGGCCTTGCCTCTTGCCTCGTTCAGGATGCCTTCCTTTTCTGCCTGGACACCGCTTAAGGATGCCTCGTACTTAGTCTTGAGTTCCTCGGCACTGTCCTGTGCAGCTTTTGCATCTGCATATTGCTTATCGATCTCTGCCTGTCTTGCATCCAGGATCTTGTGGATGGGTTTGATCAGGAAGATCTTCACAATGGCAAATATGATCAACAGATTCAGGATGGTCCATACAATATTAATATCTAATCTCAGCATGTGCTTTCATCCTTTCTTACGTCGTTATACCGTTCCTTATGCCATGAACAAGATGATCAGGATACCGATAACGAATCCGTAAATAGCGGTTGCCTCTGCCAGCGCACCACCTAACAGTAAGATCTTGGTGATCTTGCTCTCTGCTTCCGGCTGTCTTGCCACAGCCTCTGCTGCCTTACTTGTTGCGATACCGATACCGATACCTGCTCCGATACATGCCAGTGCTGCAATACCTGCTCCAATAGCTATCATAATGAATCCTCCTAGTTTTAAAAAAAGTGTTGTTAGTGAATAGTTACTTATTCAATGGCTTCCTTAATGTACATAGATGTCAGGAATACGAATACATACGCCTGGATCAGTCCATCAAAAATATCAAAGTAAAAGCTGAAGGGTACCGGCAATGCTACCGGAACCAGAAGCTTCAGCAGCTCCATGATAACGAATGCTCCCAAAACGTTACCAAACAATCGCATACACAAAGACAGGGGCTTGATGAACACCTCCAGGATATTGATGGGTGTTACGATCGCGATAGGCTCGGTGAAGCTCTTGATCCATCCGCCCACGCCTTTTTTGCGGATGCCTGCTGCTTCCACCAGGATGATACTCATCAGTGCCAGTGCCGCCGTTACGTTCAGATCCTTGGTAGGGGGCTTCATGCCGAACAATCCGATGATATTGGATATGCCCAGGTATAACAGTACACTTACCAGATACGGTACATACCGTTTCCCTTCCTCTCCGATCATTCCCGTAACAATGCCTTCCAGCTTCGTCACGATCGTCTCTGCCACCAGCTGTCGTCTGCTGGCATTGTGTACTTTGAGGTTGCTTGTAAGGATAATCGACAAGATCAGAATGACTGCCATGACTACCCATGTGATCACTACCGATTCCGCAATATCCAGCTGTACTCCGCCGATCAGTGGAAGACCTGCCGGAAGCTTGATCGAAAACGCCGTATCACAGTTCAGTTCTTTGAGCAGTTCTGATGCCAATTCCTCCATAATACCACTTCCTTTCCGTAAACATCCCTGAAGGAGTTTCCACTCCCTCATGGTCGTTGCTATTTTACTCCTATTTATAAAAAAGCGTAAGATACATTTTTGCTAATTTGTCCTATGCAAAAATCAAAAGTTATGGCATATATTAACTATAAAAAAATGAGGTATCAGAAAATTATATGACAAAATTAGTCATTTTGGGGCGCAAGTCCAAAACAGGAAATTATGAAACCTTTTTCCGTGCACTTCCCGCGCAGATCGTGACTACTCTGGTTCCCGGAGAGGTCATTTCCTGCGACGCTCTGATCCTGCCGGGCGGCGGAGATATCACTCCTGCTTTTTTCGGTGAAAAAAACAAAGGTTCCCGCACTGTTGACACCGAACTGGACATCCTGCAATTCCAGGCTCTCGACATAGCGATTGCCGCCGGAATCCCTGTCATCGGGATCTGCAAGGGCATGCAGGTCATCAATGTTGCCTTCGGCGGTACGATCACACAGGATATGCCCGAAGACTGCCTGCACAGTTCCCCTTCCGGCGATGTGTTTCATGATACTATTATGGTAGATGATTCCCGTCTTTTCAAGTATTTTCCTGCCAAAATGCGCGTCAACAGTGCTCATCACCAACGGATCGGCCGCTTAGGTCAGCACCTTAAGATCATCCAGGTCTGCCCTGACGATGGCTGCCCCGAAGCTTTGGAGCATGACGAGCTGCCGATCCTTGGGTTACAGTGGCATCCAGAGAGGCTGCCGGATCCGGCCGGACTTCCTCTGCTTTCCCTGCTCGCTTCGTATTTTTAAATCTGTGTCGTGTTTTTTTGGTGGCGGTCAGTTCTTCCTTCACCTTGCACCTGGCTATCTCAAACAGCGAACGAATGATCCCCCGCAGCATCTCTGCGGTCTGATCGTCCACTTCCTTCAATGCGGTAACTACCGCATTCATACTCTTTTTCCAATCTGCGGTAAAAGTGATCAGATCGTCCGCCTGTGATGCGGAGATCACCTGATAAAGTGTGTCTACAAAGGTACGGACCTGCTCCTCGTTCAGGGACAGGATCCATTCATTCAGAGCCTCGTTCATGATCTTCTGGCTCTCATAGATATCGCCTACATCCACGAAATGATCATCCTTCACCAGCCAGGAGAAAGGATCATGCTGCAGCAGACCGTGGTTTTTACTCTCCACTACGCGGTAATGAATATCCCGCTCGAAGATCATCCCGATCATAGAAGAATGCGGAAGCAGCTTTACCACCTTGTCTTCTATCGCATTGTAATGACATTCCTTCAGCACCTCCGGCCGGAATCCCGGTCCGTCCAGACTGTATATCTTTTGGATCCGCTTCCGTACAAAGGGCGCACATTTCATGGCACTGTACACCGCCAGGTTGCCGCCCTTGGAATGTCCTCCGATGTAAAAGGGCTGATGCAGCCATCCGGTGACCATATTTACATATTTTACACTGTATTCCTGCCCCGGTACCGGATTCAGGAATGCCATATTAAAGTCTTCCTTCCACCCCACAATAGTCTCATCCGTGCCGCGGAATGCCAAAAACAGCGTTCCGTCATCCAGGATAAAGGTAATCGCAGAGAACTGGGTCTCCCACTCCTTTTCCACCAGGTTAATATAACAATTCAGCTTCATATTCCGGAAGCGTCTGCCGCTAAGCAGCCCTTCAAACAGTGCCCGGTTCTCCTTTTCAAAACGCACATCTCCGAACAGCTGCTCCACATCCGGCCGTTTGGCGATCTCCTGCAGCGTCACAGAAGGACCGTTGTGACGCACATCGCTGACCATTCCGTCGAATTTCAGATAAGAAAGCTGGCATAAGGCCAGACTGTCCACATCATTCAGAGGTTTTTCGCGAAATGGAATATCTCCGTATTTTTTTAAATATTCTATGACTGTTCCCGCCATATACCGCTCCTTTCCGCGAGGAACTTTCCTTGCGTATTTTTCCGGATTGTGTTACGTTTTATACTGTCAGTAGAAAACATTAAGAAGGTGATCTGCCATGTCCACGAACCATTCCAAACAATTTTCCAGAGATTGCATGGTGCAGGCTTTGATGCAGCTGCTTCAGACAAAATCTCTGTCCAATATTACCATCTCAGAGCTGACCGAGCGGGCCGGAGTCTCCCGTATGACTTATTACCGCAATTACAACTCCATGGACGAGATCTTCATCAGTTATCTGAAGGATCTGGTAGATGCCTACCGTCAGGATGTCGCTGCCTGGCCTGATAAAGGCAATTATAACGACTACCGCAATATGCTGCACTGCTATGAATACTTTGATCATTACAGAGAATTCATTGCCTGCCTGGTGAACACAGGACTGGGGCATCTGCTGCTGCAGGCCCTGGACAGTTATATCCTTGATACCTATTATACGGAAGATAAAGGCCGGGATTTCTATTACACGCTTCGTGCGTTCTCCGGTTCCCTCTACAATATCTACGTCACCTGGATCATGGAAAATTCCATGGAATCCGCTGAAGAGATCGTATCCATTATCTGTCAGATCTATTCCTGATCATGATAACAATCATCAAAGGACTGCGCAAAAATACGCAGTCCCTTTTTATTTTTATCTCTGATCCAACGGAACATATTCCAGTTCCTGCATCACGCTCTTATAAGCGGGACGGATGATCTTATCCATATTGATCAATTCTTCAATACGATGCGCGCTCCATCCCACGATTCTTGCGATGGCAAAAATCGGTGTATATAATTCCAGTGGGATCTCCAGCATGCTGTATACGAATCCGCTGTAGAAATCCACATTGGCGCTGACGCCCTTATAGATCCTGGACTTCTGGGAGATGACCTCCGGTGCCATCCGCTCGATCATGGAGTACAATGCGAAATCCTTGTCTCTGCCCTTGGCTACTGCCAGCTTCTCCACGAAGCTCTTAAATACCTGGGCTCTGGGGTCGGACAGAGAGTAGACAGCATGACCCATACCATAGATCAGTCCCTTGCCGTCAAAGGCTTCCTTATTCAAAATCTTGTTCAGATAAACTCTTACCGCATCCTCATCAGTCCAGTCGGACACATGGGCTTCGATATCCCGCATCATCTCTACGACCTTGATATTGGCACCACCGTGCTTGGGTCCCTTCAGAGAAGAAAGCGCTGCTGCCACTACGGAATAAGTGTCGGATCCGGAAGAGGTTACGACTCTGGTAGTGAAGGTGGAATTGTTACCGCCGCCGTGCTCCATATGCAGCACCAGTGCGGTATCCAGTACTTTGGCCTCCAGCTCGGTATATTGTTTGTCGGGACGAAGCATCATCAGCAGATTCTCTGCTGTGGAAAGCTTCTTCTGCGGACGATGTATGTACATACTCTCATCATTGGAATAGTGATTATATGCATGGTAGCCGTAGACTGCCAGCATAGGGAACACAGCGATCAGTCCCAGACATTGTCTTAATACATTTTCAATGGAAGTATCGCTGCAATTTTTATCATAGGAAGCCAGTGTCAGAACACTCCTGGTCAGGGAATTCATGATGTCACTGCTGGGAGCTTTCATGATGACATCTCTGGTGAAGTTGGTAGGCAAAGTTCTGCTGGATGCCAGAATATCGTTAAAATGCTTCAGTTCGTCACGATTCGGCAGCTTACCGAACAAAAGTAAATAAGCCACTTCTTCGAATCCGAAATGATCCCCGCGGAATCCGTTGACCAGTTCGATACAGTCATAACCGCGATACCACAGCTTACCTTCACAGGGTATCTTTTTGCCATCCTCCATTTTGAAGGATTCGATCCGGGAGATATTGGTAAGGCCTGCGACTACGCCGTTACCGTTCTTATCACGCAACCCCCTCTGCACGCCATACTCATCGAACATCTGGGGTTCCAATCTATCTGCCGCTCTGCACAGGCCGGCATGTTCCAACATATACTCTGCGTTTTTCTTCATCCAAATACCTTCCTTTCCCGACATCATATATACTTATCTATCATAACTTTTCAGAAACTACCCTGTCAATTAAGAAAGTATAAAATATTCTTTGTATTCTCTTTGATCTTCTCAGACAGCTCAGCATATTTAATGAGTTCTTCCTCTGTGAAGCCGGCGAATCTGGCAGCATCATAATCCCTCTGTGCCATCTCCAGTTCTTTCATAACGGCATCTGCTGCCGGAAGAATCGTCACGGCGATCCTGCCTCCCCGTCCCTTCCGCTTCGTTTCTGCCATCTCCGCTGCTTTCATTTTATTTTTTCCGGTCGTCTTATCTTTTTTGGATGGTTTGGGTTCCTTCACCTCTTCTACTTTCAGGAATCCCTTCATGGTCAGTCGCTGCAATCCGCTGGTCAGATTCGTCCGGGTGATTCCGGCGAAATCAGCCAGTTCCCGTCTGCTGTCCCATTCGTGCTTTTCACACAGACACAAAAGCAGACACACATCCATGACCTTCAGATCTCCTTTTAACGCCACCGGCTCCAGATAATGTTCTAATAACTTTCTCTTACGGTAATCCTCTCCTGCAGGTCCTTCCGCCTGCAAGATCTGTGTATTGACAAAGACTCTCTCGTCTCCCAGCTTCTTGGAACCGGGCAGGATTGAAGGCGGAACGGTGCCGTCCCCCGCAGCATCGATAAAAAAGCGGTATACCTGCAGACGGTTCTTCTCATAATCTTCCTCTTCCAGAACATGTTTGTAGAAGTTATTGTAGTACTCAAATACATTCAGCTTCATTTTCACAGTCTTCGAGATATTAATGCCCTGACTGGCAAGAGAGCCTTTCCTCTTCACATAATAATAAATGGGCGCATGCAGGGCATAGAATACTTTCGCATAGCGGATATATTCCAGATTGAACATAAAATCCTCACACCAGCTGATATCCGTATCCATGCGTAGCTTATGCTCTTCCACAATATCCCTGCGGTACAGCTTGTTCCACAACACACCGTAATAAAAATCCGCCGGATTCTCCATCATATGTGCTGCGAACTCTTCTCTGGTAAGCACGCCCTCCTCTTCGATGTCTCCCTTGGGGGACAGACGCTCTCCCACCACGCGGTAAAAGTCAGAAATGACCATGTCACAGCCGTACTCCTCAGCTGCCCGCACGAACAGTCTGGTGGCATCCGGTGTGATCCAGTCGTCACTGTCGAGGAACTGCAGATATTTTCCCCGGGCACGGTCAAGCGCCCGGTTTCTGCTGTCGGAGACTCCGGTGTTCTCCTTTTGGATCACAATGACTCTGGGATCTTGGTCTCCGTACTCTTCACAAATATCGCCGGAAGCATCCGTACTGCCATCATTGACCAGCAGCAGTTCATAATCCGTATATTCCTGGTTCAAAATGCTGTCGACACAGCGTCGTAAATATTGTTCCGCATTGTATATCGGAACAATGATGCTTACCATTGGCCGCATAAGTTCATCCTCTCCAAAAATTACTTCATAAACGATTTCTTCGCTTTTCAAGCTTACGAAATCGTGATCAGTTCATAGTCTCTGCTGCCGATGCCGATCTTCTCCGCATGCTCCAGGCAGGTCTTGTACTCCGCATTGGGAGTGGTATTTTCAAAATGATCATGATGATCGCAAAATCCCTCTTTTGCCATGGCATCCGTCAGCTGGCTGTTCGGCAGCGGTGTCTGCTTCAGGCAGGCATCCACGCAGGCCTGATCCAGCGCCAGTGGATCAAAGGATGCAAACATACCGATATTAGGCAGAATAGGAGCATCGTTCTCGAAGTGGCAGTCACAGTTTGGAGACACATCCACTACCAGAGAAATATGGAAATTCGGTCTGCCGTCCACGACAGCCTTCGCATATTCTGCCATGCGGCAGTTGAAATCCTTCGTCGCCGCAGCACCCCCGCCGGGGG
>ERZ780004.435-NODE-435-length-9611-cov-6.52794_pt1 | contig 9611 bp, 9 predicted proteins | sample MGYA00511875_ERZ780004 | MGnify/ENA primary metagenome ERZ780004 (study PRJEB29588, sample SAMEA2155132) | human gut metagenome | biome: human gut; feature: human-associated habitat; material: faeces | place: Denmark | collected 2008/2010 ... | reverse complement strand
GTCGGGTACAAAATTTGCAGGTCGCTTTCAAAATGTGAAACTCGTTTACAAAACGGGAATCTCGGATGACTATTGAACATTTTTTTATAAAAAGTTTACAAAATTTTACGATAATGTTCAAAAATATACAATTTATCAAAAGTGATGTAGACAAACAATAAAAAGATGGGTAATATGTATATGTAATCAGCCAGATGAACGAAAAGTATGTACAACATGCTACATATTTAAAGCAAGAAATATAAAATAAGGAGGAATGTTGCCGATGAAACAGTTCAGCTATATCATTAAGGATGAGATCGGTCTGCATGCACGTCCTGCGGGACTGCTCGCCAAGGAAGCGAAAAAGTATCAGAGTACAGTGACACTTTCCTGTAAGGGGAAATCAGCTGCAGCAAGCAAGCTGATGGCGATCATGGGAATGGGTGTGAAGCACGGAGACAACGTGGAAGTCACGATAGAAGGAGCGGATGAAGATACCGCCGCAGCAGAGCTTCAGAAGTTTTTCCGTGAGAACCTCTAGGAGAAGACCTGCACGACAGAGTTTGGAAGGTAGAAAATGGAAAAATATATTGGAAAATCCGTATATAAGGGAACAGCGATCGGACCTGTGAGTGTTTTGAAGAAAAAGGACAGTCTCGTTAAGAGGATCCATATCGACAACACAGCGGAAGAACTGAAACGGCTGGATGCGGCTAAGGAACGTACGATGACGCAGCTGGGGCAGTTATACGAGAAGGCTCTGCAGGAGGTCGGAGAAGTCAATGCAGCCATTTTCGAGGTGCATCAGATGATGCTCGAGGATGACGATTATCAGGATGCCATTCACAGCATGATTCAGAACGAAGAAGTGAATGCAGAGTATGCGGTGGCAGTGACCGGTGATAATTTTGCAGAGATGTTCGCCAACATGGATGATGAATATATGCAGGCCCGCTCTGCGGATGTCAGGGATATCTCCAACCGGCTCGTCCGCAATCTGTCCGGGGAGGAGCAGATTGACTGGAGTACCATGGAGCCGTCGATCATTGTGGCAGATGATCTGACTCCCAGTGAGACGGTACAGATGGATAAGAGTAAGATCCTGGCCTTTGTCACAGTACATGGCTCAACGAATTCCCATACTGCGATCCTTGCACGTATGATGAATATTCCGGCACTGATAGGGGTACCATTGGAACTGGAGAAAATCCATAACGGGACCCGGGCTATTGTGGACGGCAGGGAAGCGGTATTTTACCTGGATCCGGAGGAAGAGCAGATCCGGCAGGCAGAAGCGGCACAGCAGACGGAACAGAGACTAAGAAGCCTGCTGGCAGAATACAAGGGACGTGAATCCGTGACAAAGAGCGGACGCAAGGTCAATGTATATGCAAATATCGGCAGCGTATCGGATGTGGCATATGTACTGGAGAATGATGCGGAGGGTATCGGCCTGTTCCGCAGTGAATTCTTATATCTCGGAAGGGACTCTCTTCCGGATGAGACAGAACAGTTCAATGCTTACCGTCAGGTGCTGCAGATGATGGCAGGGAAAAAGGTCATCATCCGTACCCTTGATATCGGTGCGGACAAAAATGTAGATTACCTCGGACTGGGCAAGGAAGATAATCCTGCCATGGGATACCGTGCGATCCGGATCTGTCTGGAGCAGCCGGAGATCTTCAAGACACAGCTGAGAGCACTTCTTCGGGCGCAAACATACGGAACATTGGCTATTATGTATCCGATGATCATTTCCGTGGAGGAAGTGCTGGATATTCAGAAAATCGTGGCTGAGGTGGCTAAGGAGCTGGAGGAAGAAAAGCTTCCTTACGCAATTCCGGAACAGGGAATTATGATCGAGACTCCTGCAGCTGTCATGATGAGTGAGGAGCTGGCGGAGCATGTTGATTTCTTCAGTATCGGCACGAATGATCTGACACAGTATACTCTGGCTATCGACAGGCAGAACAACAGACTGGACAGATTCTATAATCCACATCATGAGGCAGTCCTGCGTATGATACAGATGACTGTTGACGGAGCACATAAGCATGGGAAATGGGTCGGCATCTGCGGAGAGTTGGGAGCGGATACGACACTGACCACACGATTTGTACAGATGGGAATTGATGAACTCAGTGTGGCACCGTCCATGGTACTGAATGTCCGTAGTAAAATATGCGAAATGGAGTGAGAGATTCATGAGAATATACAAAGCGAAAGATTATGCAGATATGAGCAGAAAGGCTGCAAATATCGTATCGGCACAGGTTATTATGAAACCAAACTGTGTTCTCGGACTGGCTACGGGATCCACTCCCATCGGCCTGTATAAACAGCTGGTGGAATGGTTCCGCAAGGGAGATCTGGACTTTTCTGAGGTTATGACGGTGAACCTGGATGAATATAAAGGCCTGAGCCGGGAAAACGATCAGAGTTATTACTATTTTATGCACCAGAATCTGTTTGACCATGTGAATATCCCGGTGGAAAATACACATCTGCCAAACGGAATGGAACCGGATTCGGAGAAAGAATGCCGTAGATATACGGAACTGATCCAGTCACTGGGCGGCGTGGACCTGCAGCTTTTGGGAATTGGACATAACGGGCACATCGGCTTCAACGAACCGGGAGAGAGTTTTGACAAGCAGGTACATTGTGTGAACCTGACAGAGTCTACGATCGAAGCCAACAAGAGATTCTTCGCATCGGCGGAGGATGTCCCGAAGCAGGCATACACCATGGGGATCAAGACCATTATGCAGGCGAAGAAAATATTGATCGTAGCCAGCGGCGAAGACAAGGCGGAGATCGTACAGAAAGCTTTCTTCGGCCCCATTACACCGCAGGTGCCGGCATCGGTATTACAGCTTCATAATGATGTGACACTGGTGGCAGACGAAGCAGCGCTTAGTAAGCTTTCTGAATAAGAAAGGGGAAGCTGATAGGTCATGAGAATCAGAAATGCAAATATATATACAGAAGAGCATCGGTTTGTCAGAGGGGATGCAGCCGTGGAGAACGGCAGGTTCGTAAGCTGCACCGGGGATCCGGCAGGTGAGGAAGCTGTTGTGGATGCCAAAGGCATGTATCTGATACCGGGACTGGTGGATATTCATTTCCATGGTTGTAAGGGCGCAGATATGTGTGACGGTACGAAGGAAGCACTGGATGTCATCACATCATATGAAGCATCTGTCGGTGTGACAAGTGTCTGCCCGGCTACCATGACGATCCCTAAGGATGAACTGCTGGAGGTCATGAAAAATGCCGGCAGCTATGAGTATTCCGGTGGATCCCACCTGGTGGGCATCAATATGGAAGGACCTTTTATCAGTCCGGCGAAAAAGGGTGCTCAGGCTGCAGAAAATATCATGCACTGCGATTATGAATATTTCAGTCAGCTGCAGAAAGCGGCGAACGGGCTGATCAAGCTGGTAGATATCGCACCGGAGGAGCCGGGAGCGATGGAATTTATCGACAGAGCCAAAGGAGAAGTGGTCATTTCACTGGCGCATACAGCTTCCGGTTATGATACAGCAAGGGAAGCCATTGAACGTGGAGCATCTCATGCGACACATTTGTATAATGCAATGCCGCCGCTGAACCACAGGGAGCCCGGCGTGATCGGAGCAGTGAGAGATTCAGAGAAATGTCATCCGGAGCTGATCTGTGATGGTGTACACATTCATCCGTCAGTGATCCGTGCAACGTTTGCGATGTTTGGCGCTGACCGCATGATCCTGATCAGTGACAGTATGCGTGCAACGGGACTGGAGGATGGTGAATATACGCTGGGAGGACAGCCGGTTACTGTCAGAGGCAATCTGGCTACCCTGCATGACGGCACGATCGCCGGATCTGCGACGAATCTGATGGATTGTATGCGGTTTGTAGTAAAAACAGTCGGTCTCCCGTTAGAGACGGCAGTGATGTGTGCCACGGAGAATCCGGCGAAGGAGATCGGCATTTTCAATGAAGTGGGCAGTATATCCGTTGGTAAGAGGGCAGATTTCGTACTCCTGGATCAGGAACTGAACATTGTAGCGGTATATATCGACGGAAAGGAGTTCACATGTTAGATTTTTTGAAAGGTAAGCGAAAAGGAAATTGTATCGGATCTCCCTGTAAGGGGAAGGCAGTTGCTCTTACGGAGGTGCCGGATCCTACATTTTCCGAGAAGATACTTGGAGACGGATTTGCAGTGATCCCCTCTGAGGGGAAAATATATGCTCCCGCAGACGGAGAGGTGACCGTGGTATTTGATACGCTCCATGCGATCACCATGACAACGGATCAGGGAGCGGAGCTTCTGATCCACATCGGACTGGACACCGTGACACTCAAGGGAGCCCCCTTCACGGCACATGTTGCTGCCGGAGACCATGTCAAAAAGGGCGATCTTCTGCTGGATGCGGATCTGGAGAAGATTCAGGAAGCCGGACTGCATATCATCACTCCGGTACTGGTCTGCAATACTGATGAATATAACAAGATCAGTATTCTGAAAGAGGGAGAGGTATCTCCCGGCGAGGACGTGCTCCAGATCTCTTAAGAGCGGTACGTCCGTATCAACTAATGAAACTGACCGGAACTGTTCCGGTTTAGTATAATGTAAAGGAGGAGAAATGTATGAAGTTTCTTCAAAAACTGGGTAAAGCGTTAATGCTTCCCGTAGCGGTTCTGCCGATCTGCGGTATCCTCATGGGTATTGGTTACTGGTTGTGCCCGGCAACAATGCAGGGTGGTGCGATCGAGGGTGTAAGAAATCTGATCGGTCTGTTCCTCGTAAAAGCTGGTGGTGCTCTGATCGACAACATGGCGATCCTGTTTGCAATCGGTGTAGGTGTCGGTATGTCAGAGAAAAATGACGGTACCGGAGCCATTGCAGCTCTGGCTTCCTGGCTGATGCTCACAACACTTCTGTCTACCGGATTTGTTACGACCATTATGCCCTCTATCGCTGAGGATGCTACCAAGACACTGGCATTCGATAAGATTGCGAATCCCTTTATCGGTATTATTGCCGGTATCATCGGTTCCATGTGCTACAACAAGTTCAAGGATACCAAGCTTCCCGACTGGCTGTCCTTCTTCAGTGGTAAGCGCTGCGTAGCTATCGTAGCAGGTGTGGTATCTATTCTGGCATCTGTTGTACTGCTGTTCGTATGGCCTTTACTGTTCGGCGGTCTGGTAGCTCTCGGTGAAGCTATCGAAAGTCTGGATGTAGTCGGTGCCGGCATTTATGCTTTCCTGAACCGTCTGCTGATCCCTACCGGATTACATCACGCACTGAACAACGTATTCTGGTTCGATACCATCGGACTGGGAGATCTGCAGCACTTCTGGAAAGGTGAGACAAGCGCTGATGTATCCTGGAGCCTTGGAATGTATATGTCCGGCTTCTTCCCTTGTATGATGTTCGGTGTCCCCGGTGCGGCTCTGGCAATGGTAAAATGTGCAAAGCCCGCCAAGAAAAAGGCAGCGATCGGTCTGGTAGCTTCCGCAGCAATCTGTTCCTTCATCTGCGGCGTTACCGAGCCCTTTGAGTTTGCATTCATGTTCTTAGCTCCCGGACTGTATGTGATCTACGCAGCACTGTATGGCATCTTCACCATGATCACTGTTGCTCTTGGCTTCCGTGCAGGCTTCAGCTTCTCCGCAGGTGCGATGGATCTGCTGTTCTCATCCTCCCTGCCTGCAGCAGCCAGAATCTGGCTGATCATCCCTCTGGGTATCGCAGCATTTGTTGTATTCTACTTCGTATTCCTCTTCGCTATCAAGAAATGGGATCTGAAGACCCCCGGTAGAGAAGATGATGATGTAGAAGCAGAGAAGAAGATCGAGCTGGCAAATGATGATTTCGCAGCAATCGCAGCAACCATTCTGGAAGGCTGCGGCGGCAAGGACAACATTGCAAGCATTGACAACTGCATTACAAGACTGAGACTGGAAGTAAAAGACATTACCGCAGTGAATGATAAGGTGATCAAATCTGCAGGCGTAGCCGGTGTCATGAAACCCGGTAAGACCTCCGTTCAGGTAATCATCGGACCTAAGGTTCAGTTCGTAGCGGATGCATTTTCCAAGCTTTGCGAATAATAAAGCACTGATAAAACTGAATATATGACCGGAAGAAAGACCTGCCTGGGAAGACCATGCGGGTCTTTCTTATACGCAGGCCCGATGCCTGCGGGATGTATTGTAATCTAATGGAGAGAAAAGTCATGAAAAAATCAACAGAAAAGTATAACCCGGTGATATATAGCATGTCTTCGGATAGACCGGATTCGCTGAAGCAGCGTGAAATTCATTTTCTGAACGGATCGACAGCCAAAATGCAGGCCGGATATTTCTCGGTGACAGAGGACACACGAGGGAAGGGGGGATACAATATCTATTATTATTGTGATGAGTGTCTAAGTGATAATGATAGTGTGAAAAATAAGCATCTGGATACCTGTGCGACAACATTTCTGTGATGGCGGTTGAGAGGAATATGTTATCTTCCCAGACATAACCCGATATTATCAGAAATATAGCAGATGTACCCATGCTTCCCGGCGTAGGCGGCTGCCTGCCTGCGGATGGTGGGATCCATTGCGTATTCCAGGGTGTAAGCGGTACAGCCGTGTGACATAGCCAGATCCAGATACTCAGTATAGTATTCACGCGTGCTTTGATCATTTTTAGTATAGATATCCTTTGAAAAATCATACGCAGTAAAAACGTTCTCCTGGTTTACCCCATCGATGAGAACGTTTTTTTCAGTTGTAAGATATTTTTTTACAAAACAGTCCCCACCGTTGAGTATGATCTTTCTGCCTGTATGGTTCATATAGTCCAGAATCGTAAGGATTCCGTCATAGATGGATTCCTGCGGATAGTTATAGTATACATCCGTGTTATCGACAAAAAAGCCGTCCACACCCTTCTGTACCAGGGCGTCTACTCTGGAAGCTGTACATGCCTGCCATTCCGGAGCTGAGACATCGATCCATTTTTCCTCCGGCCAATTCTCATAGGCACCCAGAGTATATTTCTCAAAGTCTGTATCATAGGACCGGAAGCTCTCGATCGATCCGATATTGATATAGGAGTAGATTTCGCGGATACCATTTTCTCTTAAACGGGCAATGTCATTTTGGGAAAAATATTCCGCATCTATGACAAGCAGATCAATGTCAGAAAGCTTTTCTATGATTTCAGAATCTTCGCCGATCAGGACAACGTATTTTTCTGCTTCATCGGAAGGACCAGCGGAAGAATATCTTCGTTTTCTTCAATTAACGGCACCTCCCTTTTCCACGATCAGCACTCATATCTGCATCCAGATAATTATACTATAGATGGCATTGCATTGCATCTATTTTAGAGCGTTTGGAGGGAAGGAAGCATAGATAGAAAATGTTGTTAAAATATCGGTAAAAATGGAAAAAAGGGCGAAAAATATTGCGGTTTGTGGTATAATTTTTATGTAAATGTAAGATGATGCCGGGATCAAAAATTACCGGCTTTGATGCGTTCGGCGGTTAAGATAACCGGGAAAGTAGGAAGTTATATGAAAATTCAGGATTTTTGTGACATGAACAAATTCGAGCAGATCATGAAGAACTGGGCAAACAGCACGGGACTGGCAACCGTGGCTGTGGGTGCAGACGGAAAATACATCAGTGACTGTTATAATTTTACGGAGTTCTGTATTGATCTGACGAGAGGAAGCGCAGAGGGGAAAAAGCGCTGCGAGCAGTGTGACAGAGAAGGCCATGGTGTGTATCCCTGCCATGCGGGACTTGTGGATTTTGGTATTCCGATCACACTGGAGGATGGAACCGTGCTGGGCAGTATTATCGGAGGACAGGTGCTGCCGGAGAATCCGGATGAGGAGAAGTTCCGTCAGACAGCGAGAGAGCTGGGTATTGACGAGGATAAATATATTAAGGCCCTGAAAAAGGTAAATGTGAAGACTAAGGAGCAAATAGATGCATCTGCAAATCTGCTGGGAGATGTGATCAACATGTTTGTGAGATCAAGCTATGCTCATCGTAGAAATACAAATCTGGTAGGAGAATTAAAAGGCGGTATTGCAGATGCTGCACAGCAGATCGCAGAAGCGGAAGACAGAACGAAGGAAATCGACGGTTATAGCAAGAGACAGCAGATTCTGGCGCTGAATGCATCCATTGAAGCAGCCAGGGCAGGAGATCAGGGAAAGGGCTTTGCTGTGGTAGCAACGGAGGTCCAGAAGCTGGCGAGAGATATGGCAGCCTCCAGTGAAGCGATCAAGAAGATTCTCGGACAGTTATCTCATACGATCAACAATTTGAATCAGTAAGAAAAAATATAATAGAAAGACCGCATTTCTGATCGGCGACAAGGATCGGAAATGTGGTCTTTTGGCATTATTACTATCAATGTATTCAGAAAAGAAGACGATATACATAGTAAGAAACTGTGAAAACAAACGGATTTGGCATCTATTTTCAAGGAGGAGATAAGTATGACAGAGATAGGGGTAAGCAGCATCGGTGCATATGCTGCGCAGAGTAATTACAGCAAGAATACGAAAAACAAGACAACGAAGGATACGACGAGTGCTGCAGGCACGGTCGGCACTTCTGAAGCGAAACAGACGAAGGGAACGACTGGGAATTACGGCAGGACCATCGGTCAGCCGGAGTTGTCGGAGAAGGCTGCGAAATATTATGAGCAGCTGAAGAAGAAGTACGGAAATTATGATTTTATTCTGGTCAGCAGAGATCAGAAGGAGAATGCAAAAGCCAATGCTGCAAAATATGCCAATGGATATAAGACGGTCGTCCTCATTGATGAAGACAAGATCGAACAGATGGCGACGGATGAGAAATTCCGCAAACAGTATGAGGGAATCCTGAGCGGTGCCGCTGCACAGATACAGCAGTTAAAGACCAGCCTGCAGAGTTCCGGTGCGAATGTCAAGGGCTTTGGAATGCAGGTAAATGATGGAGGAACACTGTCATTTTTCGCTGTATTGAAGAAATCCAGCGCCGAGCAGAAGGCCCGGATCGAGAAAAAGGCTGAGCAGAAGAAAACAGAGAAAAAGGCTGCGGAGAAGAAGGCAGCTAAGAAAGAAAAGGAAGAACGGCTAAAAGACAAGAAGTCGGATAAGGTATCAGACAGCAAGGAGGAAACCGGCACAGAGGATACGGTAACGATCAGCGCCGGTTCCATAGAAGAACTGTTGTCTAAGATAGAAACCTACAATTTCAACACACGGAGTGACAGTGTGCAGACCGCAGGCGAACGGCAGGTCGGCCAGAATTTTGACTTCAGAGGGTAAGGTGAGGTTGCATGATTTCTATGGGGAAATCCGGAGGTGTTTACGGGAGCGGCAATACCGGTTTGCCGCAGGCATTTTCCGGAGGAAGAAAGACGCAGAACAATCAGAAGAGTATCTTCGGAGCAAAAAATAAAAGTTCTGTTACCGATATCCGGCGGATGTTGGCGAGAGATGACCGGAACGGCCAGATGCAGGCGGCGAACAGCTGGAGCCAGGATTCCATCGTTACAAGTTCCCTGAGTTACAGTGAATCGCTGCGCAATCAGAGGCAGCAGACGAAGAACACGACGCTGTGGGCGAAGAA
>ERZ780004.425-NODE-425-length-9763-cov-4.61609_pt1 | contig 9763 bp, 6 predicted proteins | sample MGYA00511875_ERZ780004 | MGnify/ENA primary metagenome ERZ780004 (study PRJEB29588, sample SAMEA2155132) | human gut metagenome | biome: human gut; feature: human-associated habitat; material: faeces | place: Denmark | collected 2008/2010 ... | reverse complement strand
GGGCCCCCCCCCAGCGCCGTGGTCGTGGATCGACACGATAGGGTTGGTGTCGTCTTCAGCCAAGGCACGAATCACATTGGCGACACGCTTCTGCATTTCAGGGTTGGCGCGCTGCACGGCGTTGAGTTCGATGGCGTTGGCGTATTGGCCGGTGTTCACGCTCGAAACGGCACCACCGCCCATACCGATGCGATAGTTGTCGCCACCCATCAGCACCACTTTCTCGCCAGCCTTTGGAGTACCCTTGATTGCGTCGCGCTTATTGGCGAAGCCCACACCACCGGCAAGCATAATCACTTTGTCGTATGCCAATTGGCGTTTTGCTTCCTCGTGCTCAAATGTGAGGAGAGAGCCGCAGATAAGAGGCTGGCCAAACTTGTTGCCGAAGTCGCTTGCGCCGTTTGAAGCCTTGATGAGAATTTCTTCAGGAGTTTGATATAGCCATGGGCGTGGAGGCATGGTGCAGCGTTCCCAAGCACGCTCAGCTTCGGTGCGAGGGTAACTGGTCATATACACAGCCGTGCCAGCCAATGGCAAACTTGGGCGTCCACTACCATGGCAACCATCCTCGTCCACCCCCCAGACGGTCGCGGATTTCACCGCCCGAACCAGTAGCGGCACCGTTGAAAGGCTCTACGGTGGTAGGGAAGTTGTGGGTTTCGGCCTTGAGCGAAATCACCGAGTCGATTTCCTTCACTTCAAAGAAGTCGGGTTGGTCGGGATTTACTGGAGCGAATTGCTCAATCTTTGGACCGTCGATAAACGCCACATTATCTTTATAGGCAGAAATCACCTTGTTGGGATATTCCTTGGTGGTCTTTTTAATGAGGTTGAAAAGGCTTGTAGGCATTTCCTCGCCGTCGATGATGAAAGTGCCGCCGAAAATTTTGTGACGGCAGTGCTCGCTGTTCACCTGAGAGAAACCAAACACTTCGCTGTCGGTGAGAGGACGGCCGAGGCGCTTGCCAAGTCCTTTCAGGTAATCCACTTCTTCGGGGCTGAGAGCCAAACCTTCCGACTTATTGTAGGCTTCAATATCGTCGATATAAACGATAGGATCCGGCGTACGAGTGATAGTGAAGGTGTCGCTGTCTAATGTGTGGTACACACGTTGAAGCATTTTGTCGTACTTGGGATCCTTTTCTTTTGTGGTTGTGAACTCTTCGATGCGCTCGATGCCGGTCATCGCCATGTTTTGGGTGATTTCGACCGCGTTCGTACTCCAGGGCGTAATCATCTCCTTTCGTGGGCCGATAAACGTGCCTCGTAAAGTGTCGTCCTGCACTTGAATGCCGCCGAGCAGCCATTCTAACTTCTCAAGTTCCTTTGGTGAAAGAGCATGGTCAGCACCTACCGCATAGATGGTGTTTGCTCCTTTTTTAAAGAATGTAATCATAAAAAATTAAGATGGATTACTGTTTAAATCTAAATTCTTCTACAAAGTTAAAGCAATCCACTCGCACTACAAAGCAAAACCGCCATTTTTATTTCACCAACCCCCACACATTATTTTATATAGTCCCCAATCTCCCCAACAATCCAAACTTGTTATAGCGCAATAATTCATCTTGTGTGGACTCGTGTAGGCTTTGAAAAATTGCGTATGGGCAATTTTGGGGCGGATTTTTCGTTATTATTGTTGATAATGGTTATCTTTGCAAAAGAGTTGTGCGCCACAGATGATGGGCGGCGGCTTATAAAAGAGCGACGACAATGAATAAGTTTCAAATATCTAATTTTGGTCCAATTAAGAATCTTGATGTGGAACTTGGGGATTTGACAATTCTCTTAGGTCCGCAAGCCAGTGGAAAAACGCTTTTCCTACAGCTGGCGAAGCTTATTGTGGACAAAGATTATATCGTTCAGAATCTTCTGAAATACAATTATGTGATTGATGGCGATTCCGACAAGGTTCTGAACTATTATTTTGGCGATAGGCTTTCTTCAATGTGGAAAAACTGCACTATGGTGAAGGTTGATGGTGAGGCGTTTGAGAAGTGCTCTCTGCTGAATGCTGAGAATGCCGACGCCAAGGAGCGACTTTTCTATATTCCAGCCCAGCGCATATTGTCGATTTCGGATGGCCGTCCTAAAAATTTCATGGAATTTGACATATCTTCGCCATACGTTTTGCGCAATTTCAGCGAAACGCTCAGATTGTTTTTCCAACACGGCATGGGGAGTGAAAACGTGATATTTCCTTTGAATCAAAGGTTGAACGACGGCATGAAGCAGTCGTTTAATGATACGATTTTCCATGGTGGAGAAGTGGTTATTGACGAACAGGCAGGACAGAAGAAGATGCGAATGAAGGTAGGGGATACAAGTTTGCCCTTTATGACATGGAGTGCGGGGCAAAAGGAGTTTATGCCTTTGCTAATGGCGTTTTACTGTCTTGCAGAACCTATGGCGAAAAGCATCAACGGCAATCAATACGAGTATGTGGTGGTGGAAGAACCCGAAATGGGATTGCATCCAAGAGCCATTCAATCGGTAATCATACAGATTCTTGAACTGATTAAGATGGGCTACAAGGTGATTGTATCGACACATTCGCCTGTGCTGCTGGAATTTGCTTGGACGTTTAAAATGCTGCAACAATTTCCGCAGGAGGTGAGAGAACAGGCACTATGTGAACTGTTTGATGCCAGTTTAGATAGCAATGTGGGCGAAACCGTGAAAGGTGCTGTTAGCAAAGATGTGCGAACATTCTACTTCTCCCACACAAAAGAGGGCGTAGTCACCGATGATATTAGCTCTCTTGATGTGGCAAGCGAAAACATGGGCGAGGCAGAATGGGGAGGTTTGTCGCAGTTTGCTTCAAAGGCATCGGAGGTGGTGTCGAAGTATATGGCAGAGTATGGCGAAGACTGATTTTCAATTGTCAGTAGAGCAAACGGCAGAGGTGTCGGCTGCATACGAGCCTGGGCTTCGCGCACTAAGAAGGGCAGAGGTTGGCAAGGTGGTGGCTTCTGATGGTAGCCGTTTGGACGGCAGTTTAAATATTGATGATGCTGTGGCTCAACTTTATCCGAACGAGAATCGTTGGGATTATGCCATTGGGTATGGTCAAAAGGTTTATTTTGTGGAGATTCACCCTGCCTTTACTGGTGAAGTGCCAAAAATGATAGCAAAACTCAATTGGCTGAAATTGTGGCTAAAAGCAAAAGCTCCAAAAATAGATGCATTACCCAAAAGCGCACCGGCTTATCATTGGGTGCAATCAGGGAAAAGTGCCATTTTGCCTCATTCGCGAGAAGCGAAATTACTGGCGAAATATGGGCTGAAGCCAAAGCCTGTTTTGAGGCTGAAATGATAACCCCCGCAGATTTGGGTTAAAACGTTTTGAATCCGCTTTGAAAAATTGCGTATGGGCAATTTTGGGGCGGATTTTTCGTTATTATTGTTGATAATGGTTATCTTTGTATGTTATGAAGAAGATTTTTTTACTCATCATAGTGGCTGTGCTGGCTTCGGTATCGGGGTGGGCACAGGTGTCGTTTGTGGGCGGCTCGCACGAGGTTTACGACTTGATTCCGGAGAAAAATACGGGTTTGAACCATATTTATGTGCTCTACAACACTCAGGGCGTTGGTATGCAGTATCGGGCAATGAGCGATACGCCTGTGGTGTGGTATAGCTTTGGTAGCCAAGGTGGGGGATATGCCGAGGAAATTTCGGGTATCACCAAAGACGGGCGCACCACTACGCTTGCGCAAGTGATTGCCGGGCAGGGCTATATCATTGAGGAAGGCACTAATCGCACCTACGTTTGGGTGGTGAATTATGCCGACCACTATTTGCGCTTCAACAGCATTTCTGCCCTTGCGCCAGAGGATTGTGGCACTGCCACGCTGAGTATCGATGGCGCCGCCGACGAAATATCGTACTTCACCATTACTGGTGTGAGAAGGGTGTTAAGCCGTGAAATCAAGTTGAATTTCCGTACGCTCGTATGGGACGAAACCGCCGTTCAATGGACGCAGGTGGATACCACCAATGTGCTCACATCGGTAAAACCACAGTTGGTGATTACCGCTCCGCTGTGCAACACCACATTCCATATCAGTGGCGACCGTTTCCTCAAATTTTGGAATGAGGAAGTGGAAATGGAGAGCGACACCTATACCACCACAGCCGTGGATGTTCGTACCACAGCCATCAAGCAAAAGCGCAACGACGGCACCGATGAGAGCGACGACGAAGACAGCAGTGAAGGCGGCGAAGGTGGCGAAAACACCGATGAAAGCGAGGAATTGGGCGGTTCAGCGCCTGCCACGGTGACATTTAAGGCATATTGCACCGATGCCGTTGACCACAAAGAGTGGCAAAAGGCACTCGACCCTGATTTTCAGAGCATAGAGGCGCGCTTCAACGATGACGAAGTGGAGCAAACCTTCAACACCACAGGCACATCGTATTGGCGCTTTGTGGGCACGAACCTGCAAGGCGGTTGCGAGGCATACGGTCCCACCTACACTGTGCACATTGGCGAAAGCGAACTGGTTTGCCCAAATGTGTTCTCTCCAGGTTCAACAGAGGGCGTGGGCGACATTTGGAAAGTGAAGCACAAATCCATCGTGGAATTTCACTGCACGATTTTCAACACTTGGGGCAACAAGATATTTGAATTTAGCAACCCCGACGACGGTTGGGACGGCAAATATCGCGGCAAATTGGTGAGCACAGGCGTGTATTACTACGTGATTCAAGCACGAGGTGCCGACGACAAGGTGTATAAGCTCAGCGGCGACATCAACATTCTCCGCTACCGCAAAAACGCTATGAAAAGCGGCACCACCGTAGTGGAATAAAGAACGATTTGAAATAAACGTAAAACAAGGCTGTGCCGCTATCGATGGTGGCACAGCTTTGTTTTTGAAAAAAGCGGATGGGGGCTTGATATGATTGGAGCACTCTGAGCACTCGGAGAGATTCGCTCTAACATCCAACCTCTAATTTCCAACCTCTAATTTCTAATTTCTAACCTCTAATTTCTGATTTCTGACTTCTTTTTGTAACTTTGCAAATTATGATTTTCAACGGGAAAGAAACTGAATGTGTGAGTGTGCTTGGCGCACGTGTCCACAATCTGAAAAACATAGATGTGGATATTCCACACTACAAGCTCACAGTGATTACGGGGCTGAGTGGTAGTGGAAAATCGTCGTTAGCGTTCGACACTATTTTTGCCGAAGGACAACGCCGATATTTGGAAACATTTTCTGCGTATGCGCGAAATATGCTCGGCGTGCTCGAACGCCCTGATGTTGACAAGATCACGGGGCTTAGCCCAGTGATTTCGATAGGGCAGAAAACCACCAACAAAAATCCTCGCTCCACCGTGGGCACCTCTACAGAGGTTTACGACTATTTGCGACTGCTTTTTGCGCGTGCCGCCGATGCCGTGAGTTACACCTCTGGCGAGCCTATGGTGAAATACTCCGTTGAAAAGATACTTTCGATGATTCTCGACAAGTACGACGGCAAGAAAATTTACATTCTGGCGCCACTTGTGAAGAATCGCAAAGGCCACTACAAAGACCTTTTTGAGCAATATAGAAAGAAGGGCTATATCAACGTGCGTATTGATGGCGAATTGCGCGAAATCACATTCGGCATGAAGCTCGACCGCTACAAGAATCACACTGTGGAACTGGTGATCGACCGCTTGAAAGTGGCGCGAAAGGACGAAAAGCGCCTTAAAGAAACCGTGGAACTGGCGTTCAGGCAGGGCAAAGACCAACTGCTTATCCTCGACGCCGCCACCGATGAAATATCCTATTACAGCAAGACGCTGATGGACCCATCTACGGGGCTATCGTACCTCGATCCGGCTCCACATAATTTCTCGTTCAACTCGCCACAGGGCGCTTGCCATAAGTGCAAGGGACTGGGCTATGTGAATCTCGTTGACCGCGAGAAAATCATGCCCGACATGTCGCTCTCCATCAAAGAAGGGGGAGTGCTGCCTTTGGGAAAATATAAAAATTCGCTGGTGTTTTGGCAGATTGCAGCCATTTGTGAAAAATATGGCTGTGACATCAACACGCCATTGTCGGAACTTCCTGAAGAAGCCCTCGACGACATTATGAACGGCACCGACGAACGGCTCAACATCAAAACCGAAACGCTGAGCACCAACAACTATTTCCTCACCTACGACGGACTGGTGAAGTATATCGAACTTCAGCAAGATGAATCGGCAGGCTCAAAGGCGCAGAAATGGGCAGGGCAGTTCTACTCGCGTTGCGTATGCCCTGAATGTGGCGGCGCGCGCTTAAACAAGGAGGCTTTGCACTTCTTCATCAACGGCAAAAACATTGCGCAGCTTGCGAGTATGGACATCAGCGAACTGCGCGACTGGCTCGGCGATTTGCACAACCACATGGAACCGAAAAAGTGGAAAATTGCCGATGAAATCGTGAAGGAAATCCTTAGCCGACTGAATTTTATGCTTGATGTGGGTTTGGATTATGTGTCGCTCAACCGCTCGTCGGCTTCGCTATCAGGTGGTGAAAGCCAGCGCATCCGTTTGGCCACACAAATAGGCTCGCAACTGGTGAATGTGCTTTACATTCTCGACGAGCCGAGCATCGGGCTGCATCAGCGCGACAGCGAACGCCTCATAGCGTCGCTGAAAAAACTGCGCGACGAGGGCAACACCGTGATAGTGGTGGAGCACGACAAAGACATGATGCTCAATGCCGATTATATTGTGGATATAGGCCCGAAAGCGGGGCGTAGAGGCGGTAATGTGGTGTTTGCGGGCACTCCTAAGCAAATGCTCAAAGAAAGCACGCTCACCGCCGATTATTTGAGCGGATTGAAGAAGATAGAAATTCCGAAGGTGCGCCGTTCGGGCAATGGCGACGTGATAAGGCTTCGTGGCTGCAATGGACACAACCTCAAGAATGTGGACGTGGACTTTCCTTTGGGCACGTTTATTTGCGTGACAGGCGTATCGGGCAGCGGTAAATCGTCGCTGGTTAACGGCACACTTCAGCCCATCAACACCCAAACGCTGTATCGCTCGCTCATCGAGCCGCTCCCTTACAAGAGCATCGAGGGCTTGGAGCATATCGACAAGGTGGTGACCGTTGACCAGTCGCCACTGGGCCGCACGCCCCGCTCCAATCCAGCCACTTACACAGGCGTGTTTACCGACATTCGCAATTTGTTTGTGAACCTGCCAGAGTCGAAGATTCGTGGCTACAAGCCAGGACGCTTCTCATTTAACGCCAAGGGCGGCAGATGTGAGGTTTGTAATGGAAATGGCTATAAAACGGTGGAAATGAATTTTTTGCCCGATGTGCTCGTGCCATGTGAGGTGTGTGGCGGAAAGCGCTATAACAGAGAGACTTTGGAGGTGAAATTCAAGGGAAAATCGATTGCTGATGTCCTCGACATGACGATAAATCAAGCCGTAGAGTTTTTCGATGCAATTCCTGCGATTCTCAACAAGATAAAAGTGCTGCAAGAAGTAGGGTTGGGCTACATCAAACTTGGCCAACCGTCGAGCACACTTTCGGGCGGAGAATGTCAGCGTGTGAAACTCGCCGCCGAACTCTCGAAAAAAGACACGGGGAAAACGCTCTACATTCTTGATGAACCAACCACCGGTCTGCACTTTGAAGATATTAAGATACTTTTATCGGTGCTTGATAAATTAGTCCAAAAGCGAAATACGGTAATTACTACCGATCACAATTTAGATGTGATTAAGTGCGCCGACTATATCATTGACCTCGGGCCAGAGGGTGGCAGAAATGGCGGACAAATCGTGGCTTTTGGCACTCCAGAGGAGGTGGCAGAGAATCCAAATTCAATCACTGCCCGATTCCTGAAAAAAGAATTATCAGAAAAATGACGCTGTTTTTGCGTCAGAAAATTCAAAATTCACCGATTTTTGCGTGATTTGAAGCAGTAAAAAGCCGTTTTAGTGTCCTTACAGGGCTGTGTGGCGCACATTCACCGTAAAAAACCACCTATTTTACATTTTTCTGAAGCATCAAGCAGTTTACATGTTTGCATACTGTATCATGTGGTGTAACCTATTTGTTTATCAAAAGGTTACACCATATATTTTGCCGTGGATTACCCTCTGAGAATTGATAAGAATTTGATTTTGTGAACGAATTATGGATTTGATTGAAAAAAATGGCAGGAGAATGAGTTGAGCGAAAACACCGCAGAAAATGGTAAAATTACCGTCGTGTGTTTGTGGATTTAAATTACAAAATCCACCGATTAATTCGTAAAACCACATCGTGTTTTGCAAAATGAAATAGACTGTTTTCGTTTGTTTTTCGGTTTGCGTTTTGAAAGCGGAATGGTGTGCTGGAGAATTAACGATTAAATCGTTTACAAACGCATTAAAAATAAGGGTTAACAATTATTTGCAATAAGTGTAAATCGTTAAAATCCAACTAGATAAATACTAAATTATAAAGTTGTGATTTATGGTAATTTTTATGTCATGATGGGTGGTTTACTATGAAGTATGTTTTATATAATGTAATATATTATGTATCAGTATAATAATCTTTGTAAATTAAAGTTGTAATATAATATAATTGTGAAATGTGGATTTTGGATATGTGAATTGGGTGTTTTGAATGTTGAATTGGGTATTTTGGCTGTTTATTTTACGATATTTGCTATTTACAAATTCATTATTTAGATTTACGTCGATAAATTTGTGTTTTTAAATAAATGTTTATACATTTGCAAACTCAATTTTTAGTAGATTTTTACTGTTTGCAATTATGGACATAGTTTCTCGCCTAAAATTTTTCTTAAGTCATAACGGAATTTCTAATTCCACATTCGCCGACACTTGCGATATTCCCCGTCCCACTCTATCGCAGCTGCTCAATGGGCGCAACAAAAAAGTAAGTGATGAACTCATCACTAAAATTCATAATGCCTATCCAGCTCTTAATATAATGTGGCTTATGTTTGGCGACGGAGATATGTTTGTTCCAAATGCGAACTCTATGCCCTCGCCCACCGTGGCTCAACCCTCTGAGAATTTAGAAAATTCCACGGCATCGGAAGTTGGTCAGGAATCTCGCACACCCTATATGACCTCTATTTCATTCGGTGATGATGAGTTGTCGTATCAGCCCACCACACCGCCCCCCACGCCTGTGGCGGCCATCTCGGCAGCCTTGCAAACTATGGCGAAAAAAACTACTAAACCAGCAGTGGAAAAAGGCGTGAATGTGGCACCTGTGGAGCGCCGTGTGACTTCAATCATGGTATTCTATAGTGATAACAGCTTCGAGGAATTTATCCCCCGTAGCAGCCGCTAAGCATCATTCTCAGGAATACTCCTATCAAATTCTATCATATATGCCTAATTTTAGGCGGTAAAATCGAAGAAAAGGCCCAAAAGCAAGTCGCTTTTGAGCCTTTTCTGATTTCTTATGGTGTGGGTTGTGGATAAAAACGACCGTAAAGCCGTTTTAAGTCCCTTTGAGGGCGCGAAAGGTGAATGGGTGAGTTACACCTCCATTCCGCCGATTAATTCGCGCACGCTCGTTATTTGGTGGCGTTTCAAATAATCTTCAATGTAGTCTATAGCCTTAACGGTCACTTGTGGGTCAACGAAGTTGGCTGTGCCAATCTGCACGGCGTTGGCACCGGCAAGGAGGAATTCGATGGCATCGCGACCACTTGCAATGCCGCCAAGTCCCACAACAGGCACTTGCACGGCGTTGGCCACCTGCCAAACCATTCTCACCGCAATAGGGCGAAT
>ERZ780004.395-NODE-395-length-10387-cov-6.84979_pt1 | contig 10387 bp, 8 predicted proteins | sample MGYA00511875_ERZ780004 | MGnify/ENA primary metagenome ERZ780004 (study PRJEB29588, sample SAMEA2155132) | human gut metagenome | biome: human gut; feature: human-associated habitat; material: faeces | place: Denmark | collected 2008/2010 ... | reverse complement strand
TTAATGGAGACGATGAAGAAAAACAATAAGGCGTATACGGCTACCTGTTATTCTCCATTTGCAGAAGTGTAGAAGTAGCAATCCGTTAATGGAGACGATGAAAAAACAATAAGGCGTATACGGCTACATGTCATTCTCCATTTGCAGAAGTGTAGAAGTAGCAATCCGTTAATGGAGACAATGAAGAAAAAACATAAGTCGTACACGGCTACATGCCCATTCTCCATTTGCAGAAGTGTAGAAGTAGCAATCCATTAATGGACAATAGGGCATGTAAAGGGCAGATTTTCCGTATATTCGCCTCCTTATCCCCGAATTATGGGCGTAAGTCACATGGTCATGGAGATATATCTATCCTTTAATGGGGAGAACAGCCGGCAAATATCTGATGGAAAAGCCCCACAAACCACAGGAAAATAGCCACACAATGGTCTGATACACAATAATTATTGGAGAAACATGATCCGCTCCTGCGGACAGCAAGTTGTGTTTTCGTTTAACGAAAACAGGACGGTTTAACGGAGAATACACCGATAAACCGTTACTTATTTCAAGCTCCAGCGTCGCTTTTTACATATCTAACTATAATTCATTTGAAATCACAAAACAGATTGAACCGAATGTGGTTAGTTTGTCTGTTTATTTCATGTCCGAATCATTAGTATGCTATGTTGCAAAGTTCGTATTCATTATGAAAAAATCCGCTTACGAGAACAAGATATTCAGGTAATTTGCCATCCTTTCCCCAAAGAAGTTCGATGTTAAAAAGTTCAGAAAGCGTTTTGGCTATGTCAAATCCGAAGGCTTCGAGTGACGGACGCACTTTTTCCGGGTGTCGGCATGGTGTGCCGCAGTTACGCGTACACTCGTTATCTGAGCAGTGAAGACATTTACCTATATAGGCAAATGAACGCCCTCCATATTTCCGTTCCATATCCAATAATTCGCTCTCGATTCGTATCCGTTCCGGTAAAATGAGTTTTTGTGTATATTCAATCGGAATATCTTTGTCTTCAGGGATTATCTTCGTTGCCATAAGATGTGCATACTTGTATTGTCGGAGAAACGATTCCGTATCAAAATCAAATGGAGGACACCCCCAACTTTTACCGTAATTGGTACATTGTTTGCAAAGTTCAAGAAAATGTGGTTCGTCACGGAATTCGGCGATGTATCCTTCAACAGTGATGTCTGAAGTAAAATTTTCTACAGTGTATATACTCATTGTTTCAAAATCATTGTACCGCATAAGGAGTCGAAACGGATGTTTTCATTTTGGAAAAGTCTGTCAATGTATCCGCTTTTCTGCATTTCAGACGCGGTCAAGCAACTTAAATTCGGGGTATCTAACAATGCTATCGAATCGCACATGGACAACGCGATGTCAAGTTCATGTGTCGAGAACATGATACATTTTTTCTCGTCGTGGACAAGCCTACGAAGCAACGCCACAAGTTCGTAGCGATTAGGCATGTCAAGAAAGGAAGTCGGTTCATCAAGGAGAATGATAGGAGTATCCTGTGCCAATGCACGAGCAATCATCACACGCTGGCATTCGCCATCCGACATTTTATCCATCGTGCGGTTTGCATAAGCCTCCATTCCCACCGAAATGAGCGATTGCATGACTATCTCCTTATCTGTTTCTTGCATCCTACCTATCCAGTTGGTATAAGGAGCACGGCCTATGGCTACGACATCCTTGCACCGCAGGTTGGCGATGCGCGTGCGCTCGGTCGTGACGACAGCCAGCGTTTTTGCCATATCTTCGGTTTTCATGCAGGCGATGTCGTGCCCGTCGAGAATGATTTTTCCGGAATAACACCGGTTCAGACCGGCTATGGCGCGGAGCAACGTCGATTTTCCTGTCCCGTTTCTTCCGATAAGGGCTGTCAGTTGACCTTTTTTTATCGTGGCATTTACCTCGTGGAGCAACGAGTTTTCTTTGTAACCTATGGAAAAATGCTGTAATTCTATCATGCGGTGATGGATTTGTTGCGTAAAACCACCCATACGACGATTGGGATTCCCAATAGAGCTGTAATGGCGTTGATCGGCAAGGTGAATATTTTAGAAATGATGTCGCAAAGAAGCAATATCGATGCTCCCGAAAGAATTGTTCCGGGCAGAAGGACATGATGATCGCTATTTTGGAAAAGCATTCTTGTGACATGAGGCATAGCGAGACCTATGAAACCTATCGGACCGCAAAAAGCGGTTATCGTTCCGGCGAGCAGCGTTGTCGAGAGAAACAACAGGCTGCGTGAACGCCGAATATTCAGTCCCATTGTTACGGCATATTCCTCTCCGAACAGCAGGAGGTTAAGCGGTTTGATGGTCAGTACAGCCAACAGCAGTCCGGCAAACACCGATGGAACAAGAATCAGAAGCTGTCCGGAGGTGACGTCACCCAAAGCCCCCATCGTCCAAATGACAAAGGCTTTCAGCGATTCCTCTTTGCTGAGGTACTGCAATATCTGCACGACAGCACCTACGCCCGATGAGAACATCATGCCCAGAATCAGGATTACCATGATGTCTTTTATTCGCTGTCCGACGGCAGTTATCACGAGCAACACGACAGCCCAACCAACCCCCCAGCCGCACCCACCCACGCTGCTCCGGCAATGCCTATTGATGAACCGATCCCGGCAAGTACCACAAGTGCCACACCGAGACTTGCACCGGAACTGATGCCAAGGACATAGGGACCGGCAAGAGGATTACGGAAGAGGGTCTGCATCTGAAGACCGCTGACCGATAAGGCAGCCCCGGCCAACAGTGCCACTATAGCTTTTATGAGGCGTATGTTGAGTACGATTTTTTCCGTGGCACGGGAACAATTTCCCCCGGTCAGTGCTGCCCATACATCGCGGATCGGAATGTTGACAACTCCCACGGCCAAGTCCAGTAAAAAAAGACCGACCGTGAGCGTAATCAATATGGAGAATAATATAGTCGAACGGGAACGCATCTATTTCAGTTGCTTGTAATACACACACTCTTCCTGCACCAGTTCAGGATGGAATATCTTCACGAGGTCGCGGAGCACGATGTCAGGATTCACGACGGCAGACTCGTAATAGTCGTTACCCCCGGCTGTGTTGGTACGGGCGTTGTTGTTATACACCTCTCCATTTTTGAAACATCGGGTATCGGTGAATTTCGGACATGATGCCTTCAAGTCGTCAAGGGAGTTCGCCATTCCCACGTTCAACCACATGTCCGCATCCGACGCGAGCAGATATGCTTCTTCTAAGTCAATGGGGATAGAAGCGTTTCCCGTGTTCTTCTGGTAGATATAGCGGCCTCCCGCATCAGTAATCAAGCGGGCTACATAACTTTGGGTTGAAGGCATGAACCACGAGTCGCCATAGGGAACATTAAGCATAACCGAAGGAGTGCCGAGGGTACTGTCGGCCACTTTCTTTTTCAAGGCGTTGTATCTGACCGGGATTGCGGCAAAGGCTTTTTCACCCTTCTCACGTTTTCCTGTGACTTCTGAAAGCACTACCATCCATTCGGCCTTGCCGAGAGGCGACTCTTCAAGATAATCGCCGACATACATGAACGGTATGTCGAGTTCTTCGAGTTTGCTTTCCATTGCGCTTGCGCCGTTCACCCCATAGAGCAGAACGAGGTCGGGATCGAGCGAGAGCAGCAACTCGTAGTTGATGTTCCCTTCATAGCCGACATCGCCAATACTGTCGCGGCGGGCTTGGATGTCTGGGTTGGAAATGTAGTCGATTCCCGAAACGCCGGTTATACACCGGACTTCACCGATTGCGTCAAGCATGGCGATATGAGTGGAAGACATCGCCACGATGCGTTTGGCGTCTCCTTTGAGTACCTGTCCTGCAAACCCTTCGGGAACCTCTTCACCGTTGCGGACGATAAACAGCCATGTGGTTACACTGTCCGCTCCCTGCCAGGGATTCCTGACGGTTATCAGTACGCTTTCCTTCCCGCCCGCCCCTTTGATGTCGAAGCCGGAGGCATATTCGGGAGCATAAAGCAGCAGGTTGAAATCATTGATTTTTGAGCTTTTGTTGTGGCAGCCTGTAAATGCCAGAGAAAGCAACAAAATCAGGCTTAAATTCTTTAATGCGTTCATATTGATGCAGATTATCGTTTACTATTTTTGTTTTTTCCGAACTTGGGTGTTATGCCGATGAATATCTCGAAATTGATGCCCGGCATGGGACGGGACAATACGGAAAGGTATTCTTCATCGAACAGGTTGTTGATGCTGCCCTTTAGCGACAGATCGGCCCATCGGAAAGAGAGCTGTTTTTCCAGTGTCACGTTATTCATGAAGTAAGGGGGCAGATAGCCCGTCAGGGTATAGTCATTACTCGACATGGTATAACGCTGGCTGTAATAACACCATTTGTAAAGCAGGCTCCATGTCCGCCATGACAGACGTCCGGTCACCGTTGCGGAAAACTCCGGCACGTATGGCAACTGTTTGCCGACGGATTGGTCTGCCGGACTCATCGGTTCGCTCTCGTTGATCGAGGGAGTCCACGAGAAAGTTCCGTTCATATCCAGTTTCCAGTCCTTTCCGAGCATTATATCAAGGTGGGCGTTGGTCTCTGCCCCGTAAGCATGTACCTTTTTGAGGTTTCTGGGGGAGAAGAATCCCTTGGTTGTGGGTAGCCAGATGATCCAGTCGTCGATGTGCGAATCGAACCAGTTGATACCACCGCTCAAAGCATATACATTTTCTTTCCCCACCGAGAACGACAACCCCACGTCGTATGTGAAGCCGTGCTCGCTTTTCAGGTCGGGATTACCGCCCGGCAGAAAATAGAGGTCGTTCAGCGTGGGAAAACGGTAGTTCCGGGAGATGGATGCTTTCGCCACGATATTGCCTTTTTTCGACAGTACCCCGTCGATGAAGAAAGCCGGGATAACCGGGGCCCATTCCGTACCGAACATATCCTCGCGAAGGACAAGCGAGGCGGCAAAATGATCGACAGGCCGCCATTTCGCAGAAACGGAACCGGAAAACTCGACACGTCCCTTGTCATACCCGACAACAGCCTTGTTACCTTCCTGCGAGATGATATTTTTGTCCGCGCTTTCCACCAAATGCTGGTGTACGGAAACACCGGCCGTGAACAGCCATTTCTCTGAAGGAGCATAATCCCCGTCCGCACTTCCGTAGAACGTGTTAATCTTACTGCGTGAGCGGGTCATCGAAGCCATTTCGCCGTTTCCCTTGTCCCGCTTGTAATCATAGGCCATCCATGTGTGTATATAGCCGCCTTTTACACCGACCTTCCATTTCTCCCGCACGCGATCCCACGAGAGGACGCCGCGAAACGTCTGCTCCCTTTGGCGGTTCTCGAAGTCCATGTCGTTCCCGTAATCCGTGCTGAGCATCGCCAGTTCCCGGTTAGAATTGATATACCAGGCGTTTAGCCCGAACTTGTCGCCTTCGCCCGTGTTATAATAAATTTCCTGCAAGACGTGCAGATCCTTATAAGCCCCGCTGCGGTTGCGTTCCGTCGGGTAATAGGAACCGATGATGTTCTTGTCCTCGTCATAGATGTTTTCCTTCTTGTCCCGGTTTCGGTATTTGTAGTCGTTGGGGGAAGAGGAATACACCACACGGGTGGAGGACTGCCAGTGTTTGTCACCGTAGGTCAGGCGGAGAAACTCGTCGAACGTGCTGAACGACCCCACTCCCTGCACGTACTGCAACCCGAACCCTTCATGGTTGGCCGGAGAAGTGGAGAGCCTGACCAGACCACCCAAGCCGCCGCCCGTTTCGTTTACCGATGACGTTCCGTGCAGCAGCGAGGCATCATCGATAAAGTAAGAAGGGATGGTGGAAAAATCCGTCATGCCCAGCATCGGGTTGTTAATGCGCATACCATTCCACGTCACTTGGGTATGCGAGGGAGAGGTACCCCGGAAAGCCACGGTGGATAACGTGGCGCGTCCGTAGTTCTTGACAAAAACGGATGAGTTGAATGTCAGCACATCGGCCATAGACAAGGCGATGTTCTCTTTCATGGCGATGGAATCGAAACGGGTTCGTTGCACGCCTATATCCTTCATAGGTCGTTTGCCCACCACCGTAACCTCCGGAATACGTAGTACCCTTTTGGTAATGCTGACGGAATTTTTCTGCTGGGCGGCAAGCAGAAAGGGCAGGCTTACCCCCACGAACAATAGAATAAGATGTCTTTTCATTTTTGTCCTCCTTCCTCGTTATTTCCAGCAGAAAGCTCCCGGAATGATTCCCACGTAAAATTCATCGATCAGCTTGCCTTGCGGCGAATAGCGATACACGATACCTTGTTGCTGGTAATCAATAGCGTCGGCCACATATACCTCCCCGTTGTTGGGATTGACCGTAAGGCCGTAGTATTTGGTGTCCCGAAACTCCAGAAAAGGCCGGACGGGAACACGGTCGGCTTCCACCGGCATTCGCCAAATATCGTTGTTGATCCAGTAAAGTGTATCCCGTGTACCGTTGAGCTGGACTTCCGAAGGCCAGTCGCCCAGCTTAAACTTGAACTGTTTCTCTACGGTGAAAGTCTCGGCGTCTATACGATAGAGAGACGGGGCCGCGTAACCGTGGGGGCTGCCCTCGTAACCGCCATCCGTGATGGTTCACATCTTGTTGTATTTGTCCATGACCAGCGAAGTAGGTTGTATGCCGATGGTCAGTTCGTCCACGACCTTGTCCGTCTCCGTGTCGATTTTCAGGATGCGGTTCTGGTACGACCAGCAGTTCACATAGACGTACTTGCCGTATTGTACCATTTGTTCGGTGGAACCCGATTCCATGTCCATGTCTGGACATTCGATATAGCCGGTAATCTCGTATGTCTTGGGGTTGATGATGAAGATACGGTAGTCCCATATCTGCGTCACATAGGCTTTCTCATCCGACAGAAAATGGATATACCGGGGTGAGGTGAAACCTGTGATACGGCCCACTTCCTTGAAAGTATTGATGTCGATGGCGAAAATCACATGCGAGTTGTTCACCACGATCCAGCCTATACCGTCCCGGATAACCATAGACTGGGCCACATCGCCCAACTTGAACCCGTTGGCACGGTAAAACACTTCATTCTCCACTTCGCACGTGGCGGGATCGTAGTAGGAAAGCGTGGCATTGCTGTACTGGAAATTCCCCTCGTTGGTAATGAAAAGACCAGAGGCCGATACAGAGAAATCTTCCATCTCTCCGTAATCCCATTTCATGCAACTGCCGAAAACTGGCAGGCAGAAAAGAAAAAGGCAAATCCGTTGTATTGTTCTGCTCATTGTCATTCGGATAAAAAAGAGTACCCGAATCATTACGGGTACTCTGGTTAAGGTATAAGGTTTAATCCTGCTGCGTATATTGTTTGTCCTTCATATTTTGGAAGGTTGGGTTATACCCACATTTCGTCACGCTCCAACTTTCCCCCGTAATCATTCCGTTTTCTATAAACTTGCCGAAGAAAGTGTAGTCGGTAAATTTCGTCAAACCGTCAAAAACAACCCCATGCAAGGTCTCCAACTTCTCCATGGAAAGTGTTTCCTGAGAAAGAGAAGTCGCACTTTTTATCTGTAGCGTACCATCTATAGTCTGTAATTTATCACAAGTAATGCCTGTTGCTTTATTAACGAACAACCCTTCACCTCCTACGTGAAGCAATTCCGGAATATCCAGCGATTTACTTTGTAAAGATATTGCTAACGAACCCTCTCCCTCTTTATAATATACAGGAGAAGCTGAACAACAAACTTTGGATAGTAAGGGCAAGTTACAACTGGTAAAATTTCCAGATAAATAGAACTGTCCTCCCACTTCTTTCAAGACTGGCATTGTGATTGAAGCAAACATGGGTATTTGGATATATCCATATCCATCTATGATTTCCAAGTCGGGAAATTTGGCATTGCTTCGCATTTGGCCTGTCACATTTAGATTTCCATATACATGTTGAATTGTCGATATGGTATAATCGGTATTGTTGGTGGTTGGCTTACAAGTGAAGTCTTTGATATTCTTGAACGTGATTTCAGGGAACTTATTATTCGTGAGACTGGTGATGACAAAATTTACATTTGACAAATCTTCGGCTGTTTCAATTTTGGAGAGCTGCACCTTGTTTATAATTTCAATCTGGGGCGCTGTTTCTCCGAAGGTTTCAAATCGGGCGTTCGGCAACAGCAGTGTTCCGCTCACATCTTCAAGATAATCCAGCGTGATGCTTCCAAGTGTGGTGATCTTGCTCCAGTCGGGAAGTTGTTTGAGTGCCGTGAAATTCTTTATCTTTATCTGTCCCTTTATCGTTGTCAGTTTGTCCATTCCACCGAAAGCCTGAAGCACGTCATTTCGTTGGGGAACAAAACTACCGGTAGGAGGAGCTTCCATATTGGCTTCCATAATAATACTTCCGTTTACTGTTTCGATTTCCGGAAGGTTGATGGTTTCCAACATCACGGGGACGGTATGGAAATCAAGGCCACCGGTCTCTTTCAGCTTAAGGAAGCTCATGGAAGTCAGCTTGGCAAGATTGTTTACGGACAAGCCCCCTCCGACACTTGTCAGTTCCGGTATTTCCAAAGACGCAATCGAACCGGCTGCTGTGTTCTCTTCATTGAGTCCTTGAAGATTCAGATCCTGACCTACAGTAGTCAGAACCGGAAACTCAAAACTCTGTAACGACGACGCATTGAACATCACGCTTCCTTCAATAGTTGCCAGTTTCTCGAATAGGACATACGTCACTTGGTCGTTATATACCGATATGTCTCCGGAGAGCGTTTCCAATGCTTTCATGGAAATCATGTGAAGTTCCGTAGCTTTCGAGGCGACATCGGTCGAACCTACCTGTAAACCTCCGGCAGAAACGATATTATCCAACCCTGTCAAGTCTGCACCGTTGTAACTGTTACGAATGACAATGTTGCCAGTAACCTCTTTCAAAGATGCCAATGCAGATATGTCAGTGATTTTTTCTGCCTCTTCCGCATCAGAGCCGATAATCAGGTTCCCTTTGACAACGGTTGTTTTGGTTGCGGCAAAAGAAGCTACCTCCTCGGTGGTCTTCAACTCCACATCTCCGTCAGATTCTATCTCGCTTTTCACGACCTTATAGGTATATTCGCGGGCATCTCCGTTATAGGATGTCACCCGGAAGGTTCGTTCGTTATCCCAGTCCGTTACCGTTTCAGGATCAGGTATGATTGTTGCAGAAGTTGTGTACTTGAATTCCACTTCGGCGTTGTTCAGCGATACCGTATAGGGAACGGTTATTGTTACTGTATTGTCCGTAATGTCGGCCGTGTACGATTTCCCGTCCACGGTCATCACGACCGATGTGATGAAATTTTCATCTGCATCTTCAGGTATAATTTCATCGTTTTTGTCACACGCTCCCAAAAAGAACAAGGATAGGAGCATGGGAAGAAAATAAATTTTCATACTTGTAATTTTTATTATTTGGTTAGATCCTCAAAAGAAAATACCTCCGTAGAAACTTCACCCAGCCAGCCGCTTTTGGCCAGAACACCGCATTGTATTTTGATAAAGTCAATATATTGCAGATTGGCTTCCGTTCCATCGGCATGGATGGCATTGGAAATTTTGAAACCGTTCCTTTGTCCGCTTCCATCCACCGTACTGCCGCCTTCTATCTGGTCGTTTCCGAAATTATCCACGTACCCCCAGTCATAACTCTGATTATCCCAATAACCGGTTTGAGAATCTTGGGTGTTGCGGGCGGCCAGACAAGTGCCTGTCAGGGTATAACTGTTTTCCGAAATCCAAGCCGGATAATAATAGTCTTGTGTATGATAAGCGGACAGATAGTCTACCCAGCCGTTTCTACCGTCGGAACTGATCCATTGGACATCCATTTTTTTGCCTTCCGGACGGTAATAGGTCACTTCAAAATTCTGTATTGTTTCTTCCTTGCCTGCTTCAGATCCTTTCAGTTCGTACCACTCGTCATCCGGCAATCCGTTTCCGTTTATATCTTGCATGACCCATACGATACCCGGTTCGGAACTGCCGTCAAAGGCGTTCCCCTGAACACAGAAATCATATTGGTTACCCGAATTGGGAATACTGTGGTCGAAGCCGACGATGATATAACCCCCGAAAGAACCTAAAGAGACGTGCAGTTTGTCTTTCAAACGCTGTGTTGCCCATGCGACAGCCGCTTCAGGGGATGTTTCGTTGCCGGTCATACCGCCTATCGTGCTCGTCTCGTTGATAAATTGGCCGGGAGCTGGGGTATATTCATAGACTTTATTCCAGAGCTTGGAACTTCCCGAAGCCCGGAAGCCGTCTTGTTCCTTTTTGTCCACACAAACGACTTTTACGGTGGCAGTGACAGCCGTTTTCCCTTTGTCGATATTCTTTCTT
>ERZ780004.386-NODE-386-length-10542-cov-6.20349_pt1 | contig 10542 bp, 8 predicted proteins | sample MGYA00511875_ERZ780004 | MGnify/ENA primary metagenome ERZ780004 (study PRJEB29588, sample SAMEA2155132) | human gut metagenome | biome: human gut; feature: human-associated habitat; material: faeces | place: Denmark | collected 2008/2010 ... | reverse complement strand
TAAAACCCCCCTTTACCAGACACGCCATCAGTATCCTGATCTGTGCCGCCTGCATGCTGTGCGCCACTCTTGCCTCTTTTTTATATCAGCATATAGTACCGGACAACCATGCCAATGTAGCACTGTTCTACATTCTGGCACTGGTGATCATCGCCAGATGGACGGTGGGCTACGGCTACGGCATTGCCTGCACCCTTTTTTCTGTAATAGCGATCAATTATCTGTTCACCTATCCGTATTATAAGCTTAATTTCTCACTGACCGGCTACCCTATCACCTTCCTGCTGATGAGTGGGATCACTCTGATCCTGTGTACCATGACCTCCCATATGACCATCCAGTCCGAGATGATCGCAGAGCGGGAAAAGCGGCTGGCAGAGGCCGAAATGGAAAAGATGCGTGCAAATCTACTGCGCGCCATCTCCCACGATCTGCGCACGCCGCTCACCGGCATCATCGGCAACAGCTCCCTGTTTCTGGAAAGTCAGAACGATCTAAGCTCCACCGAACAGCGTACGATCATGACCAATATCTATGAGGATTCCAACTGGCTGTTGAATATGGTGGAAAATCTGCTGTCCGTCACTCGTATCCAGGGAGACAGCTTAAGCATCAATACCACAGAGGAACCGGTGGAGGAAGTGGTGGGAGAAGCTTTGGAGAAACTGAAAAAACGCTATCCCGATGCCGCCATCCGGGTCAAGATCCCCGAGGAATTTCTGATGATCCCCATGGATGCGGTGCTGATCGAGCAGGTCACCATCAATCTGCTAGAAAACGCCATCGTTCATTCCGGAAGTATCCTGCCCATTGATTTCATCGTGGAGGATCATCCGGAGCATGTATCTTTTATTGTGAGAGACTACGGAAAAGGATTGTCGGAAGAAAAATTACAGAATCTGTTCGAGACGGGTACCTACAACAATTCCCAGAGCTCGGATTCCCGCAAGGGCATGGGTATCGGTCTATCCATCTGCAAGACCATCATCACCGCCCATCACGGAACGCTGAGTGGCCGGAATCATGCGGATGGCGCGGAATTCTGTTTCACACTGCCCAAGGTGGGAGTTGTCGCTTCAGAAAAATAAGTGTACTCTCAGCCACATAAGACAGAACTCTTGAAAATACCGGAAAGGATATGGATCACAGATATGAATAAGATCAAAGTTCTCTTAATCGAAGACGATAGAAGTATCAGTAATTTCATCACCGCTACCATGGACCGGGAAGGCTACAAGATCATGCATGCCTTAAACGGCAGAGAGGGACTGAGTCTCAGCACTTCTTTCTGCCCCAATGTGATCCTGTTAGATTTAGGGCTGCCGGACATGGACGGGCTGGAGGTATTACAGAAACTCCGTTCCTGGAGCGATGTTCCGGTGATCATCATATCTGCCCGCACCAAGGAGCAGGAGAAGGTCTCCGCTCTGGATCTGGGGGCGGATGATTATATCACAAAACCTTTCGGCACCGGCGAGCTCATGGCAAGGATCCGCACTTCTCTGCGGCACAGCCACGCCCAGACTCCCGGTCATGTATATAAGGCACTGGATCTGGAGATTGATTTCGAGAAACGACTGATCCGCCTGCGGGGCGAAGAGGTACATCTGACCCAGATCGAATACCAGCTGCTTACAATTTTAGCGGAAAATTCCGGCAGAGTTCTGACCTACAGCTATATCATGAATGCCATCTGGGGTCCCTATATGGACAATAATAATCAGATCCTCCGGGTCAACATGGCGAACATCCGCAGAAAGCTGGAGCAGAATCCCGCACAGCCCCAGTATGTATTCACAGAGATCGGCGTAGGCTATCGGATGCGTGAGAACGAGAGCGGTGGGACTGTATAAACAAAAATACAATTCCCGACACTGCCTCCAGCAAAATGAGTACCGTCCCTCTGTCCAGTGCCTTCCAGACGCTGTCCAGGGTATCCATCCGGCCCAGAATGTCTATGTAAGAGAAATCCAGATAGATGACCGCCGGTGAGATCACACATCCCGGATGCAGTACCGTCCGCTCCATGAGCAGACGGTACATTTCCACTGCCAGAAATATTACATTCAGGGCATAGCCCGCACAAAGCTGATTGTTCAAAAACGGTCCCAGGGAGCTGAGTTCCATACCAAGGGGAACACTTCCTGCCCGGACCATTCCGAAGCTTAAATACATGATTCCAACACTCCACAATAGCATCGCAAGGGATGCTATTCCAAGTCCTCTGCTTAATTGACTGGAGGGAATCATTTTCACATCCTCTTCCTTTCCGAAATACCGGTATACAAGCCACAGCATCGTCAGCGTCCCCGCCATGGAGATTCCGGCCACCTGGCAGGCAATATCTCTTCCCCCAAACAACCCTCTTCCGGAAAATAAACAGATCCCGATGACACAGTGATAGATCAAAAGCCCCAGCACGATCAGATACAGGAGCCTCTTTTCACGTTTCCGCTGCTCCTGGAGCTTTGCCAGTCTCACGACTTCCGTCACAGCCTCCTCCCGGTCTCCCGCCCGCTCTCCGGTCACAATGTCCTGAATCGGCAGTTCCAACAGATGGGACAGGGACTCCAATACGCCGATATCCGGAAAACTTTCTCCATTCTCCCACCGGGATACCGCTTTGTTGGTCACCCCTAACATCCTTCCCAGTTCACTCTGGGTATAATTTTTGCATTGTCTGGCTTCCCTGATCAGATTGCCCGTTTTCTTTTTATCCATACTAATCCCTATACCTTTCTGTACTCTACAAACTCTCAGGTGCTTTAGCACCTTTGCTTTAGCACCTTTGCTTTAGCACCTTTGCTTTAGCACCTTTGCTTTAGCACCTTTGCTTTAGCACCGTATGCCGGCCGATCTGTACCCTTATGGTAACAATCCTTTGGAAAATGCGCAATCCATTGTAACGAGACTGCCTGTTTTCTGTGATTTTTGCGCAAAAAATTCCCCTCGGCGAGGGGGGAGTGTACCGAGGGGGATAGAGAGAAAAGTATTTTTGAAAGAGGCGGGTTCCTTTTTCAATTATTATAATAGCGTAATTTTTTAATATTTACTGCTGTTTTTATAGCTTGTTTATGTTGAAAGTACTGTTTTTTTGTGGTATTCTGACTGTATCAATGTCAGTAGATTTAAAAAGTGAAGGAGCAGCTATGGATATCACAACGAAAAAAGGTAAACAGGGTAGAAAAGATATTGACCGGATCACCGTGGAAAAAGGCCGCAGAGGTGATTTTTCTCCCCTACAGCCCGATCATTATCACAGCTTTTATGAAATTTTTTATCTCTGGTCGGGAAGCTGCCGTTTCCTGTTAAAAGATACAGTCTATCAAATGGAAGCCGGAGATCTGGTCTTCATTGCTCCGGGAGAGCTGCATCACTCTCTGTATTCCGAAGGAGAGATCTGTGAGATCGTGATGATTTATTTCAAAGAAGAATATCTGCACCTCGAAGCTTCCGCCAGACCCACTCTTCAATCCTTTATGGGCAGCGTCCCCGCGGTATACCAGGAGTATCTGCACTCTCTGCTGACCCGAATGCTCACTGAGAATTCCAGGTTCGATGAATACTCTGAGCATTTTGAGCGGTGCTATCTGGAAGAACTTCTGCTCATGCTGATGCGACATTCCGTCATGAATGAGAAGGAGCCGGATCTTCTGAACTCCCGGGATGCGGACATCCTGCTTGCCACAAGATACATTTACAACAACTTCCGCAAGCCCCTGACACTGGAAGAGGTCTCCTCCGTGGCTTCCCTAAGCCCCACCTATTTCAGTAAAAAATTCAAGCTGATCACCGGTATGGGCTTCAAGGAATATTTAAACTATGTACGGCTCAAACACGCCCAGACGGCGCTTCTTACCACCAACAGTTCCATCACGGATATTGCTTTGGAATACGGCTTCAATGACAGCAACTATTTTAAGGACCTGTTCAAAAAAGTATACGGAAAATCTCCTCGGGAATATCGGAAAAATCCTGATTGACGCCAGATCTACCGTGCGTCTTCCTCAAGGAATCTTCTCCAGAAGTCCTCTTCCTCTGCATGCGGAACTTCTTCCCCCTCTGCGAAGCTCTGTAAATAATTTAACACCTTCTGGTACTGGGAAGGATCCGTAAATTCCATACGCCACAGATCCTCTCCTTCCTGTCCTTCGGTGAATTTCTTACACCAGATGCCATCTTCGCTAAAGCAGGTGATATACCAGGTCTTAGGGTCACTGCCCTCTTCCGTGGTTTTCACACTCTGGGCCAGGATACTATCCACCTCATCCGGCTCTTCTGCCGTCTCCGACATACCTGTCAGTTTCTCTTCCAGCCGTTCTACCTTTTCCTTTTCGATTTTTTCCTCCAGCGCCGCCCGGATGGCATCCTGCACACTGTCGAATTTCTCTAAGAAATGATCCCACTCCTTGATCGTAAATTCTTGATTGCCGATCTGGAACTTGGTATCCGTGTCTCCGTTCTGAAGCTTGTCGTAGATCTCCTGCATCTTCTCTTTGATCTGTGCCATGAGACTTAAATCCTCTTTTCCCGGCTCTCCGGCCGTCCCGGAAGGATCCGTTCCCGCTGCCTTGTCCGTGTCGGCGGTCTCCGATGCTTCCTCACTGTTATCCACATCATCGCCGTTCTCCATGTCATCCAGTTCTTTCTTCATCTGTCGGATCTTGTTATCCCTTGCCAGTGCCTCCAGGATCCGTTTCACATCCTCCGGCCTGAACATGCCGATGGCCTTGGACAGGGCATCAATGTTGTCCCGGTTCACCAGCAGGCTTCCGCCGCCGGACAACGGAATATTAATGCAATCCTCTTTATTGGTGGTATCCCCCAGTGTCAGGCGGTTGTGCTCATAATCACAGACGAAGGTCACCCCGTTGTATTCAATGACGCCGTCCTCAGCCATTTCTCCATAGGGCACCTTGTCCTTTCCCTCGATATGGCGGGCCAGCTGTACGCCGCGGGTCACCGGAGTCTTCACGGTGTTGTCTTCTTTTGCCAATTCCTCAATGCTCTCCGCGAAACGGGATTCTGTCGTCTCCGTCGCACTTCCCTGCGCACTCTGTACATCCCCTGCATTTACTCGCTTCTGTGCCTCATACACAAATGTCCTTCCGTAGCCGATTCCTGTTATTGCCATAATATCTCCCTCTCCGACAGCGATTACTGCCGCAAAAAGCGGATGGCTGCCTCTCTCAAGGCCGCCATCCGTAGCTTTTTCTCCATCCATGGTGTCTGTTTTTTTCTATATGAATAATATCGACACAGCCCGGGGGAAACTTTATAGTACAAAACAAGTCAGCTTTAGATAATTTTATGCAGGGAGACGAAATCCTCTCCTCGACATGAAGCTCGGATTTTTGCTTCGCAAAAATTTCCTGTTTTCGTCACGCTGACGGTTCGCCTTACAGTTTTCCGCCGTATACAGGGAAGCCGCTGTTGGCGCCGTAGCTTTCGATATGCTTGATTTTCCACGTTAGAGACATTTCTTACGGGATGGTTTTATCATAATACCTAAAGCTAACTTTAGGTCAATAGGGGTTTTGAGAAAAATTTTCTCTTGCGGCATCTTTTCCTATATGTTATACTAGGAAAAATCAGAAACGAAATACAGATCAGGTAACTATGTCAGCGTGGACATCTTCGGGTGTCTGCGCTTTTTCTTTTACCTGAAAACAAAGGAGGAGAATGTATATGGTAGAGCTCATAGCCAATGTGAACAATGCCATCAATGGTTTCGTATGGGGTGTTCCCATGCTGGTGCTGTTGGTGGGCACCGGTATCCTGATGACGATCCTGACGAAATTTTTCCAGTTATCCCACATCGGACACTGGTTCAAAAATACAGTAGGCGGCATCTTTCACGACAAACACGTAACAAAGCACACGGATGCTGATGATCAGTCCATCTCCCAGTTCCAGTCGCTGTGCACGGCGTTAGCTGCCACGATCGGTACCGGTAATATCGTCGGCGTGGCAAGTGCTCTGGTAGCCGGCGGTCCCGGTGCCATCTTCTGGATGTGGATTGTAGCTTTCTTTGGCATGATGACCAACTACTCAGAAAATGTACTGGGCATCTATTACCGCCGCCGGAACTCCAAAGGGGAATGGAGCGGAGGTGCCATGTACTATCTGAAGGACGGTCTCGGCTCCTATAAGGGCTGCAAACAGATCGGTGCCGTACTGGCCGTGCTGTTCTCTGCTTTCTGCCTTTTAGCCTCCTTTGGTATCGGCAACATGAGTCAGGTCAATTCGATTGCTGCGAACATGACTTCTGCCTTTTCCATTCCCGCTACCGCCACCGGCATTGTTCTGGTGATCATCGGTGCGTTGGTCATTGTCGGCGGATTAAAGCGGATCGCAGCTGTCACTGAAAAGCTGGTTCCTTTCATGGCGATTGCCTATGTCATCGGTGCACTGGTAATCTTCTTTGCGAATATCAGCCACGTGGGTGCCGTGTTCACCGCTATTTTCAAAGGTGCATTCGGTCTGCGCGCCGTGGGCGGCGGTATCGTGGGCTCCGGAGTGAAGCTGGCTCTGACCTGGGGCATGAAGCGCGGCGTGTTCTCCAACGAAGCCGGCCTTGGTTCCTCCGTTATGGTACATTCCAGTTCCAATGTAAAAGAACCCGTGCGTCAGGGTATGTGGGGCATCTTCGAGGTATTCGCTGACACTATGGTCGTATGTACACTGACGGCTTTCGCAGTTCTGTCCTCCGGACTGATCGATCTGGATACCGGTGCCGTACTGGTGGATGTGTCCGGTTCCGCTCTGGTGGGTCAGGCTTTTGCAACCGTATTCGGCAGCTTCGGTCCCGCCTTCATCGCCATTGCGATCCTGCTGTTCGCCTTCTCTACTGTACTGGGCTGGAGTCACTACGGATCCAAGGCATGTGAATATTTATTCGGTACGAAATCCACCATTGTCTACAAGATTGCATTCGTACTGATGATCTTCATCGGCTGCACCATGAACTTAGGTCTTGCCTGGGATCTGTCCGATACCTTTAACGGGCTGATGGCGATCCCCAACCTGATCGGTGTCATAGCCCTGTCTCCCGTAGTAATGAAGATCACGAAAAATTACGTGGCACGTATCATTAAAAAAGAAGATGTAAAGCCCATGTTATCTATTTTCCCCGAAATTCAGGAAGAGCAGGAAAAGGCCATGTAATTTAACTTAGAATCATACTTCTTCTCTGGTAATATTCTTCGCCCATTTGCCCTCGCGGTAATGCTTAATGACCCAGGGCCATTTGACGAATTCATCCGTGCATAACAGGAAATAGACCCACAGCACCGGGAGTTTCAGTACAAATGCGGCGAAGAATCCCAGAGGAATCGCATAGCACCACATATCGATCGTATCGCAGATCAGTCCGAACTTCGTATCCCCGCCGGCACGGAATACTCCGGCGATCAGCGCCGTATTCACGGCAGCGCCCATAATATAATAAGTATTGATGCGCAGCATATATTTCAGATAATGCATGGCAGTTTCATTCAATGTAGCAAATCGTAACACAAAGGGTGTAATTGCCAGTACGATCAGGCCGCCTATAGCTCCGGCGATTACCGTCATCTTCAACATCCGGGAAGCGTAACTCTTCGACTTCTCCAGATTGCCTTGTCCCATCATATTTCCCAGCAATATGCCACCTGCACTGGCAATGGCAAAACAGAACACCGTGCCGATATTGCGCACTACGACGACCAGTGAATTAGCAGCCACCGCATCTGTTCCCAGATGCCCAAGGATCACGGAATACATGGAAAACGCCACACTCCAGGATACATCGTTGCAAAGTGCGGGCAGAGACAGACGCATGAAATCTTGTGTCAGCACCTTACTGTGAACGAACAGGTACTTCGGATGCAGTTTTACATTTTTGCTCAAGGAAGATACAATGACGCATGCCACCAGTTCCACCAGTCGGGACAGGGCTGTGGCAATGGCGACACCGGTAGCTCCCAGCTTCGGCATGCCGAACAGTCCGAAGATAAATGTGGCATTCAGAATGACATTCAATACGAAAGCCAGCATATTCAACGCCATACTGACCGTCACACGGCCTACGCTTCGCAGGATGGCAAGATACACTTCCGTGATGCCCCAGCACAGGTATGTGATGCCCATGATCCGCAGATAAGAGGCACCGATGGTGATCAGCTCCTGATCAGGAGTAAAGAGAAGCATCATCTTCTGAGGGAGGAAAAATGCAATCAGCGCAACAATACCTGAGATTGCCATAGAGAAACGAAGTGTGATTCCTTCTACCGTATGAATTGCTTCCAGGTTCCCCTTTCCATAATATTGGGCGCACAAGAGAGTGGCTCCCGTCCCCAGTCCGTAATATACCATAAACAGGACATTCGAAAAATTTGACGCCAGGGATACTGCGGATATTGCGGACTGTCCCACATAGTTTAACATAATGACATCCGCGGAATTCACCGCTGCACTGAGCAGATTCTGTATAATGATCGGGATGGTCAGTTTGAACATCTGTCTGTAAAAATCGTCTTTTTTCATTGCTGTTATCTGCATGGTATTCCTCACATTTTCTGTTTTATTTTTGTTCCTTACATACCTGATTTCGTTTTTCGCTTTCTACGCATGTGTTTCTTTGACAATTATACATACTCAAATCTTTTTTTCAAGCTTTATGCATGTATTTCATAACATTATTACCTTAATAATTAAAAAATCCGGGAAAGGAGCTGTCCCAGATTTCAGGCTGTAGGCAAAGCGCCTTCCTGCGAGGGAGCTTTGTCTACAGTCTGGGAGACCACATATTGTGGTCTCTATTGTCAAGTGTCTTTTCTATTGCAAATGATATGTCTGTGGCCAGTCTGCCCGTTTTCCGCACTCGATCTCCCGGCCGATCCTTTCAAAGATATATTGGTTTTTGTGCTCCAGATCGATCAGCTGCAGCATTTCCTCATCCGTCAGCTCACGCTCCGGCTCATAGAACATCGCATCACTGATGCAATAGGCAAGCTCCTGTCCATCATATTCTTCTGGATCAGTTATGACCTTAATTGGTGACTCTGTATAGGCATTTTCCACTTCATACTTTTCCGTCCATTGCTCATAGCGGCTCTGTTCCTCTTCTGTCAGGTTACGACTGTCTGTTCCCCATACATCTACTGGTGCAGAAGCCAGTAAGGCATATAATTCATCAATCTCCGCATCCGTCATCTGTTCATATCTGTCAAAATAGGAAACCTCGGAATACTTCTGCTGCCATAGTTTTTCCCGAAGGCTGTAGTCCAGTTTATGCAGATACTCTATAATCTCCAGCCACTCTTCCTCTGTGAGCACAGTATCCGGCAGATAGATCAGACAACCGTATTCTTCTCCGGGAGTACTTCGGACTGCCACACCAGTGCCAGAATAGTTCTCGTCTTCGGCTAGTTCCCGGATCTGTCCCGCCGGATATTTGCCGTCCGCTTCGTATTCTCTTGTCAGCTGCTCATAAATGCTCCGTTCTCTCGCTGTCAACTCTCTACTGAATTCTGCTGTGACATTGCCCTGCTCCGCTACCATCTCCAAATGCCCCAACTCCTCGGTACCAATGTCTGTCATGCGTTCCGCCATGTACCTACGGTAACCAACGATTCCGACGGCAGCGGCAGAGACAGCTGTGGCGGAAAGTATTACTACCGCCAACAGGATGCCTGCTGCCCGGGGAAAGCTTCTGACTCTCCTGCCCGCAGGACTCTCCTGCGCTGCCTGTTGTCTGATCTGTGCATAGGCTGCATCCGCCCTATCCAGTACGATCTGTGGAAGTTCTATCTCTATTTCATTCATCGGTCTCATTTTCTTCCGCCTCCTTCCTCTGTCTCCGCATAATATCTCGTCAAGTGCTCCCGCCCTCTGGCGAGCCTTGTGCGCACCGTACTGTTGGGCAGCTGCAGTAATTTTCCGATCTCTGCTGTCCGCAGTCCTTCCGCATAGAACAGTACTACGATCAGGCGATATTTTTCATCCAGTCCCCACAGGGCTTCCTTCCATTCCAAATTTGCCTCTGCCTCCACTGTATCCTTCGCTGCCTGTTCCGGCAGTTCTTCCACACAGATCATCCGTCTCCCTGAGCGCAGGATATCCTTGCATTTATTGATCAGAATACGGATCATCCAGGTCTTGAAATACCGGTTTTTCTGTAATGTATCTATTTTCTCCCAAACGGTGAGAATCGTCTCCTGTATGGCATCCGCAATATCCGCATCCTGCGGTAGGATCGCGCTGGCTGTCCGGTACATGTCCTTCTCATGAAGCTGCATCAGCTCCGTGAAAGCATCTGGATCCCGTTTTTTTGCCCTGCGCACCAATTGTTCTATCTCTCCCATGTGCCTCGTCCTTTCTTCCTCATAAGTATACGTCTTATGACTATTAGACGGAAGAGCTGCCGGAAATGTCCCGATTTTTTGCGAAAAAATAAACCTACCTTGTCACTTGACCAGTACAGGTAGGTTTATTATATAAAATTATCCAACCACTTACGGTCTCTGTCCCATAGCGCCTTCCAGTGTCAGGGTCTCACCG
>ERZ780004.378-NODE-378-length-10844-cov-4.49689_pt1 | contig 10844 bp, 9 predicted proteins | sample MGYA00511875_ERZ780004 | MGnify/ENA primary metagenome ERZ780004 (study PRJEB29588, sample SAMEA2155132) | human gut metagenome | biome: human gut; feature: human-associated habitat; material: faeces | place: Denmark | collected 2008/2010 ... | reverse complement strand
GCCGAGCGACTTGCGGAGGAACTCGGTGCGCCAGTTGCAGAATGCGTTGGCTTGCTCCCAGCTCACACCCACCACAGGGTAGTTGTTGTAGTTGCCGTTGGCGAAGTACATGCGCACATACGGCTCATTGTAGGCGTTGTCGAAGTCGTTCACCCAGCAAGTGGTGTCGGGGAACACGTTCACGATATAGGTGTTCACGAAATCCCATTGACCGGAGAGCGGACGGTTGACGGTCTGGCGCACGATGCGGCCATCATCGTCGATGTAGGCAGTGTCTTTGCTGATGACAGGCACATCGGTGGGCACTGCGTGGTCGGTGTTGTAGTCGCGAGTGGCAGGGGCGGGAGGCGGTGCTTGCGCTTCACAGCCTCGGTCATATTATAGATTTCGTAGCGATAGTTCATCTGAGTGGGGTCGAGTTCCTTCACGCCAGTGATGGGGTTGATGCGATACACACTCTCGATAGCGCGTTCCTCGTCTTCGCTCGGATTGCGCCATGGAATGTTTTTCGACCAGTCGAGATGAGGCTTCACAGGGTCGCCGTACTTGTCTTCGGTGATTTTAAACTCGTCGTTGCCACCGTAGGCAGGGTCGGCGAGGCGCTCACGGATAATGGAGTCGCGCACCCAGTAAAGGAATTGCTTGTACTTTGAGTTGGTGATTTCGGTCTGGTCCATCCAGAATGCGTCAACCGACACACCGCGCGCCGTGGAGTCGATGCCCCAAAGCGAGTCGGCCTCTGATGGTCCTTCCTTCATTGAACCACAATCCACGAGCACCATGCCGTAAGGTGTAGGCTCCACAAACACGGAGCCACTCACGCCAGTCACTTCGCCTCCGTAGGCCGACACTGAGCGCCGTCCCGAGAAGCAAGAAGTGAGCACTGTTGCAAACACGAATGTGGTGAGAGAAATTAATAGTACCTTTTTCATATTCTACATTAATCGAATACTCTTATGTTTATTTTTATTTTTTTCGCCTAAGTTCAATTTCACGTTATAGTTCACAAACACCTCATGGCTACCCGAAGTGGCCTTTGAAATGTCGGAAATAGGATAATCGTAGGAGTAGCCCACTACGAAATTCTTTATCTCAACCCCTGCCACAAGGCTCACCGCATCTTTATGACGGTATGCCACGCCACCGGTGATAAACTTGTTGTAGCGCACTCGCATTGTGGCCTCTGCCTGGTAAAGATTGAAATCGGTCTTCACAAACACAGAGGGTTGTAATTCAAATAACGTATTATTTATGGGAATATTGCCACCTGCCATAAAATAACATGTGCGGCCGGCCTCAAATATGTAGAGGTCTTCCTCGTTGCCCTCCGATTTCATCTCCACCGAGGGTTGTGTGAGGTGCGTGACTGAGAAACCTGCCCACCAGTGCTTGTGCTGGTAGAAAATGCCCGCGCCGAAGTCGAACGCATTGCCCGAAACGTCGGTCTTGGGAATGGCGTCGTCGGCCTCGTCGCCCTCCACCTCGATAATTCGGGAGCCGCGGAACTTTTCGTTGACCAAGCCCACCTGAATACCGCCGCTTAGCGTGCCGCCAAACAGTTTTTGCTTATACGCCAGCTGTGCCGACGCATTCAAGCCCGAATACAAGCCCATGCTGGTTTGGTTGATGGCCACGCCTGTGGCAAATCGCTTGTTGAGGAACTTGAATGGCATATCCGCCAGCCCCACAAACGAGAGCGGTGCGTGCTTGATGCTCACCCATTGCGCGCGGCTGCCCACGGTCACGTGAATGTAGTCGGTGTTGCCTATGGCTGAAGGGTTGTAATAGCCTGGCACCATATAATATTGGGTGTACTGATTATCCACCTGCGCCCTCAGTGTGGTCACACACAGGAAAGCGGCAAGCGTCAGCATCAAATATTTACGAATGTAGGTCATTATCCCTTCTTATGATTGTTCGTTGTTTGTTATTCAAAATAAAATGTGAGCACCACCATGTTGTTAGTCACCTTGTCCACGCTTTGTGTGAAGCGCATCATTTCGGGGTTGTCCTCCAAGTCGGGGCGATTTTTCTGAAGCACGTTCTTCAAGCCGAAACAGAATTTCAGTTCGGGGCAAAGTTTGAAGAATGGCAAATAGATGTCGCAGCCCATGCCCACGGTGAGCATAGCGTCGCCATTCGCCAGACGGAGTTGCTCGGTGCGGTCTTTAGCCACGTCGAACACGCCCATCACGCCACCAGTGAAATAGGGGCGCACATTGTGGTAGCGGTTCGCCGAAATCTTCAGATCGAGCGGCAGCACAATGTAGGTGGATTTGATGTTTTGGCTCTGATTGCGGCGTAGCGGGTCGGTCACCTCGTCGGGGGCGGAGGAGTTGATGTATTTCACCACCTTGTTGCCAAAATACATACCCGGCGAGAAGCGCAGGTTGAAATTCTTGGCAAGGCGCAGGTCGGCGAGCACATTCACGCAGAAGCCCGGTGAATGTTGCGGCACATCGGCAAACCAAGTTTCGCCGTCTTCGGTCTGAAAGCCATTGTTCACGATGTGAATATCCTGAAAATTGGTACCCACCGAAAACCCGAAGTGGATCTTCTTCTGGTCGACATACTGGCGATTCAGAATCTTGTCGTTGTCTTGCGCAAAGGCTGTTAAAGCGCACAAAACCAACGCAAAAAGCATTATATGTGATTTAAAATCAATTTTCATCTCGTCATTAATAACGCAAATTTATCCCCTCTTATTGCCATCCCCCACCACTTTTTTCCACTTTCAGGCGCTCCATTTCTATTGGACGTCGGCCAAAGTTTCAAAAACAACCAAGAGATATGGCAGTTTGGATTCATTTGCTACTGATCCATCTCCCCTTGACATTAACAGCGAGGAAATCACAAAAATCATCTTGGACCTAAAAACTTGTCGCCATTTAAGTGAATCATGTGTTCTGGCATATCAGCAATCCAAACTTCCGTTTCCCACGCCAACTGCTCAGAAAACTTTTTGAATGTGGCAAAGTCGAGAAACGCTGTTACAAATATCTTCCCTGAACTCACGTTTTCTGTCATAGCAGCAATCTCACTTACTCGTTTTGGATTCATCGGTCCAACAGAAGTTACCGCCTCAACGAAATATACCCAGTTTTTATCTTCCCGATACAACACCACATCTGGCATTTTATTATGCAAAGTGATTTCAAAGCCTATTGATGACAACTTATCCACATCCTTCACCAAGTCTTTTTGAGTCGTATCACCAACATATAAGCACTCTGAGTTTGGGGCAAACCTCGGAGCAAATTCCTCGATAATAGCCTTTTGGAGCTGATTGTGCTTACCCGGGCTGAATGTGAAATCTTGATTATTTATGCGGACAGGCAATTTCTGCATTTTCTTTTTCGACGCATAAATTTCTGTAAGGCTCTCGTGATTAGCAATAAACTGGGTAAGGTAAGCGTTGTCGTCACACAAAACTCTTTTCGAACCGCTCATATTTTGAATCACAGCCAAAAACTCACTCGTGATGCGATAACGGTAGTTTGGGCTATTTGTGGCCTTTCCATTATCCTCTATCAGCGCAGCTGTCCTGAAAGCGTGCATTGCGCGCTTGCGAAATGTCTCACGAGAGTTTTCCGCATAAGCCACTCCATAATGGTCACTAATGAAAGCGATAATATCGTGGATTCTGACCCACTCGTTTGTGGCTTGGCTATAAGGAGTGGATTTTGCAAGTTTAGCCATTGCCAACAACGACAGGCAGCACAGCGCACTTTGCTGCTCGGCAGGCATACCCACACGCTCCAAAAGATGTTTTGCCACTTCTAACTTATCCATCTGCTCAAAATTTTATTGCAATTAACCTCCGACAATTCGTGGTGCATCAGTTCTCTTCCCATTTCTTCAATCACTTGTCGATCTGGTATTGGCATTTGATTGATTTCTGTGGAATTAACCTGCGTTGAGCCATTTAATATCCTATAATAGCAATCATATAGCGAAGAGTTCAGCAATACATATAGTCCATAAGTCACACAAGGAGAATCACACTTAATGAAATTCACTTTATTATGGGTGCTTATATATTTAAACTTGTCGAATTTCTTTTTCAAATAAATGCCACATTGCAATCTGCGAGGCTCTTCTTTTGAAGTAAACCTCTTAACGAGCAAGAAATTTCCATTTTCCTGCAAATATGATTTCCTTTCAGTTTTTATCACTTCGCCTTCTTTTCCCAAAGGCCAAACAATCTTTCCTTCCCTAATATGCTGAGCATATAAAAGAGGGTAAGCACCTTCTTCAAGTTCGTTTCGCAACACCTCTCTTGTGCGGAAATCCACAATAATGCCCGTCTGCATTTTTAGGTTTATCTCAGGCAGTGTTTTGGAGAAATGGTTGATCGTGTGAAGCACATTCACATCATCACTGTTGGTCACAACACATACACAATGGTTCTTGGTGACCACGGTTTCATAGGGTGCGCTAAAGGAGCTAATATCCTTAAAATCTGATGTAGAAGAAGTGGTGATATTGATTGCACTGGGCACAACCCTTGTTTTCTTCACCTTCACTATCATCGTTTCTTGCAAAACAGACTCCCCATCGAAAACCTTATCACGTTTTTCAAACAAATGGATATCTGTTAATACACACTCTCGAAATAGGTATTCACGAAATCTCTTGAAATAAGCCCCCGATGTCCACGAACGTGGTATGATATACACCAGCTCCTGCCCCTCTTTTAAATTGTGAATGCCCATTGCCCAAAACAAAAAGTATAAATTTGGTGCACCATAGCAAACTTCTGGCATAGCCAAAGCCTCAATGGCATCTTTGGACGTTTTCAGATAAGGAGGATTGCCTATGATATAGTCGTAATGGGAATCTTCGCCACCAAAAAGCGTGTAATTGGAGAAATTTTGCGAAGTGATGTAGTTGTCTGTTTTGATAGAGCAAGTCACGTTTGGCAAAACGGTGCTCAACCTCATGTTTTCTTCCAAAACTGGCATCACAAAATCGTCGGTTTCGTAGCATGTGACATGAATCCGCCCCTTGTAACCATCATCAATCAACTTCTGAATAACTGCAGTCGCAAGTATTCCTGTGCCTGCTCCCGCGTCCAGAATTTCCAAACAGGGCTTTGAACGGTCAAAGCAAAATAAAGAAGCCATAAACTTAGCAGTGGACATGTTCGTAAAGAACTGACCATACTTTTTCCGCTTTGTCTTTGGAACAGACAACAAAAAGCGTTCTGTATTTTTCACCACTACGTCTAACATCAATTTTTCTTTATTTCATTCACTATCATATCGTTTTAAGCGATGCTTGTTTAATTAGCAAAGATACAAAATATTATCACTACTTCTGCTTTTTTCGCTAATAATCATGCACTTTTTTCCACTTTCAAGCGGAGAGGCGGGCGGAGAGGCGCGATGCCCAGGCGAAAACGGGGAGGGTGAACCAGCGGTGCATCACATAGCCCATGACAAGCAGTATGGGGAGTTGACCGAAGGCGTAATGACCATAAACATCTATGCCGAAGTGACCCAAGAATGGGCTGACCAAATAGCCGAACACCAGCCCCGATAGGGAGTGAAGCAGGAATATCTCAAAACAGATGCTGCCCAACCACGCCAGTGGTTTCCAATGCAGTATGCGGCTGATGATGCCTTCGGTGCCGGCATTGAGCACAAACACCAGCAAGAGCAGCGAAAGCGGTATCTCCCACATCACGCTGTCGTTGAATTTGTCTTTATCTTGGTAGTCCCATGCTTGAGAGAACACCATCAAACCCACATACAGCCCCACCACAAGCACCTCTGCCAACGTGGCTTTCGCCATATTCCAACCTGTGAGGCGTGGGCGCAACGCCTTATACACATTATACAAGATAATGCCAGCGGTGAACTCGTAGATGCGGAACGGTGGGAACACATGGGCGTAGGTGACCAAATCGGGGTCAGTCAAGGCGCACATACATACAAAATATGCTATCTGAAGCACGGCAAAGAGCAGCAGTTGCCAGCGCAGCCTTATCCTGTCGAGCCATGTGGCTATGTAAGGGTAGCAGAGGTAGCAGATCAGCAAGTCGCACAAAAACCATGTGGGGGTGTTGAAAGAGAAAAACACGTTCACATCTGGCACGAAACTTTGCACCAGCAGCAAATTGGGCACCAACGCCCCCCAACTCATATAGGGCAAGGTGGCGGAAAAGCCAAAGGTGGCAGCCATCAGCAATGCGAACGCAAACAAAGGGAGCGAAGTGCGCCGTAGCGCGCGATTGGCGACGAACGACTTGAATCGTGCGCCCCTGATGGGCTCTGGCTGATGCTTCATGCGCATCAAAAAGCCGCTCATGATGAAGAAGCCCACCACGCCACTGGTGGCCAATTCCATAAACAATTCCTCGCCGCTGTGAAACAGCACTACGGAAAGGATGAAAATGCCTCGCCACGAGGTGAGCGCATTGATTCGGGTAGGTGCAGCGTCATTCATAGATGGAGGTGAGATTGGTTTTGCGAGTTGACCAGCCCAACACTCTGAAGTAAAGGTTCACCACCGGTCGCCACACATAGAACAGTGGCACACTGAATGTGAGCCCCGGAGCCTGGAGCAACTGGCAGCAGCGGTTAAACGGCAATATCATCATCACCCATGAGAGTATGAGCAAAAATGTGGCTGCCGAAATGGTGAAAATGTTGGTATAGTCGAGCACCACGGCTGCCACGAGGGCACCCAGACGCAAATAATTCATCACCGAGAACAGGGCTTGCGCATAGAATGGAGCCTTTGTGCACACAAACTTCGAGGTGTAGTCGCGGCGCAGTTTCAGCAAGTTGTGCGCCTTTGGCACATTCTCGTAGTAGGTCTGCATCTGGCTTTCGGGAGCGAGTTCCAAGCGAGTGTTGTCGCCTGTGGCAATGGCGCTCACAAACACGTCGTCGTCGCCATAGCGCAACTCCAAACTCTCTGAGAAACCAGCATGATCGAAAAACAGTTGGCGACGATACGCCAAGTTGTCGCTGATGCCACGGTAGGGCATTCCCTTGATGGCGCTGCCCACCCATTGAAGCGAGGTGACCACCGAATCAAACACACGGAAATATCTGCCCGCGCTGGTGTCTTTGCGGTAGCGATAGTGCGAGAAACCGAGCACCACATCGGTGCCGGGCACGAAATTGCGCATCATGATGCGGAGCCACTGGTCGCTCATCACGCGGCAGTTGGCATTGGTGTGGAGCACCACCTCTTTTTGCGATGCCTTGACGCCAATGGTGAGCGAGAGTTTCTTGCGCGAGAGGGAGCGAGTTTCCTGCGGCGCGAAGGTCACACGCAGATTGTCGAAATGTGGGAGCAAGTCGCTCAGCAAGTCGTGGGTGCCGTCGAACGAGGCATCATCAACCACCACCACATCAAAATCAGGATAATCCTGATGGAGCAAGAGTGGCAGAAAACGCTCCAGGTTCTCGCAGTCGTTGTGGGCATACACCACCACCGACACGCCCGGAAGCGCTTCTTCGGGGAGATAGTCACGAGTGGCTTCGGCAAGGTCGAACTTGCTCAAGCGGTGTGCCCTGCGCCACAGCACCACAGCGCAAACCACTGTGAGCACAAAAGCGATGCCCAGCAGCACATACACATATAGAATATTTTGAGTTTCAAATGAAAAAATCATAGCATCTACCTAATATTAAACTACAAAGTTACTCATTTTTACCGACATTCCACCCACAATCGCCCCAATTTCACACATTTTCCACTCACAGGCCGCGATTAGGCCACGATTATAATTATTCGCCATTTTTGGAGCATACGCCACTCATGACTTTTCACATTCCCAAAAAAATTAATATCTTTGTCAGCGATTTTTGGATAAAGAGTTGACATGCCTTTATCACACACTGGTAATAACATCATCAACACCCCACATTGAAATGGCTATAAACTCCATCATATTCTGGTTTGCATTCATAGCGGTGCTACTGCCCTACTTTACTGTGCTCCGCCACTCGGCGAAAGCGCAAAACGTGTGGCTGCTGGCTGCCTCGTATGCGATTTACGGCTATGCCGACTGGCGAATGTTGCCGTTGCTGCTCGCTGTCACGGTATTCTACTATTTCCTCGCGCCAGCCATAGCCCGCAACCGCCAAACCAACGCCCGACGCGCCACCACCCTTTCCACGGTGGGCATCGTGGTAGGCGTGGGTGTGCTGTGGTGGTTTAAGTACCTGAATTTCTGCATCGAGCAATTCACCGAACTGTTCAACTCTGCGGGCATTGGGGCTTCCACCTCCACAATGAAAATCATTATGCCTGTGGGCATCAGTTTCTTTACGTTTAAACTAATCAGCTACACCATAGAGGTGCGCCGCGGCAACATTCAGCCAGAGCGCAACTTCATCAACTTCGGCACATACGTTGCCTTCTTCCCCACCATCATGTCGGGACCTATCGACCGCCCGAAGCCATTCCTCGACCAGCTTCGCCACAACCACTTGGCAAACAGCACCGACCTGAGCGAGGGTGCAAAACGTGTGCTGTGGGGCTTTTTCCTGAAAATGTGCATTGCCAACCGCATTTGCATCTACACCGACTCGGTGTTCAACCACTGCTTTTTCCACAATGGCACCACCCTGATAGTGGCTTCGGTGCTGTATCTCATACAGATGTATACCGACTTCTCCGGATATAGCCACATGGCTGTGGGTGTGTCGAGAATGATGGGCATTCGTGTAATGGAGAATTTCCAGCAGCCATTTTTCGCACAGAATGTGGCCGACTTCTGGCGCAGATGGCACATTTCGCTGTCGTCGTGGCTGCGCGACTACATCTACATTCCGATGGGCGGCAGCCGATGCAGCGAATGGCGATGCCACTACAACAACCTCGTCACCTTTGTGGTGTGCGGCATCTGGCACGGCGCCAACTGGACTTATGTGTTGTTTGGCACATGGCACGGCTTGATGGTGATTATCGACCGCGCCGTGAAGCCGCTGCGTGAGCGACTTGAGGCTCGCCACGCCCTCAAAGGCAAGCGTCTCTACAAACTCACACGCCAAAGCATCACTTTCGTGCTGTGCGCTTTCGGTGCGATGCTTTTCCGCGCCAACTCCTTCACCGATATCGTGACCATCATCACCAACATCGGCAACGGCTTCGGCCCGCTGTTCACCGCTGGCACCACACTGATGTTCACAGTGGGCTTGTTTGCGTTTGTGGTGATGCTCTACAAGGAATATCGCGACGAATACGGCGGCAAGGCGCTGTTTATGTATAGCCCGAACCGGGCTGTGCGAATCGGCTCCATCACCTTAGCCATTCTGTATATCGTCGCCACAGGCGAACTCGAGAATATCAGTTTCATTTATTTCCAATTCTAACCCCCTCTGCTGCGCAATGAAAAAAATATTTATCAACACAGTGATTATTGCCGCACTGCTCGTGGCGGCGGACTTGATGGTGGGATTGGTGGCGAAGAAACTGATAACAAATCTGCCCGACTCCACTATCCTCGAATCCGACATCGTGCAGTCGATGCAAAACAAGCAAGCCGACATTCTCATACTCGGTTCATCAAAGGCGAAGCACAGTTTTGTGCCCCAACTATTCACCGACAGCCTTCACCTCAGTGCCTACAACGCCGGCTGCGACGGCCACGACGTGATTTACGCATCGCTCGTGCTGGAATCGTGGTTGGAGCGTTGTCAACCGAAAATCGTGGTGCTTGGGCTGTGGAACAGTATGCTCGACGGCTCATGGCGCGCCAACAGCGTGAACGACTGCAAAACGCTCTACGGCATCAACCAGCCTTACACTCAGTGGGTTGATACCCAAGAGCCGCTCACCACACGAATCAAAATGACGAGTAACATCTATCGCTTCAACAGCAGCATGGTGTGGCTGATGAAATCGTACCGCAACGGCGACCAGCACTCCGACGGCTATTCACCCCTGTTTGAGGTGCCTAAGAAGATGACCGACACCCCATTCGAGGGATTCAAACCCGATGAGGTGGAAGTGGCACAACTGAAACACATCATAACCCTGTGCCACGAAAAAGGCATCAAACTCTACATGGCTTTAGCGCCCGACCACGAAATCGACGCCGCCATGCGCCGCTGGGTGGCAGATTTCTGCAAAAGCGAGGGCGTGTGGTTCCGCGACTACACATTCGAAAAGTCGGTTTATCCCGAAATCACCAACTTCAGCGACGCGGGTCACCTGAGCGACAAAGGCGCGCAAATCTTCACCCGTATCTTCATTTCCGACATGCGAAAGCAGTAAGCCGCCCCCCTCATTTGCCATTATGAGGAAAAAGTGGTAATTTTGCAAGTTCAGAATAATGGCAGACGCATTTTCACATAGCGCAAAGCAGAACCGCTCATCAAAAATGATGAAGGACATGGGCATTTATGCGATTGGTAATCTTGGCTCAAAGATTATCACATTCCTCATGGTGCCTCTCTACACCTATTATGTGGAAAACACCGCCGACTTCGGCTATTACGACATCTGCCTCACCGCCGTGTTTTTGCTGATGCCGTTCGTCACGCTCCAACTTCGCGACGGCGCATTCCGCTTCCTGCTCGACTCGCCCAACGAGGAAAACCGCAAGGAAGTGGTGACCATGACCTACAAAACACTCGGTGCCACCATCTTACTATCAACCATCATCACATTGGGCATCGCCTCGTTTTTCCAAGTGCGCTACCTTTGGTATGTGTTGGCGTTGCTCGTGGCCATGTCGATTCAGGAGGTGGTGTCGCAGGTGTTCCGCGGACTGGGCAACAACAAGGCGTTTATCACTGTGGGCATACTCTCGGCTTTCTTTATCGGGCTGTTCAGCCTTGTGTTTGTGGTGTGGCTGGGCATGGGCATGCGGGGGGGGG
>ERZ780004.373-NODE-373-length-10895-cov-23.7478_pt1 | contig 10895 bp, 7 predicted proteins | sample MGYA00511875_ERZ780004 | MGnify/ENA primary metagenome ERZ780004 (study PRJEB29588, sample SAMEA2155132) | human gut metagenome | biome: human gut; feature: human-associated habitat; material: faeces | place: Denmark | collected 2008/2010 ... | reverse complement strand
AAAAAAGCCGATAAATAAAGGATTTATCAGGTCACCTGTGCAAACCAAGGTTTATAAATAAAATTGTATAAAAGGAATTGTGTTGGAAACAAAAACGATGCTAGCATCATTTTTATAATCAAATAAGTTGTTTATTTGATTATATGATTTATTTCATTTATTATTGAGTTGGTGGCGAGTTTATTTTTAATTAATTCTTGCTCAGTATTATATCCATCGATAAATTTCTTTTCTATTCCGTGTACTGAAACTTTGACATCGCTCATTGAATAGAATCTAGCTATTTTTTCACCATATCCACCATCGATTTGGCTGTCTTCTAATGTTATGACGTATTGATGATCTTTTTTCAAAGATTCCAACAAGTTTTGATCTAATCCAGTCAAGAAGATTGGGTTGATAATTGTTAAATCGATTCCTTTTTCTTTGAAATGGCCATAAACTTTCAAAGCAATTTCCATCATATTTCCTACAGCGATAATTGCTACTTTAGCTCCTTGATGAACCACTTTTGATTTGTTTTCGATTGAATAGTCTGTTGTATCTTTAATTCCAGTTGATACTAGCTTTGCTGGAACTCTTATCGCCAAAGGATGTTTCTTGTGATAAACAGCATATTCCAACATGGTCAAGTATTCTTCTTTTGAATATGGGGCTAGGTAAATCATATTTGGAATATTTATCATGAAAGGTATATCGAATGTTCCTAAATGTGTAACATCGTTATTTCCAAATATCGAAGAGCCAAAAACTAAGAATGTTACCTGATTGTCATTGATACAAACATCTTGTGAAATCTGATCATAAGTTCTTTGCATGAAAGAAGCACAAGTCGGATATATGGCAATTCCACCTCTTTTTACTATTCCACTAGCCATAGCTGTTGCGTTTTCTTCTGCTATATCGTCATCTACAAACTGGCTTCCTAGTTCTTTTCTTCTATCAGGAAAGGCGTTTATTACTGATGGAACTGCAGAATTTAGAATAACGATTCTTTTATCTTCTGATACTTTCTTTGAAAGATAATCATATGTCAGTTCTCCGTAGCTTTGCTTTGGCAAATCGATTGATATTTTTCCAGTGTTTATATCAAAAGGGAAAGACCTGTGGAATCTCTCTTTATTTTCTTCCGCATATTTATATCCATAGCCTTTGATAGTATGTATATGAACTACGATTGGATGATCGATGTCTTTTACTTTCTTAAAAGCGTCAATCAAAGATTCGATATCGTTTCCTTTTTCGACATAAATATAATCCCAACCCAATGACTTGAAATAATTATTCTCACAAGTGCCATTGGACTCTCTGAGATCCTTTAAATTCTTATATAGTCCACCATGATTTTCGGCTATAGACATTTCGTTATCATTCACAACCACGATGAAATTAGAACCCATCTCACCGGCGTAATCAAATCCTTCGAATGCTTCTCCACCACTTAAGGAACCATCACCAATAATTGCGACGATATTTTCCTTGCCACCTAATTGATTTCTAGCTTTTACAAGACCACTCGCTAGAGAAATCGATGTAGAAGTATGACCTATAGTGAATAAGTCGTGCTCGCTTTCTAAAGGAGAAGAAAAACCTGTTACTTTGTCATAATCCTCTTCATTGATAAACGAAGATTTTCTACCTGTCAATATCTTATGTGTGTATGATTGATGAGAAACATCGAAAACAAACTTATCGATAGGTGAATTAAAGACATAATGTAACGCGATAGTCATTTCTACATCGCCTAAATTAGGTCCTACATGTCCACCATGTATAGATAATTTCTTTAAAAGAACTTTTCTTATTTCTTTTGCTAATGTATTAAGTTCATCAACATTTAAATTCTTAATATCTTTTGGTGAATTTATATTTTCTAGATACATTTTAAAAATCCTCACTATTTTTTGATTTTACACTATTCATAATGAAAAATGTACAAACAAAAAAGCAATGCCTTCGCATTGCTATGGTTTTCATGTCATACCTCTATCGCTTTGATACGAGGCTGTAATTGGCTAGAAAATTGATAGTCAACTAGTACACGATAGCCCAAAAGCGCCAGTTTTATCGATATTTTTCAAAATACTTGTCTTCGCCTGCTTGTCTAGCCTTTATGGCATCCCTTTTATATTTGAACCTGCCCAACAAATGTGCTTTGTGTTGGAACATAATCTGGGCTACCCATAGTCCTCGCTCCCTGTCGAAATGAACGCCTGTAACGCCCAACGTGTTGTTTCTGTTGTGTTTTCTATCCTTCTCGATTCCGCACTTCATCGTTCCATCAACTAGCCCCCTATCAAGGTTAGGAAGACTAGATCTATTCTCATCATTCTTACAGCCACACGAAATAGTAGTCCCATTGGTGAGCTATGCAGTAGGAACATAACAGACATTCCCACAGTCGCACTGGCACTTCCAATAGTTTTTTTGCTCTTTTTTTAGGCAAATCCTACCACTGTCAGCCTACTGAATCTCCGACCAGTCAAGTCTCTCACCATGAAGCGCCTACAACCGCAGGATTTAACGTGTCCTGTGTGAAGTTTATTGATGCTCATTTCTATGATGTTTCCACAATCTCAACGGCACTTATAGATCTTCGTGGAATGGTACTTCTTTCCAGTATCCTCGATGATGGTCAAACAGCCATAGCGTTTACCGATTTCACTATTCATCTTTAATCACCAACCAATTAAATTTTAACCCTTGTCAAATCCTTTAAAAATGAAAATCTTGTGAACACGAAAAAGGCTGAGGATTTTACTCCCCAGCCTCTACCTTCACTTTGTATCCGAAATTGAAGATGCACTCGATGCTCCTATTCCTATAAACGACTGCCTTGTTGATCATGATGTTGAATAGGCCTTCGTCGAACTCGGTTATTACGTCTCCTTTGTCTTTCAGGCTTGTTATAAAGGTCTCTATCTTGGTTTGCTTGTCGTTTGCCTTTTTTTTGCGTTCAAGCTCCTTCAGTTTTTTGACCTGCACGTCGTATTTGTCCTCAAGCTCCTTTTGCCTTGAGTCATTGCCTTGCTTATCAAGAGTCGAATAGATAAGGCTTGGGTCAAGTGTTCCCTGCAGCTCTTGAACTCGCAACCGATAAGCCCTATACGATTGAGGTAAGTCCTCATGGCAAACTTCTCGTTCTCAACTTGAGGCTTTTTATTTGAAGCACACTTTTGAGTTAAGGCTTGGTGATTAAGTGCTAAAGCAAAAACGATATAACTTCTTACCTTTCCAGCGTGGAGTTCAGAGTTAAAGCCTCAAAGCTCAACCGTGTGGTTACCAGTGAAGAAGCTATGAAGGTTAAGGAAGTTATACCTACTATTGTGATAATGGGTGTTCCTAGTCTTGTAGTAGCCTTCGTATCAAATGTCCACTAGTTGTTCTAGTGCCTTGGGATGCTTCTTATTGATTGTGGTTACTAGGCGCTCATCCATCTTCTTACAAAATATCATCCTTTATTGTTTGATTTCTAAGGCTTTATAATGAATGTCGTTTTAACTAGCTACAATGTTGATGAAGTCTCCTAACATCATGATCCTCACCATTTAAATGAACGTGAATACCACAACTTGAGTTTGTAAGTCTTCCTGCTTTTCTAAGGATTCTTACTAATTCTTGAAGTGTATTTATATCCTCATCATAAGTAAGAATTGGACTAACTAACTCGCAAGAATAATCTCTTGAAGCACTTATGATTTCACCATTTCTTTTAGTTTGACATCTAAGTGGACCATCATACATGACTTTCCAATTTTCTTCCATCAGGTGCAGTTATAACTTTAGTGTCGTAATAATCGCTAGCATCACTAATTGTGCCACCTAAGTATTCAGCAACTAACTTTGAAGCCTTATTTCTAGTAATTCCTGTAAACTCAATTTCAATACCAAATTTCTCTTTAAACATTTTACTTACTATCCTTTAATAACTCTTCATATAACTCTTCATATAACTCTTCCATTCTTTCCATTGATGAGAGGTAAGCGTCTTCTAAAAACACTGCAAAATTAAGACTAAAAGCATCAAAAAAGAGCCCATATTTCAGAGCTCTAAAAATCAAAAAATGAAACGCATCGATTTATTTACTAAAGCCTAATTCTTTTTTTACCGTTTCATCGTTTGGGAAAAAATAATAAAACGACTCGGTAACTACCAAAACATCTAAGATAATATAATGGTTTTTGATGTATTGCTTATTCAAAATAAACGATGTATTTCGAGATATGTTTTTGACTATAACATTATCTCTATTAAATTCATATTCGTATGTGATAACTGTTTTTTGCTTACCAGGAATTTTTTTAAATAAATAAATATAAATGCGTATTATGAATGTTAAAAACATTATTACGAAAAATGACAATGAAGTATATGCAATTTGAAACGCTTCCTTATCCACAAAATTTCCAATAATAAAACAATAGATAGAAAGAGCTAAACTCCCAAACATAAAAATTAGGAGGGCAATAATTATTTTCCTTTTTAACAATAATTTCATTGTTATTCTTCTTATTTTGTTAATATTAATGTCAAATGTTTTTCGCATATATACCCTCCTAATTATATTTTACTAAAATGTCGCTGCAATTCCAGCAATTGCTGGAGCTATTGCAGGTATAGCTTCAGGAGCCAAAATACAAACGGCTACTGCTAACGCTGTAGGAATTGTATTAATATAGTATTGCTCATATAGAATAATGCCATCTTTCTCATATGATGTGCCAACTCCAATTCGATCTAAGCCAACTCTAATGTCAACGCTGTTATTCTTATAGCCAAAGGAAGCATCAATACCGGTCAGTCCAACTCCAACCGATGCATTAAAATCGTCAATATTTATCTTCACTCCTATTTCGATTTCCCAAAATTTCCACCATTCAGAAGGACCTGAAACATAAAAAGATATAGGTTTTGAATCATCACCAGAAACAACATTCCTTTTTACTCCAGCTTCATAACCAACAAATAAATAATCAACAGATTTTGTAATAATATTTGCTGTAGTTTCTACGAAGCCTCCGATTGTTTCTGTAAAGAAATTCTTAATTCCATTCCAAATATCTCCCCATGATAATGTTCCATTTTTATCTCGATAGTTTATAGGACTATTCGAACAATATCCATAATTATTAAGGATAGATGCATTTGTAAGGATCAAGTTTTTAGGATTATCAGCATTTAACCATCTACCCCATAAAGGAACATAATAACGAGTCTTGCAATAATACATTCCAGACTCACTATCATAATAGTAGCCTTTATATCTGAAAGGATTTAAATATCCGATACTTGAAGAAGATGTATCTTGTTTAATACTCGTTGTTCCCCAAGCATCGTAATCGTATTTTACCACAATTTTGCCTGAAATGTCTGCAATTCCAAGAATATTTTGTAAAGAATCACGAATATATAGATATTTTTCAGAGCGATTTTTTACAAATCCATATAGACTACCATTTTCATCATATAAGAAATTTAAAGTTGTACCAAGGTGTTTCTCACAAATCAACTTATCGCCATCATAAGTGTAATCCCAAGTAACTCCTCGATAGTCTCTCTTTTGAATTCTTAAACCCTGATCATTATATATATAGTCATAATAACCGCCACCATATGTCCATCTCACTAATCTTCTTCCTTCAAAATTATAATTGTTAGAACCATATGTCTTTGGATTCAATGGGTTAGCTGTATCATAAGTTATTTTTATTCCGTTATATGAAACTAATCTATCTTTTATCGTTGAATCATAATTCAAAATTGCATTTCCTTTTTTGACAATATTGCCGTTATCATCATAAATATATTGTTTCCCATCAGCTTTAGTTAAAAAGCCACGGAAATCATATTCATATTCATGATTACCAAAGGTACTATCAGTTATTTTGGTAATATTGCCTAAAACGTCACTTTCATAACTTCTAGTAATGGTACTAGAACCACTTTTAATTATTTCTTTGCTAACTTGTTTAGAAATGTATTTTGAACTTGCACTTCTCTTCTTATATTCATAAGTATTAGATAAGATCGATTTACCACATTCATGAATATCGACTTTTTTAAGCATACCAAAATCATCGAATTCTGAAACTTTAGTTAATCCGACAAGTTCGTTTCTTAATGTGTTTAAGGTAGAAACTTCACAATATGCAGGTCTAGTTGCTATCATTTCAATCTGACCATAAAAAGGATAAGTAGTATAATAAAGTCCTAATGTCATAGAAACTTGTTTTTCTTCATATTTACGACCAATTATAAATTTAAGATTTGAATATTCAAATGAAGCCACTCTGATTTCCCACGATTTATTATCTATTAGTACTCTTAAATCTAAATATTTATGAGGATTAGATGATGAGATACTTTCTTTAAATGATAAGGAAACAAAATGCCAACTATTATTTTCAAATCGTAAACCAGTATTATGAGTTAATCCATCTACATCAACAAAAACATAGTTGTTTTCATTTCTATATAAACTTAAGATTTGACCATTATCATCTTTCCCTTCGAAAAAGTATTGTTTATCTTCTCTAACATCAGTATATGCTCGCATTGCTATTGTTCCAGAATCAGAAAAGCCAAAATCATAAATCAACTCTTCCCCATCAGCAACATAAGAATATTTTTTACTAACTGAATTGAAATTAAATGTTCTATCTTTATCTAAAGTAGAAAGTCGTCTTATATTAAACTTTATTGGGCGCTTATTCGTTAAAGACAAGACATTATTTTGAAGTGGGTAAATGTCAAACATGCTAAGTATATTTTGATTAATAGTAAATAAGTTTGTTTGGCTAAAATCAACTGTCTTTGCAGCACCATCAACTAGTTGATTGTCAATAATATAATCCTTAGTAAGTCGATAAAATTTAACAATTGTATCATTAAATAGATATGTACGTCTCCCAATTAAAAGTCCAGTAATCTTACCAGTAAAATCAAATGATGAAGTATATCCGTCAAATTTATGACCTATATTCATTACTGGGTTTGGATCACAGTCAACAAAAATCCTAGGATCTTGTTGTTTAAATGTTTGTCTGTGAGCATTTACAACTAAAGCATACTCGCAAACATCAGCATATCCTTGACCATCGTATCTATTCATAAAGTTGAGTGAAACAAAGTTCCATTTTGTTAAATCAACATCATAATCAGATGTTATTAAGTCATAGTGTTTTCCGTTTTCATCAATTACTTCAAGATAAATGCGTTTATATTTTAAATAAACACCTATAAAATCAGGCCATAAAATATTATTACCTAATGAAATATGATTTCCGACATATGATGTGTGCAAACTAAATAAGTATTTCTTTGTTGATGTGGAAATTGTAGTATCAGACTTAAACCAAAAACTAATGTGACCACAAGGAGCATTATAATAAGTCTCATTTGTTAAAGCATAACTTAACCTATTAGACGGGCTCACTTTAATACACGGGATAATACCATCTTTAATAACGCTTACATTTTCTTTTGGGTGTTCGTAGTCATGATTAATAAATGGCAAGATACTTTCATTTGCACTTTGACAACTTAGAACTCCATTTTTTTCAAACATTCCGATATAGGCATCAAGTTTGCTAAATGGCTCATAAACCGCACCAGGATGTGAGCCTTTAGATCTACTAACTGTATCGAAAGATGAATAATATCTTTTGCCGGCTATTTCTATGCCTTTAGTAACAATGTTGCCTAAATTATCATAAGTGTTTTTAATTTCAGAGTTATTAGTTTTAACACTTTCCACTCTATTATTTTCATCATAATTATATTTATTCAAAAGATTTCCATCAGCATCTTCAACTCTTGATAATTGCTTATCTTCGTTATAAAAGTATTTAAATTTTAATGTTTTTGTACCATCTTTAGGCTGATAATAAATAGATGAAATTAAATTGTCATTATTATATTCAAAGATAAAAGCGTCACTATTTTCGCCGTAGGTTTGTTTAATTAAATTACCTGTACTTACATCATATACATAAGAAAATACAACAGTATCATTTAATTTGATTTCTTTAATATTATTCAAGGAATCGTAAACAAAATCATACACTGATCCATTATCTAATCTAACCTTAGAAAGTCTTTTCTTGGAATCGTAAGTATAGGAAACGCCAAGGGAATCTGAACCGCTATCTAAAAAGATTTTACTTAATGTACCATCGCCGTTATAAGTGAATCTAGATACTGTATTTAAAGCATTTGTAACTTTTAAAATTTTACCAAAAGCATCATACTCATCATACTTTGTTACATTGCCTAATTCATCAGTTGATGAAGCTACAAATCTACCATCACTTGTGTAAGTCTTCTTAGTTTCTAATATTTTAGTTCCATCCTTACTCGTAACTTTATTAGATAAGAGATTTGATTTATAGGTAGAATGGTATTTGTTTTCAATTTTAGCACCATATGCAGTCTCTGCTTTAACTAAATTGCCATAATCATCATATTCATAATCAAAATAAGTAGAATCGACACCAATAGATTTAGAAGGTAAATTATTACTGCCATAAGTCATATTAGTGGTTTTACTTCCGCCACCCATTTCAGTAGCGTTACCGCTATCATCATAAGCATAAAATGAAGCAAACTCTTTATTTGATACTTTAATTCCACCAAGTTCAATTTCAGCATTTCCAACTAGTTCGATTGTTAAAGTGATAGTATCAAAACTTGTTTCAGTTGTTGTACCTAAAGTTAATAATTCAAACTGATTATCAATTATCTTTTTATTAAACTTGTCGCTGTCTCTTCCACCAGCCGATAATGTTACTTCAACATAAGAATCATCATTTGAAGGAGTGAGTTGTTTACCAAATAAAACTGCTATAACATTATCACTTGCTAAGCCATTAAATGAGATAGTTTTAGTAAGTGTACCTGTTCCAGATACTTTATAAACACTGTCTCCTAAAATTCCTTTAAATTTATCATCATCTTGATTAGCTTTTGAAATTTGTAGGCCATCGTTTGTAAAACTAGAAATGTCAGTAGAATTAAATAAGTTTTCAAGTGTGTGAAATGAAATAGAGCCACTATTTGATTTTAATATTTTGGTTTCGCTATCAAATTCAGTTTCAACAACGTTGTTATCTTCATCCATTTCAAAGGTTGGCAAATTGTCACTATCGAAAAAAGAATATGATTTTTCACCTTTATAATTAGTTAATACAGAATAGCCATCATAATATTCAATGAATGATTTATGGCCATTTGTAAAATTAGTATCAAATCCGTCGATAAATGAAGTAACTCGTCCACTGGTTAAAGAATATTTAATTCTATAACCGCTTAAATCATCAATTACAACAATATCATTATCCCCAAAAACTAAAGATGTAGTTGCAACAATTGTACTACCATTTTTATATGTGAGTCTAGAGATATAGCCTTGGGAGTCATAATTAATGCTAACTGAATTAACTACTGAATTATTATGTAGATATTCAACCAGCGTGATATTTTCATTACCATTTTTAGTAAATCTGACTTCGTCACCCTTGCCGTTTTTGATATATTTTGTTGCTGCAACAAAGTCAGTGGTAATTTTATTACCATTTTTGTAAGCGATAGATTTAGGATAATATTGGTTTTTATTAAACTTCGTAACATTATCATATTTATCTTTCATTTCATAATGATAATCGCCATAGTTATCATCTATAATTTTTCTTACTTCAAGATTTGTTTCTTTGTTTTTATAATCATTAACGCTATTGTATTCATCAGTTGAACCATCACTATTTTTAACTTTGATTGTGGTCCCGCTTGAAGTAATTCTATTGAAGAAATTCAATTTAAATCCCTTACCAAATAAGTCGCTTTCGCCTTTATCTTGCACATTAAAAGTTAAACTTGTCTCGATAGGGCATAAACCTATAGTTGTAATTAATGGTAATGAAATATGTAAATTAGCATCTTTCTTATTTACATTAATACTAGTTTCAGCAGCATTACCAACTGTTAAACTAATTTGTTTAGTATATTTTTTTAAACCTTTATTCATAATTTAAATTCCTCCTTTTAAAAAATTCGTTTGACATAAGGTATTTTCTTAATAAATTCATCTTCATTTATAATTGTCTCCTTCAATTGATTTAATTCTTCAATGGTAAATAATTCATTTTCTTCCGCATAATCGTACAATTTTTGCTTAGTAAAAGACTGTTGTTCATCATAAGTTAAATCATAATTACTATAGTCGAAATCAATACTGGCACGCATAATTATTTCGTTAGCATTTTGCTTAATTGCCTTGATACGATTCGCAGCCGCAACTTGACCACATCCTCCACTCAAACAAGTACTGATTGTTAAAGCTAATGAACCTAATAACATGTTTAAGTATCTCCTTTTAAATAATATATCAAAGTAATCGCTTACCTGCAAATTCTTATTATTTTGTCAAGTGATATGCTCATAATTTGGATTTCTTCTCTCCTAATCTATTCGCCCATGCTTCCGTGTAGAAAGAATAGTAATCGATGTTGTGCTTATCTCTCCGCTTCTTGAAGCAACCGCACCAAATGAGGCTAGGAAGGCCAATGATGAAAGGCCCAAGGATACCGATCAATAGACTTTGTATCGTATGTCCGTATTCGTGCAGGACTAACTTCAAGTCATAAGGCGTCCTCGTAAAGATGAACATCCCAAGGCTCAAGGAACTTCCCAGCTTCCAAGTGGTGATGACCGCTCCATGGAAAGTCCTATGCTTCCTATTAGCAAGACAAAGGAATAACACCAACCCGATTAAGTTTTGGATGATTCCCCACACGTTTTTATAATCAAAGAATTGTTTTAGAGTATCAAAAACTACTATTTTGTCACCGCTTTGAGAAAGTTAAGAGACTATTTTGGATTAATTTGAGATTTTTATAGT
>ERZ780004.349-NODE-349-length-11541-cov-5.47144_pt1 | contig 11541 bp, 8 predicted proteins | sample MGYA00511875_ERZ780004 | MGnify/ENA primary metagenome ERZ780004 (study PRJEB29588, sample SAMEA2155132) | human gut metagenome | biome: human gut; feature: human-associated habitat; material: faeces | place: Denmark | collected 2008/2010 ... | reverse complement strand
AGGGGGGAGGGGTCAAGAGGGAGATCCATAAGGAGATCAAAAAAGCCGGTCTGGAAGGACAGTTTATCGGCGGTCATCCCATGGCAGGAAGTGACCGGGTGGGCTTTATTAATTCCAAAGCCGTCCTTTTGGAGAATGCCTACTACATTCTCACCCCCACAGCTTCCGTTCCGGAGAATAAAGTCACGGATTATAAGAATCTGGTGCAGCAGTTAGGAGCCATTCCCCTGATCCTGGATCCGGCACAGCATGATTACGTCGCTGCCGCAGTCAGTCACCTGCCCCATATCATTGCAGCCTCTCTGGTAAATCTGGTGCGGGACAAAGATTCTGCAGACGGGCTGATGAAAATGATCGCTGCCGGAGGCTTCAAGGATATCACCAGAATCGCCTCCTCCTCCGCTGCGGTATGGCAGCAGATCTGTCTGACGAATACAGAAAATATTTCGACACTTTTATCTTCCTACATTGCTTCCCTCCAGGGAATCCAACAGGAACTAAACGCCAAACGCGGTGATGATCTGTACGAGCTGTTCGACAGTGCCAGAATCTACCGTGATTCCTTCATCAATACCGCCAGCGGTCCTCTGAAGAGTTCCTATGCCATTACCATCGACATTGCCGACGAACCCGGTGAGATTGCTGCTGTGGCTACGATTCTCGCCCTGAAAAATATCAGTATCAAAAACATCGGCATCGTCCATAACCGGGAGTACGAGGGCGGCGTGCTGCGCATTGAATTCTATCAGGAAGAAGCCATCGAAAAATCCACGAAGATTCTTCGTGAAAAGGGCTACAGTCTGCACAACAAGAACTAGAAACCCGACTTCTGTTTCCTTCGCCGCACCATTTTCTCCACACAGACACATACGAACAGTCCGAACGCACCACCACAGGTATCCAGCACCACATCGGCAAAACACCCATAGCGTCCCGGAATGAACAGTTGGTGGAATTCATCCGCTCCGGCGGAGACAAACACCCAGCACACGATCAAAAGATACAGCTTCCGTCCTCTCTCCTTCCAGGGTCTCCACACGCCGTACAATAACACTCCCATGCAGGCATACTCAGAAAAATGGGCCAGCTTACGGATGGGATGTTCAAAATAAGCCGCCATACTGTCGAGGACATTCTGCGTCCAGTGTTTCCCTGAGATAGCATTCAGAAGCTCTGCACATTTTTCCGAGATCATAGCACTCAGCGAGCCGGATTCCTCACCATCCTGACCGGAAAACACAAAAATGAGCCGATATAACAATACAAGTAAAATAGCAGCCATTACACTGACTGCCATTTTACGTCTCTTACTACTTCTCATCATTGACTGTCTGATATACGCGGATTCTTGCCGCATCGCTCTCCGGCATTCCGATGAAGACAGCCCCATACGCATAAGAATCTTCCTTCATTTCGATCCGGACGATCTGTAAGAACGCATGCAACACTTCCTGCGTCCAAATCCTCAGCTTCGATTCATACACCGCACCGATACTCAACACTTCCTTGCATAAAAAACCCACTCCGTTGGGAGATACATCTACGATGTCAATGCTGACTTCCTGCATATCTCCCTGATCCAGGCGCTTTACCATCAAGGTGGAATTCATTTCTGTACGCTTGCTTCGTCTTCTTTCTTCCATTATTTTTCTCCTTTTAAGTCAGCGATGAACATGGCGTCTCCAAAGCTGAAGAATCTGTATTTTTCTCTGATTGCTTCTTCGTAGGCATGCAGGATATGTTCTCTGCCAGCAAGTGCCGATACCAGCATTACCAGTGTGGACTCTGGCAGATGGAAATTCGTGATCAGTGCATCCAGCACCTTGAAACGATATCCGGGATAAATGAATATCTCGGTATTGTCACAGCCGGGCTGCACCATGCCCTGCTCGTCCGCAGCACTCTCCACGGTACGGCAGCTGGTAGTACCCACGCAGATCACACGACCACCCTTTCTCTTCGTCTCATTGATCGTGTTCGCTGCTTCCTCCGTCACCTGATAATACTCGGAATGCATATGATGCTCCAGCACGTTTTCTTCCTTTACCGGGCGGAAAGTCCCCAATCCCACATGCAAGGTCACATAAGCGATCTTAATGCCCTTGTCCGCGATCTGCTGCAACAATTCCTGGGTAAAATGGAGTCCCGCCGTAGGCGCTGCCGCAGAGCCCTCATATTTTGCATAAACGGTCTGATAACGGTTTTTATCCTTCAGTTTATGAGTGATATAAGGAGGCAGGGGCATCTCACCTAACTTGTCCAGTACCTCTTCAAAAATACCCTCATATTCAAAACGGATCAAACGATTGCCTTCTTCTACAGTCTCAAGCACTTCCGCCTTTAACAGTCCGTCTCCGAAGGTCAGACGCTGACCGGGCTTGCATTTTTTGCCGGGCTTTACCAGTGTCTCCCAGACATCCGCTTCTTTTCTTTTTAACAAAAGGACTTCCACATGTCCGCCGGTACCTTCCCGTTCTCCCAAAAGTCTCGCCGGAATAACCTTGGTGTTGTTTAACACCAGACAGTCTCCTGGATGCAGATAGTCGATAATATCCCGGAAAATATGATGAGAGAGCTCTCCCGTATTTTTATCGAGCACCAGAAGCCTGGAGGAAGAACGATCCTCCAGCGGATCCTGCGCGATCAGTTCCTGGGGCAGATCAAAGTAAAAGTCTGATTTTTTCAGTTCGGTCGTCTCTGCCATTACAGGCTCGCTCCTTCCACAAATGCTTTATATCCGCGATATGTTTCATATACGTCGGCCTTACTGGTAGCTTCCCAGGGTGCATGCATGTTCAGTACTGCCACACCGCTGTCGATAACGTTCATGCCGTACAATGCCAGAATATATGCGATGGTTCCACCGCCGCCCAAATCGACCTTACCAAGCTCTGCAGTCTGGAAGTTCACCTCTGCCTTGTCGAAGATATGGCGCAGATGTGCCAGATACTCCGCATTGGCATCGTTGGAACCGGACTTGCCTCTGGCTCCGGTGAATTTATTGATGACCATACCACCGCCTAAATATGCCACGTTCTTTTTGTCGAAGCTGGACGCATAGGTAGGATCAAAAGCACTGCTGACATCGGAAGACAGCATACAGCTGTGTGCCAGGCATCTTCTCACATGCAGTTCACTGTATTCGCCTGTCAGATTCATGACCTCTGCTACGGCATTTTCGAAGAAATGGGACTGCATGCCGGTAGCACCAACAGAACCGATTTCCTCCTTATCCACCAGGATACAGCACATGGTACGGTCGGTCACATCACTGTCTAACATTGCCTGCATGGAAGTATATGCACAGACTCTGTCATCCTGTCCGTAAGCAAGTATCATGCTGCGGTCAAAACCTGCTTCTCTTGCCTTGCCTGCTGGAACGATCTCTAACTCTGCGGAGACGAAATCTTCTTCGTGAATGTCATAGGTCTCTTTCAGGATATCCAGAACACCTGCCTTTACCGCATCTTTTCCGGCTTCTTTCTCATCTTTTTTCTTATCCTTTTTATCAATCAGCAGAGGCTTGTTGCCTACGATAATATCCAGAGCTTCGCCCTCGATGACCTTTGCTGCCTTTTTCTCCAGCTGCTCCTGTGCCAGATGGATCAACAGATCGGATACAAAGAATACCGGATCATCCTCGTTCTCGCCGATATTGATCTCTACACAGGTACCGTCTTTTTTCACGATCACACCATGGATTGCCAGGGGAATAGTCACCCATTGGTACTTCTTCACACCACCGTAATAATGGGTGTCCAGATAAGCGAATCCGCCATCCTCATACAGGGGATTCTGCTTTACATCCAGTCTGGGGCTGTCGATATGGGCTCCGAGGATGTTCATGCCCTCTGTCATAGGTTTACGGCCGATCTGGAACATGGCGATGGATTTGTTCATCCATACGCTGTATACCTTATCTCCGGTTTTAAGAGCAGTGCCCTCTTTGATCAGGCTCTCCAGTTCACGGTAACCGGACTTCTCAATGGTATTTACAATGGTGTCAATGCACTCTCTCTCGGTCTTACCGTTGTCTAAAAAATCACGATACTGTGCGTTTATTTTCTCCAGCTCTTTTAACTGTTTGGAAGAATAGGTCTCCCAGGTGTTTTTCTTTTCCATATTTATCCTCATTTCCGCATCCGTCTTCCGGATACTCTTTTACTATAACTACAACAGGAGAGGTTCCTCGCCCTCTCCGTATCAGTGTACTACATTTGCGTCCGCAGTTCAATTCCTGTCTGTCAGATTTTCATCCTTCTCCTTAGGATCCCTGTCGATCTCCGTATAATGTTTTTTTCTGCGCTGGATCTTCTTGATCTCCCGGATGCGTCTACGGTTCTCTCTCGCCAGTTCGCTCTTACTGCTGGCATGATTTACCAGCACCCTGTTCACCGGGCGGAAATACCGGTTCAGATAAGCACCGATCAGAATGATATACATACAGAAATACATCCACAACATAATGATCACAATAATGGTCAGACTTCCGTAAATACTATACCCATTTCCATAGGACACATACATGGAAAATCCCCAGGAAAATACACTCCATACTACCGCAGCAAAGCAGGCTCCCGGAACCTGTTCCGTGAATTTCAGCTTTGTGTCCGGGATATATGTATAAATCAGTCCAAACAAAAGGATCAGCACCGCCCATACGAACAGAAAGCGGAAATTCATCAGGAGACTCACAAACATCTGTAGCTGCGGAATCCTATGTAATGCAATATCCACCAGCTGATTGCCAAATACCATAAAAAACAGCGACAAGATCAACACTACAAGCATGATCAACGTATAAAAGCTTGCAATAAAACGGATCACGAAGTAATTACGCTTCTCGTCCACACCATTGACCGCATTTAATCCCCGCATCAGTGCCATGACACCCTTCGCCGCCGACCAGACCATGGCGATCAGAGCCACAGGCAGGATTCCAACCGAACTCTCATACACATCCACGACCAGACTCTCCACCATGGCATCCGCAATATCCGGCGTCACATCTGTCAGCGCAGTGATCAGATTCTGCTCCGTCACCGGGGTATAAGGAATCACCGCGCAGACTACCATCAGCATCGGAATCACCGACAAAAACAGGAAAAATGCTGTACTCGATGCATAAGCGCTGATATTCTGTTTTTTCATCTGGCTGGAAAAATCCCGCCAAATACTGATTATTGTTCTGAGCATATCTTGCATCCTTCATAGAAAAAGTTAAGGATCTGTTCCGCGCCAAGTCCCTGCAGTGCCATATTTTTAGCACCGTTCTGGCTCATTCCCACGCCATGGCCGAATCCACCGCCGATAATGTTATATCCTATCATATTTTTCTTATCATGGCTAGGTTCAATCACAAAAAATGCACTGGGCAGGAGGCTGGGCATGCTTATTTCACTGCCGTCCTGTCTGACCACCCTGGTCACGCCATCACATAGTACTGCTCTGATATTATATTCCGAGATGATCTTGTAGGTTCCTTTATCTGTGGCAATGACCAATTCATCTGCCACACCGCCGGGTCCCCGTTTTACAATGGTGATATCCGTAACCTTAGAAAAGTTTTTTATGCTTTGACTGCTGTAGTCACCATCCTTCAGAGTCAAGATCAGCTTCCCGTTGGCTTCATAACGATTCTTCAGGGTCTCAAGTATCCGGTCCACATCGATCTCTTTTACCGTATATGTCCAACGGTACCACCCTTCCTGCGCTTCATAATCCTCTGCATGAGTTTGGGTAATAAAATCCCGAAAGGACTCTTCTTCGCTCAGCTCCTCTGCAATTGTTTCCGCGGTAATCTCCGTACTGCCTGCAGCTACCGCCCCGTCATCCGTCTGCACCGGATTCTCCGGGCTTGGGCTCAACCGGCTGCTTTTCAGATAATCAAGCATCTGCGCCTCCGAAGTCTTCCATATGCTTGCTGTAGTTCCCACACCACAGGATGTCGAATAATAATAGGTGTTCGCCACAGTGCCTTCGTCTGTCAAAATCATTTGTCCGTAGGTTTCCTTTACCGCCGTAGTGGTGCTGTCTGCCTCTGTGATGTTGTTATAGACCTGATAGGAAGTGCTGTCATCCACATGGGCTCCATACCGGGGGTATCCTGCTCTGAGCATATGTCCGTAGGCATAGGTTCTGGCGCAGATTGCCTGCGCTTTCAGGGCTTCTAACGGATAAGATGCCGGCATTTCACTTGGCACCACACTGAAGAGATATTCCTCCAGCGGCAGCTCATTCACCACGGCGATGCCCTCTGCTGTTCTGAGCAGTTCGATATGACCTCTGTAGGAAGGTATTCCCTGGCTTCTGTTTACACTAAGCAGCTGAATTCTGCCCGTCAATACTGCAGGAACTATACTGATACGCTCCCCCACAAAATAATCACTGTCCATGTCTATGGTAATCTTGTCTCCTTTGGGAAACAATTCTTCCTGTATATTTTCCCCACTTCCGTATTGCAGCAGGAAATCGCTGTTTGCCGTCAGTATTACTTCTGTATGCAAAATATCCACATAATCCGAAGTCTTGATCAACACCCGGATGTCTTCCATATTCGCCTCTCTGGCTAAGAGAATACCGCAGATCGCACCATTCTCCTGGATAAAATCCGCATTGGCATAGCCAAAGGTCAGATCCGCGAACGTGCACATGGTAAGCTCCCGATACAAACGATATCCTTTGTAATCCTCTGCCAGAGGAATTCTGCCCCGGCCTTCGATCTCAATGCCGTTTTCATTCGCTGACAGCACTCTTCCTGTAAACTTATCCGTCTTCAGAACAACCGCACTCACCAGTTCATCTGTAAGTTCTACATCCGCCAGCTGTTCCCGCATCTGCTCCGGTGCCGGAACAGAATCTGAACCTTCTGTTTCTGCCTCCAGGAAAAAGGTCTCCTTCTCTCCGTCACAGAAAATAGTGATCCGGTCGGCTTCCGCATCCGTGATCCATACATTTTTAAGTTTCTGTACTACCGGGATATGCTGCGGCGAAGTCTCCGACATCTCGGGGGTATCCGTGCCCTCCCATCCACAGCTATGTAACAAATTTAGGAAAAACAAAAAAAGAAGAAATGCCACAGCTAAAATGCACAGGTATTTCTTCAGCTGTATTCTCTGTCCTTTCGGAAGTTTATAATAATTCTCAAGTAGTCTGTTTTTCTTCAAATTTTTCTTCAAATGATCCCCGCCTGATTTGATAATTAAGCTTTAAAAGAGCAGCCCCAAAGGACTGCTCTCTCTTTTGTATTGTTATCCCCAAAATGCCGCCTCTTACCTTTTGACTCCTAGCAATGCTAGGTGGGTAACCGCAACCAACCTTTTGCCTTCCCTTCCAATCCTCCTTGCGGAGTGAGGGCCCCCCAGCCACTTGGCAATATAGGAATCCCGTTTAAAGTAAATGTAGGTTCAAAACTGGTAAGAGTTATCGCACATCTCAGGTTAAGTATATTATATCTACTCTGTTTCTATTTTACAACTGTAATTTTTACCAAAAAAGGCTGCCTCCAAAGAGACAGCCTTCCTATTTGCATTTGTCTGTAAGTAAGATTACAGCTGAGGGCCAGCAGCAACCAGAGCCTTACCTGCATCATTTCCTTCATATTTAGCGAAGTTCTTGATGAATCTCTGAGCCAGATCCTTTGCCTTCTCTTCCCACTGGGAAGGATCAGCGTAGGTATCTCTGGGATCCAGAATTCCGGTATCAACACCGGTCAACTCGGTAGGAACCTCGAAATCGAAGTAAGGAATCTTCTTGGTAGGAGCGGTCTTGATAGCGCCATCCAGGATAGCATCAATGATACCACGGGTATCCTTAATGGAGATACGCTTGCCGGTTCCGTTCCATCCGGTGTTTACAAGGTATGCCTTAGCACCGTTCTTCTCCATCTTCTTCACCAGCTCTTCTGCATACTTGGTAGGATGCAGCTCCAGGAATGCCTGGCCGAAGCAAGCAGAGAAGGTAGGGGTAGGCTCGGTAATACCACGCTCGGTACCAGCTAACTTAGCTGTGAAACCGGACAGGAAGTAATACTGGGTCTGCTCCGGAGTCAGAATAGATACGGGAGGCAGTACGCCGAATGCATCAGCAGACAGGAAGATTACGTTCTTAGCTGCGGGTGCGGAAGAAATAGGACGTACAATATTCTTAATATGGTCGATAGGATAAGATACACGAGTATTCTCGGTAACGGTCTTATCGTTGAAATCAATCTTGCCGTCAGCATCAACGGTTACGTTCTCAAGCAGCGCATCTCTCTTGATTGCGTTGTAGATGTCGGGCTCGGAATCCTTGTCCAGGTTGATAACCTTAGCGTAACATCCACCTTCGAAGTTGAATACGCCGTTGTCATCCCAACCGTGCTCGTCATCACCGATCAGCAGACGCTTAGGATCGGTAGACAGAGTGGTCTTACCGGTTCCGGACAGACCGAAGAAGATAGCGGTGTTCTCACCGTTCATATCGGTGTTTGCGGAGCAGTGCATGGAAGCGATACCCTTCAGAGGCAGGAAGTAGTTCATCATGGAGAACATACCCTTCTTCATTTCTCCGCCGTACCATGTATTCACAATAACCTGCTCACGGCTGGTAATATTGAAAGCTACACAAGTCTCGGAATTCAGCCCCAACTCCTTGTAATTCTCAACCTTAGCCTTGGATGCGTTGTAAACTACGAAATCAGGCTCGAAGTTCTTCAGCTCTTCCTCGGTGGGTTTGATAAACATGTTGGTTACGAAATGAGCCTGCCAAGCTACCTCAACGATAAAACGGATAGCCATGCGGGTGTTCTTGTTAGCGCCGCAGAATGCATCTACAACAAACAGTCTCTTGTTGGACAGCTCCTTCTTAGCGATATCCTTTACAGCAGCCCATGCTTCCTGAGACATACGATGGTTGTCGTTCTTGTACTCATCGGAAGTCCACCATACAGTGTTCTTGGAGTTCTCATCTTCAACGATGAACTTATCTTTGGGAGAACGTCCTGTATATATACCGGTCATAACGTTTACCGCACCGAGTTCGGTCTCCTGACCTTTCTCGTAGCCTTCCAGTTCAGGCTTCATCTCTTCTTTGAATAATTCTTCATAAGAAGGATTGTAAACGATTTCTGTGGTTCCGGTGATGCCGTACTTACTTAAATTGATCTCTGCCATCTTACATTAACCTCTTTCCTTTATTCTTTATATGTGTCTTTATCTTCTGCCACATCGTGTGTATTATCTCAAAACCCAGTAAAAAAGTCAAGAAACCGTTAAAAATTTTATACCAATTTTATATTCTCTTTACTTCACTCCGGTTTCTGCCGCCAGCCATTCTTTTTCTTCCTCATTCAGATAAGGAGAAATCTTCTCGTAGACGGTCTTCTGATACTCGTGCAGATATTTTATCTGGGTATCGTTCAGATACTTTTCGTCAATGACTTCTCTGTCAATAGGCACCCAGGTCAGAGTCTCGAAATGCATGAACTGACCGTACTCGTTCTTCACATCGTTTTTCGCCAGCATCACGTTCTCGATACGAATGCCGTGGCTGCCCTGGATGTAGATACCAGGCTCATTGGTGATGTCCATGCCGTCTTCGAACACGGCTTCCACCATACCTCCAGTGAATCTCCAACGCATGTTCTGGGGACCTTCGTGTACGTTCAGAATGTATCCCACACCATGTCCGGTGCCACACTGGTAATCAATATCCATATCCCAGATAGGCTGTCTTGCCAGAATATCCAGATTTCTTCCGGTACAGCCGTAGAGCCAGTGAGCGTGGGTAAGCTGCATCACTGCCGCAGCCACCATGGTATAATGCTTTTTCATCTCATCGGAGACAGGACCCAATGCGATGGTTCTGGTTACATCGGTGGTGCCGCCAAGATACTGTCCGCCGGAATCTACCAAAAGCATTCCCTCCGGCTCCAGAGTTGCACAGTTCTCCGGTGTTGCCTCGTAATGCATCATGGCTGCATTGGACTTATAGCCTGCAATCGTTGGGAAGGAAAGGTCTAAGAATTCCGGAATCTCTCTTCTCTTCTGTTCCAGATAGTCTGCGGCGGTCACTTCGGTGATCTTCTCTTTTCCTACATGAGTTTTCAGCCAGTAGATGAATTTGGTTACCGCAACGCTGTCCTTCAGGAAAATCTCCTGCATTCTCGCCTGTTCCACCGGATTCTTGATGGCTTTCAACAGTTCAGTGGGATTCTTACCCTCTATCAGCTGCTGGTTCTTCTGCAGTGTCTTATATAAAGTATAACTGCAATATCTGTTATCCACGAGGATCACATTGCCTGCAGGAAGTGATTTCAGAAAGTCTACGACAGTGTCGTATTCCTTCACATCGATGTGATGTGCTGCAAGGTATTCTGACACCTGCGTATCCAGTGCCTTCTGCTGGATAAACAATGTGGCGGTATACTCCGTAATATAAGCATAAGACATTGCCACCGGGTTGCATTCCACATCGCAGCCACGGATATTGAAGAGCCACATCAGATCGTCCAGTTTGGTCAAAAGCAGTGCATTGGCACAGTCCTTTGCCATCTTCTCTCTGGTCTGCGTGAGTTTCTCTTCCACACTCTTGCCGGCAATTTTCTCGTCCAGTACCGTTACTTTTCCGGCCGGGAAATTCGGTCTGTCCGTCCATATGCTGTCTGCAAGATCTTTCTCATAAGCGATACAGATCTGCGCCTTTGCCAGTACCTTTTCGTATTTTTTACCATCCATGGCTGCAATGACTCTGCCGTCAAAGCCTAAGGTCTGACCCTGCTGTATGTTTTGCTCCAGAAACTCTTCGATGGTAGGAACACCTTCCTGCAGCATGCGGAACAGTTCTACGCCTGTTCCTTCCAATTCTGCCTCTGCCTGAATGAAATATCTGCCGTCGGTCCACAGTCCGGCGCCGTCCTTCCATACTAACAGTGTACCGTTGGAACCGGTAAAGTTACTGAAATATTCTCTTACTTTAAAATAGTCGTTTACGTATTCGGAGTTATGAAAATCCGCTGTGGGCATCATATAGAAATCAATGCCTTCCTCCTGCATCTTTGCTCTGAGAAGAGTAAGTCTGTCCTGAATTACTTTGTTTTCCATTGTTTTGTTCCTCGTATTATAAAGTAGTAGTGTTTATAGACCCTCTCCAAGGTCTATATGCTATACTGTTGGAGATACTGTGGATTGTTTTTTTGCTCCTACCACTTGATGGTTTTTGAAAGGCTACAACCACAGTCTCTTTGTATATTTGTTAATCAGTTAGATACCGCATGACGGTTTATTTAGAACGAGGTTACAATTGCAAGGAGTACCAGTGGTTCTATAAACAGTATCAAAATATTTACTCAAAGGAGATTTTTATGATATACGCTGGAATTGATGTTGCCAAGGACAAACACGACTGTTTTATTACCAATTCAGTTGGTGAAGTATTATTCAAATCTTTCACCATTCCTAACAATCGTGAGGGCTTTGAAACCTTATTTCAGAAGATTCAGTCCGTATCAGATGATTTAACCAAAGTAAAAGTAGGACTGGAAGCCACTGGACATTATAGTTA
>ERZ780004.327-NODE-327-length-11992-cov-11.8117_pt1 | contig 11992 bp, 5 predicted proteins | sample MGYA00511875_ERZ780004 | MGnify/ENA primary metagenome ERZ780004 (study PRJEB29588, sample SAMEA2155132) | human gut metagenome | biome: human gut; feature: human-associated habitat; material: faeces | place: Denmark | collected 2008/2010 ... | reverse complement strand
TCATTTTTTAGGGGGTCCCCCCCCCCCCCCCCCCCCGCCGATATGGGCGTTTGGATTTCCGGTTTCTTTGGAAGTGGTAAATCTCACTTCTTAAAAATGCTTTCTTATCTTCTGGAAAATAAAGAGGTAAAAGGCATCCGTAGCGTAGAGCGTTTCCGTAAAAAGTTTGAGGATGATCCAGCAACCTTTATGCTGATTGACCGTGCCACAAAGGGACCGACGGAGACAATTCTATTCAATATTGATATTGAGGGATTCAGCAATAAAGACAAGACGGCTGTTCTTCGTGTATTTGCCAAAATGTTCTACAACCATCTGGGATTTTACGGTGAAAATCTTAAAGTTGCCATGATGGAGCGTTATATTGACCAGCAGGGAAAGACAGATGAGTTCCGCAGAGTTTTTGAAGAAAAGAAGGGTAAGTCATGGCTGGAAATGCGCCGTGTATTTGCTTTCAATGGCAAGTTCATCATCCCGACATTGATGGAAGTTCTGGATATGAGTGAGGACGATGCCAAGGCGTGGTTCAATGATAAAACTGCAACAGAAATTTCTATCGCACAGCTTGTGGAAGATATGAAAGCCTATGTAGATACAAAGCCTGCTAACTTTCGTCTGCTGTTTATGATTGACGAGGTTGGCCAGTACGTTGGCACAGATACCGATATGCTTTTGAACCTCCAGTCTCTGACCGAAAAAATCGGAAGTGAGTGTGAAGGTAAGATTTGGGTTATCTGCACCGGACAGGAAGCCATTGATGAAATCATCAAAGTCCGTGCCGATGAGTTCTCCCGTATTCAGGCTCGTTTCAAGACAAGATTGAGCTTATCTTCTTCCTCTGTGGACGAAGTCATCCAGAAACGTATTCTGAAAAAGAAACCGGAAGCAGTCAAAGAACTGGAAAGTGTCTATGAGCAGAATGATTCGGTTCTGCGCAATCTGTTCAGCTTCAGCGGATCTATTCTGGACATTAAAGGTTATTCCGGTCCGAGGGAATTTACGGAGAACTTCCCATTCGTGCCGTATCAGTTTATCATCATGCAGAAGGTATTTGCAGAAATCCGAAAACACGGAAATTCCGGCAAGCACCTGTCCGGTGGTGAGCGTTCCATGCTGTCCGGTTTCCAGGAAGCTGCACAAAAAATTCAGGAGAAGGATGAATACGCACTTGTTCCATTCTTCCGTTTTTATGATACCGTACATACTTTTCTGGATGGTTCAATCCGTCGTGTAATTGAGCGTTGTCAGAAAGCTGCCGACAACGGCGATGGCATCGAACAGCAGGATGTGGATGTGCTGAAACTTCTGTACTTGATTCGATATATTGATGATATTCCTTCTAATTTGGACAATATCGTTATCCTCATGGCAGACGATATTCGTGTAGATAAGATTATCATGCGTGAAGCAGTCCGTGGATGCCTTGACCGTCTAATGAGCCAGAACTATATCGGCAGAACCGGCGATACCTACAATTTCCTGACAGATGAAGAACAGGACATTCAGCGTGAAATCCGAGCTACCAATGTGGATACTGCCTCTATTGTGGAGCGTATCGCCCAGATGATTTACGGTGATGTTTTCACAACCAAGAAGTTTCGTTATGGAAAATATGACTTTGCGTTTGATCAGATGGTGGATGGCATTACGGTTGGTGTGGCAACAGGCGGTATGCGTCTGCGTTTCCTGACTATTGCTACCGATGCCATTGAAAAAACAGATTTCCGTCTGATGACAGAATCCAAAGGTAACGAAGCAATAGTTGTTTTGGCTGATACACCTTACTATGAATCTCTGGAATCAGCCATGAAGATTCGTAAATATGTAAAGCAGAGAAATGTAAGCCAGCTTCCAAAGAGTGTGCAGAAAATCATCAGCGATCAGCAGGACGAAGCCGGAAAATATGAGCTGAGTGCCATGACCGAATTGCAGAATGCAATCGAAGGGGCGCAGTTCTATGTAGACGGTGAACATCTGGAAATTAAAGCCGGAAATGCCAAGAGCAAGATTGACCAGTCTCTTGAATACCTGGTTGCCCATGTATATAGCAAGCTTGACCTGATTACAGATAATGCAGGTAGCGATGCAGATATTATTGCGATTCTGACAGGTGCGGTAACGGCACTTCCGGGTATGGAACCGAACCGTGATGCGGTTTCTGCCATGGAAGAATATCTGGAAATGCAGGATGCGAAAAAGCTGCCGACTTCTATGGCAGATGTGCAAAGCAAATATAGTGCGATTCCGTATGGCTGGAAAGAAATCGACATTGCTGCGGTTGTGGCACAGCTGATTTATTCCCAGAAAGTAACCATCAAGTATGCAGGCAATACCATTCAACCGAATGACCCGAAACTGCCGGATATGCTCCGCAAAAAGAGTGAGATCGGTAAAACTTCCATAAGCAAGCGTAAAACCATTTCCGCCACGACGATGCGTGATGTAAAATCAATGCTCCGTGATTATTTCGATGTTATGGATGTACCGGAGGATGAAGATGGTCTGATTCGCTTTGTGACTGAGAGATTCGGCGAACAGCGTGATTACTATACTTCTCTGGATGCCCGTTATGACGGACGTAAATACCCGGATCATGCATTGGTACAGGAAGCCATTCATTTGATGGATGATGTACTTTCTCAGAAGAAAGACAATATTGCCCTGATTGAGGGTGTCCTGAAAAAAGAGGATGCTCTCTTTGAAAGCAAAGAAGCCATGAGCAACGGCATTGAAAACTTCTTCAAAACCCAGGTGACAGTATTCGATCAGGCAGTGCAGTTTGAAAAATCTCTGCATGATGATCTTGACCGTATTGCAGAAAATGAGGAAGCACATAAGGCACTAAATACCATTCGCATGATTACCATGGTTCAGACCGGAAGCAAGTTCAACTATAACCGGATTCGTGAATTGAATCCGTTGATGGATATGGTTCGCACTGCCCATGACAAGATGCTGGAAGAAAAACGTGCTGAGGTTCTGGAAACGGTTCGTCAGTGTATGGAAGCTACCCACACTGCTGCAAACGGCGATTCTAAGGCATCCCATTTGATTGAAAAATCAGACCAGTATTTCAGTCAGTGCAAGGAGAAAATCGCAGAATTAAAGAGCCTTGCCCTTCTGGATGCCATGTTCCTGCCAATGTGCCAGTACAAGGATGATACAGTCAGCAATATCGAGTCTGTTCTGGCTCCGCCTGCACCAAAGCCGCAGGTACAGCCGACACAGCCGGGAAAAGAAGCAGCTCCGGCAAAGAAGAAAGTGGTTCGTGCCTATAACCGACAGGTTGTATTCCAGGCAAAGACTTTACAGACGGATGCTGATATTGATGATTATGTAGAGAAGATTCGTTCTCAGCTGAAACAGTTGCTGAAGAATTGCGATGAGATTAAACTGAATTAAGGAGAATTATGGTTAAATTTTCGATTAGAAACGGTTTTGTATCGGGAAATATAAATATAAAAGATAATGCAACGTTGAAAAATCGGTTATGGGCATTGTTTTATCAGTCAGCTTATGATCCATATGATAGTTCAGATTATGAATTGACGAATATTGAAAAAACAATGACGGAGTTAGGAATTATCTACGAATTTCCGTATAATAGGTTAGACAAAAAAGAAAATGTAGAAATTTTGAAAAAACATATTGTATATGGAAATTGTTGGTGGCGTATTTACGAATTGATAGAAATTTATATTGCATGTATATTGGAGTGCTCAGAAAAAGATAAATTTATAAAAGAAATAAATAGAATATTAGAGGAAGAAAATTCAGAGTATCGAATGATTGCAGAAATATTTGTTCCGATTACAAATGATATAGAACTGATAGAAGTAGAAAAAACAATATTCAGTTCATTTGACACGGTTGAAAAGAGTATGAAAAAGGCATTGAACCTTTATTCAGATCGTTTTTCTCCAGATTATGAAAATTCTATAAAAGAATCTATTAGTGCTGTAGAATCAATGTGTTGTATTATCACAGGAGAAACGGGAAAATCGGCAACATTAGGCGCAACACTTAAAAAATTAGAAAAGCATAATATTTATATTCATGAGGCTATGAAATCTGCGTTTGAGAAATTATATGGATATACATCGGATGAAAATGGAATTCGACATGGAGGGATAGATTTTAAAGGTGCTACATCAGATGATGCAAGATATATGCTGGTTTCATGCTCTGCATTTATAAACTATTTAAATGCACAATATGTAAAGATGTCATAGGAGAACGGTATGGATAAGAATGCGATTAAAAAGTTTGCTGTTTGGGCAAGAGCAGAACTGATCGACCGTGTTTCCCTGAAAGGTGTGGAATACGGTATCACAGAGGAAAAAATTGAGGATGCCAATGCGGACAGCGTTGGCGGCAAAGTCCTTACTGCCGATGAAAAGAAGCAGCGTCAGGCTCTGATTGCCGAGATTAACGATAAAGGGTATAAGCAGGTCATGGAGGAGGTTGCCTACACTTGGTTCAACCGCTTTTCCGCTCTGCGTTTCATGGAAGTCAATGGGTATCTTCCTTCCCATGTGCGTGTATTCACGGACGAGGAAAACAACTTTAAGCCGCAGATTATAACCGAAGCCATTCATCTGGATTTGGATGGACTTAATATGGAAAAGGTTTATGAGCTGAAAGATGCCGAAAAGACCGAAGAACTGTATAAATATTTGCTGACCGTGCAGTGTAACGCTCTGAATAAGATTCTGCCGGGAATGTTCCAGAAGATTGCAGATTACACTGAGCTTCTTCTGCCGGACAATCTGCTCCGTGAAGGCAGCGTGATTCAGCAGATGATTGAGCTGATACCGGAGGATGACTGGAAGGATGCTGTCCAGATTATCGGCTGGTTGTATCAGTATTATAACAGTGAGAAAAAAGACGATGTTTTCGCAGCACTGAAAAAAAATGTGAAAATCACGAAAGAAAACATCCCTGCAGCAACCCAGCTTTTCACACCGGACTGGATTGTTCGTTACATGGTAGAGAACAGCCTTGGTCGTTTGTGGCTGGAGGGACACCCGGATGTGAAAGAACAGCTTTTACCGACAGAGGAAGAACAGTCTGTTTATATGAAAGGAAACCGTGACCCGGAAGATACCAAATGGCATTACTATCTGGAAGAAGCTGAGCAGGAGCCGGAAGTGCAGGCGCAGCTTGCAGAGATCCGCAAGGAATACGCCGCCCTGACACCGGATCAGCTGAAAGTCATTGACCCATGCTCCGGTTCCGGTCATATCCTTGCGTATATGTTTGATGTGTTGATGAAGATTTATGAATCCTACGGCTATACTACCCGTGAAGCAGTAGCAAGTATTGTGGAGAATAATCTTTACGGTCTGGATATTGATGACCGTGCGGCACAGCTGGCTTACTTTGCGGTAATGATGAAAGCCCGTCAATATGACCGTCGCTTCTTCAGCCGAGGTATTCAGCCCCATGTGTATGCTATTGTAGAGAGCAATCATGTAGATAGATTTGCCGTGGACTATTTCTGCAATGGGGATGCAAAGCTCACGACAGCTATGGATACCATTATTAAAGAATTGCATGATGCAAAAGAATACGGCTCGATTCTGACCGTAACACCGCAGGATTGGTCTACACTGTATGAACGTTTTGCAGAGATTACGGAAGATATAAATATGTCCCGTGAGACGGCACTGAGAGAATTGCTGCCGTTGGTACAGGTGGCAGAAGCACTGGCACAGAAATATGATGCGGTTGTAACAAATCCACCTTATGCAGGAGCTAAGGGATTTAATGAAAAGCTAAAACACTATATTGAACATCAATATCCGAATGAAAAAACTGATTTATATGCAGTGTTTGTTTCGAAGAGTTGCCAACTCTCAAAGTATATATGCTCCATAGTTACTCCAATAACATGGATGTATAATCCGACATTCAAAGATTTTCGTAAAATTTTGGTTAATTCAATCGATATAGCTTCTTTACTTGAATTTGGATCTGATGCCTTTGATGTAGGCTTTGGTACTGCTTCGTATACATATTATGTGGAACAATATAAGATAAAAGGAAAATACTATGACCTAACTAACATAGTTGAAAAAAATAAATTTCTATTATTATCATATAAAATACATGATATGATGGATTTTAATGATTTAGATTATAAAATTAATCATAAGGTTCCGAATACTCTCAGATCTATTATTCATGCAGAAAATACTTTAAGCTGTGCAGGAACTGCCTGTATTGGATTGCAAACAAATGATAATAACAGATTTATACGGGATTGGTATGAGATTTCTAATCAGACATTGTCGCTTAGGCACGTAAAAGATACCGAATATCAATCGTGGGAAAAATGGTTTCCAATAGTAAAGTACGCGTCCAATCGAAAATGGTATGGGAATATGATATCGGTTGTTGACTGGAAATTTGATGGTGCAGAGATTAAAAACCTCATTTTAGCAAAAGGTGAATCAATTTCTCGATATGTCAGAAGCGAAGATAAGTATTTTAAAGGGGGACTCACATGGTCTCATTCAACCTATGGAACTTCATTTTCAATGAGGATACTTCCCCCCAATACTATTATTAATATTGAAGGACCGGGGGTCTTTGGTTTACATGAACAACTTTATTATGTACTTGCATTAATGAATTCAAAAGTAGCTTCTTATATTTTTGAAACAACAATAGGATCTATACATGTGCAATCGGGGGATATTAATAAATTTCCATATTGCTATAATTGCAATTTTGTCGAGCCGGTTGATAAGTTGGCCAAAAGTTCTGTATTCATCAGTAAATTTGATTGGGATTCTTTTGAAACTTCATGGGACTTCCGGTACCATCCGCTTATCAGTGGTCAGCAGGCAGTAGCCAGTGAACAGAAAACTGACCACTGCACACTGATTTCTGACCACTATAAAGCGTGGTCACAGGAATGTGACCAACGCTTCAACCAGCTGAAAGCCAACGAGGAAGAACTGAACCGCATTTTTATTGACATTTACGGCTTGCAGGATGAGCTAACACCAGAGGTTGAGGATAAGGATGTTACTGTCCGCAAGGCTGATCTTGGCAGAGATATTCGTTCTTTCATTTCCTATGCGGTTGGCTGTATGTTCGGTCGCTACTCTCTGGATATGGATGGTCTTGCCTACGCAGGCGGCGAATGGGATGCCAGCAAGTATGCTTCTTTTGCTGCGGATAAGGATAACATTATTCCAATCTGCGACGATGAATACTTTGAGGATGATATTGTCGGTTTGTTCGTGGAGTTTGTGAAAACCGTTTACGGTGCAGATACATTGGACGAAAATCTGAAATTCATTGCGGATGCCCTTGGTGGCAAGGGTCAGCCGAAAGATGTAATTCGGAATTATTTCTTGAGTGATTTCTATTCTGACCATTGCAAGATTTATCAGAAACGCCCGATTTACTGGCTGTTTGACAGCGGCAAGAAGAACGGCTTTAAGGCTCTGATTTATATGCACCGCTATCAGCCGGACACCATTGCCCGTATCCGTACCGACTATGTGCATGAGCAGCAGGCTCGTTATCGTACAGCCATTGCCGATCTGGAACAGCGTATTGCCAATGCTTCCACTGGTGAGCGTGTGAAGCTGAACAAAAAGCTGACTACCTTACAGGCACAGGATACTGAAATCAGAACCTATGAGGAAAAGATTCATCACCTTGCCGACCAGATGATTTCGATTGATCTGGACGATGGCGTGAAGAAGAATTATGCAATTTTCCAGGATGTTTTGGCTAAAATAAAGTAAGGAGAGCTTGCTCATGATGACTGCAAACCCGATTTTACTTCAGAAAAAATATGCTCGTGTCATAGAGTGTTTTGCAAAGCAGCAGAGACTTTCGCTGGATGAGGCATTGGGATTATTTTATCATTCCGAAGTTTATCAGCTAATGCGAGATGGTGTTTCTGATATGCACTGTATGAGTGATCTGTATCTTGCAGAGGAATTAAGACTGGAATATACAGAGAAGTTTCTGGAAGATCGCCAATAACTGAAATGTGAGTTTGGTATTTATTCGTGATGAGGTGCTACAAAATGATTGATTTTAACAATCCGAACACGTTCCCAAAAGAATTGAAAAATTGGGGAACTGAATTTGAAAAGATGATTTTAAGAAGAGTAAATACGGATAATATTGAGGAATGGTGGCAAATTGAACATCAGTTGCAAAATATTAGAATCGGTGAATCGAAGTTGGTTACTGATTTTGTTAAAGAAAATATGGATACAGAAGTCGCAGTATGTCATTGTACACGTATTTTAGATGAGAATGAATATTGGAAACATGGTCTTGTGACTGCGGGAGGAAAAAACAATGCTGGCGAGAAACGATTACGAAAACTCCTTGTAGATATAGGTTTAGATGATGACAAAATAGAAGAAGTTTTATTACATGTGCATTATTTGTGGAATCGAGATAAACAATCCAGAACAAAGTCGGTACATTTCTTTGTCGATAAAAGTCAAGTATATAAGGACGATCAATTAAATCATTTTGCTATCAATTTAGGGGGCGAAATTTTGAGATGGTCTTTGGATGCGATTGACAGGGAACTGTATAAAGAAGAACCTTATAAGCGTTTATGGATTATGGGAACTCCATCCGTAATAACATTTAAGGTAAAATTAGGTGATATTCATGAGATATATCGCAATAGTTTAATTGCTGAAATAGTCAAATATAACATAACGAAAGACCTTTTTGGCTTTGATTATGAATTTGACTTCACGGGAATGACAGTTGGAGACGTTCCGCCGCAGAATATTTTAGATATTGAGGAAATAAGAGATTATATACAAATGCAAGAAAAATATCCCGATTATAATGGATTCTATGATGAATTGAAAAGTGACTTTAAATAATCAGGTGGTGAATGCTACCAAAGAGAGCGAGGTGTTATGATGACCATAGAAGAAATTCTTGCAGGGGAATCAAAAAATGTGGAGTTCAAAGAGAACCTGCCGGAGAAAAGTATCAAATACATGAAGTCTGTGGTTGCCTTTGCAAATGGAACCGGAGGAAAAATCATTTTCGGAATTGTCGATAAAACCAGAGAGGTTGTCGGCTTTGACAAGGAAGATGTGTTCAAGAAAATGGATGCCATTGCCAATGCCGTATCGGACAGCTGTGAACCGGCAATCATCCCAGATATTACTTTACAGACGGTTGATGGTAAGACGGTTATTGTGGTAGAGGTTTCTGAGGGCAGACAGCGCCCATATTATATCAAAGCTCTTGGCAGAGATGGAGGTGTATATGTTCGTGTTGCCGGAACTACCCGCCTTGCCGATGAGTATATGGTAAAGGAGCTGTTGTTTGAGGGCAGTAACCGCTACTACGATCAGGCTTTATGTACTGGGTTAAATGTTACAGATGAAGATATTGATGTCCTTTGTAAAGCTATGAAAGAACAAGCTGTTAAAAATGCCCGTACAGAGGAACAGAAAGCAGCGATTAAAGATGTGGGAAGACAGCAGCTGCGCTCCTGGGGCATTTTGATTGAGCGTGATGGAAAAGATTATCCGTCTAATGCTTTTGCTATTTTAACTGGCAACGGAGGACTTCATGTTGCTACGCAATGTGGCGTGTTCAAAGGTACAACGAAAGCGGTATTTGTTGACCGCAGAGAATATACCGGTCCACTTTGGGAACAGATAGACGAAGCATTTCAGTTTGTTTTGAGAAATATTCATCTTGGTGCTACAATTGTGGGAATTTATCGCCAGGATGTTTATGAGATTCCACCGGATGCCATTCGTGAGTTGATTATAAATGCCATGGTACATCGTAGTTATCTGGATCATGGTACGATACAGGTAGCGGTATATGACAACCGTTTGGAAATCACTTCTCCAGGAAAGCTGCCAATGGGACAAACGATGGAGCGTATGAAAGAAGGCTATTCCAAAATCAGAAATGAAGCCATCGCCCATGCGTTTGCATATATGAACCTGATTGAGCATTGGGGAAGCGGTATTCCGAGAATTATTGATAAAGTAAAAGCTGCTGGACTGCGGGAGCCGGAGTTTATTGGTGGCGAAGTTGATTTGCGTATCAATATTTATCGAGGCCAGGTTGATACAAATAACGCCATGATTAACGCCAATGGCACTAAAGATGGCGTTAATGGCGTTGATTGTGGCGTTAATGATGCCGGAAATGGAACTAATGGCGTTGAAGTGCCACTTAATAAGGAACAGGCACAGATAGAAAAATTGTTGCAGATTATAGAGAAAAATCCGTCTGCAACACAGGCATATTATGCAGAAGAGATAGGCGTGTCGAAAAGAACGGTTTCTCGAATGTTTGTTTCTTTACAGGAAAAAGGTAGATTGGTACAGGGCGGAACAAAACGAAAAGCTAATTGGACAGTTATAAGGTAGGAGGAGCAGCATGGATACAGACAAAATAATACAAGACTTGAACCGCAGATTTGCTGCACCTTTGCCGGAGTTTTATCAGCGTCGTATTATCTTCTGGTACGATGAGGATAAGGAATTTGAAGATAAGCTGGATGAGGTGGTTTTAGAAAATGCAAAGGTGATTGCTCTGACTGGTAATAATGCGTTTTCGGTGAAGAAACTGCTTTCGGTAGACGACTTGACCACAAACTATCTGGTTTACAGTCCTTTAGTATATAATCGCCTGGATGATAACTGGCTTCTAGATGTAGAACTTTACAGTGAGGAGTTTCGGGCAGACCTTATTTCCATCTGGATGGATGAGATGGGTATTGTATCGAATCCGGCCATGCGGAAGCAGGTCAAGAATTATCGTGCTTATTTCAATGCGAAAGACCGTCGATTGAAAGTCAGCACGCAGAATAAAGTTCCGTCAACTCCGGCACAGTTGCATATGGCGGTCATGGCGGCAATTTGCGACTTGAAAGAAGCACAGCCGAACATGATTCTTCGCAGTGTGTTTCGTGCCGGACTGGATTTGAAGAACAATACTGTTTATCAGGATTTCGTAAAATATCATGCTGACGGTGCATTTTGGGCGATGGTTCGTCAGGGCTGTGGATTTGTGGAGGAAGAACCAGACCTCGGACGGCTGGCAATTCATTTGCTGTTGACCGCTGCTACTCGTACCATGCGGCAGGAATATCTTGCCGGATTGGATGGCTTCATTTCCATGCCGCACCAGGCATATTGCTATGATTTTATTTCTGAGTGGCTTCACAGCGAGGACATTCAGCAATTATATGATGTCGCACGGTATGTTGAAGATGAAGCCCATCTGCACCAGCGGTTTGAAAAGCTGACGGTAGACGATCTGGCAGGAACTGAGTGCTTCCCGTGCATCAACGAAGTGATTCTGACAAAGCTGATGACGGAAATCAGCGACCATATTATTGATGTGGATACGATTACTTCAACCGTTGAAAAGCGAAGAACCTGCGCATGGTATGAGCCGTTTGAAAATTTCTATGACGGTATCTTGCAAGTGGCAAATATGCAAAGCTTCTTCAAGGAACACTCTGCCGGATTCCATACCGCAGAAGCAAAAGGCATCTGGAAAGAATATACGGAAAGTTATTATCAGATGGACACCTATTATCGCCTGTTCCATTTGAGTTTCCAAAAGAGCTTGGAAACTTCCAATATTCTGCTGGATGATTTGTTTAAGCACGTTGTCGATAAAGTAGAAGGACTCTATACGCATTGGTTCTTAGGTGAACTGGGAAACAATTGGTCGGATGTGTGTGCAGATGAACTTGCAATCTATGGTAAGGTTTTGGAAGTGCCACAGCAGGAAGAATTTTACCGCTCTCGCATTAAGACTTTAGATACCAAGGTATTTGTCATTATTTCGGATGCTATGCGTTATGAAGTGGCAGCGGCTATGGCAGAACAGCTTCAGAGAGAAACACAGAGTAAGGTTTCTATCAGCAGTATGCAGAGCATTTTTCCATCTATCACAAAGTTCGGTATGGCAGCTCTACTGCCGCCAAAAAAAATTGAAATAGAGG
>ERZ780004.309-NODE-309-length-12826-cov-3.07431_pt1 | contig 12826 bp, 9 predicted proteins | sample MGYA00511875_ERZ780004 | MGnify/ENA primary metagenome ERZ780004 (study PRJEB29588, sample SAMEA2155132) | human gut metagenome | biome: human gut; feature: human-associated habitat; material: faeces | place: Denmark | collected 2008/2010 ... | reverse complement strand
GTGTATATGCAGTTATGAAAGAGCTTGCTGATATCGGACTTCTTAATACAGACTGCATGACAGTTTCAGGAAAGACAATCGGAGAGTGTATAGCAACAGCATACAACCGTAATCCTGAAGTCATAAGAACAGTTGATAATGCATACAGTAAGACAGGTGGTCTTGCAGTTCTTTCAGGAAATCTTGCACCAGACGGATCAGTAGTCAAGCGTTCAGCAGTTGTTCCAGAGATGCTTGTACATGAAGGACCGGCAAGAGTATTTGATTCAGAAGAAGATGCAATTGCTGCTATTAAGGGTGGTAAGATTGTTGAAGGTGATGTAGTTGTTATCCGTTACGAAGGTCCTAAGGGCGGTCCTGGTATGAGAGAAATGCTTAATCCTACATCAGCCATTGCAGGTATGGGACTTGGCTCATCGGTTGCTCTTATTACAGATGGACGATTCTCAGGTGCAAGCCGTGGAGCTTCTATTGGTCATGTATCACCAGAGGCTGCTGTTGGCGGACCTATTGCTTTAGTTGAAGAAGGAGATATCATCAGCATTGATATTCCGGGACTTAAACTTGAGCTTAAGGTTTCAGATGAAGAGCTTGCTGCAAGAAAGGCTAAGTGGCAGCCAAGAGAACCTAAGGTAACAACAGGATACTTAAAGAGATATGCTTCACTCGTTACATCAGGAAACAGAGGAGCTATTCTTAAAAGTTCAGCAGATGAGTAATATTTAATATAATTATAAAAAGACATTAAAGAGAAATCAGGAGAAGATAAATGAAGTTAAATGGTTCAGAGATAATTGTTGAATGCTTGAAAGAACAGGGCGTTGATACAATATTTGGATACCCTGGTGGAGCTATTCTTAATGTATATGATGCTCTTTATAAGCATTCAGATGAGATAACTCATATTCTTACATCACATGAGCAGGGTGCATCGCACGCTGCTGATGGATATGCAAGAGCAACAGGTAAGGTTGGTGTATGTTTTGCAACATCAGGTCCAGGAGCGACTAACCTTGTAACAGGTATTGCAACTGCATATATGGATTCAGTTCCTATGGTCGCAATTACATGTAATGTAACAGTTCCTCTTCTTGGAAGAGACAGCTTCCAGGAGATAGATATAGCGGGTGTTACAATGCCAATTACAAAGCACAGCTATATTGTTAAGAATGTAAAGGACCTTGCCAAGACATTAAGAAATGCTTTCAGAATTGCCAAGGAAGGAAGACCGGGTCCGGTATTAGTTGATGTTACTAAGGATGTAACAGCAGCAGAGTGTGAGTACTCACCAAGAGTTCCAAAGCCTGTAGAGAGAATTACAGCAAGCATTAAGGAAGAAGATATTGACAAGGCAGTAACACTTATTAAGAAAGCTAAGAAGCCATATGTATTCGTTGGTGGCGGAGCTGTTATATCAGAGGCATCTGATGAACTTAAGAAGTTTGTTGAGAAGGTTGATGCACCGGTATGTGACTCACTTATGGGTAAGGGCGCATTTGACGGATCTAATGAAAGATATACAGGAATGCTTGGTATGCATGGTACTAAGACATCTAACTACGGAGTTTCAGAGTGTGATCTTCTTATCGTGGTTGGTGCAAGATTCTCAGACCGTGTTACTGGAAATGCTAAGAAATTTGCTAAGAATGCAAAGATTCTGCAGTTTGATGTTGATGCAGCTGAGATTAACAAAAATGTCAGGACAGATGCACATGTACTCGGAGATGCTAAAGAGATTCTTAAGAGAATCAATGATAAGTTAGACAATCAGGATCACTCAGACTGGATGGAACACATCAAGTCTTATAAGCTTGATTATCCTATGAGATATAACAGAGATATTCTTAACGGACCTCTTATCATGGAGAAGATATACGAGATTACAAATGGTGATGCAATTATTACAACAGATGTTGGACAGCATCAGATGTGGGCTGCACAGCATTATAAGTTCAAAGAGCCAAGAACACTTCTTACATCAGGCGGACTTGGAACTATGGGATATGGTCTTGGTGCATGTATAGGTGCCAAGGTTGGACGTAAGGATAAGACAGTTGTTAATATTGCAGGTGATGGCTGCTTCCGTATGAATATGAATGAAGTTGCAACAGCAACCAGATATAACATTCCTATTATTGAAGTTATATTTAATAACCATGTACTTGGTATGGTTAGACAGTGGCAGGATCTTTTCTATGGCAAGAGATATTCAGCTACAGTTCTTGATGATCAGGTGGATTTTGTTAAGGTTTCAGAAGGACTGGGAGCCAAGGCTTACAGTGTTGATACAATAGAGGAGTTTGAGAAAGCATTTAAAGAAGCAATCGAACTCAATATTCCATGTGTTATTGACTGTCATATTGACAGAGAAGACAAGGTATTCCCTATGGTTTCACCGGGGGCTGCAATCTCAGAGGCATTCGACAGAGAAGACCTTAATAACAAGAAATAATTCACATATTGACTTTAATGTGATAAAGGACTAAAATAGTTCTTAATATTTTATATTTTAGGAGGAAGAAAAGGTGAGTAGAGTTTATAACTTTAGCGCTGGTCCAGCTGTTTTACCAGAGGAAGTACTCAAAGAAGCAGCAGATGAAATGTTAGATTACCAGGGAAGCGGTCAGTCGGTAATGGAAATGAGCCACAGATCCAAGGTTTATGACAACATCATCAAAGAGGCAGAGAAGGATTTAAGAGACCTTCTTAACATCCCAGATAACTATAAGGTGTTATTTTTACAGGGTGGTGCATCGCAGTTCTTCGCTGAAGTGCCTATGAACCTTATGAAGAATAAGAAAGCAGGTTATATCCTTACAGGACAGTGGGCTAAGAAAGCATTTGCAGAAGCTAAGATATATGGAGAGGCTGTTGAGCTTGCTTCATCAGCAGACAAGACATTTTCATATATTCCAGACTGCTCAGATCTTGATATTCCAGAGGATCTTGACTATGTATATATCTGTGAGAACAACACAATTTACGGAACAAAGTATAAGACATTACCTAACACTAAGGGTCATATTCTTGTATCAGATGTTTCATCATGCTTCTTATCAGAACCTATGGATGTAACTAAGTACGGCGTTGTATACGGCGGTGTCCAGAAGAACATCGGACCAGCAGGCGTTGTAATTGCTATTATCAGAGAAGACCTTATAACAGATGACGTTCTTCCAGGAACTCCTACAATGCTTAAGTGGAAGACACAGGCAGATGCAGATTCTCTTTATAATACACCACCATGCTACAATATCTATATCTGTGGCAAGGTGTTCAAGTGGATTAAGAAGATGGGTGGACTTTCAGCAATGAAGGAACACAATGAGAAGAAGGCTAAGATTCTTTATGATTTCCTTGATGAGAGCAAGTTATTCATGGGAACAGTTGTTAAGGAAGACCGTTCACTTATGAATGTACCTTTTGTATGCAACATTGAAGATAAAGAAGCTAAGGATGCTATGGAAGCTAAGTTCATTAAGGAAGCTGCAGCTGCAGGATTTGTTAACCTTAAGGGACACAGAACAGTTGGCGGTATGAGAGCATCTATCTACAATGCTATGCCAATCGAAGGTGTAGAGAAGCTTGTTGAATTTATGAAGAAGTTCGAGAAGGAGAATGCATAATGATTAATGTTAATTGTCTTAATAATATAGCGGCATGTGGTTTGAAGCTTTTTTCTGATGAGTATAATACAGAAAGCTCATTTGAAGATGCACAGGCTGTACTTGTAAGAAGTGCCAAGATGCATGATATGGAGCTTAGTGATAATCTTCTTGCAATTGCAAGAGCAGGAGCTGGCGTTAATAATATTCCTCTTGACAAATGTGCAGAGGAAGGTATTGTTGTATTCAACACACCAGGAGCTAATGCTAATGCAGTTAAGGAACAGGTTATTGCAGCTATGCTTTTAGCATCAAGAGATTTAATCGGTGGTAACAAGTGGGTTGCAGATAATGCAGAAGACCCTGATATTGCCAAGGCAACTGAGAAGGCTAAGAAAGCATTTGCAGGACAGGAAATCAAGGGCAAGAAGCTTGGTGTTATCGGTCTTGGAGCAATTGGACAGTTAGTTGCCAATGCAGCTATAGCACTTGGAATGGAAGTATACGGATATGACCCATATGTTTCAGTTAAGGCTGCATGGAATCTTTCAAGTGAAGTTAAGTACATATCTGATGTTAAGGATATCTATAAGGAATGTAACTATATTACAGTTCATGTTCCTGCACTTGACAGCACTAAGGGAATGATTAATAAGGAAGCATTTGACCTTATGCAGGATGGAACAGTAATTATCAACTGTGCAAGAGATGTACTTGTTGATGAAGCTGCTATCGGTGAGGCACTTAAGTCTGGAAGAGTTAAGACTTATGTTTCAGATTTCCCTAACCCAACAACAGCTAAGATGGAAGGAGCAATTGTTCTTCCTCATCTTGGAGCTTCAACAGCAGAAGCTGAAGATAACTGTGCTATTATGGCAGTTAATGAGCTTAGAAACTTTATCGAGAACGGTAATATTGTCAATTCAGTTAATTATCCTAACTGTGATTGCGGAGTATGTGCAACTAAAGGAAGAATTACTGTATGCCACAAGAATGTTCCAGCGGTTATCAGTAAGATAACAACAGTTCTTGGTGCTGCAGGCATCAATATATCATCTATGGCTAACCAGTCAAGAGGTGATTATGCATATTCTCTCTTAGATATTGAAGCATCTGCACCAGAGGCAGTAGTTGAAGAGCTTTCAGCAATTGAAGGTGTTATCAAGGTAAGAGTTATTAAGTAATCATATGTAATGAGAATAATATCAAAGACCAGTCATTTGTTGTAACATTTGGCTGGTCTTTCTTGTATTAAGGTCGTCTGAATGTTAAAATATATCTAATATATGAAAGTATAGTACTTAAGTTAAATAGTGCGGATGGAGGTTAGTATGGCAGTAATAAGACCATTTGAATGTGTCAGACCGGCTGAGAAAGTGGCAGACAGAGTAGCAGCTCTTCCTTATGATGTGTATGATTCAAAGGAAGCAAGAGCAGAGGTGGAAAGAGAACCATTATCATTTCTTAAGATTGACAGGGCAGAGACCCAGTTTGATGAATCAGTTGATATGTATAGTGAGCAGGTATATAAGAAAGCCCATGATATGCTTATGGAAGCTATAGATGATGGAACATTTATAACAGATAAGGACAAGGCATATTATGTGTATGAGCTTACAATGGATGGAAGGACACAGACAGGAATTGTAGCATGTGCTTCTATTGATGATTATCTTAATAATGTTATTAAGAAGCATGAGAACACAAGAGCTGATAAGGAATTAGACAGAATTAACCATGTTGATACATGCAGTGCCCAGACTGGTCCTATATTCCTGGCATACAGAGCTAATGCAGTAATAAGTGCAGAGGTTGCCAAAGCTAAGCAGGAAAAGCCTGTATACAGTTTTACAGCGGTTGATGGAATAAGACATCAGGTCTGGAAAATAAGCAGTAAAGAATCTGTAGAGGCTATAGAGAACGCATTTGCAGGAATCAACCAGATATATATTGCGGATGGACACCACAGGGCAGCTTCTGCTGTAAAGGTAGGTTTACGCAGAAGAGAAGCTAATCCGGGATATACAGGCAATGAAGAGTTCAATTATTTCCTGTCAGTATTATTCCCAGACGAAGAACTTATGATAATGCCATATAACAGAGTTGTAAAGGACCTGAATGGTTTAAGTGAAGAAGAGTTCATGGCAAAGATTAAAGATAAATTCACTGTAAGCGAGAGTAGCACACAGGTTGTACCTTCTAAGAAAGGTGAATTCGGAATGTATCTTGGCAGGAAATGGTACATACTCACAGCCAAAGAAGAAATCTTAAGCAGCGACCCGGTAGACGGCTTGGATGTAGCAGTACTCCAGAACAACGTCTTAGAGCCACTCTTAGGAATCCACGATCCTAAGACAGATAAGAGAATAGACTTCGTAGGAGGAATCCGCGGTTTAGGCGAGCTTGAGAGAAGATGCTCAGAAGATTGTGTTTTGGCATTCTCGATGTATGCAACATCTATAAGTGAGTTGTTCGCAGTAGCAGACGCAGGACTATTAATGCCTCCTAAGTCAACTTGGTTTGAGCCAAAATTAAGAAGCGGATTATTCATACATAGATTCTAAGTGGATATTAATCTGCTTTTTGTAGAAGTGTAGATGTGATGTGTGTATATTTTCGTGTGTGGTCGATTTATGACGAGCTGTGTGGGAGTTAATGCCGTTAGATGCATAAGCGCTGTGAATGAAAGCTCGTTCAAGCGAAGCGCGTTTGCTTTCGTTCACAGTAAAAAACTTTGCAGATAACGGCATTTACTCCCACTAAGCGTAGGAATCATGAGACCACACATGAAAATATACACATATCACCACCACTACACTACAGACATAATATACAGAATTATTCAGCTGGAAGGAGAACATTATGTTACATAATACTATTAATATAGATTTATCATATCAGGAGTTTGGAATAGAACAACAGGGAAATGCAACAATTACTACTTACATCAAAGATGTATTTCCTAATGATCAGGATCCGTTTAAGAGACCTCTTATTGTTATCTGTCCGGGTGGCGGATATAATCATCATTCTCCAAGAGAAGGAGAAGCTATAGCTATTAAGATGCTTGATATGGGGTATAATGCTGTTGTATTGAGATACAGTCTTGCACCTGTTACGTATCCTGCACAGCTTTTTGAGGCAGCCTATACAATGAAGTATGTAAGAGATAATGCAGCAGAATGGGATGTTGATGCCGACAAAATCATTATCGCAGGGTTTTCAGCAGGAGGTCATGTTGCCGGACTTCTTGGAACGGGATGGAATTCAAAAAGACTTGATTATCTTCTGGAAAATGTACTTCACTGCAGTCATGAGTATGTTAAGCCTGATGGCATGCTGTTAGGTTATCCTGTAATTACATCAGGAATTGATGCACACAGGGCATCATTTGAGAGAAGTCTTGGGGAAAAATATGATGAGTTTATAGATGAAGTGTCTATAGAAAAGAGAGTGGATAAGGACACACCACCTGCATTCATATGGCATACATGTGAAGATAAGACAGTTCCGCTTGAAAATTCATTACTTATGGTAGAGGCGTTAAGAAAACAGGAGATTCCGTTTGATTATCATGTATATGCTAAAGGTACTCATGGTCTTGGACTTGGCACACGAGAGACTGCGACTAAGAATATGGGACATTATGAACCACAGGTGTCATCATGGACGGAATGCTTTAAACAGTGGATGGGGGTAATGTATGAATAAAAACTTATACGGCCTGATGAACTGGCCGGAGATAGAGGGGATTGTATATGCAGAGTGTGACAAGCCAAAGGAGCTGCTTGGGGCACATGTTACCGGTAAGGGATTGCTTATACAGATAATGCGTCCTGATGCAGTGGCAGTTAAGCTGCATATAGATGGCAGAAAAACTGCTGTTAATATGGAAAAGGTTGATGAATCCGGATTCTTTGCAGCACTTGTTTCATCTAAGAAGAAGCTTTCATACACATACTCAGTGGAGAAGGTTAATGGAGAGATCACAGAATATACGGACCCATATGCATTTGCAAATGTTACGAAACCGGAAGATTACAAAGCATTTCTTGCAGGAGAAGAGAAAAATGCAGCACATATATTCGGCGCTCATGAAAGAACTGTCAATGGCGTGAAGGGAGTGCTTTTTAATGTATGGGCACCTAAGGCACTCAGCGTAAGTGTCGTAGGAGAGTTTAACAAATACGACGGCAGAGTCCACTTAATGGAAAGAATTGAGGATACAGGAGTATTTGAACTGTTTATTCCGGGACTGGCAGCCGGATGCGGATATATGTATGAAATTAAGAGACAGGGTAAGGGGACTACAAGAAAGTTAGACCCTGTATCAAGACAGATATCATCAGTTCCAATTACTGCATCAGTGGTAAGTGATGAGAACATGCCTGATTCATATGCATGGAACGATGGGCTATGGATGATAAAGAGAAAGAAAGAAGCAGGAAAGAAGAAGCCTGTAACAGTATATGAGGTGTCACTTACTGACTGGCTGAAAGAAAAAAGTGCAGATGAGCTTGTGGATTTTGTAAAGCAGGAGGGATATACACATGTATGTTTCCTTCCGGTTGCAGAGTATCTTAATGAGGAGATGAATGGATATTCGACATTGGGATATTTTGCGGTGACACACCGAATAGGCGGCAGTGATGCATTTAAAAAGCTGGTTGATGACTGCCATAACGCTGGAATTGGCGTAATAATTGACTGGAATGGTGCTTACTTTGGTACAGAAGTTAAGGGATTGTATGATTTTGACGGGGCAGATGCTTACGGATATCTTAAGCCATCACTAGAGAAGCATCCTGAGTGGGATGTTGTCACATTTGACTACAAGAAAGGCGCTGTAAGAAGTTTTCTTTTATCAAGCGTATTAATGTGGCTTAATGATTACCATATTGACGGCATCAGAATTGACGGTGTTGCTTCAATGCTTTACCTCGATTATGGTAAGCAGCCAGGCACATGGACACCTAACATGTATGGCGGCAATGAGAATCTTGACGCAATCGAATTTCTTAAGACTATGAACAAATATATTGCTAAACGTGGCGATGGCTGTTTTACAATAGCAGAAGAATCAAGCGGCTGGTTTGGAGTTACTGCGGCAGATAATGATGACCCTCTTATGTTTACTTATAAGCAGAATAACTGCTGGACTAAGGATTTTCTTGAATTCATGGGAACTGACCCGCTGTTCAGAAAAGGTGAGTATGACAAGCTGACATATGGAATGCTCTATAATTACGGAGAGGATTTCATGCTCTCGCTCAATCATGATGATTTCAGGGAGAAAGCATTTGTGGATATGGTGTCAGGCAGTGATGAGAAGGCACATTTGTCAGATATCAAGGCTGCACTTGGATTCATGTATGCACATCCGGGAAGCAAGATGTTTGCAGCAGGACAGGATGCAGGACTTGAGAAATTCATGTCGGAGCTTAATAAGTTCTATGCGAAAAATGCGGCTCTATATGAGCTTGACAATGACCCTGATGGATTTATGTGGCTCGAGAATTCTAATCCGGAAGAGACTGTTATTGCAATGCAGAGAGCTGACAGCAAGGGTAATAAGCTTGTGATTGCTGTGAATTTTACTCCTGTTAGGAGGGAAAACTACAGACTTCACGTTGATGTGCGTGGAAAGTATAAGGAAGTATTTAACAGTGATTGGAAGAAGTTCGGTGGAGACGAGAAGGTTAATGGACAGATTATCAAATCAGATAATGATGGTGATGATATGGAATATATTGATATTACACTTCCTGGACTTTCATTCGTTATATATAACAGTGAACCGTATACACAGCTTGAACTCGAGGAAATCGCTGTATTAAAGAGGGCTGCAATTGCAAAGAAGGAAGCCATGAGAAAGGCAGCAGAGGCTGAAATGCTTGAACTTGCTGCAGCAGAGGAAGCAAAGCGGGCGGTTGAAGCAAGAAAACAGGCAGAGAAAGCCTGCATGGAAGCACTTCAGGCTAAGGAAGAAGCTGTAAGAAAAGCAGAAGAAGCAGCGCGTGCAAGTGAAGAGATTGATATAGAGACTAAGAAGAAGTTAGAACAGCTTAAAAAGAAGATGAAATAATACAAAGGGGGATCAGCTATGGGATTCATAGGACTTGTGGCAGATGCAGCCACAACAATCCAGCAGGAAACAGGTGAGATAACCAGATTCTTTTCTATTGCCCATGTTAAGCAGCTTCTCAATGATTTAGGAAACTGGTCGGTTTCACTTATTGGTAAAATTGTTATTGCTGTCTTAATATGGTTTATTGGCAAGAAGATAATCAGGGTACTTGATAAGCTTGTAAAGAAGATACTGGACAGAAGCACGCTAGATAAAGGCGTTGTTAATTTTGTGGTATCAGTGCTTAAGTTTGTAATGTATGCAATACTTATCATGATAGTTGTGGATAAGCTGGGATTTCAGACGACATCACTGCTCACACTTTTTGGCTCTGCAGCACTTGCGATTGGTATGTCCCTGCAGGGAAGCCTTTCAAACTTTGCAGGAGGAATTCTTATTCTTATATTCAAGCCTTTTAAGGTTGGTGATTATATTATAGTCGGAACTAATGAAGGAACTGTAAAGTCTATAGAGATTCTTTACACAAGGCTTGTTACTATTGATAATAAAGTAGTAATGCTCCCGAACGGTTCACTTTCTAATTCAAGCATTGTTAACGTAGGTGCAGAGAATACAAGAAGAATTGATATTCAGATAGGAATTGGCTATTCATCAGATATTCCTAAAGCCAAGAAGCTTCTTGAACAGGTTATTAATAGTGAGAAGGGGATACTTAAGGACAAGGATATTCTGGTTGTTGTCAAGAGCCTTGATGAAAGCTGTGTAACACTTGAGACAAGAGCCTGGGTTAATACAGCAGACTACTGGAATGTAAGATTTAACCTGCTTGAAAGATATAAGAATATATTTGATGAGAATGGAATTGAGATTCCGTTCAACCAGCTTGATGTACATATGAAGTAGTTTTTTTGAAGGATGCCGCGAAAGTGGCATCCTTTTTTGACTTCGGCTGCATATTGGACTGCAGTAATTGCTTGGTAATCTGCTAAAACCTACTAGATATTAAGAAAACTGGAATTTAGTAGGCTTATTTTTAGAACTTTTAACATGAGAAATTGTCAAAGACCCATTAAAACATTTCATACCAGTGATTTAGTGGGTGTTTTTGACGTTAGAAGAAAGAAAAACAAATGATTAGATATAACTAACCGGCGCTAGAAACCTACTAAATTATAAAGTTATAAGCCATTAGTAGGTCTTAGATGATATATGGATGTTATCAGATGCTTTTGTAAACCTACTATTCTGCAACAAAGTAATGTTTGTGTGGTTTTTTCACAAAACTACACTGATTTTACTTATTTTTTACATAGATTGGTCACATTTTCCAATTAATATCTTACTTGTAAGAACGAAAGAGACAGAAAGGAGTGCCTGATATGGCAATTGAAGTTTTCAACCGTTATGAGAAGAAATACATTATAGATGAAGATACTTTTCATAAACTGACTTACCAGATAGCTGATTATATGAATCCGGATGCGTATAACAGAAATGGTGAGGCGTACAGAATCAGCAACATATATTATGATACTGAGAATGATCAGCTTATAAGAGCTTCTATTGAGAAACCGGTATACAAAGAAAAGTTAAGACTGAGAGCTTATGGGACGCCAGAGCTTACAGATAACGTCTTTGTAGAGATTAAGAAGAAGTACGATGGTATTGTCAATAAAAGAAGAACTTCAATGACGCTTCAGGAGGCATATGATTTTCTTGATGACGACATATGTCCAGATAACCATGAAGGAAGAATAAACAGGCAGGTGCTTAAGGAGATAGATTACTTCAAGAATTTCTACCATTTGCAGCCTAAAGTTTATCTTTCATATGACAGATTTGCATACTTTGAGAAAGATGACGGTGATTTCAGAATTACATTTGATAAAAATATTACGACCAGAAGGGAAGATATAAGACTCGAGCATGGAAGCTATGGAAAGAAGCTTTTGCCGGATGGTCAGTATTTAATGGAAGTTAAGATAAGCGGCGCTGTTCCGCTGTGGTTTACTAAGATAATATCAGGACTTAATGTTTACCCGGTATCGTTTTCTAAGTATGGTACTGAATATAAGCAGTATGTCCTTACGAATTACACAAGCTTAATGTATAAAGGAGAAAATATATGTTTGAATCAATCTTTACATCAACATCAGAGAATACAATCAGCATTAGCCAGTCAATGTTAGGAATATTAGTAGCAGTTGTTATTGGTTTAGTGATTGCTTTTGTGTATACACTTGTATCAAAGAAGGATGGATATAATAAAAGCTTTATAATAGGTCTTGCTCTTTTACCAGCAATAGTGGCAGCAGTTATTCTTCTTGTAGGAAGTAATGTTGCAAGAGCGTTTTCAATGGCGGGAGCTTTTGCTTTAGTAAGATTCCGTTCAGCACCGGGAAGTGCTAAAGATATTTCAGTAGTGTTTTTTGCAATGGCAACAGGTCTTGCATGCGGACTTGGTTTTGTGACATTTGCAGGGTGCTTCGCAGTAATAATTCTTCTTGTATTTGTAGTGTTATCGGTAACAGGATTTGGAACAAGAGATGCACATAGAAAACAGTTAAGAATCACAATTCCAGAGAATCTTAACTATATGGCAGTATTTGATGATATATTTGATAAGTATCTTAGTGAAAATGTACTTAGAAAAGTAAAGACAACTAATATGGGTACAATGTTTGAACTTACCTATGAATGCAGGATGAAATACGAGAGCGAGCAGAAGCAGTTCATAGATGAGTTAAGAGTAAGGAATGGTAATCTCAATATTACAATGGGGATGATGCCGGATTCGGATGGCGGATACCTTAATTAATGCATTAATCATATTATATAATAACAGAACTGCCCGGACAAATTCATGCCGTCCGGGCAGTTTTACATTTTTTTTACAATCTTTTTTATGTCAGGCACTTGTATAATTCGCATATTTATTATATTATAAACAATATACGAAAGGGCGTGGTAGATATGGTAGATAACAACACTCAATTTTTTAAAACTCAGCCAGAGAAGACAATTTCAGTAGAAGGAATACTTGAGCAGGTATATCTTGCACTTAAAGAGAAGGGGTACAATCCGGTTAACCAGATAGTAGGTTATATTATGTCTGGTGACCCAACATATATTA
>ERZ780004.260-NODE-260-length-14546-cov-8.95314_pt1 | contig 14546 bp, 10 predicted proteins | sample MGYA00511875_ERZ780004 | MGnify/ENA primary metagenome ERZ780004 (study PRJEB29588, sample SAMEA2155132) | human gut metagenome | biome: human gut; feature: human-associated habitat; material: faeces | place: Denmark | collected 2008/2010 ... | reverse complement strand
TATGTATCATATATATAGAACAAATGAAAGCAAAACATTATTTACCAATGGCTGTATTGGCTCTGGCAGTAGCTGCCGGATGCGACAGTAAAAAGGAAGCCGTCATGACTTCGGGTATAGACTTGACAAATTTGGACACTACGGCTGTTCAAGGAGCTGATTTTTATCAGTATGCTTGTGGCGGATGGATGAAGAAACACCCTCTGACCAATGAATATTCCCGTTTTGGCTCATTCGATATGCTTGCCGAAAATAACCGGGAACAACTGAAAGGATTGATTGTGGAAATTGCTGCCGGACAGAATGCGCAAGGTACAATAGGTCAGAAAATAGGGGATATCTATAATCTGGCTATGGATAGTGTGAAACTGAATGCGGATGGAGTAACTCCTATTCAAGCTGATTTGGAAAAGATTGCTTCAGTGAAGGATAAATCGGAAATAGTTCCTTTGATGGCGGAACTGGCTCATAGCGGTGTATTCCCTTATTTCAGTTTCTATGTGGGTGCCGATATCATGGACAGCAAGAGCAATTTGTTTCAATTGTATCAAGGGGGTATCAGTCTGGGTGAAAGAGAATATTATTTGGACAATGATGATGTGACTACCAATATCCGTAATAAGTATAAAGAACATATTGTAAAGATGTTCCAATTGGCTGGTTTTGATGAGGCTGCCGCTAAAAAGAAAATGGAGGCTGTAATGGATATCGAAACCCGTATTGCGAAAGCTTCTTTCAGTGCGGTGGAACAGCGTAACCCTGCGGCCAATTATCATAAAATGTCTTTGGATGAATTAAAGAAAGAGATTCCGGGCATTGACTGGGATGCTTTCTTGAATGGTATAGGCGTGAAAGGGGTGACAGAACTGAGTGTTTCTCAAGTGGAGCCGATTAAAGAGGTTGAGAAAATTATCAATAGCTTGCCGGTTGAAAATCAGATCGCTTATATGCAATGGAATCTGATAGACAGGGCTGCCGGTTACTTGAGTGATGATTTGGTAGCACAAAACTTTGATTTTTATGGAAAAACACTATCCGGTAAACAGGCTAACCAACCTCGTTGGAAGCGTGCCGTAAGTACTGTGAATGGGGTACTGGGTGAAGCGGTAGGTCAGATGTATGTGGAGAAATATTTTCCGGCAGCCGCAAAAGAACGTATGGTGCAGTTGGTAAAGAATCTGCAGACCGCATTGGGAGAACGTATCCGGAATTTGGAATGGATGGGTGACAGCACAAAGATTAAAGCTATTGAGAAGTTGAATTCTTTTTATGTAAAGGTAGGCTATCCTGATAAGTGGAGGGATTATACCGGTTTGAATATTGAAAAAGATTCTTATTGGGCCAATGTGAAGCGTGCTACAGAATTCGAACTGGATTATATGTTGTCCAAGGCAGGCAAGCCGGTTGACAGAGATGAATGGGGAATGACTCCGCAGACTGTCAATGCATATTATAATCCGACCACGAATGAGATTTGTTTTCCGGCAGGTATTCTTCAATATCCGTTTTTTGACATGAATGCTGATGATGCATTTAATTATGGAGCTATTGGCGTGGTTATCGGTCATGAAATGACTCATGGATTCGATGATCAGGGACGTCAGTTCGATAAGGATGGTAATTTGAAAGATTGGTGGACAGCCGAAGATGCCAAACGTTTTGAAGAACGTGCTCAGGTAATGGTGAATTTCTTTGATAGCATTCAGGTTTTGCCGGGACTCAATGCCAACGGTTCTTTGACTTTAGGTGAGAATATAGCCGACCATGGTGGTTTGCAGGTTTCTTTCCAAGCGTTCAAGAATGCGACAAAAGATGCTCCGCTACCAGTAGAAGACGGATTTACTCCGGAACAGCGCTTCTTCTTGTCATACGCCGGAGTGTGGGCTGGCAATATCCGCGACGAGCAGATTCGTTTGCAAACAAAGTCTGATCCACATTCATTGGGCAGATGGCGTGTGAACGGAGCACTCCCTCAAATTGGTGCATGGTATGATGCTTTTGGCATTAAAGAGGGGGATCCTATGTATTTGGCTCCTGAAAAACGTGTCTCTATTTGGTAAGCTTTATACATAAAAGATAATAAAAAGCATGGTAATTGCTGATAATTTGGCATTTACCATGCTTTCTTTTTGGAATTTACATGATAAACACCTATTTTTGTGCCCGATGAAACGGAGACGATATATAGCATGGGTATTAATGTTGGTCAGCATAATCATGTTGACTGCATCTGTTCTGCCTCATCATCATCACCGGGAAATCCTTTGCTTGCAGCATGATATGACTTTGTGCGGCTGTCAATGTTCTGTACAGCATCAGCAGCATAATAGTTCCGATGAGAATCATACATGTAATGCCGGATGCGTGACCAAGTTTAAAAGTGTAACTCCGGATCGGGCTCAGGACAGTGTTTCTCCTGATTATTCGTTTTGTTTGTTGCTATATACGGTAACGGATGTATTGGCGCTTTCATTGCAGTTGACAGAACACAACACATTACCTTATAATTACTATTTAGAAAAACTGCATTCTACGTGTCTTCCCCACGTAAAGGGGTTGCGTGCTCCTCCTTGCGATGTTCTTGCTTAACAGATAGAAAGTTTATCTTTTTATCCGCAACTTTGTTGCATTTTCTTTACGCTAATTTTGTATTTAATAAAAAAGTAAGAACAAATTATATCATCATGAAGAAACTTATCTTTATGGGAGTCTTGGGATTATTTCTTTTAGGCTCTTGCAACAGTAAATCGGAACATGACCATGAGGGGCATAGTCATGAAACGGAAAAAGCACATAATCATGATCATGAAGGCCATGATCACGAGCATGAGGAACACGATCATGCGAGTGAAAACCACGAAGGACATAACCACGAGGCAGAGATGGCAGCCGGACATTCCGATGAGATAATCCTGGCTCCGGAAAAAGCGAAAGCAGCTGGAGTAGAATCGGAAATAATCCAGCCTAAATCATTCCGTCAGGTAATAACGACCAGCGGACAGGTACAGGCGGCACAAGGTGATGAAAGCGTAGTAGTTGCCAATGTAGCCGGTGTGGTTTCTTTCCGCCATCCGGTAACGGACGGTATGAGTGTGAGCAAGGGGGCTCCCATTCTGAATATCTCTGCTGAGAATATGCCGGACGGAGACCCTGTAAAACGTACCCGTATCGCATATGAAACCGCCAAAAAAGAATATGAACGTGCCGCCAAGTTGGTAAAAAGTCAGATAATATCACAGAAAGATTTCAATGCCATTAAGGAGAGTTATGAAAATGCATTATTGGCATACGAGGCTATTTCAAAGAACCAGACCAAGACAGGTGTGTCCGTTACAGCTCCTTTAGGTGGCTATATCAAGAATTGTCTGGTGAAGGAAGGTGATTATGTGTCGGTAGGCCAGCCTTTGGTGAGTATCACTCAGAACCGTCGTCTGTTCCTTCGTGCAGATGTTTCCGAGAAATATTATGGTTATCTGCATAGCATCCAGTTGGCAAACTTCAAGACTCCATACGATAATAAGGTATATGAGTTGGGTGAGTTGAAAGGGCATCTGCTTTCTTATGGTAAAGCATCCGGTGGTACTTCTTTCTATGTACCTGTTACTTTCGAATTTGATAATCGGGGAGATGTGATTCCCGGTTCGTATGTGGAGGTGTATCTGCTCTCGTCGGAAATGCCCGATGTGCTGGCCTTACCTGTTACAGCATTGACCGAAGAACAGGGCTTGTATTTTATTTATCTGCAATTGGATGAAGAAGGGTATAAGAAACAGGAAGTAACTTTGGGGGCTAGTGACGGAAAGGAAGTTCAGATTCTTACGGGGTTAAAAGCCGGTGACCGTGTGGTAACAAAAGGAGCCTATCAGGTGAAATTGGCATCGGCCAGCAATGCGATTCCGGCTCATAGTCATGAACATTAATCAAGCCGCCCTATGCTAAATAAAATTATACATTTTTCCCTTCAAAACCGTATATTGGTTCTGGTGGCGTCGGTTTTGCTGCTTATTGGCGGTACTTACACGGCTTTTCATACGGAAGTCGATGTGTTCCCCGATTTGAATGCGCCGACTGTAGTGATTATGACTGAAGCGAATGGTATGGCTGCCGAAGAGGTGGAACAATTGGTAACCTTCCCTGTAGAAACTGCTGTGAATGGTGCGACCAATGTGCGCCGGGTGCGTTCATCTTCCACCAATGGCTTTTCCGTTGTGTGGGTGGAATTTGAATGGGATACTGATATCTATCTGGCCCGTCAGATTGTTAGTGAGAAATTGTCCTTGGTCAGCGAGGAATTGCCCGAGAATGTAGGTAAACCTACCATGGGACCTCAATCCTCTATTTTAGGTGAATTGCTGATTATCGGTCTGACTTCGGATACTACTTCCATGCTCGATCTCCGTACACTGGCAGACTGGACTATCCGTCCGCGCCTGCTTTCTACGGGAGGTGTGGCACAGGTTGCCGTGCTAGGAGGTGATATCAAGGAATATCAGGTGTTGCTTGACCCTGCCCGCATGAAACATTACAATGTTACGTTGGCAGAGGTGATGAACGTTACCCGTAACATGAATCAGAATGCCAATGGCGGAGTGATTTATGAATATGGAAACGAATATATTGTTCGTGGGGTGCTTTCCAGCCATGATGTGGCTCAGTTGTCACGTTCCGTCATTAAGACGGTGGAAGGGGTGCCCGTTACATTGGAGGATATTGCCGATGTGAAGATCGGTTCGCAGGAACCAAAACTAGGTACTGCTTCGGAGAGAGGAAAACCTGCCGTACTGCTGACCGTTACCAAACAACCCAAGACTGGGACTATTGAACTGACAGAGCAATTAGAAGCCGCATTGAAGGATTTGCAGAAGAATCTTCCGGCTGATGTGCACGTTTCTACAGATATTTTCCGTCAGAGCCGTTTTATTGAAAGTTCTATCGGCAATGTGAAGGATTCGTTGTATGAAGGTGCTATTTTTGTGGTGATTGTTCTCTTCCTGTTCCTTGCCAATGTACGTACCACGGTTATTTCATTGGTAACCCTTCCGTTGTCATTGATTGTTTCTATATTGACTCTTCACTATATGGGGCTCACCATCAATACCATGAGTTTGGGTGGTATGGCTATTGCCATTGGTTCGTTGGTGGATGATGCTATTGTGGATGTGGAAAATGTATGGAAACATCTGCGCGAGAACCGCTTGTTGCCCGAAGGGGAACGTAAAAGCGTGATTGAAGTCGTGTTCAATGCTTCGAAAGAAGTGCGTATGCCTATCTTGAACTCTACCTTGATTATTGTAGTCAGCTTTGTTCCTTTGTTCTTCCTGACAGGAATGGAAGGTCGTATGCTGGTTCCGCTGGGCATTGCCTTTATTGTGGCGTTGTTTGCTTCTACGGTAGTGGCTTTGACACTGACTCCGGTACTGTGCAGCTATCTGTTAGGTAATAATAAAAGTAAAGGATTACCCAAAGAGGCATTTGTAGCCGTATGGATGAAAAAGCATTACCGCAATACCTTGTTATGGTCCTTGAATCATAAATCCGTAGTATTGGGTTTTACAGGTGGACTGTTTGCGGTGGCATTGGTTATGTTTTTTGCATTAGGACGTAGTTTTCTGCCATCTTTCAATGAAGGTTCGTTCACCATTAATATCAGTTCATTGCCGGGAATTTCTTTGGCAGAATCGGACAAAATGGGACACCGTGCGGAAGAGTTGCTGATGTCTATTCCCGAAATACAGACTGTAGCCCGTAAAACGGGACGTGCCGAACTGGATGAACATGCACTAGGGGTTAACGTGAGTGAAATTGAGGCTCCGTTTGAATTGAAAGACCGTTCCCGTCAGGAACTGGTAGCCGATGTGCGTGCCAAGTTATCTACCATTACCGGTGCGAATATCGAAATAGGCCAACCTATCAGCCATCGTATCGATGTCATGCTTTCGGGTACCAAGGCCAACATTGCCATCAAACTGTTTGGTAACGATTTGAACAAGATGTTTGCCATCGGTAATCAGATAAAGGATGCTATCAGTAGCGTGGAGGGTATTGCCGACTTGAATGTGGAACAACAAATCGAACGTCCGCAGCTCAAGATTGTTCCCAAACGCGAGATGCTTGCCAAATTCGGTATTTCCTTGCCGGACTTTGCCGAATTTGTATCTGTAAACATGGCGGGTGAAGTTGTTTCGCAGGTATATGAAGAAGGCAAAGCGTTTAATCTTATTGTCCGTACCAAGGACGAGGTGCGTGATGAGATGGAGAAAGTGCGTAACCTGATGATTGATACCGGTGACGGTCAGAAAATCCCTGTCAACTATGTAGCCGATGTGATTTCTGCCATGGGACCGAATACCATCAGCCGTGAGAACGTGAAGCGTAAGATTGTGATTTCAGCCAATACCAGCGGCCGTGATTTGCGCAGCGTGGTGAATGATATACAGGAACGGATTGATGCGCAAATCAAGCTTCCCGAAGGATATCATGTGGAATATGGCGGTCAGTTTGAAAGCGAGCAGGCGGCCAGCCGTACGCTGATGCTTACTTCGTTTATGAGTATCGTAGTTATCTTCCTGTTGCTTTATACCCAGTTTAAGAATGCAGCCCAAAGTGGAGTCATTTTGTTGAATTTGCCTTTGGCGTTGATTGGTGGGGTATTTGCATTGATGATAACAACGGGTGAGATAAGCATTCCGGCTATTATCGGTTTTATCTCGTTGTTTGGTATTGCTACCCGTAATGGTATGTTGTTGATAAGTCATTACAATACGTTGCGCGAAGAAGGTATGGATTTGAAAGAAAGCATTCTTCACGGTTCGTTAGACCGTTTGAACCCTATCCTGATGACTGCATTGTCTTCCGCGCTGGCTTTGATACCTTTAGCATTCCGTGGCGATTTGCCGGGTAATGAGATACAAAGTCCGATGGCGAAAGTTATTCTGGGAGGTCTTTTGACATCGACTTTCTTGAACGCTTTCATTATTCCGATTGTTTATGAACTGATGAATCGAAAGAAGAAATAATAGAAATATATGAAACGAATCTTATTTATAATAGCCTTCTGCTCTCCCTTGCTGGCGCAGGCCCAGAGTATTGAGCACATTTTGAAAAGCATCGAGCAGAATAATAAAGAGCTCAAGGCGCAGAAACATGCAGCCGATGCAACCAAGATGGAAAACCGGACAAACAACAATTTGCCTGACCCTACAGTGAGCTACAGTTCTTTTTACAGTAATGGTGCCGAAGGGGGGCACGGTACGGAACTTGTCGCTTCACAAGGTTTTGATTTCCCTACTCAGTATATTGTCCGCAATCGGCAGACTACTTTGCAGAACGAAGCGGTGGACAAGCAACAACAGGCTGCTCGCCGAGATATTTTGCTGAATGCGAAGAATCTCTGTCTAGACCTTATTCTGTTGAATCAGGAAAAAACATTGATGGATATCCGTATGAAAAATGCAGATGAATTACAGGCACTTTATGAAAAACGTCTGACTACCGGTGATGCGAACATATTGGAAGTCAATAAAATCAAAATGGAACGTATGAATGTGCAGACGGAAGTTGCCCAAAACAGCGCAGCCCACCGCACTGCCTTGCAATCTCTGCTTGCCATGAACGGCAACATGCCTTTAGAATTTGCTGAAACCACATACCCTGCCATACAGGAAATCAATGATTACAATGTCATGCGGGATGAGGTGATGGCATCAGACCTTGACTTGCAGGCCGCCGTCGCCACTGCCCGTGCCGCCGAGAAGCAGGTTTCGGTAGACCGTCAAGGATGGTTGCCGAAACTGGAAGCCGGTTTTCGCCGTAACACGGATGATGCGGTTTCGATGAATGGTTTTGTGGTAGGGGGCTCCTTGCCTTTGTTTCAGAATCGTAAAAAGGTAAAGATAGCCAAGGCACAGGCTATCAGCGCACAATTGATGCAAGAAAATGCTAAAGATCAGGTTGAAGCTTCTCTGATGTCTCTCTTCAATGAGATGCAGCAGTTGAAGGATGCCATGAATGCGTATGATGTTCCTTTGATGTACCGTTCGCTGGATTTATTGAAGCAAGCATTGACCGAGGGACAAATTTCATTGATTGAATATTTTGTGGAAACGGAAAATATTTATAAGAATCTCCAGGCGTATATGCAGATTGAGAATCAATACCAGAAGGTGATGGCGAACATTTACAAGAATAATCTGTAAAGCTGACAGTCTGTTCTTTTAACGCAGGTAGGGTAAAAACGGATGGCAGGATGGTACGGATAGTCAACAAACTATATCCGTGTTATCCTGCTTTTTCATTTAAAAAAGCATACTGTCGCTGTCAAAAATGTACCGAAGCGGATTGTGTTTTTTTGTCCGTAATCTTCCGGCTGATCAATGTTGCCGATAAGGTTTCTATTTCCTCCAGTCTCACATTATATCCGTCCGCCAGATGGTCTGTCAGCTGGTTTCCCAGGTTGGCTGAATCGTCCTATGATGATACTCTCCTTAAAGCCGAAGTACTTTGGCTAGAAATTCGAAGAATGCCGGTTACGTCCTTTTTTTGATTCTTAATAAAAGCTGGAAACGATTGTCGTTCAGAATGGCATAAAAAAATGTGCCGGAAGAATTGGGCTACCTTTTATGACAGAGTGACTTCCGACACATTTTTTCTTGTTTATTTCTATTTATTTCTTTTTTTTCTTGGCTTCTTTCGCCCATTCTTTCGCTCCCTGCTCTTTCAGTTTCGCGGTGAAAGCCTTTGCTTTTTCCATGCTTGCGTTTTCGTCTTCGGGTGAAGCGTATGCATGTTTGTAACCTTTGGTCACGTTCCATTCACCTCGTGTGAAGTCCGGGAAGGCTACTGCCGCACAGCCGTTGTCCATAGAGATAGCTCCCAGTTCGGCCAGACAGCACCATTCGGCCAAGTCATATACATCCATGTCCAAAGGCAGTCCGTTTTGCAGACAATATACCAGACGGCTATCCATGATGAAGTCCATACCACCGTGGCCGCCGACTTCTTTTGCCATTTCACCATATTTCTTTAAAATAGGATGCTGGTATTTCTCAATAAGCGCTTCCATTTCTGCCTGGGGTAAGAATCCGTGAGAGTTCAAATCGTCTACTTTGGGTTGCACGCCCGATGCGGTCAGTTGTGCTGCATCCAAAGCATATCCTTCAACGGGATATTTATTGGCAAACCCTTTGCTTCCTGTCAGTTGGTACAAGCGGTTGTAAGGTTGGGGAGTCATTACATTATGTTGGATTTCAATAACTTTCCCATTTGCTGTGCGAAGCAGGGTGGTGGTATGGTCTCCGTTGCGGAATTCTTTACATTCTTCGCCGGTTCTCTTCTCCACTAAATCTTTACCAACAACAGATTTGGTGTCCATAGCTACTAAAGTGGTTATACGGTCACCACGATGGATATCCAATGCTTGTGCTACAGGACCCAAGCCGTGAGTGGCATATACATCACCCCGGTGTTTCATGTTATAATCTAAACGCCATCCTAGTTTGTCTTCTTTGCCGTTTTTCCAATAATGATCCCAGAACGGGCTTAAATTGTGAATGTAGGCTCCTTGGGCACGGATTATTTCGCCAAATACACCTTGTTGTGCCATATTCAGTGTATTCATCTCAAACCAGTCATAGCAACAGTTCTCAAGAATCATGCAATGCTTGCGGTTTTTTTCACTCAGGTTGATTAAATCCCAGCATTCTTGCAGGTTCATGGCCGAGGGAACTTCAATAGCTACATTTTTACCGTTTTCCAATGCGCATTTTGCTACGGGGAAATGATGCAACCAGTCTGCGGCGATATAAACTAAATCTATGTCTGTACGTTTACATAATTCTTCATATCCCTTTTCTCCGGAATAAATGGCAGCTTTCGGCATAGATGCTTTCTTTAGGATATCCTGACATTTTTCTGCACGAGATGCTTCATAATCACAAAGTGCCACAATTTGTGTGCCGGGAATATAAGTGAAGCGCTCTACGGCTCCGGGACCTCGCATTCCCAATCCGACAAATCCTACGCGGACTACTTCCATTTTCGGGATGGTTAAGCCTAATACACTTTTCTGGCCGGACGGACGTTCAGGAGTGTCAATCACAATGGTTCCTTTGTCCCATTTCCAGGAATCTCCTGAACTTACGGTTTGTGCTGTCGTGGTTTGTGGTAAACACATGCATAGGGTTGTACCCATACATAAGCTTATCATCAATGATTTAAAGGTTCTCATACTTTTTGAATTTAAAGATTAAAATTTAAAAATATAGGTTGTTTCTTGAGTCAACTACTTGAAACTTAATTATATTTCACATTAATAATAAGAATATTTTTTATTTTTGCGCTCAAAGATAATTAATCTTTTTTGATTATGGATATAAGTTCGTCCTCTTTTTTCTGAGAAAAAGGTGAGTTAATAAATAAAATGAAGGAAGGGAAAAAGTGGAATCAAGACAGAAGTTGTGAAGATATGAGTGAAAATCTAAAAATAATCAAGGTTTGTTGATTGAAAACGATCAAGAAAGGAAATAATTTAGTCCAAAAGATCGTTTAGTAAGGAGATTTGGCGGGATTTTTTTAATTTTGCACTTACAACTAATTAACAGATAAGAAAATGCCGTTAAATTTACCCGATAAACTACCTGCTATTGAATTGCTGAAGGAGGAAAATATCTTCGTCATAGACAATTCACGTGCCAGTGCACAGGATATTCGTCCGTTAAAAATCGTGATATTGAATTTGATGCCGTTGAAGATAACGACAGAAACGGATTTGGTACGTTTGCTTTCCAACACTCCCTTGCAGTTGGAAATATCATTTATGAAGTTGAAAAGCCATACATCGAAAAATACGCCGGTGGAACATATGAAAGCATTCTATCATGACTTTGATTTGATGCGTGGCGAGAAATATGACGGGATGATTATTACGGGGGCTCCGGTAGAGCAGATGCCGTATGAGGATGTGAATTATTGGAATGAGATTACTACTATTTTTGATTGGGCGCGTACTCATGTTACCTCAACTCTCTATATTTGTTGGGCGGCCCAAGCCGGGCTTTATCATTTCTATGGAGTTCCCAAATATCCGCTGAAACAAAAAATGTTTGGTATTTTCCGCCATCATATCAATGTACAGGGATTGCCCATATTCCGTGGTTTTGATGATGAGTTTTTTGTACCACATAGCCGTCATACCGAAATACACCGTGAGGATATTCTGAAAGTAAAAGAGTTGGCTTTGATAGCTGAGTCTGATGAGTCTGGGGTTTATATGGCTATGGCTCGTAATGGGCGTGAATTCTTTATTACCGGGCATTCGGAGTATTCTCCTTATACGCTTGATACGGAATATAAGCGTGATTTGGGGAAAGGGTTGCCTATTGAAATGCCTGTAAATTATTATAAGGACGATAATCCGGACAATGCCCCGGTGGTGCGTTGGCGCGGACATGCCAATTTGTTGTTTTCTAATTGGTTGAACTATTATGTATATCAGGAAACCCCGTTTGATATAAACGAGATACGATGATCAGACAACGAAAAATAGAATTATTAGCTCCTGCTAAAAATCTGGAGTGCGGTATTGCAGCTGTTGATCACGGTGCTGATGCCATTTATATTGGTGCTCCCCGTTTCGGAGCACGTGCGGCTGCGGGGAATTCATTGGAGGATATTGCTGAGTTGGTGCGGTACGCTCATGTATATAATGTCCGTATCTATGTGACTGTGAATACGATTCTGAAGGATGAGGAACTGAAAGATACGGAAAAAATGATTTGGGATTTATACCGTGCCGGAGTGGATGCTTTGATAGTGCAGGATATGGGATTGTTGGAATTGAATCTGCCACCTATACCGTTACATGCCAGCACGCAGATGGATAATCGTACTTCTCAAAAAGTAAGATTCCTGGCTGAGGCAGGTTTCCGTCAGGTGGTATTGGCTCGTGAACTTTCTCTTGTTGAAATAGAAAATATCCATCATGCTTGTCCTGATGTGCCTTTGGAGGTATTTGTACATGGTGCTTTGTGTGTAAGCTATAGTGGACAATGTTATGTTAGTCAGGCTTGTTTTGGGCGTAGTGCCAACCGGGGGGAATGTGCCCAGTTCTGTCGCCTTGCTTTTGATATGATAGACGCGGACGGTAAATCTATAGTAAGGAATAAGCATCTATTGTCTCTGAAAGATTTGAATCAGAGCGAAGAGTTGGAGCAATTGCTGGATGCCGGAGCTTCTTCCCTGAAAATAGAGGGACGTTTGAAGGATGTATCTTACGTTAAAAATGTAACAGCTTACTATCGCCAGAAGCTGGATACTATTTTCAAACGTCGTAAAGAGTATATCCGTGCTTCATCGGGAGAAGTGAAATTAGAGTTCAAACCTCAATTGGATAAGAGTTTCAGTCGTGGTTTTACTAATTATTTTCTTTTTGACAGGAATAAGGATATTTTTTCTTTTGATACTCCCAAGTCTTTAGGGGAGGAGATGGGAACAGTGAAGGAAATTCGTGGTAATTATCTTACCGTAGCCGGAATCAAGTCTTTTAATAATGGAGATGGTGTTTGTTTTTTGGATGAGACTGGTAAGTTGCAGGGATTTCGCATAAACCGGGTGGAGAATAATAAATTATTTCCTCAGGAGATGCCTCGGATAAAGCCCCGTACGATACTTTATCGTAATTTTGATCAGGAATTTGAGAGGTTGATGTCGCGTAAATCAGCCGAAAGGAAAATTGCTGTCATTTTAAAATTGGCTGAGAATAATCGGGGCTTTACTCTGTCTCTGACTGATGAAGATGATAACAGTGTCAGTGTGGTGCTGGAAAGGGAGAAGGAACGTGCCCGTACTCTGCAAGAAGATAACTTGCATACACAACTTGGAAAGTTAGGAAATACTCCATTTGAAGCATCAGATATAGTGATTGACTGGTCGGACAATTGGTTTATTCCGGCTTCTATGCTTGCCGAACTTCGCCGTAAGGGAATAGAGAAACTGCTGGAAGTGCGCCGTATTAACTATCGGCAGGAAATTTACAAGTTGCCTCGAACGCATCATGCTTTTCCTGTGAATGAATTGACTTATTTGGGAAATGTGATGAATGCTGATGCTGTTTCCTTCTATAGGAATCATGGTGTGCAGCGTATTGCTCCGGCTTATGAAAAGGCTCCGGCAGAAGAAGCAGTATTGATGTTTTGCAAGCATTGTTTGCGTTATAGTATGGGATGGTGCCCCTCTTGGCATAAAGTGCGTTCTCCTTATAAGGAACCTTATTATCTGGTTAGCTCGGATAACAGGCGTTTCCGTTTAGAGTTTGATTGTAAGAATTGTCAGATGAAAGTCTATGCTGAAAAGTAAGTACATCGGATTACTGTTTTTGGTATTGGCTATTTTGATGGCTTGCCAATATCCTTCACCTGTTACTTCGAGTGAGGATATGCCGCAAAAGACAAGGGATTCTGTCAATTATTTGGTGGAACGGCATTATACATTAAACAGTAATTTTGAGGTTACTTCAGATTCGCTTATGTTACAGCAACTACCATTGGTTGATGTGCTTCCTGTTTTTAAAGGAGAACGGCTGGTGGTAGCGGAGTTTATGATACAACCTGCTGATAGTGTGGATTCTGTATGGGTGAAGGTCGCACGGGACCAGGAAACAATGGGATGGGTACATGAAAAGGAATTGTTGGAGAAAGTAGTCCCTGTGGATTCAGTGTCACAGTTTATTCATTTTTTCAGTAATTCTCATACCATCGCTTTCTTTATCATATTAGGCTTTTTCGGTATTTGGTATGTTCATAGGGCTATTCGTCGCCAGAAGCTGCAATTAATTTGGTTGAATGATATTGATAGCGTTTTTCCTACAGTTCTTTCTTGGTTGGTAGCTACCGCAGCTACGCTTTATGCTAGTATTCAGCATTTTGTTCCAGGAACTTGGGAGCAGTTTTATTATAATCCTTCTTTGAATCCTTTTAGCTTGCCTTTTATTCTTTCTCTTTTCATGTTTAATATTTGGGGAATTATTCTTGTGGGGTTGGCTACTTTAGATGATTTGTTTCATCAGACACATATTGAAGCTGCATGTTTTTATTTGTTGGGATTGATGTCCTGCTGCATCTTTTTATATTTGTTTTTTACATTTACTACGTACTACTATTTGGGTTATCCATGTTTATTGGTATATGCTGTATGGTCATTTAATCGTATAAAGCACGCTTCTCGGTATAAATTCAGTTGTGGAAATTGCGGGGCGAAGATGAAGAATAAAGGAGTGTGTCCTCATTGCGGCGCTGTCAATGAATAATTTTATAGTTTGCTTCTTTTAACAAAGACTCAAGCAGTTTTCTATAGTAAACAGCATTTTCTCTATGTACATACACTCAAACGAATAGGTTTGTTTTAGGAGCTATTCGCTTCATTTGCAGCAATAATAAAGTTCTTACTTTTCTTAGTGTGACAGAAAATAAATTTGATTTGGTAAATGTGGAAACAGAAAGAGGGTGTGTCAAAATATCCTCTTTATAACAAAAGATCGCTATATAGCTGAACTT
>ERZ780004.106-NODE-106-length-26258-cov-24.5525_pt1 | contig 26258 bp, 19 predicted proteins | sample MGYA00511875_ERZ780004 | MGnify/ENA primary metagenome ERZ780004 (study PRJEB29588, sample SAMEA2155132) | human gut metagenome | biome: human gut; feature: human-associated habitat; material: faeces | place: Denmark | collected 2008/2010 ... | reverse complement strand
TAAGCTCTTCCGAATGGAGTGACAGTGCTTCCTTTAGCTAATGGTAAAACACCATTATTCTTTAAAAGGATAGATCCTTCGTTAGAAACTTTCTTACTTACTTCATAAGCTTTAGTCTTACTTTCTTCGTTGTTTTTAGAATCCTCTTTGTAGTACTCAGTATCCCAGTCTTCGACGCCTTCTTTTTGAATGACGTGACCTTGTCCTTTTCCTAAATATGTGTCTAGAGTAGAAGACATCATATTTGCTGCTACAGTAGCAACAACAGCTAATACACCTACAATCGACATGACAGGAATCAAGATTCCTCTAAATCTTCGATTGCTCATCTTTAGCTTTTCTTTTTTTTTTTCATGATTTCCTCCTTTGAAAAGATTAGCTTAAAGCTAACTTATGTATGCGTTTTCAGCAGTAATTATTGCCTTCTTGGTAGTTTTATTCGCCTTGTTGGTTATTTTTGAAAAAGACAAAATCCAATGAGAAAATGTTATTTTCCAAAGAAAAAGCCATTTGTCCATTGTATTTTATTGCTAAGTATTTCATTGATTTCATACCATATCCATGGTCAGGTTTATCTTCTTTAGATGTGGTCAATAAAAGACCATCATCTTTATTTATTTCTATTTGATGGCTGCAGTAGTTTTCGAAATGAATTGAGACGATGTTATCTTTTTTTGATGTCTTTATTTTGATGAGGCGTTTATCTATATCTTCTTCTTTTAAAGACTGAATAGCGTTTGATAGAGCATTGTCGAATATGGAATATAAATCCGTTTCTTTTATAAACGATAAGCATTTACCATCTATAAGAGGAATCAATTCTATTTGATTGCTTTGAAATTCAGTTGATTTTTGAAATAGAAGAATATCCAGTGCTTCTATTCCAGTCTTTATACTGGAATCATAGAAATCTACTGCCTTTTCTAATTCGTTCAATGCTTTTGTATCAGATAAGCCTGATTCTTTTATATTATTTATTTGATGTTTTAAGTCATGACATTTTATATTTATCAAATCAAAATTTTTCTTGTTTGTTTCAAATCTAGCTTGGTCTTGTCTCCATAATTCACTTACTTTATCCAAGTCATCTTCTAGGGTTTTATTTCTTAAAATGAACAATTGGAAGAATACTATTAGTACATAACTAGTTAGACTATACACGAATAATATATTTTGAATAACTTCGCTTACTTCCGTATCAGAATAGACGACATATGAATTTAAGAAAATATCGACTATGATCAATATAGCTCCTAGAGCTAATAAAGATTTGTTTCTTAAAACTAATTTTTCTCTTATTCTTATTTGATAATAGATAATAGCCCAGACAAACCAATAAAAAAGTGAATAAACACATAAATATACAAACACAGTCAAAAACGATAAATCATTGAATTTAATATCGCCTAAATATGGACTAACAGATCCAATATGAGCCATTCTAACTATGAACATGTATATTTCATAGCAAACATGCTGAGTTGCATAGGCAAACAAGCAACAAAATATAATAGATATCAAGCTTTCGTCGTAAATGAACCATAAGAAGAATATAGTGTATAAGAAATACACTAAGAAAATTAATGATGAAATTGTAGGATCATCTATGATGGGACTTACAAATACGATTAAGAAAGACAAGACGACTCCTGATATTAATTTAATGACATAATGATTCCTTTTCTTTAAAGTATATGTAGCTAAAAATTCAGATGATAGTAACTCTAACATGAATAAGAATCGATAATAAAAGATATTTGAAGAGAAATTGAAGAACATCAGCTTAAGGCTCCGATGAATTTAGTTAAATTTTCGATAAATTCTTTCTTTTTGTTTCTTGATATTTTTAGAGACTCATTGGGAAGCAAGACATCATCTCCTTGAATCCCTTTAACATAGTTTAGATTCACTAGATATGCTATGTTACATCTAGCAAATAAAGAAGATGGTATCTCCTCTTCTATTTTATTTAGACTGTTCCAAGTCTCTATTATTTCATTTTGAGTGTGAATGAATAATTTATGATGCTTCACTTCTATATAAACTATATCTGATATGTTTATAATCCTTAGTCCATCGTTGTTTTTTAATGTTATTTTCTTATCTATTCTTTTGGATTTAATTCTTAATATTTTATCTATTGTTGATGATAAGCCATAATAAGTAATAGGTTTGATAATAAAGTCCACTGCATCGACTTGATAGCCTTGACTTGCAAATTGTCTTATATTGGTAACAAATACTATAAAAATATTATTGTCTCTTTTCCTTAATTCTATAGATGCATCTAATCCATTTATTCCAGGCATTTCTATATCCATAAGAACTACATCATAGCCCCCTTTGTATGGATATATGAATTTATTAGCATTTTCAAAGTAATCACAATTTATAGTTCTTTTCTTTTCTTCTTGATATTTCTTAATGAAAGATAAAAGCTTGTTTTTCTCTTCTTCTTCATCTTCAACAATAGCAATGTTTAGCATAGATATCTCCAAATTTATCCTCGGATATAATAACAAATTATTAGTTTTTATGAAATAGCTTACATAGCTTAGTGGCATGTTATTTATAGACGAATGAATTTGGATTAATTAGAACTTTCCCAATGCAATAGACTATAGAGCCTGTTTTCTCGGTCTTCCGCGCTTTCTCTTGGACTGAGGCTCCTCACCCTGAAGAAGCCCGAGCTTCCTCAGCCTTTCCTCTTCGGTGGGGTTGATTCTGACCAGCTTCCATTCGTCGCCCATCTTAACCTTCTTCGCTCTCTTGAGCGTCTTCATCACCTTCGAATAGGTTTGCGTCTCCAGCAGGCCTTTTTCTTTGAACCTGTTCAGCAGCCGGTAGGTAAGCGTCTCGCTGATGAAGTCGACAAACTCGCTTCCGTAGACGGAGTAGTCGGAATGTTTCCTTGTGTCGTCGAACTCCAGAGCATGCTTGTAGAACCTCATGACGAGCCCGATCTCCCATCCAGAGGAATAGCACTGCCACGCCTGGGATGGAGTCAGGTCCGTGTCGCTGACGAAGACGATCGTCCCGAAGCTCCTGATTTTCTTTTCGTAGTTCCCGGAATCGTAGTCTCTGTTCTTTCTCCTGTTCCTAAGATAGTCGCTCTCCTCCTTCATGGCTCTGACGGAATCGCGGAAGGAATAGAGGAACCTGCCGTCGGAAAGTGGATGCTTCTTATACTGGATGTTCCTCCTTCCGTCCGCGAGAACGCCTTCGAAAGAAAGCATGGCATGGTCTCTGATCATGAGGGAGCTTCTCCTCAGCGGGGAAAGGTAGTGGAGGTTGCCGTTTTTCTTCAGTCGGTCCTCGATGGCGGATACCGGGAAGCCCTTGTCCGCCACGATGATTCCGCCGGAAATCCCGCATCTGTTGATGAAATCGGAGTATGCCGTGGCATCCAGCATGTCGCCGGGATAGCAGAGCGAGCAGACCAGCTCGCCCTTCTCCAGGTCGAAGGCATAGAGTACGGAGATGTCGTTCCTGTTCCTCAGCCTGGACTTGTATGAGTAGTCCGAAAGGGTGTTGATTGTGGAGTCGTTGCTCTTCAGCGTCCCGTCGATCAGAAGATGGTGGTCTATTCCCACTTTCTCCGCGCGCTTCCTCATGAACGCATAGATCATGGAAAGCTGCTTTCCAATGTCGGAAAGGAACTTGGAAGCGGTGTTCCTGGACAGCGGTATGCCGGGATGGAATTCGGAGAGGAAGGAATCCTGATATTTCTCCTGCAGCTCGCAGTCCTTCACGTCGGGGTTGCATACCCTGAGCACCGCCATCGCATAGAGCTTCATGGCATCGTCGTGGGAATACACCTCCTCGATCTCGGCGAGAGTTCCTCGCATAGTTGTGCATCCGCCCAGTCAAGGAGCGTGGGCGCCAACGAAGAGGCGTCCTTCTTTGCGATGGGAACATACTTTCCGCCGATGATGTGGTCGACGGTAGGACCGTTTACGAGCACGTTCCTGCCGTTAACGTAACGGCATCCGACCCTCTTCTTGACTCCGTAGTTTCCTGCGGATGTGACATAGACCACAGTCTTCGTAGGCCTTTCTACGGACAGAATCTCCTTCGGAACGGGCATGTTCGGTTCTTCCTTTTATATAGCCTATATATCAAGAAAATTCAGTGCGTTTTCGGAGGTGGAACCCGACAAAAAAAACAGCTTTTCTGCCGTATTCCGTTCTTTTTCGGACGCCAAAAAGGGAATCGGAAGGCCCGATTCCCCAAAAACACAATGATGCCGCCATAGCTTCTATAGTCTATCAGGCTGGGAAAGTTCTAATTGATTATTTCTCCATCAAGAATAAAGCTAAACTATAGTCTTTAACAACATAGCAATCATATGATTTTGCTGAATCATATTCGACAAAGTTGAAATTAGAATCTACTATCATCCCATTTGATTTATTTCTATGATCTATGCAGCTGTAATACTCTTTTCCATTAGAGTCTTTGAATATTTTGTAGTTTGAAGCAGTGTTAGGGAAATCTTCTTGCATCATCTGTCCGGAAACTTTTTCAATTTTATTAGTAGTCATATTATTTAAACGATTGTTTTTCCAAACATCTGTCACGACAGTGTTTAGGAATGAATCGTTGCCTTTATTTGTGTCCCACCAAAAGAAAATTGAGTCATTATTAAAAAATCTATCAATAGGTAAAATTCTTTCATACCCTTTTATTGAGACAGCCAGTGGCTCATCAGTTTCATCATAAAAATTAGTTTCGATTTGATTAGTTTCTTTGTTTCTTTTTAATTCATGTCTCTTATTAAACTGATCTAGAACATATATATCAGAACCTTCTACCATAAATTTTCCACTAGCGTATCCACGATTGTAATTGTAATGTATATCAATTATGTCGATTAGAATTTTTGCTGTTGAATCACTATTTTTGCAACTGAATAATGCCATAGGAATTAAACATAAAAGAAGTATTTTTTTTGTTGGTTTCATATTAGTTATAGTTCCTTATTATATTAATCATATAATTGTTGATTTTGACGGCATAGGCGTGGGAATCTATTGTATTTTTCTCGATTATAATTCCCGCTACTCCTTGTGCATCTTTGAAGGTGTTTCTGTCTTCGTAATAAAAGAATAATGGACCACCACTCATTCCCTCAGTTGCATAATTACATAAGTTATATAAATCATTTTCTTTTGAGAAAGTATCAGGTTCACGTATTTCGCAAGCTGGTGAATAAGAAAGGTTCATATACTTTTCAGTTCCTTTTAAATCACCTCCTGGGTACCCACAGGCATAGTTATAGCATCCAGCTAGCGTATAGCCTGATACGATTGATTGATAACCAGTATAGTAGGATATATCTACATCTATATTATGCGAAACATTATGGGATTTTTTTAATACACAAAAACACCAATCATATTTTGGATTACGATTAAGACCGTTAACATAAGCTTTTGGATAAAGTATTTTTGACACTTTGAAAGTATGATTGAATCCTTTTGCATTAGTGTTAGAATCCTTGAAATCATTTTGAATAGCCTCGATTGTTGGGCTTGAATAAGGAATACCTGTTTCGTTAAGAAAACAATGAGCAGCAGATAATATCATATTTTTTGATACAACTACGCAAGAGCCACTTATCCATTCATCTTTGCTTGTCATGGATTTGGTATGGCAAATTGAACTTAAAGGGTCGCACATCCTTTCATCCCAATTGGGAAAAATGAGATTGTTAGTAGTGTTCTCGTTTCTGTTGTAATCATGATTTAAAAAACTATAAGTATTAAGGCCTTCATAATAAGTTGAATAAGCCCAAGTAGTTTGATCATGAAGATCATTATCTATTTTTGCGTGACGTAATACTGTTTCTTCAGTCCCGACATCGTACTCGTAAAAATCTAATGATGCATTTGAATATACTTGTGCTGTTTGATCGTGACTTGTATAGTCTTTATATTTATAAGGCAAACTTTGTATTTCAGTTTGACTTACGTTAGACATTAAAGAAGTCACAGCCATAGTCAAATTAATAATATCAACCATAAACACATTCCTCCTTTTACTTTTGCATCTTCATTATAGTGATTTTAATTAATAATGTAAATATATTTTTTACTATTTTTGAAAGTAGTTAATTGTATATATTTTAATTGAATGAGTAAATAAAAACTCGTCCTAACATAAGTTAAGACGAGCTTTTTGTTATTGAGCTTTGTATTGTTCTGTGTTGCTTATAACTTTATCTTTCTTGAATGTTCTTCTTAAAGCCATAAACATCCAGAATGCAATCAATAATCCACTCAATACATCGATTGAAATCAACACAGGTATCCACCATGCATATACTTCTTTACTTTGACCTATCAAAGATCCTTTATCTAAGCCTTGAGCAGTTTCGGCATAGTATTTAGTTGCTACATATGAATATAAGACATCTTTCGCACTCTTATGAATGTATTTCTTTGCAGTTGCACTGGTGTAGTCATCAAACAATGTATGACTCATATCCGGATGCAAGACTTGACTGTTTCCGGCTCTAATTCCTTCATCGAAGTCATTGATGGTTCCACCACAATAGTAATCAGTAATTACTGTTCCATCAAATCCCCATTCGTTACGAACGACAGCAGTTAATAATGCGTAACTTCCAGTACTTCTCATTCCACCGGTTCTTGTGGCAGCACCCATAAGTCCATTTGCACCGCCAACCTTAATTGCCATTTCAAATGGCTTTAGATAATTCTCACGGAATGACTGCTCAGTCAACCATTTGAATGCACCGGTTCCTTCGGTTCTTCCTTTATCGTCTTCGTTTGCTCCAATATGTTTTATATAAGCTAATACACCTTTTTCTTTAGCTCCTAAAACATGATATGCACATATGGTTCCAGCTAATAATCCATCTTCTGAATAATACTCAAAGTTTCTTCCACCTAATGCTGATCTGTGCAAGTTTGCACCAGGTCCGTACCATCCGTCTATTCCTAACGCATTTCCTTCGATTCCTATGGCACAGCCTACTTGATAAGCTATATACCAATCCCAGGTTTGAGCAATCACTGTATCAGAAGGATAGTTCACGGCTTTTAAATTATTTGTACCAGTTACGTTATTGTTGAATCCGCTAGGACCATCTGCATCGACTGTCTTTGGCTTAGCAATAGAATCTATTGCCATAGTTCCAAATCCAGCTCTTGTAATCAAGTCTGCTGCTTGATCCAATGATAATTGAGAGACTAATTCATCCCACATAGGATCATCATAATTGACACCGAACAATTCTTGGATTGACCAAGAAGTAGCTTTAGAATCGAATGTAGGTGCAACTGCTCCTTTTTCTTCGACAGGGGCAGAAACTCCTAACATATCATCTTTTAGATTTCCAGCCTTTCTATCTTCACCTTTTTCGGTGGGGAACGTAGAAATGAAATCGTTTCTGGTCATGTATTGAATAGGGCCACCTTCATTCTCGGATCCATCCATAGAATGAGCTTTTGGATTGAAAGGCTCATCGATTTTACTAGATGCACCAGAAGTGCTGTTGGTGTAAGTGGTAAATTTATTCTCTACTTTTTCACCTGTCACACTATCTGTCTCATATCTAATATCATCAGCTACTTTAAATGTGAGCCTATTAGTTCCATCCAATGTTTCTTTTAAGGTGTGAACATCAGTTCTTAGGGTTAATTCATAATCACCTTTTTCTAATTCATAGCCCATGAATCCGTTGTTGTTAGCATCATAACAATCATAGGATTTCATCTCTTCTACATCCATAGTCAATTTGACGTTTTCGAATTGTCCAGGTTTTAATTCGGCAGTCTTTGCAAAGGCTCCTAGTTTGATTGCTGGTTTTTCAATTCCGCCTTTGGTGTATGGTGCTGAATAATAAAGCTCTACTACATCTCTTCCAGGTAAATCTCCAGTGTTTGTTACAGTGACTTCAAGTTCAATCTTTCCGTCTTTTGTAATCGTAGCACCATCATTTAAATTGCATTTATTTATCTTCCAATCAAATGTTGTATATGACAATCCATATCCGAAGGGATATTGAACAACATCTTTATATCCGTTCTTGATACCCCATCTTTCTTTAGCAAAATTAGAATCCCAGAATCCTTCTTTATCTGCTGTTTCGTACCAATAGTAACCAGTATAGATATTCTCTCTATATTCAGTGTAAGAGGCTGCAGCGTCTGTATATCTTCCTACACCTTCTAATCCGGATGTTGCGTATGCAGCGGCAGTAGATAAATCATATGCCCAGGTATCAGCTAATCTTCCTGATGGATTTACTTTTCCAGCGATTATTTCTCCAATTGCTATAGTTCCACGGGTACCGGGCATTCCCATATCGATTACAGCATCGATATTATCGTTGTCTGCGAATCCTAATTCTAATGGATTACCGTTGTTAGTCACTACGATGACGTTTTCGAAATTTTCAGTAACCTTTTGAATCATGTATTCTTCACGTTCGGAAAGGTGCTGAGTCTTTCTTGTAGGATCTTCGCCATCCTCTCCAGGTAATTGTTTGCTGTTTTCGGAAATGTATTGAACTTTAGAGAAATCGTTTCCTTCACCCATCATACGTCCTATTACAACAATAGCAGTATTTGAATAATTAACTGCATCGGTCATAAGAGAATCTGTATAGAAACTTTTAGGTGCTTCTGCAACTCCATAGAAATCTTTATATTTTTGTCCATGAGCTTCGATGACGTATGAGCCGCCGGAGACTCTATTCCAACCTAAATCATTGTAAGCTTTAGCTAAATTCTCATTGTATTCAACACCAGCTTCTTTTAATCCACCCAAGAAAGTTACTAGATCATTTCTTGAACCTGTTCCTGATCCTGTGCCTTGTGGCATGAAACCAGCATCGCTTCCAGACCAACCGAAGACATTTACTTTTTTATTAGCTAATGGAAGTACTTTATTATTGTTCTTTAATAATACAGCACCACTAGCTTCGACATCTTTAGCTAATTCGTTTCCACTTTCTCTTGCTTCTTTGGAATTTTGACCATCGTCATCAAATCCATATCCACACAAATATGAAGTAATTAAATTTTTATTAGCGAAACAAGCTATGTTTCCTGCAATTAAACCTCCGATGACGCCAAGGCTTATTACGCCTGCAACAATCGGGTATATATATTTTTTCTTAAAAGCCATTTTTACCTCCTTTATTAAATTGTTAAACAAATAGAATTATTCAGAAACAGTAGTATTTAGGATAAAGCAGTCTATATTTGCATTTGAATCAGTCAATGTTTTTAAAGTTAATGTATATGTTCCTGCACTCAAGGATTGAACACCACCAAATTTAACATCGATCCAATTGTGCCAATCGTTAGAACCATCTTCTGCTCTTCCTAAATTTTTCTCTTCTACTGCCAATGTGGTGTCATTTAATTTGACTTCCAACTTGTCTTTTGTTGAGAAGCTAGACTCATATTTAGCCATCAATGCTGATATTTGAACATTTGCATCTATATCAAGCTTGAATGTGAAGCTCAATACACTATTCACATTCATACCACAAACACAATAATTGCTTGGATTTTTAGAATCTACTTCAGTATTTGATGACATTCCTGTTTGAAGAGTTAATTTGGATAAGTCGAGATTCTCGGCTTCAATTCTAGTTTCACCGGCTTTTGTAATTGTTGTGTTAGGCTCGGGTTCAGGCTCTGGCTCGGGATTAGGATTAGCCAAATTGGAGAAACTAAAGTAATCGAGATTGAATCCACCATTAGTAGTCATGCTGAATGTGTATGTTCCAACTTCAAGATCTACCTTTCCTAATGAAACATCAACCCATTTCCAATAATCGCTACCATCTCTATGGCCGAAAGTTCCTGCAGGAACAGGTGTTAATGTTTGTCCAGCAAAAGTGATTACTGTATTTGAGAAATCATATGTCTCACTGTCATAATAAGACATTCTCATTCCTACTCTTAAATCTTTAATAACCTTTTTGACTTCGACATTAGCGGTGATGACGGTTCCACTAGTCAATCCTCTAACGCTGGTTCCTGATCCAAAATCGTTGCTCCAAGATTCAGTGAATCCCATTCCGGCATCAGCTAAGTCTTTCCTTAATACCCAATTTGTTTTATCGAGATTCTCGGCTTCTATCTTATATTCTCCATCAGCGCTTATTTCTAAATCGGCTTTAGAAGGCTCCGGCTCTGGTTTCTTTTGATTATCTAAGGCTGAACCTGATTCATCATAAGAGCCACTAGATACTACTGTGAATTGCACTCCATCGATGTTGCAATCGGATCCAGTGTTCTTTATCAAGAAGAAGTGATCTCCTTCAGTTAAGTTATATGATCCTAAATCAGTTGCAATCCAATCCCAATATTCACTAGCAGCTGCATTACCACCTTTGATATTTCTATCTTCGACTAATTCAAGCTTGAATCCATCGATATAGAATTCCCAGTTTTCTTTAACTTTGTAATCGTCTACTTTAGCAGCTATAAATTCCAATTTTATTGTTGAATCTTTAGCTAATCTCATTGTGGTTGAAAGTTGAGATCCTCTATTTAAAGCAGCCACTGATTTTCCACCACTTGTAGTCTTGCCCTCGGATTCCTTAGTTACTGTCTCAAGTCCTAAACCATTCACTATTTTATCTGGGTTAGCAATTGCCCAATCTTCTCTTGTAGATGCATATTCAGTATCGAAGGTTTCTAAGTCTTTCATCAATGTTCCTTCTGTCAACTCTGCTACTGAACTGATGTAACGCATTCCTACATAGAAGTCGATATAATCGATATCAGGAATATTGTCGGATAAGGCATCGAATGTAAGAGTATTTGTTCCTTCTTTCAAAGTGACATTTCTAATGACTATATCCTTCCAAGTACATTCACCCTTTTCTAAAGATCCGACTAACGATAATTTACCTTTTTCTTCTCCATCTACTACTTCTCTGTTCATATAAGCTTTTAAATTATCTTGTACATCGATTGAGTTCTTAGATCCGCTATAAGCCATTCTAAAGACTAATGTTATTCCTGTATATTCTTTGTCGGAATTGAAGGTGAATCCGAAATAATTATATTTAGCACCATAGCTGGTGAGATACTTTCCACCACCTGTGATTTCAGCACCTTCAGGTGCATCTTTAACGAAGCTAGTAACACCCTCGCCTTTTTTGACATTGGTCATATCGATGTTTTCTGCTTCGACTCTATATGCAACTGATTCGTTTTCACCAGTGATATTTAACAATGAAGTCTCTGAGATGGTAGGATAGACTCTCTCCTTTACAGTTATTTGATATCTAGCAGTTTGTCCGGAATAAGAAATAAGCACTACTCTTCTTCCTGGCAACTCCATATTAGGTTCTGTGATTTTGCAATCGGATAAGCTGACATCTTTAGTTGTTCCATCACTCATTTCAGCAGTGACTTTTAATCAGTCATAAGAGAAAGCTTCATTGAAATCAAATTCTGTTTTGACTTTAGAAGTGTCGAGATTCAACTTTTTAACTTTGACTTCACTTTGGGTTGAATTTTGAGTTGAATCATTGTTGGTTCCACAACTAGCCAATAAAACTCCACTGGACATGACCAATCCCATAATCATCAATAACGAACAAATTTTCTTGCTTTTCATTTTAAGCTCCTTGTGTTTTGATTAATAACTTTCAGCTTTCTAGATAGGATCCAATGTCTTAGAAAGAAGGAAATTATTTCCAGTATTGTGATTTCAAAGCGCTTTCTAAGCAATTTTAAAACCCTTAATTTGTCGTTTGCTAAACCTAGATTGTTATTTGATGGTTAAAGAAATGGTCATTTTGCTAGTTTTTTGTCGATTATTATTTTTTGCTGTTAGGTTGAGTATTTTTAAAAAGAATATTCACATTGAAAAAATTATTCTCAGGACAAATGTCTAGAGTACCGTCGTATTTTTCACAAATGCGTTTAACTGATTTGAGTCCAAAGCCATGAATATCTTCATGCTTCTTAGTCGTTTTTGGTAATCCATTAGAAAATACAAATTCTGAATCTATGCAATAGTTATATACAGTGATAGACACATATTGATCTAGTTTATTTTCTATTCTGATTCCCATAGTTCTTTTTTCTATTGGACATTTAGATACAGCTTCAATAGCGTTATCTAATAAGTTACTGAATAAACTATATATATCCTCTTCGTCTATAAAAGAGATGAGACTTCCATCAGCCATATAACTAGCTCTGATTTTATTTTTCATACAAATTTTATTTGTTTCATTTAAAACTACATCTAATGCTGAATTTCCAGTCGAAGCTATAGATAATTTGCTAGATAACGAATCAATCATTTCATCTGCTAAATCAGGTGGAATTGTAGATGTTTCTTTCAGTCTATTAATTTCATGTTTTAAGTCATGACATTTTATATTGACTATGTCCATAGCTTCTTTGACTGCTTCATATTTATCTTTTTCATATCTTCTTATCAGTTTGCTCATTCTTAATTGCGAAAACAAATCCCATCTCAATAAGACTTCAAATTGCAGGAACAATCCTAAAATACAGCAAACGATGTTATATACACCGGTTAGAATTAATCCTTGATAAGTTTGTATTATATAAACTGCTGCAGCATTTAAAACTACATCGACTAATAATAGAGTCGATGTAAGTATAAATCCAAATAAAGGAGGCATTTGGAATTTCTGATTCAATAGTTTCCTTCCAAATATATAGAATCCAAAAAAATAGATATATACGAAGAAAAAGAAATATACGACAGTAAAGAATGGATTTGAAAAAGTAGGCATAAAGCTTTGACCATGCATTCCAGATATAGTTGATTTACCTTTAGTCATAGCTAAGACGGCGATGTTATTCATTTGATAAGCTAAATGTTGAATTGTGTATCCAGCTACACAACAAAAAGATAATTTCAATAAGCTTTCTTTGAATAGAAACTTCGATAAAGCTATTGTTGTGACGAATAAGGATATAAACATAAATGATCTATATAGGAAATTATCGGATGCTATTGGAAAGAAATAAGAAATGGTAAATATTGCACATAATCCAACAACTAACCTAATAATAAAATACTTCCTTCTCTTCATCGAAATTAGAAACAAAGATTCACCTACCATCAGTTCTATCATGAATTGAAATGATTTATAGAACTGTAATTGAGTCATTTCTATCATAATTATTTACCTAAGAATCTATTCAATGCAGAAAGAAATCCTTTCTTTCTAGGACGTGAGATATTTAGTTTGGTCGTATTTACATATATATCTAATCCTTCTACATTCTTTACGTACCTAAGATTTACTAAATAACAGTTATTGCATCTATAGAAATTATTTCTTTCTAGTTTAGATTCATATTCTCTTAAGGATCCACTTCCTTTGTAATCTCCATTGGTAGTATGGAATAACAAGCTATGACTTATAGCTTCGATATAGTAGATATCATTTATAGAAATGATCTTTATATTATTTCCAAATTTAATTTCTACTGTATTGTTGTTTATATCTTTATTTATATGCTTTAAAGCTCTGGTGAATCTCAAAGAGAAATCCTCATATATAATAGGTTTTATGATGAAGTCAAAAGCCATGACTTCATATCCTTTGACTGCAAATTGCTCATAAGATGTTACGAAAATCAGTGTTGTTGATGAATCTTTTAATCTAAGTCTTCTAGCAGTTTCCATTCCATCGATATCATTTTTGATTTTGATATCCATGAATATGATGTCGTATCCACTATAGTTGGTTAGAAAATCAGTAGAAGATTGGAATATATCCATATTAATATCTATATTCTTTTCTTTAGCGTATTTATTTACATAATTGGATAGAATGGAAGACATTTCTTTCTCATCATCTATTATTGCAATTTTTATTATTTTTATAATCCTTGGCATAAGTCCTGATAATATTATTTGTGTATGTGCTTTAAAACACATGACTTTTGAGTATAAACTAAAAAAAGGTCAATTGCAATGCTTAAAAATTAGGGTTATTTAAGAGAGATTTAACACTTATATATATTCATTTAACATACAATATAAAAAGTTAAATTATTGGATTTACTAGCTTTATTCACTAGATTTTTCTTTCAAAGTCACATTTAAAATAGAAATGTTGTCTTTGATGTATAGATATGGAACCATTATATTTGTTGGTAATCATATTTATGGATTTAAGGCCATAGCTATGATTTATCTTATTTGGTTTTTAGTTATAAATTTTTTATCTACATTCTTAGGAGCTATCTTAAAGTTGTTTTCTTCTTGCTCGGTCAAGTAGAGGCTTTTTCTACAACCATAAATAAGCCTGTAGAAACTGCTTAATTAAGATTTAGTAAATACAGAAAATAAAAAGACTTGGAAATTATAAAATCCAAGCCTTTTTATTTTTGATATCGGATTAAGCTACTTTAGTAAAAGCAAATTCAGGGTCTTTTCTAATGTAGAGGGATTCTGATCCTTCAAATGTCACTTGTGATTTTGGAGTTAAAGTATTCTTGGTTGAATCATAAACAAAGACCACAGTGTGAGCACCGTTATTGTACTTTAAAGTTACGGTGATTTCCTTGGAGGTTTCATCATAAGTATATTCCACATTTTTGTTATTTAAATATTGACCACCTTCAACATTTGAAGCTGAAGCTCCATCCCCGGCTGAGAATGATAAAGTTTTTTCTGAAGAAGAGAACTTTATATAAGCATCATAAGTCTCTAGACTAGCATCGTCGGATCCATCGTCGTAAAAATAGTCAATTTTGCCTTGGAATGTTTGACCTGCAAAAGCTGGAAGGGCTAATGCTTCAGTGTTTGTAATTGTGTATGTGCTATTTGCTAACGAAATTGTGTATGTTGTATTGCCTTCTTTGACGGTGATTACATCTTTGGAATTCACTTCATAAGTTATAGCTACATTGTTTAAAGTTCCAGTACCATCTTTTGATAAAATTAGTTCGCCATGATTATTTTCAGTGTCTGTATCAGTATAAGTTCCAGATACATCTATAGCTATTTCTAATGCACCATTGTTATTTTTCATACTGATTTCATGGTTGTCTTCAGTGACAAATATAAACGATATTCCCTTAGTATCGATGGTTGTGTTGTTCTTGATACTTCCAAATACATAATTGCTTCCATCGAAGTATACAGCTTTTTTAACAAGAGAACTTGAGCTAGTATTAGCGTCGTATATATCAGCAACAAACTTTTCACCTATCTTTAGAGTTCCGTTAGTTAGACCGACTATTTCCATACCTACGCTATCGGAACTATATGTTGTTATATCCTTTGATAATAAGTATGTGTTACTACTATTTCTTACCAATGCTAAGTCTTTATTATCTGATAGCAAAACTTTATATGAATTAAAAGTAAATGTTTGATCATCGTTGAATGTAATTGTTGAGTTTCTTCCAGATTCCCATTTTCCTGTAAAATCAGGAGTTAATTCCATCTTATAGTAAGAATGCGAGGAAGAAACTTTTCCACCGATATATAAACCAGCAGAGAATTTTAATTCTTGATATGTGTTAGTGGCTGTATCGACTTTCAAAGTATGCTTCTTTCCGTCAATAATTATTGTTAAAGATTCTCCATCCATTGAATAAGTTGTATCTATAGTATTGCCATCTTTTGTCACGGTTGCATTGCAAATTCCATCGGTAGTAATTGTTCCTAAAGATCCAGCTAGGGTCAAAGGATTAGTTGTTGAATAATCCGTTAATAGACCATTTCTATTAATAAAGTATTTATCTTCACCATTTATTGTAGCTTTAAAGATTGCACCTTCATCAGTAAAGCTGGTCAATCCATTTGCAACTTGGATAGAAGTAATCTCAGATATAGTCGCTTTTTTACCACTTGTTTTTTCAGCATATACATAAATGTCTTTAGTATCATTTTTAAGTCTGGCTATATATTTTGTAGGTGTGCTATCTTTTGAATCTGCTAAATACTCAGTTTCAAGATTGCTTGAGGTAGAGCCTTGCAAGAATACAAGATCATATGTGAGATTGCTATATGTTGAAGTGGATAAGATATATATAAGTCCATTGTCAGTCCATCCACCTTCATAATCTGTACTTTCCATCTTAAATGTTTTTGTAGTGTCATCTACTGAGGTAATCTTAGTGGTAGTTGTAGAATAAGATGATGGGAAAGAAATATTTCCAAATCTATCAGCAACTAAATTAGATTTTGTCTTAGTTAATGAAACTCCTGATGAATATGAATAATTGATATAAGCACCTGCATGTGATCCAACTATTACATGGTTCGCATCAAATATAGGTTCGACTTCAGTTAAGGTGAATTGTAATCCATATGTCATATCGCTTACTATTGCGGAAGGATTGTAGTAATATCCATCTGAATTGGCGTATAAAGCACGGGTGTCATTCTCACTAAGTTTTACTTCTACCTTGTCGATGCCGTAATCTCCTTCATTTACTCCAGCCTTGGGTGTGACTTTGATATATAACTTTTCACCCCATCTAACCTGGGTTACAGGAGTATATGTGTTAGCTTTTTCATCGTGTGTATAGGCAGTCATCATCAAATGTTTAGAGTTGTTCAATATGACAGGAGCAAATCTCTTTTTTTCAGCTACGACTAGACTTACAGCTCTATCTTTCATGGTGAATGAATACTTTCCTTCTTCATTTGCAACCAATTCAACATTATCTAGTGTTACTTTATCAACTTCATATTCATTGGTGGAAGGAACAACAAATTCCACTTTAGAATTATATGCTGCATAATCAGGAACATCGACTTCCAAATGCTCACCGATAGTAGCATTGATCTTATATATTGATGCTGCTGTTTCTTGGCTGATGGTTACGCTTGAAGCAGGCATTACAAATGAGTAAGTTCCATCATCATTTGCTATGACTTCAACTTCAGTATCACCGGCGGTAACTTTAACTTCACCAGCAAATTCAAATCCAGAGTCTAAAGCCATTGAAAAAGTAACTTTATCTCCAGCTTTAGCTGTTTTAGGTGCATTTACTACAACTGCACCATCACCAGCTTTATCAAGAATTGCATATTCTGCAGGTGCATCCGATAGTGTCACTAATAAAGATACATCACTTCCGGGTTCAACGAATGATCCTTCAAATGTTTTAGTTTCATTTTCTACTAAAGCCATTGGGACATCGATATCTCCAGCTTTTACCATGGGTGATTTTTTGGTTGAATCGGTGATTGCTATTCTAACTTTTATAGTCTCACCTTTCTTTGCTAAGGTGGAAGATACTGCAATTGTAGCTCCAGCAACTTGTTCCACATTTACTGTATATCTCATATCTTGAGTTACAGCTTTTACGGTTACAGTGTGAGCTGGCATTACGAATTTATAGACACCATTCTCTGGTGTTATTACATTTTCTCCATCTATAGTGACATAAGAAATCTCTTTTTCTTCTTTCAATTCGACTTGGAATTCGACTTCATCGCCTTCACTTGCTTTTTCTGGAAGACCGGAGATTGTGGCTCCATCATCAACATCAGTCGAGATGTTGAATTCTTCTTTTGTTACAGTAGAGCTGGGTGTGGGTTTTGGTGTTGTTGGAGAGATGGTTGAATTTGGTGTTGCTGGAGATGTAGTACTGCCAGGCAAATTACCATTGCATGAAGCTAAAGAACTTAGAATGACTAACAGCGATAAGATTGAAACTTTTTTAGAACTTTTCATAGATACTATTCCTTTCAAGCTAAGCTTTATGATACACCAAGTAAGCACATACAATCAAATAAAATCTTAAAATTGACATATATTTTTCAAAATTTAGCTAAGAATAAGGAAGATTTAAAAGTTATAAAACACGATAATTGAACGAAAAAAGTATAAATAGTAAACAATAGCTTTAATATTGACTACTAAACAAATTAGATAACTAATGTAAATTTAAAGCATAGAAATGTTTTTGAATTATATCGAATTATTATCATTTGGCATCGGTCATAATTACACTTGGTGCTTTGGAATTTATCGTTCCTATTTTGCTGGGATTATTGTTTTCTTTTATGTTTACATTGGTTCCTATTATTCTTTTAACTAAGAAAAGACCTATAGATATTATTAAATTCAATCAATAACCTTATTCCTTACTATTTATATAAGATAAAATAAATAGCATTGAGGAGCATTATATTATGAGTGAAGAAAAGAAGGAAAAGTTGTCGTTTAATGAATATCAAAAACATGCATATAACTTAATATCTGAAGATGGTAAGAAGGATATGCTTACTAATGGTGTTTTGGGATTGGCTGGTGAATGTGGTGAATGCTGTGATATAGTTAAGAAGTATAAATATCAAAAACATGATCTCGATAAAGAGCATCTAAAAGATGAATTAGGTGATGTGCTTTGGTACTTAGCAGAAACTGCATCTGCTTTAGGCATTACTTTAGAGGAAGTTGCTCAATTTAATTTGGATAAACTACATGCTCGTTATCATGGTGAAACATGGTCTAAAAATGATGATGTTAATAGAAAGGATAAACTTTAATCATAAAAAATTAGAAATAATTTATTAGAGTTGTTTAGGAACAAAGGAAAATAAATCAAAAAAACCAGCCGACAGGCTGGTCCTTTTAGTGCTAGTAAATGATTAGTATCCGAGCATTGTCAACAATGTGACAAAGAAGAAGACGATTCCAGTAGCAAAAGTGATAATAGACAATATTTTATCAACACCTCTTTCCTTAGTTCTAGAAAAGATGTTCATGGTGTTACCACCGGTAATAGCTGAGGAGGCACCTTCGGATTTTCCTGATTGCATTAAGCAAATGATGATAAGGAATATTGAAACGATGAATAAGACAATTTCTGCAGCTGACATATAGATAACCTCCACTACAAAATGAGATTATAAATCTATATTTACTAAAAATGTAGTATTACTTTGTATTAAACCAATTATTTATAAGAGATGATCTTTGACTTCACCTTTGTCATCCCATACAGCATAATTCTCATTTATAGAATCATTGTAGAATATTTCTATCAAATCACTGAATTCAGGAGTCAGTTTATAATTTTTTAGATTTTTCTTTTCAACCCAAAAGACTTTTCCTTCTTCTGATGATTTCAATTCACCAGAAAAGGTCTTGGTCTTAAATAAGAAAACTAAATATCTATTGAAATTCGGACTCACATTGTTGTTTACACCAACAAGCTTTAAATCTTTTATGTCTAGTCCTGTTTCTTCTTTTACTTCTCTGATTGCTGAATGGACGATGGATTCATTGGGGAGCAAATGACCACCTGGAAAGGAAATTCCTTTCCAATGTGGATCGACTTTGTCCTCTACTAATATTTTTCCATTCTCATCTTCGATCATGACCATATTGGTCAATGTAACTGTTTCTTGTCTAGACATATATCAAGTCCTCGTTTTTCTTATATATAAAAAGGATAAGGCTCGCTAGGCATGGCTTAACCCTATCCGTACTTTATTTTACTCAATGCCTATATGTGAGTAAGTACACATTTTTACTCATTTATGAATTGCTACTGGGTTTGTTTAGCAAATCCATTCTTTTTTGCAATGCTTCCTTTACTTCTTCTACAAAATAAGATGGTGCAACTGGTATGAAATCTTCTCCATATTGCATAGACCAGTATATTAAAGAATTTTTATCTATAGTTACATCAAAGTAACAATTCCCATCCATTTCATAAATCTTAGCCTTATCGCCGAACCAATCTTTCACTACATCGACTTTGGATCTTTTTGGATCGGTTGATTTGAATTTGGCATTAATTAATTCAGTATCGTCTCCAAATATGTACATATGAGTAGCTAAATAGTTATTAATATCGAATTTAACATCGTTTTCATCTTTAATTGCATTGACTTCATCAATTGTTCTATATCTTCCATTCTCATCATTTTCTAGAATTTTGACATTTTTCATATAGTCGATTCTAAAGGCGCTGACATATTTGCTTTCATCAGCTGTTTTGAATTTTTTATAATTGCAAAGAAGGTAGTATCTACCATTATTATTTACCAAATAATAAGGAGATACAGCATACTTTCTAAATTTGCTTGGATCTTTGGTAGCTCTTCTCAGCATCTTTTTACCTTTGTTATCGAATCCTATATAGTTAAATATTATTCTTTTCTTTTGATTGATAGCTTCTGTAATGATTTGAACATTTAAGAGAGTTTCTTTTAAGAATTGATTTTTATCGCTGTTTCCTTTTTCTTCGTGGTGGATAGATAATGATGGTAATGATTTCTGTTGGTTAACACTAAAAGTACTATTGATCTTTTTAATCAATTCAGAAGCTTCATGTCTGTTGATGAGTTTAGATGAATAAATAGAATCATCTAAAAGACGTGCTTCTTCTAATTCAAAAGTTCTTTTAGTTAAAGCATATCCTATTCTATTGTCGGGTTGGCTGATCTCATAATTAAAATCTTCAGGATATTTGTTTGATAATCTTTGTAATAAGAGTATAGAATTAGAAACACTCTTTCTATCTAGTTTTACTCCGTATTCATTTTCAAGAATATCTATTATTTGTGCTTGTGTTAAGTAGCAATCGCTATTTTTATCATCCTCGCTAGGCTCGTTAGAGTACTTGTCTAGAATTTTTAGTATCAACAAAAGCGAAGCTTTCTTTTTGGCTTTAATCTCTCCCTCATCGGCATTTTCATCTTTTCTTTTGTTAGCCATATTAATATCCCCATCCTCCTAATGTTAGCATATCAAAGAAATAATAATGTGTCAATTATTTCCCATTCTAGCAACATTAGTTCTGCTCATTTATATTTTGTTTGCTAGCTAATGGATATTTATAAAGCGATGAGCTATTAAGATTCACTTTATTCATATTTATTGAGTTTATTTGATTATTATCATATGTAGTGTAGTAGTAAATTCCTTTTTGAGTATTCATACAAGAAGAATATATAGTTATCTCGTATTCATTTGGTTTAACTTCGCAACACCCTTTTTGTTGCTCTACACTATGTAAAATATGGAAGAATTGAGTTACTGATGATTCCTCATCTTCCTTGCAAATAGAGTGATTTCTTGTAAAAGCAACTTTAACAAATCTAGACATAGATGATAAGTCTCCAGGAAGACCTATAGCACCCATTCCTCTACTATAAGTTCCAAGATTTATATTGGAGAAAGCAGTGTTTTTCGGATCTTTCTCAGATAGAGACATGTAGTTGTTTAAATTGAATAATTGCTTATCAAAGGGTGGATTATTTGTTAAAACTCCAACAGGATTGTTATAGACTTTAATTCCATCCTTCATAGCTTCAACTACTATAGTTTCATCTTTATCTCCAATAATATAATGTAGTTGGGATGGTGGAAATTGTTCATTAAATGGAGTGTTTGTTATGACCAAATTCTTTAAAGCTTCTCTCACTTCTTTAACTGACGAATAATTTCTTAAAATGTATGGAATGAATTCAAACTGAGCTATATTTGTTTTACCACTAGTTACTTTGTTATAAACAGCGTTTCCGACAAAGTTTAGTCCAGCTATAGCTAAACCTTTTTCATTCATTCCATCATAGAATAAAGGATAATCTTCTATAACACATGCCATTCCTATAATTGCATAGTTATTTCTTGCATTTCCTTCATGTCTAAAAGAAAGAGGATAGTTACGAGGGAGAATAACTACTTGTTCACCATAGGAAAAATCATAATCTAGATTTCTACCGAAATAGAAGTCTTTAGTCTTTAATGTTGCTGCTGTACACATATTATTACCTCCTATTGATAATATAGTTCAAAATGAAGAAAAAGATTTAAAAATTATTATTTCTGGTGCATGGAATTTGCTTGAAAAAGAGCTTGAAAGCCAAACTCACTATAAAAAGGTGCAGATTATACTTGAAACTCGCTATAAAAAGGTGCAAAATATACTTGAAACTCCCTATAAAAAGGTGCAGGTCTTTATTTTGAGGAACATTAAAATGTTTAAAAGAAAAATTTTAGATGAAATAAACAAGTGGAAAAATTCACTTAATATAAAGAAAAGAGCTCTTGTGATTAAAGGCTTGAGGCAAATAGGAAAGACTACAGTTGTTCTTAATTATTGTAAAAAGAATTATGAAAACCTTGTTTATATAAATTTTATGGAGAATAAGTCGATCAAAAAAATATTTGATAATGATTTAGTAGTGGATGATTTGATTCGTGATATATCAGCAGCGATTCCAACTGCAAGATTCATTCCTCAAAAAACAGTTATCTTTTTTGATGAGATTCAAGAATGTGCAAGTGCAAGAACATCCATCAAATCTTTTATGATTGATGGGAGATTTGACATTATTGCCACAGGATCTTTATTAGGGTTAAGAGGTTATAATCAAAAAGAGCAAAAATCAATTCCTACTGGCTTTGAATATGTAGTTTCTATGTTTCCTATGGATTTTGAAGAATATCTATGGGCTAGAGGAATTGATGATAGTCTTATTGAATACATAAATAACTGTTTTGTTAAAAAAGAAATAGTAAGTGATGTAGTTAATGATAGTTTCTTGAACTATTTTAAAGAGTATTTGTGTGTTGGTGGTATGCCAGATGCAGTAGATACTTTTTTAAAAACTAGAGATATGAATCAAGTAAGAGATGTTCAAAGAAACATATTGGAAGAATATAAAGATGATTTTGGAAAGCATCTAGATAAATATGAAAATGAAAGGATTGATAAACTGGAGTTGACTAGGATTATCGATGTTTATAATTCTATTCCTTATCAATTGGCTAAAGAGAATAACAAATTTCAATTTAGTGATATTAGAAAAGGTGCTAAAGGAAGAGAATATAAGAATGCAATAACATGGTTGGAGGAATTCGGCTTAGTTAAGAGAAGTTATAATTTAAATAATCTTGAATTGCCATTGGAAGGAAACAAAAATCCGGATGAATTTAAATTGTTTTTATCGGACACAGGATTATTTGTTGCGATGCTAGATGAAGGAACCACAAATGATATTATTAATGGAAATCTAAAAATTTTTAAAGGAGCAATTTTTGAAAATATAGTTGCAGATGCTTTTATAAAGAATGGAAATAACTTGTATTATTTCAGTAAGAATTCAGGTCTTGAGATTGATTTTATTACGAAGTTCGATGGTAAATTAACACCCGTCGAAGTAAAGGCTACTAATGGAAACGCAAAATCATTGAAAGAAGTAATTAATAATAAGAACAAATACGGAGTGGATTCAGCTTTGAAACTGATTGATGGCAATATCGGATATAGCAATGGAATATATACAATTCCATTGTATATGGCCTTTCTAATCGACTAGATTTAATCTTCCAATAATTTTTTTGAAATAATACAAAACTACCGAATCTAGGCAAGGTAAATTTTGACTTACCTTTCGTTTCAATATCGATAATTCCTTGTTTTGCTAATTGCTCATCTAAAATCAACATTATGTTTATTGCAAAAGAGGACTATAGAATTTGGGTTTCTTATTGTCTTAAAAAGAAATGAACCATCTAAAATTGATTTCTCGAAAATCTACTTTTAGGAAGTGATTCCTAAAAATAGTTATCCTAAATCGAGCTTGATTATGGCTGAAAGTCAAACAGGTAAAGGTGATGTGGCACCCATCTGGACCACATGCGATTTTGAGGTTTTGCCTTGATAGTGGGATACCCACCTAACATAAACCTAAAGTCTAGTTATACTTATCTTGGTCATCATTGTCAAATTGCTTCTTTCCTTCTACAAAATTCAATTCCGGATGGTTTGACAAAAATTGGTAAAGATTCGGATCCTTTTGATATCTTCTTTGTTTCTCTATAGAGAAAGCTTGCAATTTTGAATATAAATCAGGATTCTTATTCCAACAAGTTAGTTCCAAATAAGTAGCCAATAAAATAAGATGTCGTTTAAATTGGCACATAATTGGATTAATTCCATGGTTATAAGCAACTTCAATAAGACATTCCCCACCACACATCTTTTTAAAAGGACAATCCAAGCAGCGATTTACTTGTGCTATTAGGTTTTCTTTAAAAACTTGTTTTAGTCTTTCTTTTAAAACAAAGATCGAATCGCAAGTTGCTGCTGAACACGGATAAATATTACCATCCAAGTCACAGGAAAATCTGGAAATTGAAGCATCACACCTATTCATCGTTCTAAAGCCACCAAATGCTTTATTTAAATACCTACCAAAAAAATCTTCTCCATTCATTAAGCAATAGAAGATTTTGGGTTCGTTATTGTTTATACATTCAACTAAATATAAAGCAAGTTTGTCGTATTCTTTCTCCCAAGCTTTCTCGGAATCAGTAGTAAATCCATATTCTTTTCCACGGACAGGTCTAAAGCAAACCGTTTTGAAAATCTTTGATAAAGAAAGGATTGAATTTTTAAGGTTAAATACCTGGTTTGTCAGTGTTCCAGTACACCCGATATAATCACGATTTTTAATTCCTAAAACATTGTGTATGATTTCGTCATAAGTGCCTTGTCCATTCTTATTTTTTCTATAAAGATCATGTGTTTCTTTATCTCCATCTAAACTGACACCAAAAAGAATCCCATTCTTTTGCAGTATTTCAGCAACTATAGGTGAAAGCAGTGTCCCATTGCAAACGAAGGTTGGTAGAACCTCGACATTTAACTCATTACTCTTATCTTGACAATACCTTGCAATTTTTAAAATCACGGGTAGATTCATGAGGGGTTCACCTTTTCCAGAAAGATCAACAAAGTATTTTTCACCATTAGGAAAAGTAGAGAACATCTTATCAAGAAAGCCTTTTGCTTTTTCAAAAGAAATAATTCTTCCCGTCATATTTTTATTGAAACAATAAGAACAAATAAGATTGCACTTGTCCGAAATATCTATTCCGAATGAATAACATTTAGGTTTAAAAATGCTAAGAATTTTTTTCTTCATTCAAGCAATTTTTTAAAGTGTCATCTTCTCTTAAATCTTTTTCATTGAAAGAATAGGTAAAATTTGAAGGATCTATAAATATGCTTTTATTGAATAAAGAGTATTTAATCATTATTTTCCTTTGCAGCTTGGGAAAAAAAGTTGTTGATTTTAGTGAAAGTCTCGGAATTCGTAAAGAAATGATTAGATGGACCAACTGTATCGGCAAAAATATCACCTATTGGATTATCAAAAGCAACTCTTACATCGAATTTATAGTTGAATGTCATGTTATATCGATAATAACTTTTTGAGAAAAAGCCATTAGAAACTGGATAAATAATAGTAATAGTTATTAATCCCCAAAAGTTCGATGGAAGTTCTTGAGTTTCATCACCTCTTTCAGTACTAAAAAAAACAAGTCCCCAAGAAGTTACTAGACTCCTTTCCTTTTTTGTAAAAGCTCCTGTTTTCAGTAAAATCATAGGTACTTCCGGACCATTCTACGTTCTTTTTTTCATCACTATGAGAATCTAAATAGTTGATAAATGATTGAGGGGTTGCTAAGGGTCTAAGTCTATTTATTTGAGACTGTGAACCACAGCCTAATAAAGAAAATGGAAAGTTTAATAATGTAAAAAGATAAATTATTTTTTTCATCTTTTTATTCCTCTTTTTTACACATTAAAATTATAGTAGCCCAATTTCTTTATGTCAACCACTTGTAGGCAAAAAAATTAAATTTCTAGACTTATTTAGTCATAGTTTTCAAACACCTTTTTTTAATCTCGATGCATCTTATTTCTTTTTAAACAAGGGAGCAAACGGGTGATGGAAAAAGTGGCTTTTCAAGAGGAAAACAAAGAAATTGGCTTAGCAGGCCGGTTTTTCAATCCATAGTTTGCTCCAGTATTGGGTTAATTTTTTACAAATTATCTTGCATCGCCTAAAATATATTTGCTTTTTTATGGTTGATGGGAGCCTCTTTCAATTTATTTTTTTGAGCATAAAGTTATAAATCTGTTCCGGTAATTCTTTGGGATCATCCTCTGATACCATTTGTAAATCGCTAAACCAAACAAGATAGTAATTTCTATTTCTAGCTTCGGTACACCTTAAAGTCTTCTTATTAAAAGCCAACTAACACTTGAATAGAATCCATTTAATTTTTTAACAAATAATTGAAGGCATTTTCAACGAGGTTTTCTTTCGTTGTTTGTTTTTGACTTACACCCAAAAGAGGGTTTGGTAGGATTCCAATCCGCTTTTTAAATTTTCAAAACCAAAAAGGGAGTATTAACTCCCGGAATTAAAACCGGAGTTAATACCCCCTTTTTTATAGACTGTCTTTGGCCTTGGCAAGGCTAGTCTTA
>ERZ780004.89-NODE-89-length-28858-cov-7.89692_pt1 | contig 28858 bp, 19 predicted proteins | sample MGYA00511875_ERZ780004 | MGnify/ENA primary metagenome ERZ780004 (study PRJEB29588, sample SAMEA2155132) | human gut metagenome | biome: human gut; feature: human-associated habitat; material: faeces | place: Denmark | collected 2008/2010 ... | reverse complement strand
GAAGAATTGGACGTTACCTTTAGCTATGCTTGCAGGGGTTATCGGCTATTTTGTTTTTGCCAACTTCACTTTTCTGGAGCCGACAAAGCCATTTATGAATGGGTTGATTTCTTTTCTAACTCCTTCCTTGATTTTTGCCCAATTGTTGCTTACATTCTGTAAAATTGAACCAAAAGAGTTGGTTCCTAGAGTATGGCATGGCTGGTTGTTGGCTATTCAAGCTATTTCTTGTGGTATCATTGCGTTGTTGTTGATATTTTGTCCGATGGACGAATCTTATAAGGAGATATTCGAGGCGGCTATGGTTTGTCTTATTTGTCCTACTGCTACGGCAGCGGCAGTAATTACGGGGAAACTAGGTGGAAGTGCTTCCAGTTTGACTACTTATACATTACTTTCAAATATTTTGGCTGCAATAGCAGTTCCTTTGGTATTTCCATTGGTTGAGCCACATACGGATGTTACTTTTGGTATTGCTTTTCTTAAGATTTTAAGTAAGGTTTTCCCATTGTTGCTTGCGCCGTTTTTTATCGCTTTATTATTCCGTTATTATATCCCTCGATTCCATAAGTTTTTACTGGAATATCATACTTCAGCTTTTTATTTATGGGCGATAGCATTGACCATTGTAATGGGGCAGACTACTCGTTCTTTGGTTAACAGTACAGCTGATGTAACGGTAGAGATGTTGATTGCTTTTGCTGGTTTAGTAACTTGTTGTTTACAATTTTATTTTGGTAAAAGAATTGGTAGTGCATACAATGACCGTATAAGTGCAGGACAGGCATTGGGGCAAAAAAATACTGTACTAGCTATTTGGATGGCGGTTACGTATCTTAATCCTTTATCATCTGTCGGGCCAGGTAGTTATGTGGTGTGGCAAAACATCATCAATAGTTATCAGTTGTGGAAGAAAAGAAAAAATGAGATGAAAAATTAAGTCGCAGCTATTTACTTTGTTATACGTAATGCTTGGTATAGTAAAGTATATAGCTGCGTTCCATTAAAAATGAATTTGCCGTATATATCTCTTAAAGATTTCTTACGAAACCTGCAAAACGCTTCAATCCTTCTGCCAGTGTAGTACGTGGGCAGGCGATGTTCCAGCGCATGAATCCTTTTCCTTCAGTCCCGTACATTGCTCCTGCATTGAGCCATAATCCAGCTTCGTTAACCAATCGCTGTTCGAGTTCCTGCGAGTGTATGCCGAATCTGTGACAGTCCATCCAAACGAGATAGGTTCCCTCCAATGCCGTGATAGGAAACTCGGGCAGATGCTCCCGACAGAACTCCTGCATATAGAGAAAATTGGCCTGTAAATATTTGATGAGTTGGTTCAGCCACTCTTCCTCTTCGTTGTAAGCTACTTGAGTAGCAATTACACCAAAAGGATTGACATCACATACTTCGTTATCGTTAATGGCCCGATCGATTTTCGCCCGACGGTCAGCATCAGCACATATAATGTTCGCAATCTGTAATCCGGCAATATTGAACGCTTTACTGGGAGATATACAGACGAATGGTGACGGAAATTTTCTGAGATGGAAGCAAACGGTGTGTAACGGTACTCTGGAAAAACCAGTTCGCAATGAATCTCATCCGAAACGACCGTAACATCGTGGCGAATACAAATTTCACCAATACGTACCAATTCTTCACGTTTCCATACTCTTCCGGCAGGATTGTGAGGATTGCACAGCAGCATCACCTTCACTTTCGGATCAGCAGTCTTACACTCTAAATCTTCATAATCGATGGTGAAAGTATTACTTGCAAAGATCAACGGTGATGATACCATTTCACACCCATTGTTACAGATTGAAGAAAAGAAACAATTATAAACCGGAGTCTGCACCAACACCTTATCTCCCGGAACGGTCAAAGCCTTGATGACTGCCGAGATGGCCGGGACTACGCCTGATGTGTAAATTATCCATGTGCAGTCAATCGTCCAACTGTGACGGCGTGCGAACCAATCTGTAACAGCCTCGTAATAACTGTTGGGCACACGGGTATAACCGAAGATACCGTGTTCCACCCGTCGGCGTAAAGCATTGACGATAGCGGGGGCTGTACGGAAATCCATGTCAGCCACCCACATCGGCAATACATTTTCGCTTTCTGAGCTATCCCATTCTTTTTCTTGAAGTCTTCTATTTTAAGTATTCTTTGAAAAATTCCTCCAGCTTATCGAATGGAATAATGTCTGTCCGGTCATATAAATCCGTATGTACGGCACCGGGAATAATCATCAGTTCTTTATTGTCGCCTTTCAGCTTCTTGAAAGTATCCTCACTAAAATAGCGGGAGTGAGCTTTTTCTCCATGAATGAGCAACACGGCACTGCGGATTTCATCGGCATACGCAAGGATAGGTGCGTTGAGAAATGCAAGATTGGAGGTTTTGTTCCAGCCCAAACCGGAGTTGATGGAACGGGGATAATAACCTCGTTCGGTCTTGTAATAATCGTAATAATCCTTTATGAACTGTGGCGCATCACCGGTAGGCTCCGGGTTCATCACGGTGCGGGGATAAGTGTCGGTACGGTAGTCTTCCGTGCGCTGGGTGTTAAACTCCTGACGTATTTTGTAGCGTGCATCCGCATTGTCTGCGGCATCGAAATAACCGTTTGCTGTACAGCGACTGATGTCGTACATAGTGGAAGCTACCGTTGCCTTGATACGTGTGTCGTTGGCAGCCGCATTGATAGCAAAACCACCCCAACCACAAATGCCAATGATGCCGATTCGTTCGGCATCCACATCCGGACGTGTCGCAAGGTAATCCACCGCCGCCGAGAAGTCTTCGGTGTTGATGTCCGGTGAAGCCACGCTGCGAGGCTGTCCACCGCTTTCACCAGTAAACGAAGGATCGAAAGCAACCGTCAGGAATCCTCGTTCGGCAAGTGTCTGGGCATACAGTCCCGACGACTGTTCCTTTACAGCCCCAAACGGCCCGCTGACAGCAATGGCCGGCAGTTTACCTCCGAAAATCGTTTTCGGTGCATACAGGTCGGCGGCGAGCGTGATGCCGTAACGATTTATGAAAGTCACTTTGCTATGGTTCACCTTGTCGCTCTTCGGGAACGTCTTGTCCCATTCCTGTGTCAGATTTAACTGTTCCATATTTTTGTGAGTGTTTTGTGCCGGGCTTTCCGTCAGGCCGAAGAGGCAGAGGAAAGCAGCCATTAAAATAGTTGTACGTTTCATAACCGATGTAATTTAAATTTTTATTGTTTTCTTTATCATAGTGCAAAATTACAGCGGATTACAGGAAAAGCCGGTAGATGGATTACTGATTGTATAACCTCAATTACAGACATTTTTTTACATGTGTCTCATCCAACGTTTTCGCTTCAAGCGGACCAGGAAAATCAGCCCCCTGAAACACAGCTTGATGCACATGGCAACCCATACACCTTTCAGACCTAATGACGGGGCGAGCAAGGCGGCTAATGACAGACGCACCGCCCGGATATTGAAGAAATTCATCAAGCACGGGACAAGCGTATCCGCTGCTCCGACAAAGACACCGTAAGTGATAATCGAGGCTGCAAACATCGGCTCAGCGAACGCTTCGATGCGCAGTGCCATTATGCCCAATTCCCGAATCTCCCCGACGGGGGCATCTAACCGATAATTGGGGGGGCGAACAGATACATGAGTACACCTATAACCCCATAACGGTCATACCATATAAATATGGTAATGCGGGCGAAACTTCGGACCAGTTTCCGGCGACCGGCACCGATACTCTGCCCAACCAGTGTCGTGCAGCATCGGCAATCCCGTACTGGGCATATGCAGAAGCTTTCGGCTGTAATGGCAAATGAATTGGCTGCGATGGCGAAGACGCCCAACGGAGTCACGATAACTGTTGTCATGATTTGCGTACCACAAATGACGATATGCTCTAAACCGGATCGGATTGTGTTATGGCAGTTGTTCCTATAACAAATAAACTTGCAATCATGATGACTGATATACGTTTCATTATCACTTGATTTTATTAAGTTTTGAATTTCAGAATCTTGATGCAAAGATAAATACATGACTGAAAATACAGTGTAGATAAATTACAGATGTTATAACCCTAATGACATGATTTCCGGAAAGAATAGTATAAATCTGTAGCCAAGGTTGATACAATGTCTCAACCTGTTATTCTAGAAAATGATAAGTATAGAGTTTGAAATCTTAAATTGATGTTAAACAGGAAATTAGGCAAGGATTACAGCTACGTAATACCCCGGAATCGAGCGAGTGACTACACTATCAGCATCAGTTATGTTATTTTTACCAATAGTAACCGGAGCGTATTTGCAACAGGTGAGAAACTGAATACTGCAAGAAATTATCATGTTGCCTCTTTGGTTGAAATAGTGCTATGAAATAGAGATTTTAACCCATCGAAAATGGCAGGAAGAGCAATAGTGCCATGCACCTCGTCGGGAAATTTTTTATAAATGACATGCAAATGCTTGTTTTTCATTTCAGGGATGATCTTATTTTTTAAGCTGTCGGCCAATGAAAACTGAATAAGTTTGATTGCAGGACGTTGGCGGGTAGCGAAAGCAACATACAAATGTTTGCCGGAGAAGTCTTTTTGATAAACATTCTTTGCAGCTTGTTGTAGAAAAACTCCTCGGTCCCACCATAAGCTTGGATCTATTGCTATATACGAGTCAAAAGACTCGGGGTGATTTGACAGTGTCTGTAGGGTAAATAAACCTGCGTATGAATGTCCGACAAGAAAGTTTGTACCGTTGGCAGGAACTTTATTTTCCACTTCCAGACGTAGTTCCTCTATCAGAAAGCGATAGAACTGTTCAGCTCCACCACCTGCCGGCTTATCATAGGGACAAATAGTACCATCCCGGCGGGCGGCTGAGCAGGTAGGAGTGAAATCTCTGGTCCGGTTTGTGTTTAAGACAGCAACAACGATGCAAGGAGGTAAATTTGAGGTTTTAGAAGAAGAGAAGAAACGCGTAAAGCCAACCACGGAATGAAAGAAGGAATCTCCATCCAATAGATAAAGAACCGGATAAGCCTTTCCTTTTTCACCTGCTTTGGTCTCAGGTACATAAATCCAATATTTTCTTTCTTCATTCAGTATTTCAGAAAACAATGTATGACACGTTCCGATATAAATGGAATCTTGTTTTTGTGCGGAGAGCGGGAATATCCATCCTATTTGTATAAACAGTATTATATAAAGTTTCTTCATTTATTCGTTTTTTGGGGTTGCAAAGTTCGATGAAAATGTGGAAATGGACAATCCCTATTTTTAGGTATTTCAGAATATCTCCGATGGAAATTCCCTCTATGTTTTATGATTTTGTGGAGGTGGCACCGGATGCATCGGAAGGAATTGATTGAACCGGATTTTTAAGTAACTTCTTAGGGGAATTCATTAAAATATCCTATCACTTCTAACATTTCCCGATTAATTTTGTATTTTTACAGACATACAAAGATTAACTGTAACAAGATATGATTATTTCTGTCGTCTTAGTATCTATGATGGTGGTTTTCGTAACAGTTTATCATTTTGTTACAAAGCCGAAAAAGCAGCAAGAAAAGATTTATTCGGCGATGACCACCGATGAGCTTATCAGGTTCGTGCAGTCCATGCACTGTGAACTAGTGAAGAGAATTGATGCTGATGCCATTATCATCGGTTTTCAAGGAGGTTATTTTCATTTATTAAGAGAAAAAACAGGTCAGAATATTCAGTTATATTATAAAGATTTCTATGCATGTAGCTATGAACAGTCTAAAAAAATAGTTTTTGACATTAACAACATTAACTGCCGATACACAGCTTGGACTTGCTATTTGCGTAAAAGTCATGAGGACGGAGAAAGTGAGACACCTTTTACGGCTTGTCTGTCTGCCTGTCTGTTCTTGTCGGGCAGTGAAACTCAGTTAAAACAACATTTGCGGGTATTGCTTGAGTCATCTTTTATGATAGCCCGTAGTTTTAAAGAGTTGGCAGAACAATCTGCTTCAATACAAGACGTGTTGGTGAAAAAAGAATTCGAAAATCGTTTGGCTTTGTTAAGACGAAAATTGGAGATTGGACATGGTAAGCTGTTGGAACCTGTCGATGTTTCCCGGCAAGATATGGATCAGATAGAGGATATTCTTTCTCTTTTTGGTACAGTGAAACAGGAAGATATAAAGGGAATGACACTGGTTTGCAATGGGCGGATAGAGAGGCGTACCGAATTATTGTCTATTCTTTCTTTTCGGTTGAAAGATGCTGTGATGGATGAAAAAGGACAGGCGGGAAAAGATGCTCTGATCTGTATCACACTTGCTGAAGGGCAGTTGGTGATTGCGTTGGAGAAAGCTGAAGGCAGTAATGAACGATCTCTTTATTATAAGTTGTCGGCTATGCGAACGGACAGAGTGGATGCTTTTTTCGATGAAACCCAAAAAGGCAGAGTATTCAGTAGTATGATTGAGGTTAGATTGACAACGGATCATGATGATTATTGGGAGTTGAAATATATGTTGGACGATGCTAAAGAAAAAGCGGAAAACAAACAGTTTGACGAACTGACGGAGGAACAACAGGCGTTGCTGGCTTATACCGAGCCTACCTTGCAGACTACTATTTATTGGGGGAAGAAATTTTTCAGGCAGCAATGTTATCTTCAGGCGTTGGGGTGTTATCTTTCTATTTTTCGGTATTATCAAGTCCACTGGACGGAATTGCCGGAGCGTGGCAAGGAAGAATATTATGTGATTTGTTATCATATCGGTTTTGTTTATCTCACATTAGGGCATTTTGAAAAGGCTTATTATTATTTGACTAATGCTAAAAGAAATTCATCCATTCATGCGATTCGTGATTTTACCAACTGTCTCGTCGAAATGAGGGATACAGGAGCTCTTGAGTATATTTATTCTATGGTGAGTTTGGTTGGCAGTCAGATAAAGACGTATGGTGATGAAAAGAATACCTTGTTTCCACTTTATCATTTTCTTCGGCGCAGGGCAGCACAAGTATTAGTAAACTTGAAATATTATTCGCAAGCTAGGGAACTGCTCTATCAAATGCTGGGAGAGGAGGAGAATCGTGAGTTTGCGGAACGGGAATTGCAGTATCTTGAGAGTATGGGTGCAAGTGATGATGCGAAGCGGAACGAGTGAGAAGAATGTGAGGAGGTTGAATGAAAGTTTCATGGAATTTCATAATGGGATGTTGCTAGGAGTAAAGCAGAAATGTGGAAAATGTTCTGTAACATGGGCTGCTCTTCATTGAACTCTGTGAAGTTACATTTTGTTTGTATTGATGATAAAGTGTAATCCCTATACCGTCCTTCTGAGCTTTTGATCTGATGGTATCTTGTCAAGTATCCTTGGATGAGTAAAGGTTGTTTATCTTTCTCATCTCTGAAAGAAAAGGTATAGGAGTAGAGTTGTCCGATGCAGCATATTATGCTAATTGATTGTCATTAGTTTACATCAAAAGATAGAAGCCTCTAAAATTTACTTGTTTTTCGCAACAAATTGATGATTTAACGATTTTTTTCATCCTCTTTCTCCAAACAGAGAGAAAAAAGGCAAAACCGTCTTTTCGGCTCCCGACTTTTTGTTGGATCTTCGATCAGAGGGTGAGTACAAGGGTCGGCCAGTCAGCCAGTTGTTTCCGGTTTCTCCTTCGGGACATCCTTGGGTTTCCAGGCTACGATGAAGCTAACAGTTGTGGATTTGATCTAATAACTTTTTGCAAACCAATCGGTGAGTATCTTTTGCATTCGCATCGAGAGCTTGGTTACGGGAAGGTCTGTCTTTTCGGTAAAGAGCTTAAAGCTGCGGTATTGCATAGAAACACCGCTCTGCAGTGCCAACACCTCGTATTTGATTCTCTTGAAGGACCCTAGGCGGTCGCCCCTATGAAGAGAGTTTTATACTTGATTTTTTTTAACCCGATACTCTTGTATGCCGTTGATGTGATTAGTGTTTCCTCTATAGCTCTGCCGTATAAAATAAGCATTCCCTATAGAATTAGGTAAAGTCGCTCTATAATTGAAGAGAGCGACTTTACTTACGATTTAATACTAACCTTCCTGATATATCCAGTAATCATTATCCTTTCTATTATCTTTGAAATATTGAATACGGTCAACGATGTCAATGCCTTCTTTGTTTTGTGGAATGATAAATCTGGCACGCTCTTTATTGTCCTTCAAAGAGTATGATACAAAAGCATTGTTTTCACATCTCAACAGCCCTTTTCTGTAAGAGAGCGCACGGATATCATATCGTTCTACAGAATTTGCTACTGCTTGTCCTTCAATGAGTGCTTGAAGCATACATTGGTAGGCATTAGATGATTCACGCTTTTCAGAGTGCAATGCCACAAGAGCGTATGGTTGTTCATCATACATAGTATATTTGCCATAACGCTCGGGGCGGAAGCATGGATACGCGATATAATAATATCGCCAATCGTATTGACTTTTAGTTTTGCATTCTGTTAGATACGCATCAATTTTTTCTTGTAAGTAAATGTCGTCTATTTCTATATCAATCTCAAGCAGAGAACGTAATGATTTTTTTGTCTTATTAAAATCTGGATTTTTGCCTGTCGGATGAAATAATGCATACCAAGCCTTATTGCCAATTTCATCCTGATTCCCAGAACCAAGTTGAATGCACCAATTATTTATCCTTTGGCTATAATCATACGTTGCTAACATTGCACAGTCAATAATATCGCGAGAGCATCTATCAAAGACATGGATGAATCGCTGATAAAGATGAGTATTCTCATACCCAACAACATCTGTACGACCTTGAAGCAGATAGTGATCCTCCAACTGAAAAAGACCAGCAGAATGCTCGGGATGTTCTTTGGTAAACTGGAGCTTTTGACGCTCCTCTTCCATCTGAATTACATTGAAATTCTGTCTCACGTCATTATCAATCATTATACTATCTGCAATTTCTCCAGAAAGAATAATATTTTCTACCTGACGAAGATTTGCGGGCATACGGTTTCCTGCATCACCATTAGGGGTATCGACAACTTCGTTTCTGGAATTTTTGAGCAGATTCACTACCACACGCAAGCGTCGACGGAAATCCATTTCTTTTATCTTATCATAGTTCATTAAATAGATAAGAAAGGAGTAGAGCATTATTAACCAATAGGTAGTATTTTTACGCAACGCGGCTCCGGTCAATACCCCTTTGAAAATATTGAGATCTGTAATTTGTTGAGATACGACAACTTTTTCGTGTTCATGATAATCTTTTGACAGGTAAGAGTTGAAAAAAATATCAATAGGGTTAAGTATTAATGAATTAGAACGTCGCGCTTTGTTTTGAATATTGACCATGCAATCAAAGGCTTGTTCAAAAAACACTACATTTTTTGGTTGATTCTTATAAAGCCTTTCCAGTAAACTGAAATCATCTTCTAAATCAAATTCTGATGAAGAGCGATCTGACTTATAGACAAGAATAAGGGAAATCATACGGAAAAAGTTTAGAAAACCGCTATCGACGAGATTATACTCATCCCTATAAATCCAAAGTAAATCGGTCCATTCGCGGTCTATCTTAAGGCCAATGCGTTTAGCAGTAGCTTCATCGTCATTTTCAGAACGCATAACCTTTAAGAGTTCTGCCTTAAAATGCTCAAAGTCAGTGAGTGGTTTTCCACGGGAGTTCATCTTGATGTAAATGTCATCGGTTAACTTCATCTCCTCAATATCGCGGAAATAGAAATTAATTTTATCCAATTTGTTCCATAAGTCATTAATATCGGCAAAACGCTTTTGGATTTCATCAAGCATTGTGAGCATTCCTCTAACCGTAGGATCGTTGCTCCATTCCATTGGAAACCATCCCTCATTTTTAATTTCATCACTAAGATGTGTTTTCCATGTAGGTTCGTAGTTAACAAGCTTTATAAGAAAATCTCTCGCGCTATAACGTGTGTTGTATGAAAACCTCGCAAGTCGCTTATCGTTGATGCCCTCTTTTTTATCTGCATACCAATGAAGTAGCCAAAGAGTAGTTAGTCGTTGCTGTCCATCAAGAGGAATCAGCTGACCATTCTGAATATTACCATAAATGAAATCGAGGGTTAAACCATTGTTTATTAATCCAGCATGTATTGCTGATAGAAAACGTTCACGAGTCTTTACTGCATGTGCATCAGATCGGCCTTGTGCATAAGCACGTTGAATCCGTGGTATAGTGATTCCACTTATTCCGTAAGGATTGTTTTCAGAAATCAGATTCTTCAGTGTCGTAGTTTCCATTTGTCAAGTTGGGTATAGTGGTATCGTTATTATCCTGTTTGTAATAAGGTGAAATTTTCTCATTAAGGGCCTCGGCATAATCTCTTCGGTCTGTCTCTCCCCAAAAGAAAAGCGATGGACCCTCTTGAGTATAGTACTTGAAGAATACGTGTTTTGTACAAATTGGAATGTATCTTCCTTCTTTATCATAATTAATGACACGGTGTCTTTTAACATCAAAAACGGAGTTGCTAAGAGCCGCGTTTTGAGATACATCTAGTAGTGCCATATTTGCTAATCCATGCGAGTAGCTATTCTCCTTAACGACATCTTCCTTAGACGTGAATATGATAATTACTTCCTTCTGAATCTCATTAAAGCGTTCACGCACATTCCCTGGATCCTTATCGCTATGAAGTTGTTCAATCAATATCTCCATTTTCTCTATAAGTTCATTATTTACCTCAAAAATAGAACCTTCAGAAGATTTCAAAAGTGCAATATGACTTTCTAGCCATGTAAGAATATCTTTATTCTTTTTAAGGCTTTCGGCATTTTGAGCGTGGATATGCTCCAAACTCCATATAGAATCTTTATGTTTGTCAAATGGGAACCTTCGTTTACCATCGTCCATCAGACGTTCTGTTTCCACATTAAACAAAGTCAATACCTTTTGTAGTTTGTCTTTCCTTGTATCGTATGATAAGTTAAGTAACTCTTCTTTATCTTTAATGCTTATTGATTCTGAAATCATTTTGTCGAGCTCGCTAAGAAATATATCCTTAGCAAGAGGAGTGTTGCCATCATTTTGCCATACGGTATAAATTTTCCTTAGTGGAACTCCTATAGTAATCAGATAACCAATTTTATGGTAAAAGTCATGGTTCGTATACCATTCGCGGAGTGTAAGAAACACATGATAGATGCGACTCCATATCTCAAGAAGCGGATTTTCTGTGGTGGTTTCCGATAGAGACTTTATTTGTCGATCAAAGTAAAAGAATGTACGATACTTTTCACGATCATTCCCTGATTTGTCTACCATCAGATCAAGGATAAGATCTATACGAGTTGGCATTTGATCTCCATCAATATTGGACAAAAAGCCCCAAAATGATGGATTTTGTAGTTCTTGCTCAATCATGTCCCACTGGAGTGAGACTTCCTCCTGTCGTCCTGACATCTTGTCTCGCACACTGTCTTTAAGAAACAAGGCTTTGACAAGTTCCGAGCTTGTCAGTGGAATTTTTCCAATGTTTAGACGCTCAAATAGCTCAATACCATTCTCAGCAGAATCCACTTCGTACCAAATGACGTTTACTGATGATATGAAATATTCATTGAGTTTGGTCAGGTAAGCTGCCATTTCTCGACGCTCACCCTGTGTCTTTTCTGTAAAATATTGCTCTATATATTCGTATGCAGATGCGATAAAATAATAATCTATATTCAGCTCTCTAAGCGAAAGATCAATATTACCAAGAAAGTTTGCTGATTCTTTACGAGTTTCATACTCTAACTTAAAACTAGGTTCATATAGATCTCCCAGTTTTGCTTCCATATACTTGCAGATGAGGTATATGGTTGTAAGACGTTGCTGCCCGTCAATGAGCTCGAACCTCTCATTGCTTTTCTTTACAACAATTGGTTGTAAGCAATATGGCTTTCCCGCACTTTCATAAATGTCATCGAGAAGGAGTTTTATTTCCTCCGAGGTCCATCTATAACCCCGTTGATAATCGGGGAGGTAGAAAAGGCCCTTGATCTTCCCTACATTTTTTGTATCAAGAATAATGTTTGACATATTGTAGTATCTTAATATAATTTTTTATACAATGTAATATCGTATGCTGACTGATTTTCGATAGTTTGTATTTAAAAGGTGGAAACTTTACAAAATTACTTGTTTTTTCGCTAAGAACCGATGTTTTAATGTTTTTTATCGTTTCTCTTCGAACAGAGGGAGAAAGGGTAAAAACTGCCTTCTAGGGCTTCGATAGATCTTGTTCACAAAGATAGGGTATGTCGGAGTTCGTTTTGCCCAAAAGGGTAGTAAAATCGAGGATAGATTCACAGGTATTTTCTGGTTCCCATGCGAGTGTTATGTGTCCTATTCGGAGTTGTATTTTGTTCGATCTTTACACTCGGTTACTCTACGTTTTGCAGCCAAAAGAAAAATGATTGAAGTTATTTCATCATAGTGCAGCCATCTCTTCTCCCTTATTTTGACTTTACTTTATTGAACGTATATAGGAATACGGGGATAAAGTAAAGTTGGTTTTCATTTGAATAGTAAACTAATCTTGAATATATGTTGTAAGGTAATTTTTGTAGAATAGACATTTAATTCGTTTGGAAAAATGTCGTGTAATGGGGATGATTCGTTTGAAAAAGTGTAGAGCCTTTATACTGCTGTGTCTTCTAGTCTTGCGATTTTGTCTGCAATCTATCATTAAATAGATAAAAAGTAATATTTTTGCATATTATATGATAAGTTGATTATGACAAAGAATACAATGGGGATTAAGTTGCCTCGAAAATTGGGGCAGAAGATGTCGGTTGTGGGAGAGCAGATAAAACTGGCTCGATAGCGGAGGAATTTGAGTGTGGCTCAGATGGCGGAACGGGCACTTGTTCCCCGTTGACTGTGTTCCGAATAGAGAAAGGCGCACCGATGGTAGCAATCGGAATATACTTGCGAGTGCTGTATGTTCTGCAGCTTGATGATGATATTCTGTGGCTGGTCAAAGAAGATAAATTGGGAAAAGCTTTGCAGAATTTGAGTTTGAAGACAAGGGAACGTGCTTCGAAGAAAGAGTAAGCGATGAAGACGCTATATGTATATGCCGATTTTGATTGGATCGAAGAAACAGAACTCGTTGGTGAGTTAGGCTATGAATCTCTTCGTAGCTCGGATTGCTATTGTTTTACTCTCAATGATGGATGTTTTGAAAAAAACACGGAGATTTGTTTCTGAGCGATGATCTGAATAATTATCCGGGACAGCAATATACGCAACCGGAGAAAGATATATTTGGATGTTTCTCGGATGCTTTGCCGGATCATTGGGGGGCGAACGTTGTTGCTGCGACGTGAGCAGATTGTAGCGATGGAGGAGAAGCGACCGGTACGAAGACTGTTTCCTTTCGACTATTTGATAGGTATCGATGACTTTTCCCGAATGGGGGCTTTCTATTGTAGAAATGATTTTCCGTTCGGTACGAAGCTCGGCTAAATCAAGGAATGCGGTTTTTCTTCCATAAGAGAGCCTTTGGGAACTATTTCGTAGGAATAGGCTTTCTCAAAGGCTTGGTGTCCGGCATCTGTTATAAGTCCTCGGTCTTCAAGATTGATACAACGTTCTTTGTTTAACTCAGTCCAATGACTTCCTTTGCGATGAGGTGAAAGCCGCTGTGCAAGGCATCCGTCTGGCAATTTCTTTAGAGTTGAATCAATCCACCCGAAGCACAATGCTTCTTCAACAACTTCAATGTATGGAATACATTCGTATGTGGGCTGTTTAGAGCGTGAAGTTACAACCCAACACGATTTCACCCGATTATGGTTGACCTTCAGCCATTCTCTCAACTCGATGCGGTCTGTGAAGTCTAGTAGATTGATAATTTCCATATTTGCCTCCAACTGATATGTTATTAATCCAACTGTTTTCTATAAACTGAGTCCAATGTATTTCCTTCTTTATCTTTCCATACCAACCAGCCGTTGTTGCTGCTACCAATACAGAAATCTGCGGCAGTACTGGGACTTGAAAAAGTTTTATCTGATGTCAATACCAATATTCCGTTCTCAGTAGAAGTGTAATCTTGAAGCATCTTTTCTCGTTTTTCTTTCCAGTTGAAAGACGGAACCATTGTTTTGGCAACAGTACTTCCTTTTAGGACTGTGAATCCATCGGAACTGTAGAAACCTTTTGCATTGCATCCTCTACCTTTGGTGTAGAATAGATGTTCTTCTTTGGGTTGTGATACTTCAAAAATATTGCAACCGATAAATGATGCCAAAAACTTCACATCTTCGAAAAATTCATTCATTGAGTCCTGTTGATGCTCCGGTAGGTTAGGGGCTTTAGGAATTTGTTTATTATCGCTTAAAACAAAAGCGTTTGCTTTCTTGGCTTCGGCTATAGCTTTATGTTCTAGGTATTGCACATCAACTTTAGTCATATCGGCGTCTTTCGATACAAATATGAGTGCTTTTTGCCAAAACGATTTTTTGCTATCGTGGTCTTTTACACGTTCTTTAAAGTTCTCCGTTTCACCTATATACGCCTGCGGCTTGGTTGATTCATCTTCCCCCAGCAATATATAGAATGCAGGTTTTTGTAACTTCTCTTGTGTATTCAAATAAGAGAGATTAGAACGTGGTACGACAAACATTTGGCAAATTTTGTTGCTAATGAATGCGTATTGAGTTCCTTTTGGGTTTCCATCAATGAGATATGTTGTTATTGTCTTTCCCATAAATATGTCTAAATTCAATTACTTTGAGGCATAACTCATTTATGAACTGACTTTTCTTAATGCAAATATACACTATTATCGAATATAATTCCCTATATTTGTCTAATAAAATCATATCAAATAATGAAACTGAATAGAATAAAGACTGTTTTATCCGAAAAAGGTATTTCTCAAACGTGGTTAGCTAAACAGCTGGATAAGAGTTTCAGTATGGTCAATGCCTATGCCTGTAATCAGATTCAGCCTAATTGGGAGACCTTGCAACGGATTGCGGAGATATTACAAGTTGATTTGAAGGATTTGATAACTGATAAAAAAGAAAGGTTACAATAAATTATTTAATACGGTTAGGAGGTTCTGGTTCCTTTTGTAACTTGTTGCAGATGTGCCTATGAACTTCTGATAATATATATTATCAAGAACATGACTCCTGAAGAAAAAGCAAGAATAAAGATAGACCAGTGGTTTGCCGATGCTGGTTGGAAAGTAGTCAACAGGGAGGATTATGAACCTACTTGTACGGCTGTAGCCATAAGAGAAGGTTTATTGAAAGGAAATCTTGAGGCAGATTATTTCCTTTTCATTAATGGAAAAGCAGTAGGGGTACTTGAAGCTAAGCGTGAAGAAACGGATGCTTTTGCTTCAGAGGTATGCGAGCAAGCAGCCTTATATGCAAGAAGTGTTCCGAATATCTATCAGGCATATCAAAAGCCATTGCCTTTTATCTTCACTTCGAATGGTAAGGAACTATATTGCTGTGATTTTCGTGAACAAGATTCTTGTTTCAGGCAGGTCATGAATATCCCTACACCACATGAATTGGTAAAGAGGCTGGGAATTGAAGATGCATTTGCCGGACTCCCTACATTGAAAAAGAAAGGGCTGCGTGATTGCCAATATGAGGCAGTGACAGAACTTGAAAAGAGTTTCCGTGCCGGGCAAAATCGGGCGTTGATGGTTCTTGCCACCGGTGTGGGTAAAACATATACTGCTTGTCTTGCTGCCTACCGGATGCTTTCTTATACACCAATGCGTAGAGTGTTGTTTCTTGTAGACCGAAATAATCTTGGAAAACAAGCAGAAGGAGAATTTGGGACCTTCCGTCTGACAGAGAACGGGGAGGCTTTCAATACTATCTTTACGGTCAATCGCCTTCGCTCGTCTTCTATTCCTTCTGATAGCAATGTCGTTATTTCTACAATACAACGTCTATTCTCATTCTTGAAAGGAGAAACTATTGAGGATAATGATGATGACGAGAATGAACCTATAGAGGAAGTAACCTTGCCTCCTAATCCCAACTTACCGCACGACTACTTTGATATGATTATCATAGACGAGTGCCATCGCTCCATTTATGGGAACTGGCGCAAGGTGCTGGAGTATTTCGATACGGCAAGATTGGTTGGTCTGACCGCAACTCCTATCCCTGAAACAATGGCATTCTTCAATAATAACTGCATTGTTAACTACACATTGGAAAAGAGTATTGTTGATGGCGTGAATGTGGATTGTCGGGTATATAGAATAAAAACGCAAGTCACAGAAACGGGTGGGGCTATATTAGAGGGTGAGAAATTTAAAGAAGAAACAAGATATACAGGTGAGGTTAAGATTGTAAGTAGTAAGGAAACCAAAATCTATACAAATAAAGAACTTAATCGGAGTATTATCAATCCGGCACAGATAAAGTTAGTCCTTTCGACCTATCGGGATGTGGTTTATACGGAATTGTTTAATGACCCACAACGTGAACCAAATATGGACTTTTTGCCCAAAACATTGATTTTTGCTCTCAATGAAGCTCATGCTACAAATATCGTACAAATAACTAAAGAGGTGTTTGGACGGACTGATGACCGCTTTGTTCAGAAAATTACCTATTCGGCAGGCGACAGTAACGAACTGATACGCCAATTCCGTAACGACAAGGATTTCCGTATTGCAGTGACCTGCACATTAGTTGCCACAGGAACAGACGTAAAGCCGCTGGAAGTGGTGATGTTCATGCGTGATGTGGAATCATTACCTTTGTATATTCAGATGAAAGGGCGTGGAGTACGTACTATTGGTGATGAGCAACTTCGCAATGTTACCCCGAACGCATTCAGCAAGGATTGTTTTTATTTGGTTGATGCGGTAGGCGTGACGGAACATGCGCAAACAGTGGCACCTATAGATGATGCTCCTACAACAAAGACGATTACTCTAAAGGAGCTATTAGAACGTATGAGTCATGGCTATATTCCTGACGAGTATCTCAAACGGCTTGCTGCAACGCTTGCTCGAATATACAACAAGGCGGATGATTCGCAACGGAAAGAGTTTGTCCGTTTGTCTCATGATGACATGAAGGAGCTTTCTGTCAGAATATACGATGCGTTGGAGAAAGGCATTCTTCCACTGTTTGTAAGCACTGATGAGCCTAACAATGAACGTAAGGGGCTAGTCGCTCCGCTTGCCAATCATGCGGATGCTCGGAAATTCCTTCTTATACTTGCAGCCGGATTCGTCAATACATTGATGCCGGGTGAAGATACGCTTATCTCCAAGGGATTTTCCATTGAGGAAGCAAAAAGTACGATAGAAGCTTTCGAGGAATTTTGCAAAGAACGCAGCGATGAAATAGAAGCACTACGCATTATATATAATAATGAAGGAACACCTATCACCTATTCTATGTTGAAGGATTTGGAGAACAAACTCAAAATGGCAAACAACCATTTCACTTCCAAACAACTTTGGAACTCTTATGCCATAGTTAATCTTAAAGCGGTAAGGCGTTCCACAACCAAAGAAGAAAGCGATGCATTGACCAATATCATACAACTTGTGCGCTTTGCTTTCCACCAAATCGAACGATTGGATAGTGTAGTTACTACCTCTAAACAGTTTTTCAATCTTTGGTTAGGACAAACCCAGCGTGAAATAACTGACAAACAGCGAGAGGTTATCAGTCGTATTGTGGATTACATCGCTTCTAACGGAGCTTGTACTATCAGAGATATTCGTGAAGATGATGCTACCCATGCAGCCCAAATGATTAGAGCGTTTGGCAATATGCAGAAGGCGGACGAGGCACTTCATTCACTTTACACATTTGTAGTTTTAAGAAAAGCAGCATAAAGAAATGGTAACAAATAATACAACAGAGCAATCGCTCACCAAAAAAGTATGGAATCTGGCAACCACTCTTGCCGGACAAGGAATTGGATTTACTGATTATATTACCCAACTGACCTATCTTTTATTCTTGAAGATGGATGCCGAAAATGTAGAAATGTTTGGAGAAGAGTCGGCTATTCCAACTGGTTATCAGTGGGCAGATTTGATAGTACTTGATGGCTTGGATTTGGTAAAACAATATGAAGAGACCCTTAAATTGCTTAGTGAGCAGGATAATCTGATAGGTACGATTTATACGAAGGCGCAAAACAAGATAGACAAGCCTGTTTATCTGAAAAAGGTCATCACTATGATTGATGAGGAGCAATGGCTCATTATGGACGGTGATGTGAAAGGAGCTATCTACGAAAGCATTCTTGAAAAGAACGGACAAGACAAGAAAAGCGGGGCAGGACAGTATTTTACTCCTCGTCCACTTATTCAGGCAATGGTAGATTGTATCAATCCGCAAATGGGGGAAACGGTTTGTGACCCGGCTTGTGGAACGGGTGGATTCTTGCTTACAGCTTACGATTATATGAAAGGTCAGTCAGCAAGTAAAGAAAAACGTGATTTCTTGCGTGACAAAGCTTTGCATGGTGTGGATAATACGCCTTTAGTGGTGACGCTTGCTTCCATGAATCTTTATTTGCATGGTATTGGTACAGACCGTAGTCCGATTGTTTGTGAGGATTCTTTGGAAAAAGAACCGTCAACTCTTGTAGATGTGATTCTTGCCAATCCTCCTTTTGGAACTCGTCCGGCTGGATCGGTGGATATTAACCGCCCGGATTTTTATGTAGAGACCAAGAATAACCAGTTAAATTTCCTCCAGCACATGATGCTTATGCTCAAAACGGGAGGACGTGCGGCAGTTGTACTTCCTGATAATGTTCTCTTTGAGGCTGGAGCAGGTGAGACTATTCGTAAACGCTTATTGCAGGATTTTAATTTGCATACTATCTTGCGTTTACCTACAGGTATTTTCTATGCCCAAGGCGTAAAAGCCAACGTGTTGTTTTTCAGCAAAGGACAACCGACCAAGGAAATATGGTTTTACGACTACCGTACAGATATAAAGCATACGCTTGCCACCAATAAACTGGAACGGCATCATTTGGATGATTTTGTTTCTTGCTATAATAATCGAGTAGAGACATACGATGCAGAAAATAATCCGCAAGGTCGTTGGCGTAAATACCCTGTAGATGAAATTCTTGCTAGAGACAAAACAAGTCTTGACATTACTTGGATAAAGCAAGGTGGTGAGGTGGACAACCGTTCATTGGCAGAGCTGATGGCTGATATAAAGGATAAAAGCCAAACGATAAGTGCTGCTGTGGTTGAACTTGAAAAGCTACTTGCGAATATTGAAGAAAATTGAGTTATGGGAAAAGAGATTTTCACAAATGATAAATATATAAACGACCTGTTCTTGAAGGTTGTTAACCTTGTCACGCAGGCAAGGGAACGTGTGGCAACAGCCGTCAATATAGCTGAGGTTTATACTAAGTTCCATATCGGACAATATATAGTAGAATATGAGCAAAAGGGGGAAACAAGAGCCGAATATGGAAAGGCGGTGCTGAAAGAACTCTCCAAACGTCTGACTGATAGGTTGGGAGATGGATGGTCATATTCAACGCTTAAGAATATACGGCAGTTTTATATTGTTTTTTCTAAAGGGCTAACCAGTGGTTGTCCAAAGCCGAGTCAAAAGGCTAACCAGTGGTTAGCCGATTATCCGAAGTCAGAGGAATGTATCTCTGAGCCGACATTCGCTCTCTCATGGTCTCATTATCTTATACTGATGAGGGTGGAAAATCCGGATGCCCGCAGTTTCTATGAAATAGAATGTACTCAACAACAATGGTCTAAAAGACAACTCAGCCGTCAAGTAGGAAGCTGTCTTTATGAGAGATTGGCTTTGAGCCGTAACAAAGATGAAGTAATGCGGCTGGCTAAGGAAGGACAATCTATTGGGAAACCATCAGACATTATCAAGAATCCCATCACATTAGAGTTTCTTGGTCTAAAACCCGATGCAGTTTATTCAGAGTCTAAATTAGAGAATGCCATTATCAACAAGATGCAGCAATTCCTATTAGAACTTGGCAAAGGATTTCTATTTGAAGCAAGGCAGAAAAGGTTCACATTTGATGAGCAGCATTTCTTTGTTGACTTGGTGTTTTACAATCGTTTGCTACAATGCTATGTGCTTATAGATTTGAAGATAGACAAGCTAACTCACCAAGACCTTGGGCAGATGCAGATGTATGTCAACTATTACGACCGCTATGTCAAACAAGACTTTGAAAAGCCGACAATTGGTATTCTACTGTGTAAGGAGAAGAACGATGCACTAGTGGAACTTACCTTGCCTAAGGATGCTAACATCTATGCTTCTGCTTATCAACTCTATCTCCCCAACAAGGCTTTATTGCAAGCTAAGGTGAAGGAATGGATTGAAGAGTTTGAAGAAAATGAGGAATTAAAGAAACTGGAAGAACATGAATAGTAATTGTGCAGCCAAAACTGCACAATTACAAACAGAAATATAACGATGGATACAAAAGCGTTACGTCAAAAGATACTCGACCTTGCGATACATGGAAAACTTGTACCCCAAGATCCCAACGATGAACCAGCATCAGTTCTGCTCGAACGAATCAAGGCTGAAAAAGAACGACTGATAAAAGAAGGCAAAATCAAACGGAGTAAGAAGTCTGCAAAGTCTTCCGATACGCCCCATTATGAGAACGTGCCGTTTGAGGTGCCGGAATCATGGGTGTGGACAACGATTGAAGAAATATGCTCAAAGATAGGTTCTGGTAGCACACCAAGGGGAAGTAACTATTCTGCGAACGGGATTCCATTTTTCCGCTCGCAAAATGTATATAATGACAGACTTGTTTATGATGACATCAAGTATATTTCCGAAGAAGTTCATCAGAAGATGAAAGGCACGGAAGTGCTTGCTAACGACTTGTTGCTGAATATTACTGGTGGTTCATTGGGAAGATGCGCCGTAGTTTCTGCTGATTTTAATTGTGGTAATGTCAGTCAACACGTTTGTATTATGCGTTCTGTTTTAGTTGAACCTGAATATTTTCATGTGTTAGTTTTATCTTCATACTTCGCTAAATCTATGAAAATTACGGGTAGTGGTCGTGAAGGTTTGCCAAAATACAATTTAGAACAGATGGGGTTTCCTTTGCCACCTTTAACAGAGCAACAACGCATAGTTGCCGAGATTGAACATTGGTTTGCTTTAATTGACCAAATAGAACAAGGCAAAGCCGACTTACAGACCATCATCAAACAAACTAAAAGCAAAATTCTTGATCTTGCTATTCATGGCAAGTTGGTACCACAAGATCCGAATGACGAACCTGCCATAGAACTCTTAAAGCGCATAAATCCCGACTTTACACCTTGTGATAACGGGCATTATACGCAGTTACCTGATGGATGGTGTTATGCAACGATAAAAGAGGTGTTCATTATCAACCCTAAAAATAAGGCTGATGATGATGTTGAAGTGGGGTTTGTTCCGATGGCAAATATTACTGATGGTTACAATAACACTTTTAAATACGAGACGAAACAATGGGGTAAAATTAAAACTGGTTTTACTCATTTCGCAAATGGAGACATTGCAGTTGCGAAAATATCTCCTTGTTTGGAGAATAGGAAATCGGTAGTTCTAAAAGGATTACCAAACGGTATTGGCGTAGGAACAACAGAGCTTCATGTGTTTAGACCTCTATTTCTTGATGTCCAATATGGGCTTTACTTCTTCAAATCAGATTATTTCATAAGCCAATGTGTAGGCTCTTTTAATGGAGTTGTTGGGCAACAAAGAGTAAGTAAAAATATCATCGAAAATATGATTATTGCCATTCCTCCAATAAATGAGCAAAAACGGATTGCTTGTGCCGTTCATAAAATATTTGCTAAATTGGATATGATAATGGAGAGTTTATAAACTCCCCATTATCATATCTAAAGAGGTGAAAATTGTTTCTATTCTGTCAATTATTCGCTTTTGTTCTGAAAGTGGAGGTAAGTGTATAGGCATTGATAAAAATTTATCAAGAATCAGATTGCGCAACCCCGTAGTTTGAGTTTGCATCAATCTCATATCTCCTTTCTGATATTTTGCCAGAATATAATAGTATAGGAATTTACTTAATACTATGTCGTTATTCCTTGTTCTTAATACCATTGTAAAATTACTGAATGAAAAAACACCACTTTTGCCCTCATAGAGAATTGTTCTTCCAACAGGATTATTATCACTACCACCTGATTTTTCTACAATCAAATCGCCATTTTCCAAATGACGTTTAGCAAAGGTTCGTTGTTCAACATCAATGTACTCTATATTTGAATAATCTAACTTAAAGTCCTTAGTGAAATTTGCATTGCGTATAACCCCTACATTAACAAATGGTTCTTTCTTCCCTTTCCACAATCCATTGATGTTTTCGCATAAATCTTTGAGTGTAACAACGCACCATCCATCAGGTAACTGCGTATAATGCCCGTTATCACAAGGTGTAAAGTCGGGATTTATGCGCTTTAAGAGTTCTATGGGAGGTTCGTCATTCGGGTCTTGCGGCACAAGTTTGCCATGTATCGCAAGGTCAAGAATTTTGCTCTTGGCTTGTTTTATTACAGTCAGCAAATCACCTTTACCATTCTTGACTATGTCAATTAACGAAATCCACTTATCCATCTCTGCTACAATTCTTTCTTGTTCCTTTAATGGAGGAATAGGTATCATTAATTGCGACAGTTTTTGGGCATTGATGTTAGACTGATTAACAGCATCTGTTTTCACATCATAACACCAATCACGATAATAGCCGCTATTCATTACAGTGTTAAGGTAGTCAGGAGAAATCAATAAAGGTTTAATACGAATAAGATAGCCTGCATATATGGCTGGTTGTTCTTCCTTGTAGATTGCCGTTTTTCCAACCCATTCACTACTATTTGTGCGATTAAACAGTAAATCGTTTTTTTCAAGAGAGTATTGTTCAATATCTTCATCATTCGAAGAATACACTAAATTCGAATAATCTATTGTACCAACATTAGTAATATTCCCCATTCGTAAAACAGCTATTTTACCCACACTTGATGATTTCTCAGAAGTTCCATATTTTAATTCGCATACAATATCATCTAGCCTGCACCACACCCATGATTCCGGCACCTCAAACGGCACGTTCTCATAATGGGGCGTATCGGAAGGAAAAAAGGAGAGAAAAAATCCTCTCCTTAACTCTAAACCATGTATTAGACATTTAAGTTTTTCATCGGCAATCCATAATTGTTTTGGTTGAAAATTTATATGCAGCATATTCACATTCATACTAATCAGCCTTCTTCATTCTAATGGTACAAGTTACATTTGATAAATAGAATAAGAAACAAAGCACTTATTCTTCATTTATCCGATAAATAACCATCGGAAACAATGCTGTCATTGCAGCAGGTTTGATCGTGACAAGAGAGGTTCCGGCAAATACGGTTGTGGGCGGTGTTCCTGTCAGACATATCCGTAATATCAAGGAATAAAGAAAGGAGAAAACAATAGAAAGTTATAAGCAAATATGCCCTCATGCTCTCATTATGTATATAATCAATTGATAATGAGTGTTGAATGAATGATGGTAGCATATTTTAGAAGAAACAATTTGCCCTCATGCTCTCACTGTTTAATTATACTGATTATTATTTAATATGTTTATATTCAATGTGATATAGCTGAATTCATTTCAAAATCACTCAGATGAGAAAAGAGTCTATTTTGCCGTTTTAGGTGAAGAAAAATGGCATAATGCCTACAAGATCCCTTTTATATACACGAATCTTATCATATTTTGCTAGGAGAAACAACGGTAACTACTACATTTTAGGGAGTTCTTGATAGTTTATATAGAGATCATTATATGATAATCGGGCATTCATATTGCAGTTCTTTACTATGGGAAATTGCTTAATCACGTTTGTGATTAGACTTAATCACACTTGTGATTAACTTTAGTCACATTTGTGATTAGAGTTAGTCACACTAGTGAGTAAGCAATTGCGAATAATAGAAAGAACAAATAGCAAAGTACGATGAGTAGAACTTGTCAGCATGAAAATGTAATCGGATGTTTGTAAAATAGAGTATACTGTGATGAAAAAGCTCAAAATGCGATGGTTGACAAACTTTTGAATTAAGACTTTGTATGTGTTCATGTTGTTGGATATCAGATAGATATACTCTTTTTGTTTGTTCTGTAGAATGAGGGCATGAGGGCAAAGATACTTTTTGAAATATGCTATCATCATTCATTCAGTATTTCATTATCAATATGTTAACTTCTTAGTGAGAGCATGAGGGTATATTTGCTTATAACTTTCTATTAATATTGGTGTTATGTTGAGTCGATTTATTGTGAAATACAGAAGTGTTTTTAATGCTTGTTGTAGCAATTATTAAAAATAATCGCTAAGAAACGTTTTTCCTATTTAAGAAATTATTATATTTGTACCGACTATTCTACTATGGCGTAGTAGAACGTTACATATTTTAAGAAGCGTTATTGAAATTATCTTCTATCGTCAAACTTCGCAACTTTGAACTGTACCTGAAGATGATAACAACAACGCTCACGTCTGTGTTATATACCTGCCATTACTGTGGCATCTATATATCTAATGGCGTGGGTGGCTGTTGTTTATCTAGGTACAAGGCAATGCGAAGGCCCGACGATAAGATAAACAAGATACAGCCCTCACGCTTTTTTTATTGTTAACAGCCGAACAGAGGAGGGGGAGTTAGGCAAAGTCTTTTGACAAGATAGACTGATCTAACATTTACAGACGTATGAAAACAACACTGCAAGCGGGAATGCGAATCCTTATTTCCCGTTATTTGTTAAGTCGAGGTTGCGGAGACACAGTATATGTCACCGGAACGCCAGGGGGCTTTCGCCCCCCGACCCGCCAGGAGTCTTCTGCCCACAGACGGCAATTATAGCATCTTTCTATAAAAAATATTCTATGGTATATAATTGGGGCGTATAATGTCTGAACAGAATCATTGAAAAATTATAATCTAAATTTATTGTACGGAAATTATGGAAACAAACAATATGGAAATGTATGAGGCTCCTAAAGTGGAGATTATCGAAGTAGAAGTGGAAAAAGGATTTGCAGTAAGTGGTGGAACAGAAGACTATGACCAACATCCTTGGTAATTGAAATAAATAATTTAAAAACATACACGTATGAAAAAGATATTGTTCACATCTTTGGCTGTTCTTGGATTAGGAATAACCGGTTGTTCCAATGAAGATTTGGGCGTGGCGAAAAGTGGCGTTGATGAAGTATGTGCCACTATGGGAGATGCTGAATCGCGTACTGCTATGAATGGCAATTCTGTCGTTTGGAGTACAGGTGACGAGATTGGCATTTTTGTAACGAATGGAAGTTCTTCTACATATACTAACACTAATTATTCATTATCCAGTGGAGCCGGGACCAAGAACGCAGGGTTCTCAGGAGTACTGGAAGGTGAGAATCCTGTAAAGAAAGCTGCTTTTTATCCTTATGGCAGCGATGCTTCTTATGATGGAAGTAAAATATCATTAACGTTGAAGGATACCTATAATTATAAGGAAGGAGAAAACAGCAGTGCTCTTATGGCTTGCCAAATAAATGAGAGCGCACAGGATGTCTTGGCATTTAAAAATGCAGGTGCTTTGATGAGCGTAACTGTCAATAATATCCCGAAGGACTATATTTGGGCGAAATTGACTTCTATGACCGCTCAAGGAAAAACTACTGCTCCAGCCATTGCAGGAAATGCACAAATAGCATTCGCCGAAGGTATCCCTACATTGACAACCACAGGAACATTAAATTCCTCATCCATAACTATAAACTTTACTGCTGGCAATGACGTGACCAGTAAAACATTCTATTTCCCGTTGCCTGTAGCCGAGTATCCTGCCTTGGAACTTTCCATTGGTAATGGCTCTACAAGCCAAGTTTTAAAGACAAAAGCTTTAGATGCTAAACGTAACGAACGTTATACCACAACTATAACGTTGGACGAAGTATCCGGAAGTGTACCGACAACAGTTGAAAGTGTATCAGCGGTAGCCGAGGCTTTAGCAACAACTAATTCGGTTTCTGTGACTGATGTGGCTCCAACTGAAGACAGTCCTACAGTTTCAATACCGAAAAAAAATACACCGGCAGAAAATGTCAGCATATCCTTTGAAAATATTTCTACTACTGCTACTGTTGCTATAAAAGAAGCGAGCACTGGCGCTAGTGGTAATTCAGCACCTGAAAACGTGTTGGTATCTGTACCGCAATTAGATATTGCGCCTAAATTTGAGATAGAGCTGCCTTCTTCTACCGTAACTTTGGCTGCCAATGGCGAAACAGCTACTTATGATGAAGTAACGGCAACTACTGCTGCAAATACATTGGTTCTTGATAAAGGGATTACGGTTAATACATTGAAGGTAAAAGCCGGTAATGTAAGAGTGAAGAGTGGTGCCAAAGTAACAGCCATCAGTCGTGAAAGCGGTAACACTTCAACTGTCATTATTTATAAAGAAGAGGGGGCTGAATTACCCAATCTGTCCGGTAATGACGCATTTGAAGTAGTTGATGCTGCCGTAGCCGACTTGCAAAATGTCGCAAAAAATGGTGGAACTTATACTCTTGCCACAGACTTGACGGGAGATTTTACTATTTCCGCAACAAAGGAAGTTATCATCAATTTGAACGGTCATAAAATTACCAACAAATCTGGTGATACATTTACCGTAAACAAGGATAGTAAACTGACAATCAACGGAAATGGTACAGTGGATAATGTAAGTCATGGGAAGACTTGTATCTATAATAACGGTACAGTAATTCTTAATGACGGAACCTATATTAGAAGTAAGGAAAACGGTCAGAATTCAGAAAGTTCAGGTGGTAACAGCTATTATAATATTCTGAATCATGGCGAGATGACGATTAATCCAAATGTGGAGATATCGCAAAACGGGCATTATTCTTCGATGATAGCCAATGGGTATTATGATTATACCAATACGAATCCGCGAAATGGATATGTAAGTGGTACCAATCATCAGAATCCTTCACTTATCATAAACGGTGGTACATTTGCCGGAGGTCTTAATACCATTAAAAATGATGATGGAGCCCAGCTTGTCATCAACGACGGTACGTTCACCAATATGTCTCAGGCAACCGTACAGAATCATCATGTGGCTGAAATCAAAGGAGGTACATTCAATACAACTGGTTCCGCTCAGTATGTGGTGGATAATGAAGGTCATAATGGTGCAGCCAATGACTTGGGACAGATGACTATCAGTGGTGGTACACTGAATGGCAAGATCTATGTGGTTGGTGCAGGTGCATCGCTGGCTGTTACCGGTGGTACTTTCTCCGATCCGTCCGCACTCGCTTATTTAGGCGATAATGCTGATATAACAGTTAAATTGGATACGGATACAAGATTGGCTAAAACCATGATTGTTGAAAAGGGAGCTGCAACCATTGACCTTAATAACCATAGGCTGACAGCAGATGCCAGTGCTACGATAAAGATAAAGGAAAATGGAGATGATGTTGTTGTAGCTGTTGCTGTAAAAGATGGTGCTAAGGTAATGGTTAAAAACGGTAATATCGGTGACAGTTCCAATAAATTGTCATACGGTGTATATGCATTTGGGAAGGCCGATGTAACATTAAATAATGTTGGTTTCAGTGAGATGGTTATCTATGCCTATAACGGAGCAGGTAAATTGGCTGCAACCGATTGTATTTTCAAAGGATGGCTTTCCGGATGGCATCATGGCGGCACGTTTGCCGGATGTACTTTTACCATCGGTAAGGCGTGGTATCCGGCAGCAATTTGTTACGGAAGCACTACTTTTACCAACTGTAAATTCTTCAAGAACGAGGTGGATGCCGATGTTTATGACGATGACAATAAGGCTGACAGTGACGGCTATTATCGTTGTTGCTACGTAGTTGCCCAATGCAATCCATCAAATTCAATAGGTTTTACAAACTGCAAATTTATTGATGAAAGTAATACGGAAACAGGGAGTGTTGCCATAGACAATCATCCATTCCATGCTTGCGGTTGGGGAAATGGTACAGCTGCTAATTATAATGTTACGGTGGATAATGCTGTGGTAACATCACAGTGTAGTGACAAGACCAAAACATCAAATGAAAACAAGTAACTGAAGAATAGTGACTGAACTTTAGTTCTTGATAACATTCAGTGAATGATGATAAAGGAAAACCGTTCTGTCTTTACCGGTTGAACGGTTTTGCCTTTCTTTAATATAAAAATAGAATGAAAATCAACTCTAATTTCAAGCTCCGTCATATAGCCGGAGAAACCATTATAATCAATCAAGGTACGCCCGATGCCGACCTTACCCGAATCATTTCCCTCAACGCTTCCGCGCGTTTTCTATGGAATGAGTTTTCCGGACAGGAATTTTCTGTAGACGAGGTAAGTTATCTTTTGGCTAAAACCTATCATATACCGGTACAGCAAGCCCGGCAAGATGCAACGGCTTGGGTTAGCTCATTGAAAAAATGTAATGTTATAATAGACTGAACCGATGGAATTGAATCAATCAGAAAAAATGCTGTTTGCCTTGCTGCGTTCAGCCTTGAACACTATTCCGGTCAATTCAGCCCTTTTTGCCGATGTGTCATTGTTATCTTGGCAGAATTGCTATAAACTGGCAGTGGAACAGGGAGTGATGGCCTTGGCATGGGACGGAATACAAACCCTACCGGCCTGTTTGCAACCCCCGAAGGCTTTGAAATTAAACTGGGCGATGGCGGTAGAGAACTATGAAAAACGCTACCGGCGGGGGGTGCC
>ERZ780004.85-NODE-85-length-30030-cov-10.1254_pt1 | contig 30030 bp, 32 predicted proteins | sample MGYA00511875_ERZ780004 | MGnify/ENA primary metagenome ERZ780004 (study PRJEB29588, sample SAMEA2155132) | human gut metagenome | biome: human gut; feature: human-associated habitat; material: faeces | place: Denmark | collected 2008/2010 ... | reverse complement strand
CGGTACGGGCCATACACGGAAGAGCGATGATAAGCATAAGTGTCAGTGCACTCATCATTCCTGCCAGAAATCCGGAAATCTTATGCACGGTCATCACCTCCCTTGCGGTTAAACTGAGGAAGCCTTCTGGTTGCCAGAATGTTGTATCTTCCTATTATAGTTAAATTAGTCATAACCACGGTTATAAGAATAAGTATTGCACAGGCATAAAACCATATATCCGATACCGGGTTAACAAGACACACAATTGCTCCGACGCATGTCGCCGCAAATTCAATTATGAATACCGGAAGCCCCTTATGAGATGGCTGGTCTGTGTACTTTTTGATAGTACACAGCATGAGTACGAGTGAAGCTACCGTGCATATCGGGAGCATCAGGCTCTTTATCACACTGAAAAGTACAATTGACATTGGAACAATAATTATAAGAGCGCTTATGACCAATGCCACACCGCCTTTAAAAGTCATTTTTGATTTCTTTTTCCTGGCAGACGATCTGGCTGCGGCTCTCTTGTGCCCGATAGAATACTGGTATCCCTTGTCATCATCGCGGGCCTCGCGTTTGATTATCTTGGACAACTCGCACAGATAAATAATCTGTGTAACTAATGATAATATTGCACTCACACTTACAACGGTTATCGGAGTTACTGTCATAATAAGGTTCAATAACAGGAAAATAGGCAGTGCTATAATCAGTGAACCTAAGAAATATTTGGTAACGGATACCGGGATATCGGCAGTAGCCTTGCCTGTCTGTCCATTGACGATTGAATATGCCACACGGTCTTTCTTACGGTATGACATAAAATATACCGGGAACATCGCGCTGTCAATCTGCTCGCAGTTCGTGTGAAAAACACTGTTAATCTGTCCGGGGTTTACCGGAAGTTTGGGAACTATGCCTCCGAACGCCGGTTCACGGTTAAGTTTTGATGTTGAATTACTGTTTGCAAAAGATTTGGCGTCTTCTACATATATATTGCAGTCGACATCAGCAACATCCGCATAGAAACCGCTTAATATGGCAGGCGTAAATTCTTTCATTCCGCGCACATCATAAGGTGCGATTGCACTGCTGATATTATCATCAAAAGACGATGATGCATCGAAGGACATTCCTTTATAATATGCATCAATATAGCAGCTGAGTCTGAAATGGTCAGTTATAACATAATCACCGCGACGGTATGATTTCTCACCAGGGAAACTGATATTGCCGTTCTGGCTTATGTAATAGCTCCAATACGGTATATATATCGCACGGAAACTTTCAATACGGCTCTTATCTTTAAGATCATGCGGCGCAAAAATAGCTTTACGTACAAGCTTCATATAGGCGTTCTTACAATCTTCCTTAGTCTTGCTGAACGGAATAATGTAATTCGGACGCCTGCTCTTGTCAAGCCTTGACGAGAGTATGGTCGATGCTCCGCAGAAAGAGCAGAATTCAGCAGCCGATGTTTCACTGCCGATTATCTCTCCGCCGCACTGTGGGCATGTGAATACGGTTGTCTCATATAAATCCGTACTCTCGGCATCAGTTTCCTTATTGAATGAATAAGGATCCGCAAGGGAACCGCACTGTGCGCATTTGAGCATCTGTGACGGAATATCAAATTTCATATTTCCGCCGCAATTAGGACATTCGTACATGGTAACCTCCTTATGTTTTTTATTATTTTATACTGTAATGAAAAAAAAGTAAATAAAAAATAACTAAAGTATTTACAAAAGTACAATTAATGCTATAATTATTATATAGACGTAGTGAGTAGGATTATGTCAACACGCAGGACATGGAAGCCAGCGTATTATCAAAGGAGTGATATTTTATGGCAGGGATATATGGATATAATTCAATATCGACATTGTTTTCCGGACTTAATACTTCTTCAGTAACATCCGGTATTTATAACAGTCTCTCAGAATTATCCAACATACGTTCAGGAAGTTATTATAAGCTTGCCAAGAAGTATTACGGAAGCAGTCAGGCTGATACCGCTTCCTCAGATACGGCAGTTAAAAAGAGAACTTCCAGAATGGATTATGATTATAAGAAGGGTGATTATAAGGTTAATCTTGATAATTCATCCTCCACATCCACATCTAAGGATACCGTGTCTACGATAGCCGGAGTTGAGAAGAGCGCCAAGAACCTTAAGAGCGCAGCCGATAAGCTTGTTCAGAGAGGCAGTGAGTCGGTATTTAAGCAGACGGCCGGAGAATATGATACGGATAAGATTTATGATGCGGTGAATAATTTCGCATCAGCCTATAATGATGTTATCACCAAGGCTTCGGCTTCTGATTCATCATCCATAGAGAATGCCGCTAGGTCAATGAAGAATGCCACGGCAGTTAATGCCAAAGCACTTTCAAAGATCGGCATTACAATAGGAAGCGACAATAAGCTTTCTGTTGACGAGAAGACATTTAAGGCAGCGGATATGAACAGTGTTAAGTCACTTTTTAACGGTAACGGTTCGTTCGGATATCAGACGGAAGTGAAAGCATCTATGATAGATTCGGCAGCTTCGATGGAAGCCGGAAGATCCAATACATATACCGGAAGAGGTTCATATTCTTATAACTTTAATGCCGGTAATTTATTTAACCAGAGCATTTAATAATTTCAGGATGCCCGGGCGTATCTGTTTTATGCGGATACGCCTTTTTATGTTATGGCATGCCTTATAAGACAGCATGAAAGGGTTATACTATGAAAAAGAAAAGACTTTTGGCACTTGTATTAACAGCCATCATGACGGCTGCATCTCTTGCCGGATGTACATCAAAGAGTGGCAATGGATCAACAGAGGCCGGTGTGTCAACAACCGCTACCAGGCAGACAACAGGAACTCAGACACAGACAGAAGAGAAGACTGAGGAAGCGGGGGAAACATTCCCTGTGACAGTTACGGACCAGCTCGGAAGAGAAATTACGATTGAGAAGGAACCTCAGAAACTGGTAAGCGGATATTATATATCCACAAGTATTGTTATAGCACTCAACCTTGAAGATAAACTTGTCGGAGTAGAGGCTAAAGCGGGCAAGAGGGCTATATATAAGCTTGCAGCTGAGGATATAGTTAATCTTCCAAGTGTGGGAACAGCTAAAGAATTCGACCTTGAGGGGTGCGCAGCCCTTTCACCGGATCTTGTGATTGTTCCGGCAAAGCTTAAAGATAAGATTGCTTCAATGGAAGAACTCGGACTGACTGTTATAGCGGTTAATCCGGAGAATAATGACCTGCTTAAGGAAGCGGTTGAACTTATAGGTAAGGCAACAGGACAGACAGCTAAAGCTGATGACCTGGTTAAGACGGTCGATAAAGGAATATCATCACTCAAAGACAGAGTCGGAAGTGAGACTAATCCGACAGTGTATCTTGCGGGCAACAGCAATATTCTTCAGACGGCCGGTGCTAAAATGTATCAGAATACTCTTATAGAGAATGCCGGCGGAGTCAATGTGGCAGCAGAGATTGACGATAATTATTGGGCAGAGGTTTCGTATGAGCAGATTCTTAAATGGGATCCTGATTATATAATTCTTGCAGCGGATGCGGATTATACTGTTGATGATGTACTTAAAGATACTAATCTTGCCGACTGTAAGGCAGTTAAGAATGGCAATGTATATATCGTTCCGAGTGATGCGGAAGCCCTGGATTCACCGGTTCCGGCGGGATATCTCGGAAGTTATTATATTGCATCGGTTATCCATTCAGATGTTGTGAGTGAAGAAGATTTCCAGACAGAGGCAATTAATTTTTATGAGAAATTCTATGAATTTACACCATACAAGAACTAAGATAATAATTGCATGCATATTGGTGGCAGCGCTTGCGGCGCTGTCACTTATTGTGGGTAAATATCCGCTGACGGTCAAAGAACTTATCGCAGGGGATACCATGCAGCACAGAGTATTATTTAACCTGCGTATTCCGAGAACGGTTATGGCACTTATGGGCGGAACCGGACTGGGAGTGGCAGGTTTTGTTTTTCAGACGATTTTTAAGAATCCGCTCGCGGCTCCTGATATTATAGGAGTTTCCAGCGGGGCAAGTGCAGGTGCAGCTTTCTCGATAGTGTTTATTTCATCCGGAATGATAACGGTAACGGTGAGTGCTTTTGCCGGCGGAGTGATTGCGGTGTTGCTTTCGCTGATTCTTGCGGGATTTACCAAAGGAAGTAAAAGCATATCAATCGTTCTTGCCGGAATAGCCGTGCAGGCCCTTTCACAGACTGCACTTATGGTTTTTAAACTGGCAGCAGACCCGGAGAAACAGCTTGTGTCCATAGAATACTGGATTATGGGAAGCCTTAACGGCATAAGCATCACGAAAATTCCTTTTTCGGCGGGAGTCTGTATTGCATGCATTGCAATAATATTTATATTCGGAAGACAGCTTCTTATGCTGTCGCTTGACGAAGGAGAGGCACGGATGCTTGGAGTGCCTGTCAGATGGATGAGATTTGCATTATTGCTAATTGCGACATTTATGGTTGCGGCTATCATCAGCCTTACGGGTCTTATAAGCTTTGTGGGACTTATTGCACCGCACAGCGCAAGACTTTTAACAGGTGATAACCGTAAATCTACGATGATACTATCGGGACTTTCGGGAGCAATTATTCTGACCGGGGCGGACATCCTTGCCAGAAGCGTGGCAGCGGTGGAACTTCCTGTGAGCGTGTTTACATCAATAATCGGAGCACCTTTTTTGGTTATGCTTGTGATCAGGAGGTGTAAGAAATATGAATGATTTCTTCACGGCCGGAAGTATAACGGCAGGATACGGCAGGCAAAGAATACTGAACGGGTTGGATTTTACATTGTCAGACGGTGAGATTACAGGTATTCTCGGATCTAACGGATGCGGCAAGTCAACTCTCATGAAAGCTATCATACATGATATTCCGTATAAAGGATGCTTTACACTTGACGGAAGAATTTTGTCGGAGGTAAAGGGCAGAAAGCTTGGCTCTATGATAAGCTATGTACCGCAGAAAAGTGGAATTTCGATATCCATGCCGGTAACGGATGTTGTTATGATGGGTTTTAATCCGGATATGCATCTGCTTCAGAATTATAGTGCGGTACAGTTTGATAAAGCTTATGAGGCAATGAAGATTGCGGGGGTGTATGAACTTCGCGACAGGGATTATCTTTCATTAAGCGAGGGCCAGAAACAGTTATGTATAATGGCCAGAACAATAGTGGAAGATGCAAGGCTGTTGCTTCTTGATGAACCGGAGAGCGCCCTTGATTTCAGGCACAGATATGAACTTATATCGCTTCTGAAACGTATGGTTACCCCGAAACGTGCTGCGCTCATATGTCTTCATGATACCAACCTTGCATTGAGACTTTGCGATAATATTCTTCTTATGCGGGACGGGCGGATAGAAGATTCCATACGCCCGGCAGCTGACAGCTATGAAGTTGTATATAATACACTTTCAAAAATCTATGGCAATATCACGCTTATCGAAACAGCCGGAAATTATGTCATGTCATGGGGATGCAATGATACCTCAGGACATATGTACGATGCAGGCACGGTTTATGATGAATATATGGCATCAGGTAAAAAACATCTTATTGTAACCGGAGCAATAGGAAGCGGAAAGACTACGCTGCTGCGCGATATATTGAAAGAAACCGGAATAAATATGCCGGGACTTATAACCAAAGCAATATCTGAAAATTGCGTTGCGATATACGATAACGTATCGGGCAATGTAGGAATAATCGGAAAGTATATGGGTGGAGATGGCAGAACCAACAAAATGCAGACCGTTCAAAGCGGATTTGATAATGTTGCCATACCGGCGATAAAAAGGGCGCTTTCAGATGAAAAATGTAAATATTTTGTGATGGATGAGATTGGATATCTTGAGCAGAGCCATGATGGATTTAAAGAGGCCCTTCTTAATTTATGGGACAGCAAATGTGTAATGGCCGTTGTGCGCGGACAGCACATTCCGTTTCTTGACGACATAAAGAACAGGGATGATGTGTTTGTTATAAATATGGATGGTGATAAGTTATGAAAATAATAGCGAGAATCCATACGGATTTTACGGATAAATTCGGTATACCGAGGCAGAGCGGAATGGTGCCTGAACTTATGGGACGCATAGTTTTTGAACCGGAATACCGGAACATTACGGCACTTAAAGGACTGGAAGGATTTAATTATATATGGCTCATATGGGAATTTTCACGTTCGGTAAGGGATAGCTGGTCGCCGACTGTCAGACCGCCGAGACTCGGAGGGGATACCAGAGTCGGTGTGTTTGCAACACGTTCTCCGTTCAGACCGAATCCAATCGGATTGTCATGCGTGAAACTTCAGAAGATACAACAAGAAAAAGACGGACCGGTTATATATGTTTCGGGAGTGGATATTCTTGACGGGACACCAATATATGATATTAAACCATATCTGCCGCATTCAGACATGAAAAGTGATGCGACAGGCGGCTTCGCCGACAGATTCAGTGGATACAGGCTTGACGTGGTAATAGCACCCGATGTGGAATGTGATATGTCAGAGGACAGGAAGGCTGCACTCACCGGAGCACTTTCTCTTGATCCGCGCCCATCGTATCAGGATGATCCCGACAGGATATACGGTATGGATTTTGCCGGATACAATGTTAAATTTAAAGTTGATGGCAGCGTGCTTACTGTTATAAAAATAACTAATTGTCAACCTTAATAATAAAATGGTTGACAATTAAATGCCGCTGATGTATAGTTTATCTCAGTTTACAGCATAAAAAGGAGAAACTATATCATGGATAAGACAATTGAAACCGGAAATATTAAGCCGGTATACAAAACAAGAGATTATGTTCTTAATATTACACTTATGGGACTTATGACAGCACTCATATGCGTGCTTGCACCACTGTCAATCCAGCTCCCGGGACAGGTACCTATTTCACTTACACTTATGGCTATTTATTTTACCGTATATCTTCTCGGAGGCGCCAAAGGAACCGTATGTGTTGTTCTCTATCTTCTTCTCGGAATGATAGGACTTCCTGTATTCTCAGGATTTACTGGCGGACTCGGTAAACTTGCGGGACCTACCGGAGGATATCTTATCGGATTCATATTTACAGCAGCTATCTGCGGAGGCGCACTCTGGCTTGGCAAGGGTAAACTCTGGGTGTATGTAATCGGAATGGTTTTAGGATGTGCGGTTGCATATTTATTCGGTACATTCTGGTTTATGTTTTCAATGGGAACAAGCATGAAATATACACTTTCCGTATGCGTAATTCCGTTTATTCCTTTTGATATTGCCAAGATTGTTGCAGTGGCAATTGTCGGAACACTTGTTAAAAAATTATTACATAAGATAGACGGACTGCAGACCGTTATTAAATATTAGTCCTTGCATTGTGCGTCGAATAGTGATATAATCCTCTGCAAATGGCACAAAGGAAGGCGCATTAATTATGGTAAAGAAGTTAATATTGGTTACGTCTCCACCTGCCTGTGGTAAGACGTTTATATCTAAAGCATTGGCAAAGAGACTGCCACATGTTGTATATCTTGATAAAGATACATTGATTCCGCTCTCAAAGAGAATTTTTGCGGTAGCAGGTGAAGAATATAACAGAAGCAGTGATTTTTTTGAGGAAAATATAAGGGATTATGAGTATGATGTAATAGTTGATCTTGCACTTGAAGCACTTGAATATGAAGACATCGTACTTATTAATGCTCCGTTTACGAGAGAGATTCGTGATACCGGATACATGGACAACCTTAAGGCTAAGCTTGCCGGCAAGGGTGCGACTCTTGTGATAATCTGGGTTGAGACATCTCCGGAGATTGTACATGAGCGTATGGTTTCGCGTGATTCTGACAGGGACACATGGAAGCTTGAACATTGGAATGAATACATAAGCGGATGTAATTTTGAGATTCCGGAGAATTTGTATGATCCGGATCATGAAGATGGTCTTCTTATATTTAAGAATAATAATGACCAGGAATATGAAGAGTCTATGAAGAACATTGCGAGTGTTCTTGAGCGTACGATGAAGCAGTAACGCATAATAAGAAGCCTTTCGGGCGATGAGCCCGGAAGGCTTTTTGATTTACCGGATATTCTGTTTTAAACAGGTTTTGATATCATCTTCCGGATTGCTTATCTGCCTTAAACCGAATGTGTCAGTAAGGTATTGAAGAACATTCGGACTGATGAAAGCAGGAAGTACGGGACCGAGATAAATATTACGTATCCCAAGACTTAATAATGCGAGGAGCACTGCTACGGCTTTCTGTTCATACCATGATATAATAAGTGAAAGCGGCAGTCCGTTTATATCGGTTCCGAAAGCATCCGCAAGAGCAGTAGCTATTACAACAGCAGAGTATGCATCATTGCACTGACCAACATCAAGAAGACGGGGAAGCCCGGAGATTTCACCAAAATCAAACTTGTTAAAACGGTATTTGCCGCAGGCGAGTGTTAAGATGATGCAGTCATCAGGTACCATTCTGGCAAAATCCGTAAAATAATTACGGCCGGGTCTTGCACCGTCACAGCCTCCTATAAGGAAGAAATGACGTAATCTGCCGCTTTTGACAGCATCCACAATCTGGGATGCATAACTTAAGGTTGTTTTGTGTCCGAAGCCTACAAGGATGTTTTTAATTTCTTCGTCTTCGGGGAATCCCCCAAGTTCAAGAGCCTGATTGATTATTTCACTGAAATCTTTGGTTCCGTCGGGATTTCGCCCGATGTGTTTCACACCATCCCATCCGACAACATTGGTGCTGTATATACGATCCTTGTATGATTCACGCGGTTTCATAAGGCAGTTGGTTGTCATAAGGATGCAGCCGGGAAGATTGTCAAATTGTTTCTGCTGATCCTGCCATGCACCTCCGAAATTGCCGGCGAGATGAGCGTATTTCTTAAGTCCGGGATATCCGTGGCATGGCAGCATCTCACCGTGAGTATATATATTGATACCTTTGCCGGAGGTCTGCTCAAGAAGCATTTCAAGGTCTTTTAAGTCGTGACCCGATACGATTATAAAAGGCCCTTTTTTGATGTGCACATTTACCTCGTGCGGTGTGGGGTCGGAGTAAACGCTCGTATTGGCCTCATCGAGTTTTTTCATTATCTCTATTGCCATTTCTCCGGTACGCATAGTCAGGCGGATTAATTCTTCAACGCCCATATTGTCATCTGTTGTGGAACAAAGTGCTTCCACATAGAAATCATCTACAGAATCACTGTAATATCCCAGTTCCCTTGCCTGATGTCCATAAGCGCTGATTCCTTTCAGACCGTACACGATGGTCTGGCGCAATGAACGGATGTCCGGGTCAAGATCTGCATCATACATGATACCGGCAATAGGAGCATCTTTTAACATTTCTGTTTTGGTATCGGGCAGATTATAGGACGCGTGCGCGGTATCTATAGCGGGTTTTCGGACATGCGTGCGAAGTTCTTCTTTGATTTTTTGTGATTCTTTGAGTAGTTTTACATGTGCTTCGGGGTCAAAATTAACATTCGTCAGCGTTGTAAAAAGGCTGTTCTCTATAAATTTTACAATATCTTTACTTATATGCTCCCCTTTGTCGAGAAGTTCTTTTGCATAACATGATATGCCTTTTATCTGAAAAATGAGTAAATCCTGCAGGCCGGCAACCTCAGGTGTTTTGCCGCATACTCCGAGTTTGGTGCAGCCTTTGCCTCCGGCCGTCTGTTCGCATTGGTAACAGAACATATCGTAATTCAGTTCCATATTGTTTCCCATATTACACCTCCGTTAGTGTTCTCATTAATATTCTTTACATTAAATGCTTTTTACATACATTTTACGGATGAAAGGATTTGGATTTTACAAAGACGGTTTATTCTATGCCTTGTAATCGAGAAGAAAAGGAGGAAAGAAAATCAATGAAGGTGAATCTTAATTCAGTGGAAAAAGTTAAAAGCTTCGTAAATGAAGTATCACGCTTTGACACCGAAGTCGATCTTGTTTCATCACGGCATGTCATTGACGCGAAATCATTAATGGGTATTTTCAGTTTAGACCTTTCCAAACCCGTAGAAGTAGAGGTTTGTGATAAGGCGAAAGAACCGTATGTTTTTGAAAAACTCAGAGAATATGCATAAGGACAATTGAATAAGAAAAAGAATTTTTAAGTTTTAAAGGAGAAATTTATTATGAAGAAGAATTTATTCACAAAGGCAGCAGCATTCATCGCTGTCGCAGCGCTCACAGCAGGAACATTTGCAGGATGCTCAAACTCAGGCTCAAAGGACAATGCTACAACAGCAGCAGGAGCAACAAAGGCAGAACAGACAACAGATAAGCAGGATAACAACGCTGCAGCTGATTTCGATACATCAAAAGATATCACAGTAGTAACAAGAGAAGAAGGCTCAGGAACAAGAGGAGCTTTCGTGGAACTTACAGGTGTTGAGCAGAAAAATTCCGACGGTAAGAAAATTGATATGACAACCGAAGAAGCAATCGTTCAGTCAAGCACACAGAACGTAATTACAGCAGTAAACGGTGATACATATGCAATCGGTTATGTTTCACTCGGATCACTCAACAAGGATGTTAAGGCTGTTAAGGTAGACGGAGCTGAAGCTACGGTTGATACAGTTAAGTCAGGTGAATATAAAGTACAGCGTCCGTTTAACATCGCAACAAAGGATGATGTAAGCGATGCAGCCAAGGATTTCATCAGCTACATCATGAGCTCAGAAGGACAGGCGATCATCGAAGACAATGGTTACATCAAAGTTGACGATGCAGCAGCGGCTTATGCAGCAACAGATGCCAAGGGCGAAGTCAAGATATCAGGTTCTTCATCAGTAACACCTGTAATGGAGAAACTCAAAGAAGCATATGAGAAAGTTAACTCAAACATTACAATCACAATCAACCAGAGCGATTCTTCAACAGGTATGAAGGATGCAGCAGAAGGAATCAGCGATATCGGAATGGCTTCAAGAGATTTGAAGGACAGCGAGCTTGAAACACTTAAGAATACAGTAATTGCAAAAGATGGTATCGCAATTGTAGTAAACAATGCATCACCTATAGAAAATCTTACATCAGACCAGATTATGAAGATTTACACAGGTGAGATTACAACCTGGGCAGATGTAAAATAATAAATGCAGATGAATTAATGCAGGACCGGTACATGAAATAATGTACCGGCCGCATTTGCATAATATAAGGGCCGCATAAAACGGTATTACCTTAAAGGAGTTTTGAATGAGAAAAGTTGCAGATAAAATAATGGAAATAGTTTTTCTGGTGCTGGCGTGCGTATCAATCGTTGCGGTAGTCATTGTATGCTATTTCATGTTCTCAAGAGGGATTCCCGCAATCAGACAGATAGGATTAGGCGAATTTATTACGGGCAAAATCTGGAAACCGACATATGATTATTTCGGAATACTGCCTATGATAGTGGGAAGCCTTATGGTAACAGCAGGGGCGTTGGTTATAGGCGTGCCGGTTGGAATCTTTATGGCAGTGTTCATGGCGAGGTTCTGTCCCCGGATTATATATAAAATAGCAAATCCTATAGTTAATCTTCTTGCAGGAATACCTTCCATTATATATGGATTTTTCGGTATGATGATAGTCGTTCCGTTCATCCGTGAACATATAGGCGGTAAGGGATACAGCATTCTTTCCGCATCAATAATACTTGGCATAATGATTCTTCCGACAATAATAAGCGTATCGGAGGCTGCTATAAAGGCGGTACCGGAGAGCTATTATGAAGGAGCGCTTGCGCTTGGCGCAACCAAAGAGATAAGTGTATTCAAAACGGTTCTTCCGGCAGCCAAATCAGGAATTATGGCAGCGGTTACACTTGGAATCGGCAGGGCAATCGGTGAGACTATGGCAGTGCAGATGGTAGTCGGCAATCAGCCAAGACTTCCGCACAGTATTCTCGACGGTGTAAGAACACTTACCACCAATATAGTAACCGAAATGGGGTATGCAGCGGATCTGCACAGAGAGGCACTCATTGCGACAGGCGTTGTGCTTTTTGTGTTCATACTGATAATCAATCTCCTGCTTGCGTTTATTAAAAGGAGGAAGGACTGATGAAAATGCGTGGAAAAATAAGTTCGGTTATTTTAAGAATTGTGATGTATGCGTCAGCGGGCTTTACGGCAGCGGCATTGCTCTTCATACTCGGTTATATTCTTGCAAAAGGCATTCCGAATCTGACATCACCGGGACTGTTTGCGTGGGAATATACATCTGACAATGTATCATTAGTGCCGGCAGCGATAAATACACTTATGCTTGTGGCGCTTGCGCTTGTTATGTCAATTCCATTCGGAATCGGCTCCGCGATATATCTTACCGAATATGCCAAAAAAGGCAACAAATTCGTAAGCATCATCCGTGTTACAACGGAAACATTGAGCGGTATCCCGTCAATCATATACGGACTTTTCGGTATGCTTTTTTTCGTAACGGCGCTCAAATGGCAGTATTCGATACTTGCCGGTGCTGCAACAGTTGCAATAATGGTTCTCCCGACAATAATGAGAACCACCGAAGAAGCGCTTCTTGCAGTTCCGGACTCATTCCGTGAAGCAAGTCTTGCACTCGGTGCGGGTAAAATAAGAACAATTTTTAAAATAGTACTTCCGTCGGCAATGCCTGGAATCCTTTCCGGTGTAATACTTGCAATAGGACGTATGGTAGGAGAGACAGCAGCATTACTGTATACATCAGGTGCGGTTGCATCTGTAGCAAAGGGCGTTATGAGTCCGGGCAGAACTCTCGCCATTCATATGTACACAATATCGTCGGAAGCATTTCACACGAACCAGACGTTCGCAACGGCAGTCGTACTTCTTGTGATTGTGTTTATACTTAACGCGCTCGCATCATTTGTTGCGAAGAAATTAACCAAGAAGTAACAGGAAGTAAGGAGATAATCATATGGCAGACAAATATCAGGTTGAAAATCTTAATTTGTATTACGGAAATTTCCAGGCACTTAAAGATATCAATCTTAATATCAAAGAAAAAGAAATAACGGCATTTATCGGACCGTCAGGCTGCGGTAAATCGACATTCATAAAGACACTCAACAGAATGAACGATTTGGTTGCAGGCTGTAAAATTACGGGAAAGGTTCTTCTTGACGGCGAGGATATTTTCGGAAAGATGGATGTGTGTGCGCTCAGAAAAAGAGTCGGCATGGTATTCCAGAAACCGAATCCGTTCCCGATGAGTGTATATGATAATATAGCATTCGGCCCAAGAACACACGGCATCAAGTCAAAATCAAAGCTTGATGAAATTGTTGAAAAATCATTAAGAGATGCCGCTATATGGGATGAACTTAAGGACAGACTTAAGAAATCTGCACTCGGCCTTTCAGGCGGACAGCAGCAGAGACTCTGCATTGCAAGGGCACTTGCGGTAAAGCCAGAGGTAATCCTTATGGACGAACCGACATCGGCACTTGACCCGATATCGACATCCAAAATAGAGGATTTGGTAATGGAACTTAAGAAAGACTACTCGATTATCATGGTAACACATAATATGCAGCAGGCAGTCAGAGTAGCGGATAAAACAGTTTTCTTCCTTCTTGGCGAGATAATTGAATCAGGAGAAACACAGCAGATTTTCTCAATGCCTAAGGACAAGAGAACAGAAGATTATATTTCAGGGAGGTTTGGCTGATGAGAGACAAATACGAGCTTCAGTTAAAGCAGCTTAATGATTTAATGATACATATGGGAAGCCTTATTGAGGCAGCGATTGAGATGGCGATTGAAGCACTTGTAAAGGGAGATGCGGACAAGGCACGCGAAGCAGTTGAGTTTGACGATACAATCGATCAGACCCAGAAAGATATTGAAAGCCTTTGTATGCGTATTCTTCTTATGCAGCAGCCGGTAGCCACCGATTTAAGATTTGTGTCAACCGCACTTAAGCTTGTAACCGATATGGAAAGAATCGGAGATCATGCGGCTGATATATCAGAAATTACAATTTCACTTGTCGGATCCGAATATGTCAAGGATCTGGATGTCATCAAGGAAATGGCAGCAAAAACCAGTGGTATGGTAATCAAGAGCGTGGAATCTTATGTAAGCAGAAATACCGAAGAGGCCAAAGAAGTCATAGCATATGATGATGTCATTGATGATCTTTTTATCAGGGGAAAAGATGAGATTGTCAGGATGATCGGAGAGAATCCTAAATGCGGAAGCGAAGCGACGGACCTGCTTATGATTGCCAAGTATTTCGAGAGAATCGGCGATCACGCAAGCAATATTGCCGAGTGGGCGCTTTATGCGAAGACCGGTGATATCAATGTTATACAGTAAGTAAAATTTCTGTGAAATTTACTTTGATTTTACATTAGCGCTATTTGATTTTTACAATGGATTTATATGATGTTTACATCAAATGTAAAAGAGAGGTAAACTATGGATTTCTTTAATGTACTTTCGCTGTTGGGAGGTCTGGCACTGTTTCTTTACGGAATGAATGCAATGGGTGACGGTCTTGCCAAATTATCGGGCGGCAAAATGGAAAAAATTCTTGAAAAACTTACAACCACGAAAGCTAAGGGTGTGCTCTTGGGTGCCGGTGTAACGACGGTTATACAGTCATCTTCGGCTACGACTGTTATGGTTGTAGGTTTTGTCAATTCCGGAATCATGAAGCTGCGTCAGGCAGTCGGTATTATTTTCGGCGCCAATATCGGTACTACAATCACTGCCTGGATTTTGAGCCTTTCCGGTATCCAGAGTGATAATTTTTTTATAAGATTATTAAAACCGAGCTCTTTTTCACCGGTACTTGCGGTAATCGGTGTTGCGTTTCTGCTTTTTTCCAAGAAGGATAAGAAGAAGAATATAGGATCAATTCTTGTGAGTTTTGCAGTTCTCATGTTCGGTATGGAAGCCATGAGCGGCGCGGTTGAAGGCCTTAAGAATGTGCCGGAATTTACCCATTTATTCACAATGTTCTCAAATCCGTTACTCGGAATCCTTGTCGGAGCAGTACTTACGGGAATCATACAGAGCTCATCGGCATCTGTCGGAATCCTTCAGGCACTTTGCGTAACGGGTGCAATTAATTTCTCAAGCGCGATTCCGATCATTCTCGGACAGAACATAGGAACCTGTGTTACGGCACTTATTTCAAGTATCGGAGCCAGCAAGAATGCCAAGCGTGCAGCATTTGTACATTTGTATTTTAATATAATCGGTTCGGCACTTTTCATGGCATTATTCTACGGAATAAACGCATTTGCGCATTTTGCCTTTATGGATATGGCGGCCAACGAAATGGGCATAGCTATCGTTCACACGACATTCAATGTGCTTGCAACACTCGTACTCCTGCCATTCTCGGATATTCTCGTCAAGCTTGCAACGCTTACCGTCCGCGACAAAAAGACGGGTATCGAACCGGTTGAGGAGGATTTCAAGCTTCTTGATGAACGTTTTCTTGAGAAACCGGCATTTGCAGTTGAACAATGTATCAAGACTGCAGCCAACATGGCTGATATAGTACGCAAAAGTGTGGATGATGCAATTTCTCTTTTTGATAATTATGACAGTGAGGTTGCGGCGGCAATTGCCGATTCGGAAAGCCTTGTTGACCGTTATGAGGATGAACTCGGAACTTATCTTGTAAAGGTCAGCACCAAGAGCATAAGTGAGCACGATTCAACAGTTGTGTCCAAGCTTCTGCACAGTATAGGTGATTTTGAAAGAATTTCCGATCATGCGCTTAATCTGTGCCAGGCGGCATCAGAGATGAACAGTAAAAAAATAGATTTTTCAAGTGAAGCGCATAAGGAACTTAATATAGTACAGAATGCCGTTAAGCAGGTACTTGCCGAGGCGGTTGACAGCTTTACATCGGATGATAAGACTCTTGCCGCAGAGGTGGAACCGCTTGAGGAGGTAATTGACGACCTTCAGGATGACCTTAAAATCCGCCATATCGAGAGGCTTAAGAATGGCCAGTGTACCATTGAACTTGGATTTATCTTATCTGATATTATGACAAATTATGAGAGGATAGCGGATCACTGCTCCAATATCGCGGTGTGTGTCCTTCAGCTTGAGGAGCGTGACCTTGAGGCGCATGATTATCTGATAAAGATGAAGACGGCCAATGAAGATTTCAAACAGAAATACAAAAAATATAAAAATTTGTATGTATTGCCGCAATGTGATAGAATGTAAATCAGAAAAAGGAGGCAGTTATGGCGAATATTTTTATCGTGGAAGATGACAGCAACATACGTGAAATTGAGATGTTTGCGCTTAAGAACAGTGGATATCTCGTTGAAGGTTTTGAAAATGCGAAAGATTTTTTTAGGCGTCTGGCAGAAAAGAAGCCCGATTTAGTCCTTCTTGATATAATGCTTCCTGACATTGATGGAATGGAAATCCTGTCAAGGATTAAGAACGTGCCTGAGACCAAGCGTATTCCGGTAATCATGGTAACTGCCAAGACAACAGAAATTGATAAGGTCAAGGGCCTTGATACCGGTGCTGACGATTATATAACCAAACCGTTTGGCGTAATGGAACTTATATCGCGTGTAAAGGCACTTTTAAGGCGTACAAATGATATGAACGAGGACAAGGTGCTTACACTTAGCGAGATTACGATGGATCTTGACAAGAGAACGGTAACTGCCGGTGGCGTCCAAGTGGAGCTTACATATAAGGAATTCGAGTTGTTAAGGCTCCTGCTCCAGAATGCCGGGATAGTTCTCAGCCGTGACATAATAATGGAACGTATCTGGGGTGCTGATTTTGAGGGTGAATCAAGGACTCTTGATATGCACATCAAGACCTTGAGACATAAACTCGGTGAATCCGGTGCACATATTAAAACGGTAAGAAATGTAGGATATCAGGTAGAATAATTTACTATGAAGAAGAAAATCAACATTCAGATGCTTGTTACGGTGGGTATAGCCATAATTCTTACAGCCATATTGTCCATCGCTGTTTTCTACGAGGTGTTTAAGCGGGAGATGGCTGACAGCCTTGCCAGATACACAAGGCTTTTGAGCAATACAATTGAAAATTATGAGGTCAACAATATTGAGACACTGCTTTCCGGAGAGAACGGGATTCTTGAAAATGAGAAAAATAACGGAATAAGAGTCAGTATTATCGATAAAAAAGGAAATGTTGTATACGATAACTACTATGAGACATCCAAGCTTCAGGATCATAGTGACCGCCCGGAAATAGAGCAGGCTTTTAAAGACGGTGAAGGCCAGCAGATACGTCAGTCAGATACGATGGGCAAGGATATTTTTTACTATGCGGTCCGTATGGACAATGGAATGGTAGTACGTGTCGCAAAGGAAGCGAGCAGTCTTTTGAGCATATTCCGTTCGGCTTTCCCGATTCTCGGAATTGTTCTTGTGCTGACATTTGTGACATGTTTTATACTTACTCATTACCTTGCAAAGAGCCTTATTACGCCTATCGAGGGCGTCGCCAATAATATGGACCACATTGAAAATGTGCAGATTTATAAGGAACTGGAGCCTTTCGTAACCACGATAAAGCAGCAGCATGAGGATATTCTTAAGAGTGCAATGATGCGTCAGGAGTTTACCGCCAATGTCACGCATGAGCTTAAAACTCCGCTGACATCCATATCGGGATATGCGGAACTCATTGAGAACGGAATGGCGCAGGGGGATGATGTAGAGCGTTTTGCAACGGAAATCCACCGCAACGCAAAGCGTCTGTTATCTCTCATAAATGATACATTAAGACTTTCGGAACTTGATTCCAATGATGGAGACCTTCTGATGGAGGATGTTAATCTTTATGATGTAGCATCAAATTGTGTCAACATGCTTACACTTCATGCCGAGGAAAATGATGTGAAGTTCCACTTAAAGGGCAGCAACACGCATGTAAAGGGCAGCCACAGCATGATTGAGGAACTTGTGTATAATCTCTGCGATAATGCCATCCGGTACAATCGTGAAGGTGGCAACATCTGGGTTGTGGTAGACCCGGAGGATCATTCAATACTTGTATCGGATGACGGTATCGGTATCTCTGAGGAAAACCAGTCGCGCATCTTTGAGCGCTTTTACCGTGTGGACAAGAGCCGCTCCAGAAAAACCGGCTCAACCGGGCTCGGACTTGCCATCGTTAAGCATATTGCCGAGCAGCATGGTGCGAAGATCGAACTTACCAGCGCCGAGAATGTCGGCACCACGATTAAGGTCATATTCCCGGATCCTGACAAATAAATTACATGTTTTTTACAAATCCTGCGAATTATTTTTACCTGGTAATGATATCTTGTAATCATCAAAGAGGTGATGATCATGAGTTACATATTAAAAATAAGCCGCAGGATTTGTAATGAAAATATAATAGGAATCAGAAGCGTTTTTGTGATTGTCAATATGATAATCACAGCTGCAGCCGGAGCCGCAGCATGGCTCATAGTTGACTGGTTCGCCAATTTACCGGTGATTTCCCTTATCTGTGCGATGGGATATCCGGCAGTGTTTATCGGCTTCATCGGAAGTATCTTCTATCTTATGAATAAGGATGTGTGGTAATGCGCACGTCCTTTTTTGCACTAAAAAATAATTCCCCGTTGAAATGCGTTCCCCATTAGTGTAATATAGAATTAAGTGTATATTGCACACACATCAGGAGGAACAGTAATGAACAAAGAACTAGTTATAGTTATAGACTTTGGCGGTCAGTACAACCAGCTCGTTGCGCGCCGTGTCAGAGAATGTAACGTATATTGTGAGATTTATTCTTACAAGACGGACATTGCCAAAATCAAGGCGATGAATCCCAAGGGAATAATTCTCACCGGCGGTCCGAACAGCTGCTACGAGGACGGAGCACCTACCTGCACGGAGGAGCTTTTCAATCTCGGCGTTCCTGTACTCGGTCTCTGCTACGGTGCACAGCTCATGATGCATGTGCTTGGCGGCAAGGTTGAGAAAGCGCCTGTCCGCGAGTACGGCAAGACAGAGGTCATGGTTGACAATTCGTCCGCTCTTTTTACGGATGTATCACCTACTACAATTTGCTGGATGAGTCATTTTGATTATATTTCCAAGGTTGCTCCGGGCTTCAGAATCTGCGCCCACACAGCCGACTGCCCTGTCGCAGCCGCTGAGGATGCATCCCGTAACCTTTATGCAATACAATTCCATCCGGAGGTTCTCCACACCAAGGAGGGCACCAAGATGCTCCACAATTATGTCCGCGGTATCTGCGGTTGTGCCGGAGACTGGAAGATGGATGCTTTCGTTGAGAACACCATCAGGGAAATCAGGGAAAAAGTCGGTGACGGCAAGGTTCTCCTCGCTCTTTCGGGCGGTGTCGATTCTTCCGTTGCAGCCGGTCTTCTCTCAAGAGCCATCGGCAAGCAGCTTACCTGCGTATTCGTTGATCACGGCCTTCTCCGTAAGAATGAGGGCGATGAGGTTGAGCAGGTATTCGGTCCGAATGGCCAGTTTGACCTTAACTTTATAAGGGTAAATGCACAGGAACGTTACTACAGCAAACTCGCCGGCGTCACCGAACCTGAGAAGAAACGTAAAATAATCGGCGAGGAATTCATCCGCGTCTTCGAGGAGGAAGCTAAGAAAATCGGTGCTGTCGATTTCCTTGCGCAGGGAACAATCTATCCTGACGTAGTCGAGAGCGGTCTCGGCGGCGAGTCCGCAGTCATCAAGTCCCACCACAATGTCGGCGGCCTTCCTGACTATGTAGACTTCAAGAAAATCATCGAGCCTCTCCGCAATCTTTTTAAGGATGAGGTCCGCAAGGCAGGCCTTGAGCTTGGAATCCCTGAAAAACTCGTGTTCCGTCAGCCATTCCCGGGCCCTGGTCTCGGAATCCGTATCATCGGCGAGGTTACGGCCGAGAAGGTCCGCATCGTGCAGGATGCCGATGCCATCTACCGCGAGGAAATTGCCAATGCCGGTCTTGACCGTTCAATCGGCCAGTACTTCGCGGCCCTTACCAACATGCGTTCCGTCGGAGTCATGGGCGATGAGCGTACCTACGATTATGCCATTGCACTCCGCGCAGTCAACACCGTTGACTTCATGACCGCCGAGGCAGCCGACATTCCATTCGACATCCTCCAGACGGTAATGAGCAGAATCATCAACGAGGTAAGAGGTGTAAACAGAGTATTCTACGATCTGACCAGCAAACCACCTGGAACGATTGAGTTTGAATAAAGGACTAAAATGCCGAAAGCCTGTATTTATGCGGGTTTCCGGCATTTGTTTTATCAAATGGCTCTAGTTTGGCGCTATTTATTGGCGGAGTAATTGATGCAAATGTAATTATTGAGATGAATGAAAAGGAAAAAATGATATGAAGAAATGCAAACTTCTTTTACTTGATTTAGACGGAACTTTATTACAGAGTGACAAAACAATATCAACTAGAACGTTATCAGCTCTAAAAAAATGCAGGGAAAATGATATATTGATAGGTGTTTCCACCTCCAGAAGTGAGCAAAACTCTTTGGTATTTTTAAATGAATTGATGCCCGATATTTTAATATCGAGTGGAGGGGCATTAGTAAAATACAAAACAGAATATATTTATAGGGCAGAATTTTCCGAAGAAGAAACTAATGTGATGATTGACATGGCAAGAAATATTTGTGGAAATGATTGCGAAATTACGATAGATACAATAGATGCACATTATTGGAATTATAAAATAGATCCTAAGAAGTTAGATAAGAGTTGGGGAGATAGTATTTATACAGATTTTTCAGATTTTAACGAATGTTCATTAAAAATGTGTGTTGAGATATTTAATCAAGATAAGGCAGATAAGCTGGCTCGAAGTCTCTCTGATTGTGATTGTATTCGTTTCTCTGATGGATTTTGGTACAAGTTTACAAAAAAGAATGTGACGAAAGAAAACGCAATTATGAAGATTACGGAAGTATGTGGATTTAGTACAGATTCAATTATTGCATTTGGAGATGATTATGCAGATATCGGAATGCTTGAATTATGTGGAACAGGTGTTGCAATGGGGAATGCGATTGATGAGGTAAAAGAGAGAGCGGATATTGTAATTGGTTCAAATGATGAAGAGGGAATTGCGGATTTTATTGAGAATGAAATATTATAGATATGTACATGGAGCGGAAATATGGTGGAAGTAAGATTTTATGATACAGTTAATGACAAACTATTGAAATTTGCAGTAATTATCTCACAGAGTAACGGCAAGTGGGTATTTTGCAAGCATAAAGAAAGAGATACATATGAAGTGCCGGGAGGGCATAGAGAAGATGGTGAGGATATTCTTGAAACAGCCAAACGAGAACTATATGAAGAAACAGGAGCAATAACTTTTGATATTACTCCAATTTGTATATATTCTGTGACTGCACCAGATAATTTCGATGGAAGGGAGACTTTTGGAAAATTATTTTTTGCAGATATACATACATTTGAAAAAGAGCTTCACAGTGAAATTGAAAAAATTGCAATTATGGATGAACTACCGATTAATTGGACTTATCCGGAAATTCAACCCAAACTGCTGGAAGAAGCAAGGAAAAGAGGATTTCTGCCTAAGAAGGAAGAAATAAAATGGCTGTTTTTTGATGTTGGCTCGACGTTGGTTGATGAAAGCAAAGTTTATGAAGACAGGATGAAAAGGATAGCGGATTTATCAGGTTTAACTTACGAGCAAATTAATAAATATGCCATGTCGTTTTATAAAGAAAACAAAAAAGGAGACTTAGAGGTAGCAAGGCAATTGGGCGTGAAACTACCTAAATGGGAATCGCAATACGAAAGGCTGTATACAGATACCAAAGATTGTCTGAAAAAGTTAAGTAGAATTTATAAAATTGGTGTAATTGCAAACCAATCACTAGGAACTTCTGAGAGATTAGAAAATCTTGGAGTACGAAAATATCTTGATTTGATCATCGCATCAGCAGAAGAAGGTGTTTCAAAACCAGATAGGCGAATATTTGAAATTGCATTGGAAAGAAGCCGTTGCAGACCAGAGAATGCAGTTATGATTGGTGACCGTATTGATAATGATATTGTACCTGCAAAACAGTTGGGTATGAAAACTATATGGGTAAAACAGGGATTTGGAAGTTTGTGGAATATAACAGATGAGAGTGAAAAAGCTGATATTGAAGTTAATAACTTATCTGACATTTTGAATTATCTATAGGAGGAAAAGTGAATGTTCAAGGTTGCTATACTACAAAAACGTTCTATTAATGAACAAATAGATAAGAATATTGAAACTATCATTATGGCAATGGAAGAAGCTTCGGAGAACCATGCAGATATCCTATTGTTGCCGGAATGCTTTATTACAGGATATGATTTGCCTATGTTATATGAAAAAAGCATTGCAGATGATGATATAAGAATTGCAAAAATATGTGAGAATGCTAAAAAATATAAAATAGGCGTAGTGCTTACTGCGTTTACAAAAGGTAATAATAAGCAACCGCAGAACTCAGCATTTGTTATCAGTAAATTAGGCGATATATTAATGAAATACTCTAAGGTTCATACTTGTGACTTTGCAGATGAAAGAAATGTTGAATCGGGGAAAGAGTTTAAGGTGTGCGATTTTGAAGGAATACAATTAGGTATTATGATTTGTTATGACAGAGAGTACCCGGAAAGCGCAAGAATACTGATGCTAAAAGGTGCAGAAGTTATTCTTGTACCGAATGATTGCGTTTCTATGCAACCAAGAATCAGAGCGCTTTCTACAAGAGCATATGAAAATATGGTTGCAGTTGCTATGGCAAATCCGAATGGAGATAATGCTGGATGTTCCTGTGCATTTAGTCCCATTTGCTGGGATAGAAATGGGAAATGTGTTGATAACACAGTTTTGCTGGCTGACGATAAGGCAGAGGGAATTTTATATGCGGAGTTTGATATGGAAGCTATTAGAGAATATAGGAATCGGGAAATGTTAGGAAACACATTTCGTAAGGTAGAAGCATACAGTCAGTTGTTAAGTAAAGAAATCAAGAAACCATTTATAAGGGATAAATATATTTTAGTCTATATGGACGTCGGTGTTGAATATAGTACAGAATAGGTAGCAAAAAAGAAAGATAGGCTTAAAAGAATCAAAGATAATGCCGAAAAAACTATTATAAGACAATAAGAAATATGCGATAAAGGAAGGAAAAAAGATATGTGGATACAAATTGTTAATTGGCTATATCAAAATGCAATGTCTATTTTATTTCTGCGATTGCATTATTGTTAATATCAAAAAGATATTATGACAAAGCAAATCGCGAAAGTGTATTGATGACGATTATATTTCCTATTGTTAAATTGTTGAATCGAAGATATTATACACGTAGGGACTATGAAGCACTTTTTGAAATCAATTCTTTTTATGCTGTTAAATATCTTCGAAAAAAGGAAAGAAATAAGTTACTAGAATTGTTAAGCGTTTATAGAGATGTATGTAGATATAGTAAAGAAGGTGCAGATACCATTCAATTTAAAGGGGATGTAGCGTTAGCAATTAAGCAGATTATAAAAGAATTTGGAAATGAAAAACTTACTAACTTATTTGAGAAAAACGAAGCATTATATAGCGATGTTTCGCATGTTGTGAAAATATATGTATGGATATTTGCGTACATTTATTTTTGCACTTCAGAAAACGGTATATAAAAGAAATTCTAAGATATTGGAGAAATACTTACATATAGATATAGAAAAATATGTTGAATTAATGCCAAGAGATACACAAGATGAATATAGAATGTTAGAAGAAAGGAAAAATGAAAAGATGGAGAATAGAAATGGTGTAATATTTAATATAACAGGAGGACAAGTTAATTTTGCAAAGGATAATGCAAATATTAATGCCACACAGAATAATGGTATAAGTGAAAATGAATTGGATGTAATTATAAAAGCAATAAAAGATAATTTATTAGGAGTAAAGAAAGAAGAAGCGGATGAAATTATAGATGTTGTGGAAATGGCTAAGGAAGAATTAACAAAACCAGAGCCTATAATAAGTCGATTGAGAAATTGCATAACATTAATAGCTCCGATGATGACGATTGCAAATGTTGTTCCAGTTTTGGCAAACAATTTACAGAAACTGCAGGAATTAATCATACAGTATATTAAATAGTGGTGAATGGATATGCGAAAAGATAGTGAAATGTTTTTAAAAAAGATACTAGATTATAGAAATAATATAGGTAAAAATAATTTTGAATTGGATTTCCAATATTTTAATGATATACCAAGTATTGAAACTGCAATTTATGATATACTTGATGATTTGGTAAGGAATAATTGCCTAACAAGTAAAAGTCAGGTAATTGATTTGGAAGGTGATATTTCTATTAATTTAACCTTAGATGGAATTACATATTTTGATGATGTAAAAGAGAGAAATTCAGATGTTATATTTAACGTATCAGGAGGACAGGTAAACATAGCAAAAGATAATGGGAAAATTGATGCTGTTATGGGTAATACAGAACCTCAAAAGGAGCGAAAGAAAATAGATGTTCCAATGGATAAGGTTTATCAAAGAAATGAAAGTACAAGTGAAACAGGTAAGAAAGTATTCATTTCATATTCATGGGTGCCAGAAAGTAATAAAGAATGGGTAAGGAAATTAGCACAGAAATTAGAACAAGATGGAGTGGAGGTTGTTATAGATTATAAGAATTTAAGATTAGGGCATGATAAATATGCTTTTATGGAAAGAATTGCAGTAGATGAAACAATAGATAAGGTTTTGATTATTTGCAACAAATCATATAAACATAAAGCAGACAGTCGAAGTGGAGGCGTTGGAGATGAGGCAGCAATTATAACACCTCAAGTATATGGTAATGTCAAACAAGAAAAATTTATTCCAGTAGTTAATGAATATGATGAGGATGGAAAACCATATCTTCCAAATTATCTGGCATCTAGAATGTATGCGGATTTGACAGATTTCAATATAGGATATGGCAAATTGTTGAGTAATATTCTTGGAGAAAATTAGAAAGATATTGTTGAAAAAGCACTTCAAATAATACTATGGATATAGATGATTTTGACTTGCCAAAGCTTTTTTTGAATATAGATTTGGAAAAGCATTTGCTGGGGGTAAGTGGAGTGAAAGAATTTAATAATCCTAAGGAATGTGTTGACAAATTAGAAATATTATTGCGAAATTCTTTAAATAAGAATAAAGAAAAAATGACTGTCCCAATATGATGGTTGAGAGGAAGCAGTAGCAAAGAGGTTTTATCATTTGAAAGATTGGATAGTGTAAGTTTTTATGGATGAAAAACAGTTGAATGTAAAGAAAATGGTTGTATATTCATCTTCGACATGTTATAAGAATTTGTATATGGTGAAACAAATCCAGAAGAACCTGCAGGATTATATGAAGAAATGACTCAAGAGAAAATAGATTATTGGGTGGAGCAAATTGGAAGTTGCTTTGAAGAGTATACAATTTTTGATGGACATTTAATAGCAAGAGCTGAATATGATGATGGTGCAACTGTTATAGAAGGAATGGTAATAGATATTGTGCATCAGGCTAGTATTCGTATAAGATATTTGACATCGTACAATTTTATTATTTGTGCAAAATGGAATCCGTTAAATGAAACTAAATATGATAGCAAAATTCAAGAAATTATATATGAAATTTAAAAGGTACACATACTATATATGATTTGGTGGATTTTTCTAAAAATTTAACTAGACATAGAATGGATTTATGATAAGACAAAAGTGTAAGTTTATAAATTGTTCTTTTATTTATACAACTGTATGAGAATTACTAATGGAGGATATGTTTTGGAAGAAAATAAAGATAGTAGTTCAAAGACTATTATACAGGTTATTGTTTCTGGTGGACAAGTTAATATAAGTACTGATAATGGAATGGTTAATGCAAATCAAAATAACGAAACCAAAATGGTTGAAAAGCAAATAATAATTAAAAATAAATCTAAGAATTATAATCAGAATCCAAATGGAAAAAGTGGAGAGTCGGATGATGGTACTAGGGTAATTGGGGGATTGGCACTAATCTTTGCAATGGGTTTGTATGTACAATATCGTTGGCAGATTTTACAGAAAACCAATCGGTCAAGGAGTTTCAGGTAGAAAACCAAAAAGGATGTAGTCAAAATGGAACTTCCAGAATACATTACAGATTATGATGGCTTTTTTGAAGATTTGGGATTCCCTAAAGAGGCAGTAAGAAATGGAGATGTACGCATTATAAAAACCAATTCCAGATGCAGACCATGTTTAGTTTGGTTTTGTGGAGATGAAAGAATATGAACAGATTTTCAGAAAGAGATTGGAAACTATTTCGCAGTAAGATAGCCGGGTGGCAAGAGGCTTATATGGATAAGTTGAACAATGAATATATGGCAATACTAAGCGGAGAAGGAAATGCTTCGGAAAAGTTTTGGAAGCTGGAGAAAAGAATTAAAGAGGATAAAAAGGATTGTGGTGTGCAATGTGAAATGAGCAGCTCCAATCAATTTTACATAATGCTGGAATTACTGAATGAAGGAGCAATAACCATAGATGATTTGGAAGATTTTAGCATTGATTTGCAAGAAACAATGAAACATTTTTTCAATAGATAAAACCGGGAGGTATGTCAATATGCGTGATTCAATAGAAAACATATCACAACTTCAGAAAAAGTTGAATGACTTGAAACTGGAAAATCAGATATTAAAAAACATATTGGACAGAGCAGGATTGCCATACCATAAAGAATTATTAACGCTTAGACAAAGTGCTGGTAACGAAGCATATGATCCGGAACAGGGTAAAAGAATCATTCAGCCGAATGCAATAACAGAAAATATGGCAAATCAGTTTTTTGGCATGTTTTGGGGGAGACAGGATGTCTATGCAAAACGCAGCGTTAATAAAGAAACTGGCAAGGCAGCATACTATCCACAGTGTAATAATTTATGGACAAATGGATGCCATAGAAAGCTAAAAGATGGTATCAGCTGTAAGGATTGTAAGAGTCGTTCTTATAAGACTATAACAAAGTTAATTATATTAAATCATTTGCGAGGGAATTCTTATAATGCATGTGATGTAATAGGTGTTTATCCGATTTTTGGTAATGGAACATGCAGATTTATGGTATTTGATTTTGATAATCATGATAAAGGAGCAGAAGAAAATGATTTTGCAAATGTTGATGATACATGGATTGAAGAAGTAGAGGCAATGCGAGAAATCTGTGTGTTAAATGGAATAGATCCATTAGTGGAGCGTTCGCGGTCAGGCAGAGGGGCGCATGTATGGATATTCTTTGATAAACCGATAGCTGCTTCATTGGTAAGAAAATTTGGATTTGCATTGCTTGATAAGGGTGCAGAACAGGTTAATTTAAAATCTTTTAAATATTATGACAGAATGCTGCCTGCACAGGATTCGTTATCAGATAATAGTTCACTTGGTAATCTTATTGCGCTACCATTGCAGGGGAAGGCTTTGCAGGATGGAAATAGTGCGTTTATTGATGGCAACTGGAATGCATATCCTGACCAATGGAGAATATTATTTAGCAAGCCAAGACTATCGCAGGAATTTTTAGAAGAAAAAATAAAAGAATGGACAAATTCTATGGATGATATTGCCGCAAATGCTGACGAAAGTGATAGGGAAAAACCATGGAACAGAATGCAGCATTTTAATAAAAATGATGTAGATGGGAAGATACATATTACATTATCAAATGGAATATATGTAGACAGTACGAATTTGAAAGCTTCTATGCAGAACAGAATTCGTAGAATGGCAGCAATCAGTAATCCAATTTTCTACAAAAATCAGGCAATAGGAACATCAAATTATGATACACCGAGATGGATTTATCTAGGGAAGGATCATCTGAGCGGATACATACAGATACCAAGAGGACTGCAGGATGAACTTCTGGAAAAGGCAAGGCAGACAGATATTGATTATGAAATCGAAGATGAGCGCCAGAATGGAAGAAATATCAATGTGGATTTTAAAGGCGAATTGCGTATTGAACAGGATAAGGCATTAAAAGAATTGACGAAATACGATAACGGAATACTTCATGCGGCAACTGCATTTGGCAAAACTGTGGTTAGCAGTGCGATAATTGCGCAAAAGAAAGTGAATACATTGATTATATTGGAATCATCAGCATTGGTAGAACAGTGGAAAGAGGCATTGGGAAAATTCTTAAATATTAATGAGGAACTTCCAACCTATGAAACTAAGACAGGGAGAGTAAGGAAAAGAAAAAGTCTGATTGGAACTCTGCAGGGAGCACATGATTCTATGACTGGAATTATAGATATTGCAATGGCAGGTTCGCTGTGCAAAAAGGGAGAGTATCATAATCTGTTGAATGAATACGGACTCGTGCTGGTTGATGAGTGCCATCATTCCGCATCTGAGACAATAGCAAATGTTTTAAAAGAAGTGAAAGCAAAGTATGTATATGGTGTGACAGCAACTCCAAAAAGAGGAGATGGACTGGAAAAAATCAACTATATGCTAATCGGTCCTATAAGATATAGTTATACGGCAAAAGAAAAAGCTAAGGAGCAGGGAATACAGCATTTGGTTTATCCACGATTTACCAGGACTGTACCGCCAAGGGGTGTGATTACCGGAAAGATGCATCCTAATGAAGCATATGAGATTATTCACAATAATGATGTGAGGGATGAGCAGATTATTGAGGATGTGAAGAACTGTGTTTCAGCAGGTCGTACTCCGGTTGTTTTGTCACGATACAAGGATCATTCTGAAAAATTGTACGAGCGTTTAAAAAGTTATGCTGATTATGTGTTTCTTATGACTGGTAATAATTCAAAAAAAGAACATAGAAAAATTCTTGAGCAGATGCGCCAGGTTAATAATGATGAATCTATGATATTAGTAGCGACAGGTTCACTGGTGGGAGAAGGATTCGATTTTCCGAGACTGGATACACTTTTTATGGCAACTCCGGTATCATTTCGTGGAGTGGTTGAACAGTATGCCGGACGACTGAATCGTGATTATGCGGGCAAAGAAAATGTGATAATATATGACTATGTGGATAATCATATTCCAATGTTTGATAATATGTATATGAAACGGCTGAAAGCATACAAACAGATTGGATATGAACTTGCTGGGAGTTTGAAATTTGATAAACAGGCAGTTAATGCAATATATGATGGAGATAATTATAGAGTGACTTTCCAAAAGGATCTGCTTGATGCCAATAAAAATATAATCATTTCCAGCCCTGCCATCAGCGGACAAAAAGTTTACGAATTAATCAATATGCTAGAGGAAAAACAGGTGGCAGGAGTTCAGATTACAATAGTTACATGGATTCCGGATTCATATGGATTTGGTGATGCAGCATATTGGATGCGGCTGCATGAAGATATGCGTAAGGCTGGCTTTTATATTAAAACAGTAGAAGAATATTGCGACCGGTTTGCTGTTATTGATCAAGAGGTAGTATGGTATGGAAATATTAATTTGCTGGCGAAAGATAAGATAGATGACAGTATTATGAGAGTTATGAGCAAAGATATAGCATGTGAATTGATGGAAATCACATTTGGAGATAATGATGGCAAGGATGCAGAATATAATGATAATTAATAAAAGTGGATATAGTGGTCATTGGGAGATTAAATAAGTTTTGAGATAGTATTATGATTTTGGACTAACAGTCCAATGAAACGATAGCTTTCATAAGGTAATATAAAATAAAAAGCTAGGAAGGATATCTTATGGGAACTAATTTTTATCTGATGAGTAGAAATAAAAAGTTAATCAGGGAACATTTTGCTGTTGAAACAGAATATGACATAAAGGATATTGAATATGCAATAGTTGATGAACCCTATCTTGGATATGAGATTCATCTGAATAAGTTAAGTT
>ERZ780004.78-NODE-78-length-30696-cov-8.92918_pt1 | contig 30696 bp, 20 predicted proteins | sample MGYA00511875_ERZ780004 | MGnify/ENA primary metagenome ERZ780004 (study PRJEB29588, sample SAMEA2155132) | human gut metagenome | biome: human gut; feature: human-associated habitat; material: faeces | place: Denmark | collected 2008/2010 ... | reverse complement strand
CCAGCAGGAATTCGATACGCGCAATGCCAAACTGATAGCAGATGAATTGGGGATTACCGTTGTTCCCATCAATCCGCTAAGTTACGAATGGCAGGAAGAGATGATTAATGTAGCAAAAGCACTTGCCAAATAATACAGCCTTATGACGAATCCCATTATACAACTTACAGACATTTCCGCTTCTTACGATGAGAAAACAGTGCTAAGCCATATCAACCTCACCGTATATGAGCATGACTTCCTAGGTGTAATAGGTCCCAATGGTGGTGGAAAAACCACATTAATTAAAATCATACTAGGATTACTAAAGCCTATTTCAGGCACAATCCGTTTCTATAAAAATGGAAAAGAAATACCCGAGATAGCCATGGGATACTTACCACAATACAACAGTATTGACAAGAAATTCCCCATTTCGGTGTACGAGGTGGTATTATCAGGGCTCAACAAGCAGAAATCCCTGTTCCACCGCTACACCCCCGAACAGCACGAACTAGTGAACCGGATTATTGCCCGCATGGGATTGGAAGGTTTGGAAAGCCGTGCCATCGGCGAACTGAGCGGAGGACAACTGCAACGCGCGCTCTTGGGACGCGCCTTGGTTTCAAATCCTGAGGTTGTCATTCTGGACGAACCCAATACCTACATTGACAAACGGTTTGAAGCCAAACTCTACTCCCTGCTGGAAGAAATCAACAAGGAACGGGCCATCATCCTGGTAAGCCATGATATAGGCACTGTGCTACAAAATGTAAAAACCATAGCGTGCGTCAACGAAACGCTGGATTATCATCCCGATACGGAAGTACCCACCGAATGGCTGGAAGAGCATTTCGGATGCCCCATCGAACTGTTAGGACATGGAAACTTCCCTCACCGCATCTTGAAATGCCATCATCACGACGAATAAATCCGATTATCGTGACCTAAGTCTTTTCATGCGGCAGGTTAAGCCCTATCCACCTTATCATTAAGCATTTTCTTACGGCAGACTTCTACAGTCGCCGGCAGTGCTCCGTACAGTCCATTGCAACAGACCGTACGGACCACTATAGCAGACTGTACAGTCCACTGTAGCGGTCTATACTAGTTTACCGTATAAAAGACCTTAACCTAGCCATTAATCAAGCTTAATCATAGAGTAGAAAAAGGTTAGGAATCCAACGATTCCCTCCATCTGCACAAACTGAAATTTCAGAACACAACATACAAACCAGCAATAAAACATAGAAATTCCGTTAAGGACTGAAAGAAACATTTTCTGCCGCATCCCCGAAGGATAACACTAAATAACAGACCATTGTACCCCTATTCCAACTTTCTTTCGTATCTTTGCGCCCATTGAACGTTAACGAAACAATAATATATTCATGAAACAGTACAAATTAGTCAACAACCTGGTGGGTTGGTTCGCTTTTGTCATCGCAGCTTTTACTTACTGTATGACTATAGAACCGACAGCCAGTTTCTGGGATTGCCCGGAATTTATCACTACCGGATATAAATTAGAGGTAGGTCACCCGCCCGGCGCACCTTTCTTTATGCTTACCGCCAACTTATTCAGCCAATTTACAAGCGACCCCAGTCAAGTAGCCAGAATGGTCAATACCATGAGCGCTCTGATGAGTGCGGCTTGTATCCTATTCCTTTTCTGGAGTATAACCCATCTGGTGAAAAAACTGATATGCCCCGATGACAAGGAGATGACCTTAGGCAAACTCATCACCATTATGGGGTCAGGACTGGTAGGAGCCTTGGCTTATACATGGAGCGACACCTTCTGGTTCAGTGCCGTAGAAGGTGAGGTATATGCTTACTCCAGTCTTTTCACCGCAGTAGTCTTTTGGTTGATTCTAAAATGGGAATCCGTTGCCAACGAGCCTCACAGCGACCGCTGGCTGGTTTTGATTGCTTACCTGACCGGACTTTCCATCGGTGTGCACTTGCTGAACTTATTGTGTATTCCGGCCATTGTACTGGTGTACTATTATAAAAAGAATCCCGATGCTAACCTCAAAGGCAGTCTGTTGGCACTTACAGGCTCCATGGTGTTGGTTGCAGCAGTGCTGTACGGTATCGTGCCGGGCGTAGTAAAAGTGGGAGGATGGTTCGAACTGCTGTTCGTCAACAGTTTCGGTATGCCTTTCAACAGCGGTCTGATTGTATATATCATTCTACTCGCCGCATCCATTATTTGGGGTGTTTACGAAAGCTATACGGAAAAGAGCCGCAAACGCATGAATATCTCCTTCATGGTAACTATCGCCATGCTGGGCATCCCCTTCTATGGCTACGGATGGAGCAGCGCCTTGATAGGCATTATCATACTAGGAATCTTGGGCGTTTATCTGTTTGCTGATTTGAACAAGAAATATCAGATTAGCGCACGTACTTTAAATACCTCTTTGCTGTGCATCATGATGATTATGGTAGGATACTCCTCGTACGCATTGATTGTGATTCGTTCTACCGCCAATACTCCGATGGACCAGAATTCTCCGGAAGACATTTTCACTTTAGGCGAATACTTGGGCCGTGAGCAATATGGAACCCGTCCTTTGTTCTACGGACAGACATACGCCTCCAAACCGGCACTGAAAGAAGTGGACGGAGGATGTGTATATGATGTGACGGAAGGCGCTCCCGTGTATCAACGGAAGGAGAAAGCGACTCCCGATGAAAAAGACAGCTACGAAATAGTGCGTCATAAGACCGATTACAAATATGCACAAAATATGCTCTTCCCACGCATGTACAGCGACGCACACGCACAGGCCTACGAAGACTGGCTGGGCGGCATCAAAGGCGTGCAGGTTCCTTACGACCAGTGCGGACAGATGGTGATGGTGAAAGTCCCGACCCAATGGGATAACATCAAGTTCTTCTTTATCTACCAGTTGAACTACATGTACTGGAGATATTTCATGTGGAATTTTGCCGGACGCCAGAATGACATACAGGGACAAGGTGAAATAGAACATGGCAACTGGATTACCGGAATACCGTTTGTGGACAAGTTCCTGGTGGGCGACCAAAGCCTGCTCCCCTCCGACCTGAAAAACAACAAAGGACACAATGTATTCTATTGCCTGCCGTTGATTCTGGGACTTATCGGTCTGTTCTGGCAGGCTTACAAGACAAGACGTATCACGACTCCCAATGGGGAAGAAATAGAAGAACCAGTAGGTATCCAGCAATTCTGGATCGTATTCTTCCTATTCTTCATGACTGGTCTGGCCATCGTACTTTATTTGAACCAGACACCGATGCAGCCCCGCGAACGTGACTATGCATACGCAGGTTCATTCTATGCATTTGCCATCTGGATAGGCATGGGTGTGGCGGGTATTGCCCAATGGCTGCAAGGCAAACTGGGTGAGAAACCAGCTTCCGTCATTGCAACTGTAGTTTGTCTGTTCGTACCCATCCAGATGGTGAGCCAGACCTGGGACGACCACGACCGCAGCAACCGTTATGTGGCACGCGACTTCGGACAAAACTACCTGAGCACCGTACAAGAAGAAGGCAATCCGATTATCTTTACCAATGGTGACAACGATACTTTCCCCTTGTGGTACAACCAGGAAACGGAAGGTTTCCGCACCGATGTACGTGTATGTAACCTGAGTTACCTGCAAACGGACTGGTACATCGACCAAATGAAGCGTCAGGCATACGACTCTCCGGCAGTACCTATCGAATGGAGCCGTTTGGAATATGTACAGGGGCATAATGAAGGAGTGGCTGTACGACCGGAAGTGATGGAAAGCATCAATAACTTCTACAAGCAGAATCCGGAAGAAGCCGCCAAGGAATTCGGAGACAACCCGTATGAATTGAAAAATATTCTGAAATACTGGGTACGCTCACCCAAAGAAGGTTTACAGCTGATACCGACGGACAGCATCGTCATCAAGCTGGACAAGGAGGCTGTGAAACGCTCGGGCATGATGATTCCCGACTCCCTGCATGGTGAAATCCCCGATTATATGAGTATCTCCCTGAAAGGCAAACGTATGCTGTACAAGAGCGAGCTGATGATGCTTGAGATGCTGGCAAATACCAACTGGGAACGTCCGTTGTACATGGCTATTACGGTGGGTAGCGACAATCATCTGAATTTAGGCAACAACTTCATGCAGGAAGGTCTTGCCTACCGCATCACTCCGTTCAACACCACCCAGCTGAACGCACGCATCGACAGCGAGAAAATGTACGACAACCTGATGAACAAGTTCAAGTTCGGAGGAATTGACAACCCGGATATCTACATTGACGAAACTGTGATGCGTATGTGCCGGACCCACCGCCGTATGTTTATACAGCTGGCTACCCAGTTGATAAAAGAAGGCAAGAAAGATAAGGCGTTGAAAGTTCTTGACTATTGTTCGGAAGTAATCCCAAGCACTACCGTTCCTCACGATTACATCATGAGCAGTTCCAAAGAGATGGCCGACGATTATCTGACATTGGGTGAAAAAGAGAAAGGTGAGGCTATTCTGAATGATTTGGCAAACAAATCGGTGGAATACATCACCTGGTACCTGAGTCTGAATGACCAACGTCTGCAAGGTTCATACGAGGACTGTCTGCGCAATTTCTATATTCTGGATGAAATCAACAAGAGCCTTGCCCGCGCAAATGCTGCCGGCGGTGTACAAGGTGAAGGTGAACAACAGAATAAATCGGATATGGCAAGCCACTATGCCAAGAAGTTTGAAGAGCTCTATGAGGTGTTCAACAAACGTGTAGGCGGCGGAGCAGGCAGAAAGTAAATAAAAGGTGTGGATTCTGCGGTGAATCCACACCTTTATATTTGTATAACCAACAAAAGCACACACATTCATGTTTATAGAACAACCCCCGCTGATACTCCGCTGGCTTTATCCACGCGCCTTCTGGCGAATGGACAAGAATGAAAAAGCGGTCTATCTGACTTTCGATGACGGGCCGATTCCCGAGATCACACCGTGGGTACTCGATTTATTAGACAAGTACAATATTAAGGCTACCTTCTTTTTGGTGGGCGACAATGTGCGCAAGCATCCCAAGGAATTCCAGATGATTGTAGAACGAGGACATCGTTTGGGAAATCATACTTTTAACCATATCCGGGGATTCGAATACCGAAGCAAGAATTATCTGGCCAATACGGACAAAGCAAACGAACTGATCCATACCAACCTGTTCCGTCCGCCACATGGCCACATGCGCTGGATGCAGTACATGGTGCTGCGCCATAAGTATCAAATAGTGATGTGGGACTTAGTAACCCGTGACTATAGCAACAAGCTGAATGGGAAGCAGGTACTGAGGAAAGTAAAACATTATGTGCGGAATGGTTCCATCATTACTTTCCATGATTCCATCAAGGCAGAGAAAAACATGAAATATGCCTTGCCCCGGGCCATAGAATGGCTGCTGGAACAAGGCTATGAGTTCAAGGTATTTGACTGATAAGGCCAAATACCTTGAGTTATTTATTTAGTATATGTAAACCCCAGTTTATTCAACCCATTCTGTACATCGGGATGGCTCATAAACAGTTTCCATAACAATCCCGAACGATAATTCTCTATCATCACTGCTATAGGGCCCTGGTCAATAGCCAGATAACGTTTCGGATACCAGTTATCCGTTTCACTGAAAGCATCATAAAAGCCATACGGGCCGAATACTTTCTCACCCATTCCATACAGATGACGCATTACCTGCAAAGAATATTCAGGAGTATAGACAATAGAGGATAAAGCGGCAGTCGGAGAGATCACTCCCAAATCTTCTTTCTCATTAGGAGCATGTGCCGCATAACCGTTTACCGAATAACTGGCAGTCAATCCCCAACAATCCGGGCCAAAGCCGGTATAATGCTTGGGATTACGGATGCAGTAGGCACGGTTGACCAAGGTAAGATTACGCATTTCATTGAAATAACTGGGACAATATTTATCCTGCAAACCGTTGGGATTCATGCCCAGAAAAGAATATTGCGCCCAGAACAACGGTCCTGCTTCCGTACCCTGATAACGAAGATGTAATTTAATCCCCTCTACCGTATGAGGAGAAACAATCTGTCCATTCTGTGCCCAGCCCTCATTATAAACCGTGGCAGGTATCCCATGAGTAGGAGAAGCAGCAGCCAGAATATACATAATCATACATTCATTGTATCCATGCACCGGAAAGTTCATGGCCCAGCCATCTGTGGGGCTCCAATGCCAATAAAGCACATTTTGCCCGTTCTGACGGTAAAAGTTCCAGTCTACCTCACGCCACAATTTATCAATACGTGCCGCCAACTCTTTTTCATCCGAAGTACCATTTACATAATATTGATGCACAGCCAGCAAGCCTTGCATCAAAAAAGCAGTTTCCACCAGGTCACCGCCATTATCTTTGGAACCGAAAGGCAATACTTTACCTGTCTCACCATTCCACCAGTGAGGATAAGCCCCATGAAAACGGTCGGCTTTCTCAAGGAAAGTCACAATCTTGTCCATTCTTTCGAGCCCTTCCTGCCGGCTCACATAGCCCCGGTCTATACCGGACAGAATAGCCATGATGCCAAAACCACTTCCTCCCGAGGTTACCACCTCGGGCCCTCCTGCGGGATATACATTATCTATATGATAACGCTCACGAGCCATACCGCTATAAGGTTCGCCCCCCTCCCAGAAATATTGGAAAGTACGACGCTGGACAGTATCCATCAAAGCATCATCGGAAAGCGTGTCGGACGCCGATGCCGGACGCTTGTCAGAAGAAGCTGCCGGCTTGTTTTTACAAGCCAGCAATGAGAAAAGCAGCAACACCGCTGCACATAAGGGAATTCTTTTCATTTTTTCACAGGTTTAGGTTAGTGCAGCACAAATGTTGCTGTTTTCACATGCTGGCTGTCCGTACCAATCATCAAATCGAAAGCTCCGGGTTCGGCCACGTATTGTAACTCGTAATTATAATATTTCAATAAATCGGGAGTAATCTTGAAGGTTATCTCACGGGATTCACCTGCTTTCAGGAATACTTTTTGGAAACCTTTCAGTTCTTTTACAGGACGGGTACTTTCAGCTACCTTGTCACGGATATACAACTGCACTACTTCCGCACCATCCCTGCTTCCTGTATTTGTCAGTATCACTTTAGCTGTCAGACTTCCGTCCATAGGCATTGAAGTACGGTCCAACGTAATATCTCCATAGTTGAAAGTAGTGTATGAAAGCCCATAACCGAATGGATAAAGCGGTTCGTTGTCCACATCCAGATAGTTGCTACGGAATTTCTCAAACCATTTCCCTTCGTGCAGCGGACGTCCGGTATTCTTGTGGGCGTAGTACAAAGGAATCTGCCCCACATTCTTCGGGAAAGTCATAGTCAGTTTTCCACTTGGATTAATAGCGCCAAAAAGTACGTCACCAATAGCATAAGCAGCTTCGCTACCTCCAAACCATACGTTCAGAATCGCAGGAACATGAGCCTGTTCCCACTCCAACGTCAGCGGACGTCCGGTGAAAAGTACCAAGACTACAGGTTTTCCAGTTTTTAGCAGTTCCTTCAACAAAGTACGTTGTACATCGGGGATATCCAGTGAAGTACGGCTGCTGCTTTCACCGCTCATTTCTGAAGATTCGCCCAAAGCAGCTACTATGACATCGGCTTTCTGAGCTACCGTCAATGCTTCTTGCAACAGTTGGGCATCGGTACGGGCATCCCGATGAAGGCTGCGCCCGAAGAGAGTCGCCCGTTCTTCATAGGCGGCATCACTGGTCAGATTGCTGCCTTTAGCGTATAAGATGGTAGCTTTTCCGGCAGTCATCTCTTTCAAACCTTCTATCAGTGAAGGGGATTTATCCAGTATGGCAGCCACGCTCCAAGTTCCGGGCATATTGGTACGAGTATCTGCCAACGGGCCTATTACAGCAATATTACCCTGCATCTTCAAAGGAAGTACAGGTTGCACTGTGCTTCCGGACGGATTCGATCCCGCCCTATCGGTAGAAGGTTCGTTTTTCAGCAAGACAAAGCTTTCTCCGGCAATACGGCGGGCTACGGCACGGTGTTCCGGAGTGAAGATATCACGTGCGGGACGTTTCAGATCACAATATTTATAAGGATTGGCAAATAACCCTAATTTATACTTTGCCTCCAGAATAAGACGACAGGCAGTATCAATGGTCTGCATGGATACCTTTCCTTCCTGCACCGACTGTTTCAATGTTCCTACAAAAGCATCGCTCACCATGTCCATATCTACTCCGGCATTGACAGCACGGGCAGCTACGGTTTGCAAATCACCGATTCCATGGTCTATCATTTCATAGATTCCGGTATAGTCCGTCACCACAAAGCCCTGAAAGCCCCACTGGTTACGCAGCACATCAGTCATCAACCATTTACTGGCTGTAGCCGGAATGCCATCCACTTCATTAAAGGAAGCCATCACACTACCCACTCCGGCATCAACAGCTGCCTGATAGGGGAGCATGTACTCATTGAACATGCGTTGACGGCTCATATCCACCGTGTTATAATCGCGTCCGGCCTCGGAAGCTCCATACAAGGCGAAATGCTTGACACAAGCCATTATCTCATCATTGCGTTTCATCTGGCCGCCTTGATAGCCACGCACCATGGCTTTAGCTATCTCAGCACCCAGGAACGGGTCTTCCCCACTCCCTTCCGAAACACGTCCCCAACGAGGATCCCGGCTAACATCTACCATCGGACTGAAAGTCCAGGAGATACCATCCGCACTGGCCTCAATGGCCGCAATACGGGCCGATTCCTCAATGGCTTTCATATCCCAGGTACATGACAAGCCTAAAGGGATGGGGAAAATCGTTTCATAACCATGAATCACATCCATACCAAACAGTAGAGGTATCCCCAGACGGCTCTCTTTCACAGCCAGTTCCTGCACATCCTTGATACGGGCAACTCCTTTCAAGTTAAACAGTCCTCCTACTTCACCCCGTTTTATACGGGCTGAGATATCGCTGCTCTTTGCCTGTCCCGTAGTGATTTCACCGGTAACGGGCAAGTTCAACTGGCCTATCTTTTCTTCCAAGGTCATCTTTTTCATCAAATTATCAATGAAACGATTCATATCCTGAGGTGATTTCTGCGCATGCACACTCAGGGTGGCAAATAGCAGCATGGGAGCCACTTGCTTCATTCTTTGAAATATTCTATTCATCATCTTTAAATAATGTGCTAATGTGTCAATGTACTCATGAGCCTATTGACATATTGAATAATTATAAATAATCAGGATTCTGTTTCAGCACTCCTTTCGACTTGTCTATTTCATCTTGCGGTATAGGCAAAAGTGCATTCTTCGGTTGATAATTCAACTTACCTGCCGCATGAAGAACTTGCTCGGCGATTCCCCAACGTACCAAATCATAGAAACGGTCGAATTCCAGTCCTAATTCCACCCTACGCTCGTGTCGGATTGCTTCACGCAATACCGATTGGTCCAAAGAAGTAATTTCAGGTAGTATATCCGGATTACCGCCACGCGCACGGGCACGCACCATCTCCAAATCCTTTTGCGCTTCCGAAGTATTACCTAACTCGTTTGCTGACTCCGCTGCCATTAAAACGACATCCGAGTAGCGGATCAGCCGGATATTCACCCAAAAGCCTTTATTGGTAAACTCCTGGCGCAATGCCGGATTGGTATAGGCTTTCTTGTTGAAGTAAGCACCTTCTGCCTGCGACACCGGGGACTCTCCGTATGGCGTATTGGTATTCTCCGGAGTAACAGGGTCGGAATCACTCTTACGGAAATAAAGCAAGGTGGCATCCTTACGGGGGTCACCAGGCTCAAAAGCCTCCGCCATCAGTTCGGTAGCCATGTGCCATCCCCAACCCAAATCCCATTTTCCGGAACCACGAATCCCCTGCACTTCACAGAATTGGCTTCCTATCTTATCACTTTGCGGCAAGGCGGCTGTAGACAAGCACTGCAACTCAAACACCGAACCACCGCTGTTCTCTCCCTCATCAGTAAAAATCTTATCGTAAGGGGTATCCAGATTATAAATTCCTTTTCCCATTACATCCGAGGCTGCTTTGTACATATTCTGCCAATCATTGCGCATCATATAGGTACGGGCATGCAGGGAACGGGCAGCTCCCCACGTCAGACGTCCCAAATAGGCAGCCGGCCACTGTTCGGGAAGCAAATCTTCCGCATCTTTCAAGTCCTTGTCTATCTGTTCATAAATTTTGTCTACCGTTGTTTTGGGTACATTAGCCTCCGAAGCTTCATTTACCTTAAAGGTAACCAATGGAACCTCCCCGAAGGCTCGCACTAAATTAAAGTAACAGTAGGCACGGAAGAATAACGCTTCTCCTTTATTATAGAGGTCATTCTCTTCTGTCAGATGACCGGTCTCAATGGCATCCACCACCTCATTGCATTGATAAATAATCGCATAATTCTGACTCCAATAGGCCTTTATCAACCCATTGCTGGCATTGTACTGAAAATCATCATACATTGCCGCCTGTTCCGACCCGTCACTGGAAATACTTCCTTTCTCCGAATCTTCGGAACGGAAACAATGAATAGCGAATGCGGGAGTTCCTGCAGTAATATTGAAATTACGCATCATGGTATAGATGTTGAATATCTTTCCTTCTGCCAATGCACCGGGATTATCATCCTCCGTGAACTGACCTTGAGGACTGCGGTCAAGGAAATCATTACAACCGGTAAAGGCCAGGATTCCTCCAATCGCCCAAATGTATAGTATATATTTACTTCGTTTCATAATCAATCAAAATGTAATATTGAGTCCAAATGTATAAATCGCAGGTACCGGATAACTTCCATTATCCACACCAAAAGCAATGGCAGAACCACCAAACTCAGGGGTGTAGCCGGTATTATGTTTCCAAGTTTTCAGGTTCTGAATATTGAAATAGGCTTTCAAAGCCTTCAAACCGATTTTGGATATCAGGGCCTTATCAAAAGTATAGCCCAATTGCAGGTTACGTATACGGAAGAAACTGCCGTCTTCTACATAATACTCCGAATTTTCAAAGTTAATGGCATGACCGGTATTCAGAACAGGTTGTGTATTGGATGTACCTTCGCCGTGCCAACGGTCCAGACGCTGCTCCATATAGTTGAACTGCGCCCAATTGTAATTGTCCCAAGTACGGTAAATCTGATTACCGCCTTGTCCCATCATGTCAATACCCAGTTCCCAACCTTTATAGGAAACACCTAATGAGATTCCATAGGTAACATCCGGAGTAGGATCACCAATCAAAGTACGGTCTGCCGGTGTAATCTCACCATCCCCATTCACATCGGCGAACTTCAAATCACCGGGAGTCACTGTAGCCAGTGTATTCTTGGGTGAAGCATCAATATCGGCCTGTGACTGATAAACACCATCTACCTTATATCCATAGAAGAAACCGATGGGATAACCCGCCATAGTATAACTCTGGCTCTTGTCTCCGGCAATAATGGAATAGCCGTCTTGTACCAAACTCTTCACCTTATTCTTGATAGTAGTCAGGTTGAATCCCACATTATACCCCCAATCGCCAATCTGATCCCGCCAAGTGGCAGACAATTCCACCCCTTTATTCTCTATCTGTCCCAGATTCCCAATTCCTGGAACGGTTCCGGAAAGTCCGGGAACCTTTGCCAGCAGGTCTTTCGTATTCTTTTTATAATAAACTCCTTCCACATGCAGGCGGTTGCGAAACATATTCGATTCAAAGCCTGCTTCCCAAGCTTCCACTTTTTCCCATCTAAGGTTCGCATTAGGCAAATAGGCCAACTGATAGCCCGGATAGATGGTGGACGGATTGCCAAACACAGCTCCAAAAGCATTTTCAAGCAACGGCTCAGCCGGATAAGCAGTATCCAGATTCTGATTGCCCAACGTACCCCAGGAACCTTTCAACTTCAACATATCCAACCAAGAAATGTCTTTCATAAACTCTTCTTCGGTCATCAGCCATCCGGCACCTGCCGAGTAAAAGTTCTGCCATTGGTTGCCCGTATACGAAAAAGCCGAAGAACCGTCCCGACGGAAAGACCCGTTGAACAAATATTTTCCTTTGTAATTATAAATCACACGCCCCAGAAAAGAAACAGTAGTACGTTCCCACTGTGTACTTCCATTGGTAGCTGTGGCCAAATCACCAATACTGACGAACCATTTATCGGGATTATCGGGAATAACCAATCCAATACCTTGCCCACGGGCGGCATCCAGACGGCTGAGAGAATTGTAATAAGTAGTGAAACCGGCGGTTGCCGTCAGATTATGGTCGCCAAAACTATTTGTATAAGTCAGCACATAATCACTTTGCACCTTCGTTTCATTCTCCTTGAACTGGCTCACTTCAGTCTTACCCGTTCCCAGTGTAGCCACATTTCCTTTCACTGTGTTATCATATACCTTGATAATCGGCTGATAGGTACGCCCGTTATTCGAACCGTAATCCATAGAGAACACAGCCCTGAAATTAAAATGTTCCAGAAAATCCACCTCTCCATAAATGTTACCCGATGCACGATAATTCTCTGCGCGAGTGGTGTTGGCTTTTAAATCCACATCCACCATCGGATTCATCATCTGTGCTTTCTGAAACTCCGGCAACGCCGCATACAACTGATATTCTTCATTGAATACAGGAGCTATAGGAGTGGTACGGACAGCATTCAGGACTGATTTACTATCAGCAGGCAGCATACGTGCTCCGTTAAACTGAAACCCGACCTTTATCTTGTCGGTTATCTTATACTCATTGCTGGCATTCAAGGTGATTTTGCTGAACTTCTCGTGCTTTATATTTCCTTGTTCGTATGAGTATCCCATCCCCAGATAAAAACTATGTTTTTCAGAAGCTCCTGTCACACTGATATTATTATTGGTAATGAAGCCATTCTGAAGCACTTCATCCTGCCAATCGGTATCAGCATTCCAACCGGAAAAATCAAAAGCGGGATTCTTTTCATTAACAAGCTGCTCACTATACAATTCTTTGAACTGAGAAGCATTCACCATCTTGATTCTGTCCACCACATGTTTCCAGCCGAATGAGGTGTTGATATTCACCAAAGTCTGCCCCTCCTTAGCCTTCTTTGTAGTGATAATGATAACCCCATTAGCTCCACGCACACCGAAAATAGCCAATGAAGACGGGTCTTTCAACACTTCCATAGACTCAATATCCTCGGGATTCAGAAAGTTAATGTTATCATTGAACAAGCCGTCGACAATGTAAAGAGGTTTGTAGCCGTTAATGGAGTTCGTTCCACGTACACGGATTTCGGGGTCCGAGCCTGCTTGTCCCGAGTTGATAATCTGCACACCGGCTACCTTTCCCTGCAAGGAAGACAAGGGATTTGTAGAAGGTTTATTAGCGATTTCGGCTCCCTTGATATTCGTGATAGAGCCGGTCAAGTCACGCTTCTTCGCACTACCGTAACCTATCACTACTGTTTCAGCCAGCATTTGTGAGTCCTCTTTCAGCTGTACATTTATCACATGCTGGCTGCCTACTTTCACATCTTGCTTCACCATTCCCACGTACGAGAATTCCAGTACATTGTCGGGTGAGGCGGTAATACTGTACTTCCCATCTATGTCGGTAATCGTACCATTGGAAGTACCTTGAATCACTACGGATGCTCCAATCAGAGGTTCATTGGTCGAATCGGTTACCGTTCCGGTCACTGTCTTCTCCTGAGCAAACAGCGACGTAGTCATCAACAGCAGACAGACTAAAGCACTAAAAGTCCTCAATCCCTGCCGCCCATGTTGTAAAGGTTTAGGTTTATTGTCCATTGCATTTTCTATTAACAAATAAATAACTAGTTTAATTTCTTATATTGCAATGAAACAAAAGGAACCGGAAAAAGATGTTTAAGACGAGAGAATTAACACTTTAACATCCCATGAAAAAAAGTTACCCGAAGAGCATGTGCTCCTCGGATAACTTTTATTATTCTTATATCACCATTCTATGGTACATGGACCACCAAGGGATTACGTACCTTCTGAGCGTATTCTTCCAAATATTTGTTCCAATCGGTATCGGCTTCGAAACCATATTTGCTCCAGCCTGATCCCCAATAATAAATATACTCGGAACCCGGTTCATAATCACTGACCGACAACACATGTCCCAAAGCACCTCCACGTTCTTTCTGCTCTTTTTCGGAGAACATTTGGGGCAGCGCTCCTTTTATATTAGCCGGAAATACAGCACCTATATAAATCACTCCATTGTTATTGGCTGCATTCTCTGTAGAGTCCGCATAGGCTATATAACCTGCATTTGCATCAAAACTATACCCCGTAGGATTCTGTTTGTGCAATACAATGCCGGTCACCACCGGAGTTGTTTCTTGCAAATTATCAAAAGAAACCACAGTCTTGTTCAACTGCGATCCCTTGTCCAAAGAAATGATACGCGTTTCTATCACATTTGAATCTCTTTTTACAACCAACGGATTATAAACTAACTTGGTGGTGAATCGAAGCGGACCGTTATCCAAGACTTCACAATCCTTGTAACAATAGGGATAAACAATGGTACTATCGGGGAATAAAGCTGCTGTTCCGCCACCCAGAGTCGGACCCACCGCATAACAATCCATTCCGTTTCCATGATCTATGTGATAAGAGATTCCTTGATTCAAATCACCGTCATAACGATCTTCCACCACCGGTTCGGGTACATTCTTGGTCCAGATGTCATAACCAAAGGCACGCTCGCCCTTCTCCTGCAAAGCAGGACCGTATGCACGATAAGCGGCGCGATCGTTTTCCCATGCCACATCATCCAGACGCTCGGGATATTGACGCCCACAAGCAACCACATCCACCGGCTGTGGAGTTCCTTCTGCAATTGTATAAGTAACCGAAGCTCCCCCTTTCACCGAAACAGGAAAGATAAGCATATCATCGTATGTTATCTGATAAGGTACTTCAAGCCCGTTCTCGTCCAATACGATAACTTGTGCCGTATCGGGTAATTGTAGTTTGCCTGTTATTTCAGCCATAGAGATTTCCACCATTTCTCCATTCCTATCAATAGAAAGCGGATTGGTTATAGTGACAGTCACCGGCTCCTTTTGCGAACAGGAAAACATAGCTAACGCCGTTGCGACTGCTAAAAAGATTTTTCTCATACTATTTATTGTTTGTCGAACTGAAAGACAAAAATACAAAGAATCTGCAAGTATCAACAAAGACACAAGCAGATTCTTCCTATTTATATCTACTAATTATTTAGGCTGTTTACCAATGTAGGCCAGAATACCGCCATCTACATAGAGAATATGGCCATTGACGGCATTAGATGCTTCGGATGCAAGGAATACAGCAGGACCAGTCAATTCCTGCGGATCCAACCAGCGGCCGGCCGGAGTCTTGGCACAGATGAATGTATCAAACGGATGACGGCTTCCATCGGGCTGGATTTCACGTAACGGAGCAGTCTGCGGAGTAGCGATATAGCCCGGACCGATACCATTACACTGAATATTGTATTCTCCGTATTCAGAACAGATGTTACGAGTCAACATCTTCAAACCACCTTTAGCGGCAGCGTATGCAGAAACGGTTTCACGACCTAACTCAGACATCATAGAGCAGATATTGATGATTTTACCATGTCCTTTTTCCATCATCGCAGGCAAAACTGCTTTAGAAACAATGAACGGAGCATTCAAGTCAATATCAATAACACGGCGGAAATCGGCAGCTTCCATTTCGTGCATCGGAACGCGACGGATAATACCGGCATTGTTTACAAGAATATCAATTGTACCTACTTCCTTTGCGATAGTGGCAACCATAGCCTGTACGGCAGGCTCGTCAGTAACATCACATACATATCCGTGTGCTTTAATTCCTTTTTCAGCGTAAGAAGCCAAACCTTTATCCACCAATTCCTGATTGATGTCGTTGAAACAGATGGTTGCACCTTGTTCTGCAAAAGCAGATGCAATAGCAAAACCGATACCATAAGAAGCGCCTGTTACAAGGGCGACTTTACCTTCCAAAGAAAAATTCAAATACTGATTCATGATACTTATATTATTAAATTAATGAAGTTATATTATTTATTTCAAGTCTGTAATCAATGAGAAGTCTTGATCACCATAATCCAAATTCTCTCCACCCATACCCCAAATAAAGGTATAATTGTGTGTTGCCGCCGCACTATGAATAGACCATTCGGGAGACAAGACTGCCTGATCGCCTTTCATCCATATATGACGTGTTTCATCCACTTCTCCCATAAAATGACAAACAGCGTGTTCATCAGGCACTTCAAAATAAAAATAAGCTTCCATACGACGGCTGTGTACGTGTGCCGGCATGGTATTCCACACACTTCCCGGTTTCAGTTCAGTCATTCCCATCTGCAACTGACAAGTAGGAAGTACCTGACTTACCAACATTTTATTGATGCAGCGATGATTGGAACCTTCCAATGAGCCCATTTCAGCAACGATGGCATCTGCTTTGGTTACTTTTTTATCGGGATAGTTACGATGAGCGGTAACTGAGTTAAAATAGAATTTGGCAGGATTTCCGGCATCTCTACTCTCAAAAGTCACTTCACGATCTCCGGCCCCCAGATAAAGCGCTTCTTTATAATCCAATTCGAACACAGCGTCACCTGCTTTCACCACACCGGGACCACCCACATTAAAAATACCCATTTCACGTCGGGAAAGAAAGTAAGATGCTTTCAGCGGATCAATGGCCTCCAGTTTTAATATCTCTCCCACCGGTTTGGCTCCTCCTACAACCATGCGGTCATACATGGAGTAAACCATGTTCACCTCATTGTCCGAAAAAACTTTTTCTATTAAGAAATCCCGTCGTATTCTTTGAGTGCCATAGTTTTTGGCATCTTCCGGATGCGCGGCATAACGGATTTCATAATTTGTCTTCATAAGCAGCTATTTTATGTTTTTATAGTATTCCGAATTATTTCAACTTGGGCAAAGTTACAAAACAATCTTGTTTCGATGTTGCAAAAATCGTTCAGAATAGGTATAAATTTTGTCCTATTATATGCAAAATCTGCTACTTAATGCGTTTCAGAACACTCAAAAACTCAAAATCAACGAGATAAAATATCACAAAACTTATCTTGGAATGTACGAGCCCGACTTAATTTCAGTACGTTTTGGTTAATGATAACAAAGGCCAATTGATGTCCATTAGCAGCTTTTACATACCCTGCCAGTGAACTGACCCCGGTTACAGAACCGGTTTTTGCATGCACATTTCCCCGAGCCTTAGTCTGTTTCATCCGATTTTGTAAAGTACCGTCCACTCCTGCTATGGGCAGAGACTCATAGAAAGGAAGAAAAATTTCCCGATGATAATAGGCATACTTCAAATACTCCAATAATAAACGTGGAGAGATATAATTATAAACGGAAACACCGCTGCCGTCTGCTATCTTATAATTATCGGGATTAAACCCTAAAGCTGCTTTCATAAAGGCGTGAATGGCATCGGTTCCATCTTCTCCTGTCACCCGTTTATGCAGGGAACGCTTGGCAGCCAAATGATAAAACATTGATTCGGCACACAGGTTATCACTTTTCTTCAAAGCTCTTTCCAACACTTCCTTGAGTGGTCTTCGGACGGTATAAAGCGTAACTATACTGTCGGCCGTTACAGGACAATCGGCATACGTGCAGGTTCGCGCTTCAATTCCTTTGCTGCGCAAACGGCTGACAAAGGTATGAAAAAAGAAATCTTTGGAAGTATATACATTCAATTTCTCAGTATAGGGATAAGAAACATTTCCAGAGATGGTAATGATATTGCCATTGCTGAGCCAGTTGCGGGTGATTTTCAGCTTCCCGGCTTGCGGATTACGGCTCACCCCGTGATTATGAACTTGATAATAATCGGAAATCGGCGTACAAACTACTTTGGGCAACGAGTCTTTCTGAGCAGGAGAAACCGATACATCCACGCAGCCCCTATTCAGCATGAGAGGGGAAAGATAGGGCTGGAAGGAATAAGGAGTATCGTCCCAACACCAACCGGAACCCCAATAAACCGAGTCTGTCATGGAAACATCCGCCGCAAGAGTATCTGTCACATAACGGATGCCTTTACTTGCCAATGCATCTACCAGACGGTCCAGATCCTCGTCCATAAATTCCGGATCAAAACCGCCTATCAGATACAAGCTGCCTTTCAACGTGTCATTTTCTATCTTTCCACGATAACGAAGACTGGTATCCATGGTATAATCTGCTCCCAGTTGTACCAAGGCGGTAACCGAAGTGATTATTTTCTCAACAGAAGCAGGCCGGTACAGTTTATCGTCTTGGTAACGGTAAACGGATTCTCCGGCGGTCAAATCAAATACGGCAATACCCACTTCGGATGTTTTCAGAACTTCTTCATGCAGTAAAGCGTCCAGCCGCTGAGATAGCGGCTGGGCGTTTATGAAGTGAATAGATAAAATCAGTAAAAAGAAAAATAAAACTCGTTTCATTATAGTTCCCTGAATATCTCACCCACAGTAGGATGAGGAAATACATATCGTTTCCAATCCTCTATGGTCTTACCATCCTCAATAGCCATACCTGCCAATACAATCAGCTCGGAAGCAGGATTACCCAACATGTGCGCTCCCAATACAGTACCGTCTTCGGCTGTCAAAATTTTGCAGACGCCGTTCACTCCTTCATTCTCGGCTACAAAACGCCCGGAGTAAGCCATCGGCAACTTAACGGCTCGATAAGGAATACCTGCGGCCTGCAAAGCTTCCTCGCTCATACCTACCCCGGCAATCTCGGGATTTGTATAGACCACACCCGGTATGGCACGATAACTCATCGCATCTTCCTTACCTGTAATATGATGGACAGCCACTTCCGCTTCACGCACGGCGGTATGTGCCAACAAAGAGACTCCGTTCAAATCACCGCATACATAGACACCGGGGACAGAAGATTGCAAATGTTCATCTACTTTGATGCATCTGCGCTCCGTCCATTCCAAATTCAGATTTTCCAATCCGAAACCTTTTGTCACCGGACGACGGCCCACACTCATCAATAACTTATCAGCTGTAACAGTTCCTGTTCCATCTGCATTTTCATATGACACAGTAATACCGGTTTCCTCTTTGGACACCCCTACTACTTTCGTACTGAGCAGGAACTTGATTCCTTTTTTGGCATATTCAGCCCGGAGCATAGCCGACAGCTCTTTATCCATGCCACCCAGGATCTCATCCAACATTTCGACAACTGTCACCTGTACTCCCAAACTGGTAAAGAAAGAAGCAAATTCCATACCGATCACTCCACCGCCGACAATAGTCAATGAAGCAGGTATTTCTTTATTATCCAGTGCATCACGGTGCGTCCAGTAATCCACATTTTCCACTCCCGGAATAGGAGGAATAAATGTTTCACTGCCGGTACACAGCAGCAAATTCTCACATTCATAGGTTTCCCCACCACATTGGATGGTATTCTTATCTACAATTACAGCTTCTCCCGTTACTATATTTACCTGATGCGCAGTCAGTTTTGCCTTGATACCCAGTACCAGTTTACGAACCACTTTTGATTTACGCGCCACAATTTTTCCTAAATCAAAAGAAGCTTCAGGCACATTCACGGCATACTTTGAAGCATGTTTCGCATAATCATATACTTTAGCCGAATAAAGCAAGGTTTTGGTAGGAATACATCCCTCATTCAGGCATACACCGCCCAAACTTCTTTTTTCGAACAATACAACACTCAGTCCTGCCTTTCCGGCAGCTTCGGCAGCAGTATACCCTGCGGGACCTCCACCGATGATTGCAATTTGATATTTCATGGTATTTATTTTGGGTTAATTAGTTTTTATCTGTTCAAAGCCTTCAACAGACAGATTTGGATCTATTTTTATCAATGCTTCTACAAATTCCAAAGGCTTATCAGGGTTAATCATTACAAAACCTTGGGCATGCTCTATTTTCACTTTTTGCATTCCTATTGCATTCGGATTATAAGACACTTTACGGATTCCGTCTACACATATTCTGTTCCCCCATCCCGGTTTGATTTCCAGAACACCATTGTCTTTTACAATATAAGTAGTTTTCGACCGCGAATAAAACATTAATACAGGAATAATAATTCCCCCAAGCGCCGAAAAAGCCCAACTTTTCTCCAAATACACATTCAGAAAAATAATCAGAACAACCAGACCGACTATAATGATCCACCAGTTACGGGTTCTTTTTGTTTTAAATACTTTCTCCATAATTTATTCCTCCTCTATCCTATGCTCCAACCGCTTCACCAACGCATTGATAAATTCTTCCGGCTTTACAGGAACCAATGACAATAAATTTTTCTTCCCATAATGTATCAATACATATTTCGAAGGCATAATTCCACCAAATCCGGAACTTCGTTTCAGCTCCACATCCGTAATGTCAATCAAGGGAATGGTCTTCCCTTTATAAAAACGACCATAATACACCACTAACTTTCCATCCGCAGTCAGCGTATAAGTAGAATGGATAATACGTTCAATAATAATGATCAGACCCAATGCTACTACCAATCCTATCATTGCCTTCATACACCAAAAAGCAAATACCATGACGGCTGTCAGCAGTATCAGGAGAAAATAAGTACCTCCTGCTATCTTCACATGAAAAATTCGATTCATCATCTTATTGTAATTTGCCCGAAAGATAATAAATTTATCGTTTATCGACCTCATTACGGCGCAGAATGAGAGAATTTATCCTTTTTTTGTCCTCTTTACTGTACGTTTCATCTTCAAAGCATACAAATTTAATTCGATAGAAGATTCCGTTTCTGTTATATCACCCTCATCAGTCAGCAGTTCATTCAGCAGTTCTCCACTACGTTGTACCAGACTCTTCCTCTTTTCCTCATCATACTCGGTAGCCATGATATTTACATTCCGTACTAATGTCCTTAACTTAAAGAATGATTCGATAATGGCAAAAGTAGTTGCGGTAGCTCTCGGACTTCTTAAAATTGTAGCCAGCATATAAAGCCCTTTTTTCGGTAAATGCTTTAGGTTCTACGGGAGAATGTTTCAAACTACTGAACCGGTCGAAATTTTCGACCAGTTGCTGTTTTTCAGATACTTGCAACGAAAACATATAACCATTTGGGAATTTGTCCCGATTGTTTTTTACTGCTTCATTAATTCGTTTGGTTTCTACGCCATAAAGCTTAGCTACATCCCGGTCTATCAGTACTTTCTCACCCCTCAACTCAATTATAAGTTCTTTTACCTCACTTTCGTGAATGATTTCTTTATTGTTTTCCATCCTATTCTATTTAAAAATGCAGAAAGTTACACTTTTAATTTCATACTTGCATTATCTATTTCGTTTATTCTTCACGAAAAAAATAGTAAAAACAAGAGTAAAAGGTACAATGAATAAAGGTTTTTCGTAGCTTTGCACCCATAAAGCATATTATCATGGTTAAAAAATTCGATTTCCTTGTTATCGGCTCAGGACTCGCCGGAATGAGCTTCGCATTGAAAGTGGCTCATAAAGGTAAAGTCGCCCTGATTTGTAAAGCCGGGTTGGAAGAAGCCAACACCTATTTTGCTCAGGGAGGTATAGCATCTGTTACCAACTTGAAAGTAGACAATTTCGAGAAACACATTGAAGACACGATGATTGCCGGCGATTGGATCAGTGACCGCGCGGCTGTAGAAAAAGTAGTGCGAGAAGCACCTGCACAAATCCAGGAACTGATAAAATGGGGAGTGGATTTTGATAAAAAAGAAGATGGAGAATTCGACCTCCACAAAGAAGGAGGACATTCCGAGTTCCGCATCCTGCACCACAAAGACAATACAGGAGCTGAAATACAAACTAGCCTGATAGAAGCGGTAAAAGCTCACCCCAATATTACCATATTTACAGATCACTATGCGGTAGAAATCATTACCCAGCATCATTTGGGAATTATCGTCCCCCGCCATACGCCGGGCATCAAATGTTTCGGTGCTTACGTATTGAATGAGAAAACAGGAGAAGTGGATACGTTCCTGTCCAAAGTAACTGTAATGGCAACAGGCGGATGCGAAGCGGTATACCGCAATACAACCAATCCACTGGTAGCTACGGGGGACGGTATTGCTATGGTGTACCGTGCCAAAGGAGCAGTAAAGGACATGGAATTTATACAATTCCATCCCACCGCCCTCTTCCATCCGGGAGACCGTCCCAGTTTCCTCATCACCGAAGCCATGCGCGGTTACGGCGCTGTTTTAAAGAATCAAAGCGGCGAAGAATTCATGCAGAAATACGACCCGCGCCTGTCATTGGCTCCACGTGATATCGTAGCACGTGCCATTGATAACGAAATGAAGCAGCGTGGTGAAGATCATGTATATCTGGATGTAACTCATAAGGATCCGGAAGAAACAAAAAAACATTTCCCCAATATTTATAAAAAATGCCTCAGCCTGGGCATTGATATTACTAAGGACTATATTCCTGTGGCTCCGGCTGCTCATTATCTGTGCGGAGGTATCAAAGTCGATCTGGACGGACAGAGCAGCATCAACCGTTTGTATGCCATCGGTGAATGTTCATGTACCGGTCTGCACGGAGGTAACCGTCTGGCTTCCAATTCGCTGATAGAAGCAGTGGTCTATGCGGACGCGGCAGCCAAACATGCACTAAATGTACTCGACCGGTATGACTTTAATGAGGATATCCCCGAATGGAACGATGAAGGAACCATGAACAATGAAGAACGGGTACTGATCACCCAAAGCATGAAAGAGGTGAATCAAATTATGGAAGCTTATGTAGGTATTGTGCGCAGTAATACGCGATTAATCCGTGCTTGGAACCGATTGGATATTTTATATGAAGAAACCGAGCGTCTTTTCAAACGCTGTAAGGCCTCACGCGAGCTTTGCGAACTGCGTAACATGATTAACATCGGGTATTTGATCACCCGTCAGGCAATGGAACGGAAAGAGAGTCGCGGACTGCATTATACGATTGACTATCCACATGCCGCTGAAGAAAAAAAGTAAAAAATATTTTTTTACTTCAAATAGAACTGATTATTTTTATCACTCCCCGTTAGCAGAATTACTTTTTCTTGTTGACCATTATTGCACAACGAAAATTAAATCAATTCTGCTAACGAGATTATTTTTGTCCCATTCGTATAAACATGAACTAAAAACAGCAGGAACAATGACGGAATCATCTATCCGTAATAATTATTTTTCCTCAAGCGGATTAATATTCAGAATGATTCTCTTATAAGATTTTAGATTGGGAATTCCATCATCTGTAAGTTCAAGTATCAAATGTAACTGTTTGCCCGGATTATCCGGTACAATTATCTCCGCCCTCTTCTCATCGGCGTGCTTTATAGCCACCTTTGTTTGCACACTGCCTGCTTCCCGATATTGCCACCATTGGTAAGACAATGAATTTTTATCAGGGTCAAATGAAGAAGAGGCATCCAGTATTATTTTTTCTCCCGGCCGGACTGTGCGTACACTTTCTCCCAATATCCGGGCAACAGGTTGATGATTTGCCTTTGAATATTCATCAGCCACGCACCAGTCGGCACGAGCCGCCCAGTCATTTTGTATAGCAGGCAACCAACGCTGGAAAGTATAATGCGAATCCGGCACACCGTTTTTCAAATCATTCCCATCTTGCATGTGATTGCCATTTTTATACTCCGGGCGTCCTCCCCATCCTCCTAATGTATAGTCTGTATGCTGTTCAAGTCCATTACGTATAAGAGGCATAAAAGAAGGAGTATCCCCCTCACTGGTATATTCCTGAGGATAGGCGGCACAAAGTGGTCCGTGCCCATTCTTAATATGGTCAGCCAACCAAGGTTTATCCATGATTTGTTGCAACTCTTTTGAATTTTTACTAAGTCTGTTTTTAAAATAATAGTCCACACTCATGTAATCCCATACATATCTCCATCCTCCATCATGATCCGGCGCGCCCGATTCATAAATAATGATTTCAGGAAGATTCTGTTCTATCCATTTTCCACCGCCGTCCTGATACCAAATACAATATAATCTGGCTTTTGATACCGCTTTTGCCCATTCTGCAGCAGAATATTTCTGCTTGATCTGCCATAAGGCATTGGCCTGGGTGTTGGCTCCGCCCCATGCTAAAATATGAACAGGCCTCGGATCAGAATCAAGCAATGTCCTTATGATGAGCTGTGCCCCCTCGCTATCAGACAGTAAAGGAGGCAATTTATGCAAGTCCTCTCTGTTCTCATTACCAACCGCCAAGACACTTAGCAGATATTCAGCATCGGGATAATCGGGATTATGTTTCCTCAAATTAGGCAGACATTCCGCATATTTGGCAATTTGTGATTCGATCCATTTATCTTTACTATGTCCGTCTTTCTGTACCCCATTGACTTGAACAATGCCTGCGACATCATAATCAGAAGAATACATAAGAAAACGAATCATAGAACTTTGATCGTCAATCTCACCATCCGTAGTGACAATAACCCGGGGCTTCTCCTGCTGTCGGGCAACAGCAGATAACATTGACACAAACAAAAAAATAATACAGCATAAAACAGGGGTCATTTTCATATTACAAACTGTTAAATTAGTAGGCCAACACATTCCAAAGATCTCTGATACGTTGTTCGGGGTCCCATTTGCCATTGAATGTCCACTTGGCGGTAACGCCATAAAACTCCGGAGCATTCTCCGCCTCCTTCAAATTATCGTTTAACCAGCCACTATGCCCTCCTTCACGGGTACAACCATAATAATAGGTACGTAGCCCCCACGGACAGGGATCAAGCACTTTATCCGAATAAGCATAATGAATATTCCCGTCAAGCACATTCTTCGACATTTTACATTTGATGAGATAAAATTGGGAATCATGATGATAGCGTCCTAAAAGTGTCGGTGTCTTAGCATCAAATGAAGAATTGGTAATAACCAGTTTCTTGTTCTTGTCACCTCGTCCGTCATGCCAAATCATGGCACGGCTATCACCATAAAAATGGCAGCGTGTGGCATAGCACCATCCGCGAGGACAAAGAAAATCCACACCCGGACAACGAAGATAGAGATCGGCATGATAATACATACCATTGCTTCCGGGCGCCCACAAGGAAAGGGCATCGTTTCCATCGGCCCATACATTACTGTTGATGATGATGGTACGAGTGGCACGTCCAAAAATCGCCATCTGATGGATGGTCGTATTTTCAACGGCAGTTCCGTAATTGTTGTAAACAGTCAGTCCGCTAATAACACAATCATCCGCACCTTCCTGCAACACAATGACACCATTGCCTACCGGACGTCCATGATATTCCGTGATGGCACGTGTCTGGGCTGTTTCAGCCAAGACAATCCGCGTACTGTCACGGTTTTCCCCCACCAAAACAATATTAGGCCTGTCAATAATCACTTTTTGATGATACGTTCCGTTCAGCAATAAGATTTTAAAAGGTTCTGTCGGAATTTCCGGAGCCTTTTCAATAGCTGCCTGAATACTCTCTCCCGGCTTTACCACCACATCAAAAGCCGTACGCTCTGCCATGGGACGACGATACATTTCAATAAGCCCGTTTTCATTCGCTCCTTTGGTTGCCAGACTGATTGCCACCTTATGCTTCGGATCATATTTGTCCGCCCATGCATTGTATATGGCAAAAAGCTCAGCCGGTCTGCCATTGTACCAACTATATCCGTTACGACGTTCTGTTCCTATTTCTTCCAAATGGCGACGTGGCAGCCCATCACGGTCACATACATACGGTTCACAATATTTCAAATCATAATAACGCGCCCAAATAGGCTTGGCTTGAGGATCTTCCACAAGACGAGTATCCCGCTCACCATTTGCCAGCACGATACGCTCGCATTTCAAACCGGTAAGTTTATACCTGTCAAACCATTTCATGGCTCCGTGAACCGCCCGCTTCACGCGTGCGTCAGGTGCAGGTAATTCCATGAGCAGACGCACAATCCCGGCACTCTCCGCCGAACAATAAGACGGCAACTCATACGCACGTGCCGGTGCAGGCTTCAATGTTTCCCTATCATTCTGCTGACACCACACTGAAGGTTCTCCATCCTTTATAATTTGTGTAGCCAGTATACACTCTATTCCTTTATTAAAGGCTTTTCCCAAACGTACACACAAAGCCTTGTCTATCAAATCATCCTCATAAGGCGCTTTGTGATTCATCATATCACGTATCATATTCAATGTATTGACAATGGCATCGTCATTGAAAGTAATATGTATCTGATAACCACGCGGACCGGGCCAAAATTGCGGCCATCCTCCGTTTTCGTATTGACCACTCAGCAAATATTCCACTCCCTGGAGGAAAGCATCCCGATAACGTATATCCTTAGTCTGCCTATAAAGACGGGCTAAAAAAATCATCTGGGCAGTTGTGGCATTATTATCTATCGTAGAATCATCACGACGTGATTTATCCTTTATCACTTTAGCCAGCTCTTTATCATTCATGCGGCGGGCCATATCTATATTCTTCGGCCAACCGCCCGTACAGCGTTGAAAAGCCAATACATTTTCAGCAATCCGCCGAGCTTCATCTGTCAGAAAGAAAGAATCCTGCTCCATACGTGCTATTTGTTTCCATTCCTTAGGATACGACTCATTATCCTTTTTATGAGCTCTTTGCTGCGCAAAGGAGCCGGTTGCCATGGCAAAAGCCATAAAGCCAATAAACACTTTTTTGAATGTATTTTTCATTATTCCTATATGTTTTGATAAAAACCAGCAAACAAAATTATGCGTTTTCCAATCTGAATACAGAGAATATTTGGTCTTTTTCAGGCAGATTTTGCACAGACACTGCTCAACCGACATAATTTCCATCAATGAAAACACGGAATTACATAAAAAAGCAGTGCTATGGACTTGTCCTCCATAACACTGCCACCTATATTTATTATAACTGACAAACTCCTACAGCTACAAACCTCACTCCTCCTATTTTATCTCATCCCACTTCGGTGGATTCACCTGCATCAAATGGCGGACAAAGAAATCATACCGCTTATGTTCGCCAAAATCTTCCCCCATTGTATGATGCGCTCCGGGAATCACGACCAATTCAAAATCTTTATTCGCCTTAATCAATGCATTGACCACCTGCATGGTAGAGGCAGGATCTACATTATCATCCAGTTCTCCCACCACTAACATCAAAGGACGACTCAACAGATGTGCATTTTCCACATTAGACCCTTCCTTATATTGATCTCCTACCGGATAGCCCAACCAAAGTTCATTCCACCAAATCTTATCCATACGGTTATCATGACAACCACAAGCCGAATAAGCCGCTTTATAGAAATCAGGATAAAGCAAAACTGCATTTGTAGATTCCTGACCACCGGCAGAACAACCGTAAATACCTACCCTGTCCACATCCATATAAGGATATTTCCGTGCAGCCGCCTTCATCCAAGCAATATGGTCCGGCAAACCGGCATCTTTCAAATTCTTATAACATACATTCTCAAAAGCACGCGAACGGAAAGAAGTTCCCATTCCATCGACCATTACGACGATAAAACCAAGTTCGGCCAAGGAAGTCATATTCCAGTCATAAGGACGGAAAGTCTTCGGAACATACTGGTCTCCGGGACCTTGATAAATGTATTCAATAACCGGATATTTCTTGTTCGGATCAAAGTTAGTGGGCCGGGCAATCAATCCCCACATATCCGTCTTGCCGTCCCGCCCTTTGGCAACAAATACCTCCGGAGCGTTCCAACCTTCAGCCTCCAAGCGAGTGATATCAGCTGTTTCCAACGGCATCATCACTTTACCATCCCTGGCACTACGTAACACAGCTACAGGAGCCTTATTCACCATAGAATAAACATCTACCAAATACTTCATATCTTCCGAAAACCAGGCACGGTGCATCCCTTCTTCGGGAGTAAGACAGGTAAGACCTTTGCCATCAAAACCAATGCGGTAATAACGGATGAGATAGGGGTCCTCACCGGCTTCCATACCATTTGCCGAGAAATAGATCTGACGGTTATCCTCATCTACCCGAAGCACTTCGCGTACATACCATTCTCCTTTAGTAATTTGATAATCGGGCTGTGCGGTAATACGGTTGTACATATAAAGATGATTCCAATTGTCACGCTCACTCATCCATATCATCTGCTTGCCGTCTTTTAAGTCATGACGGAAATGACGGGTATAATTCACATATTTATCGCTGGTTTCTTCTACCAACGGACGCACTTTTCCCGTTTCGGCAGAAAGTTCAAGCACTCTGTACACCTGATGTCCGCGCTGGTTATATTCAAAAGTCACGGCACGGCTGTCGGGATTCCATTCGGGACCATATACTTCATATTGTCGGTCGAACAATTCAGTAGAAGGAATAATGCTTCGTCCGCTTTCCACTTCATAGATGCAGGGCACTTTAAAAGGAAGTTCGTCTCCCGGCTTCGCATACTCCTGTTTGTGAAGCTTGGGCTGAAGCTGATCAGCCGGAGAAGATTCCACATAATAAACATAGCGCTTTTCCACCGGACGGATCTTGCAGGAAGCCACCTTCTTACTGTCCGGTGACCAGCGGATGTAGGCTGAATAATAATTACCCAGTGTCCCGTCCAAGCTCAGTTGCTTTTCTTTTCCGGTAGCCACCTCCTTTACATAGATATTCTGATTTTTAATAAATGCTATCCATTTACCATCAGGAGACGGAACCGGCGATGCTGTCTTCTCATCATCCACCTCCATCCAATGCTTTTGCTTGGGAGGGAGAGGAAGCGCCCCTTCATTGACCAGCTGATTTTTCCGGGATGCATACATCCAACGTTGATTATTAAACACAAAGTGTAGCGTATCCAATCCCTTACTGACCGACAAATGCCCCAATGCAAGAGCTTCCGGCTTGACCTCTTTTCCGGATGCAGCACCCAGCGCCTTTGCCAGACGATGAGAATCAAACAATTCTTTTCTAGCTTTTTTATCTGCATCTACAGATACATACAGGCGTCCGTCCGGAGTATTCCGCACATACCAAAACTGATGAGTACCCTCTATCCATTGCGGATTGACATTGGAATAGAAAACTTTATCCGCACTGAACTTCTCTTTCAATGCATAAGCACGCCGATAATCATCAGCCGTACCTTGAGCGATAGCCATGCCCCCACTAAGGAACATGGCTACCAGCCAACCTAACTTACCAACCTTCATTTTGAATTATTCTATTTCACTTCCCATTCAAACAAACCCGATGAATTATCGGCCGGCTGAACAATCTCCAGTTTTACCGCTTTTGTCTTTACCGGGTCAAAATTGACTGTATTCCCCGTACCTTTTTCCACTCCATACTTATCCGCTCCACTCACCGGTTGCCACTGACCTTGTGCATCTTTATAGTACACCTTCCAACTTTGCGGTATGCGGCATCCTCCCCAAGGAGCATCATCATACCAATATACGGTAGCACTGGAAACAGTCGCTTCGGACGGAAACTCGTAGGATATCCATTCGGTAGTTCCCTGTTTGGGCCACCAATGGTAATAGGGTACGGAACGGTCATTCTCATCTTTCGGTACCAGACGGTCATTAATGGCGGAGATGGATTTCACCTTATGCGAAGCATCCACTTTGCTTTCCGATGCCAGCGTAGCAGGCATAGTCGGACGAGAAGCACTTAATTCCTGAGGCAACCATACAGCCATAGCGCCTGCTCCCCGGTGTGCCCATGCATAGTAAGGAATCAAAGTCAATTTTACGTCAGTAGCGGTCAGACGGCCTCTATCGTCATAACCCAGAATCTGTGCATCTGTTTTCAATTGGTTAATACCATACAGCAAATCCGGCTTTTCAACGACCTCAAATTCCGGAGTACGATTCATAAATACACTCAGCACATCAAAATCATTATCCGGCCATTCCGCACAATAGACTATCGGTCCACGTTCCACAGCAATACGTCCACGATCTGCTTCCACCTTATTATTGGCTTTTACTGTGCGAGGCTCCATATCGAAATGAACGGCTACCTTATCTCCTTTCTTCCAACGGCGGTCTATGCAGAAATAACCATCTTTAAGCTCACTCTGCACCGGTTCCCCATTTACTTTCACTGTATAGCTCAAACGCTTTCCATCCGAATAAGTGTACAGGTCACTGGGAACCACCTGATTACGTACCCATCCCGGGATACGGATTTTCATTGTAAACTGTCCGGCATTGTTCTTGTTGACGCCGATAGTAACTTCTCCGTTCCAAGGATAATGAGTAGTCTGTTCTAAAGAAACAGCCTTACCCTCTACCTTCAAATTCGAAGTATTGGACATGAACAGATTAACATACACGTCCTTATCTTTCACCGCATACACATATCCTGGCAAAGAAGGAATGAAACGGCAGATATTGGACGGACAACAGGCACAGCCGAACCAAGGCTGACGCTGGTGCTGTCCGATGCTTTCCAACGGATTAGGATAGAAGAACCCGCCACCGTCCAGGGACACGCCCGAAATAAGACCATTATATAAAGTACGTTCCAGCACATCATAATATTTTGCCTCACCATGAAGCAGGAACAAGCGGTAGTTGACATACACATTACCGATAGCCGCACAAACCTCACAAAAA
>ERZ780004.57-NODE-57-length-36054-cov-21.4474_pt1 | contig 36054 bp, 22 predicted proteins | sample MGYA00511875_ERZ780004 | MGnify/ENA primary metagenome ERZ780004 (study PRJEB29588, sample SAMEA2155132) | human gut metagenome | biome: human gut; feature: human-associated habitat; material: faeces | place: Denmark | collected 2008/2010 ... | reverse complement strand
AGCAAGAAGAAATCAGAAAAAATGGAAAGCAAAAAGGCTGTCAGAACTGACCCTTCGGAGGAATCAATTTCGTAACAGCCCCTGTTATTTCAATAATGGTGGGCTCAGAGAGACTTGAACTCTCACAGGACGAATCCTATTAGACCCTGAATCTAACGCGTATACCAATTCCGCCATGAGCCCAGTGCTTAGATAAAATACAACAATCCATAGCACTTTTCAATTTGTATAAGCTTATTTAATTCCAAATAAATTTTTGAAGAAATCCCCTATAGCTTTAAAGAAATCGACTATATATTGCCAAAACGATTTGGGAGTAGACTCTTCATCTGATTTTATATCTTTTCCGCTACTATCGCCTTTGTTACCTATATCTGTACTATTGTCTATATCATTTAGTTTTCCTTCTACAACTTTAATTTTTAAATAAACATATCTAGATTCATTATCATCTATTACTATTTCTATTTTCAAAGTATATTCTCCGACTTGATTGTTACCTTCGATTGGATTTCCATCAATTATGTTTGCTTCTTTATATTCGAATTTATCTATTTGTCCTGCTTCTATAAGCTTATCTACAATTTCATCAGGTTCTAATATAGTATCTGTAGAAACTATTAAAGCTCCTTCGGATAAAATATAATTCTCATTTCCAGATCCAAATACAGTGATAGGAAAAATAATTGCTATTTCATTTTCACTTTTATCTTTGGCTTTTATTTCGACATTGTATCTTCCAGCTTTCATATAATTCATATTTTCATGGTATTCATCTCTTCCTAAATAGACATTCAATTCCTCATCTATTTCATCTACTGATCTAAATTTAGATAATATAAATTCCTCTGATAATCTATCATTTATAGTCGTCTCAATTTTTTCAACTTTAGATGTTATAACAGGAGGAATATCATCGATGATTTGAAGAATCTTTTTAACTAAAGTCGAATTCTCTGAAGCATCTTTACTAGAAATAGTTAAGACATAATCTTCAATAGACATAGGTTTAAAGCCTTCTATTTCTATCTTAGGAATTAATACTTCCATACTATTATCAGATACTTCTATTCTTTCTAATAGGGAATCTTTCAACATCTTTAAATCTCTTGCTTTATCATAACTTACTTGTATCGGCTTTGTATAACTATCGGCTGATATTCCATCTATAATTATTCTAGGACTTATATCATCTTTACTCATCAACCTAACAGTTATATCTTTTTCAGCTTCATATAGATTTGTCCTTTCATCAAAAAGTCTAATAGATAATTGATAATCTAAAAATCTACCATTTTGAGCTAATTCATGTTTGTAATAATAATCTCCAAAATTCTCATCAATCCCTGTGATAATATGTTCAGTATATTTTTCATTTCCTATCGGTCCTATTGCTCTTCCATATCTACTTGTAGTAATTGCTCTCAACAAATATAAAGGATACATATAATCCCACCATGTGTCGTGAATCTTGTCCACTTCAACTACAAATCTCTCATAATTTTTCCAATATGCAAAAACATCATAAAAATTAATCGCCTTTGCTCCGGCTTTAATTCTAAATTCTTTTGAATCACAATACGCAGCATTAGCAATATGACATGTCTTTGGAAAATTAATATCAACTCTAACTTCCTTCTTTCCTGTCGATGGAATCGATGATTTGTTCTTCTTATAAAAGTTTTTTACTTCTTCTAATACAAATTTTATGTATAGAAAATTATCTTTTCTATCGACTATATAATTTATGTATGGTGAAGAATTACTAGTTCTATTTTCTTTATATGTATAGTCACTGCAATATATTTCATTTTTGTCAACTTTAAATCTTGTTCTTAACCTAACGTAGCTATTATTATCTTTAAAATCAAGTCCTTGAAAATTTAGATTCAAATATTCATCATAATAGAAATTATCAAATGAAACATCATAAAAGCTAAAATAAACAAGGCCTTTATCTGATATAAAATCAGAATAAGATAACCTTCCTCCTGTGTCCTGCTTAAATCTATTATGAAAAGATTCTTTTTTATTATCTATATTTTTTTCAAATCTAAAATAAGGATCTTTTTTAAAGAAACTAAAAGACAATCCTATGGATACTATACTTAAAATTAACTTGCTTATAACTTTAAACATCTGTTATTTCTCCTTTCTTTTATGAGGTATAGGAGATGAAATATAAAACTGAATTATTTATAGTTAACAATCGATAGATTTTTGTTAAAATAATAATTGCTGCTCCCGTAGCTCAGTTGGATTAGAGCGGCCGCCTCCTAAGCGGCAGGCCGTAAGTTCGAATCTCACCGGGAGCGCCAATGTCCCTGTAGCTAAACGGATATAGTGTGGGGTTCCGAACCCCAAGTTAAGGGTTCGACTCCCTTCAGGGACCCCAGGGCGTGCCTTCGTGGTGAAGCTGGTATACACGCAAGACTTAGAATCTTGTGGGGAGACCCGTGCGAGTTCGACTCTCGCCGAAGGCACCATTTGCTAACTATGCTAGCCTATGGCTAGCTTTTTTATTTCATCAAAACCTCCTTCGCTCTATATGTGGACTAAAAAAGAAAAAATAAAAGCAAATTCTAGAAATAAAAAGACTCGGCTTAAAGCCGAGTCTTTTACATCAATCGAAATTAAAGAGCTAAAGAACCCATAGGATCCCAAGCTTCAAGTTCGATAGGATCTTGTTCGAGGATCTTAACTTCATCTTCAGTCAAATACTTCTTGTCGATGACTGCTTGATAGACAAACTCATTGAACCAGTCATCGGACATGACGAAGTAGCCTTTATCACCGATTGCATCACCCCAAGAGTTTTCAACTCTCCAACGGTTAGGCTTGTTATCGACGATATTGACACCAGTGATGACCATAGCATGAGTCATCAAGGATTCGCCATAATCAACTCTTTCGGCTTTAGTCATTCCAAACTCAGTTCCAAGAACCTTGTTGACATTCCACATCTCAGTAGACATCACACCATCAGGTGTGTAGGAGAACTGTCCGACATCACTTCCGAACCATACAACTCTATTATCGGAAAGTTGCTTGATTACAAGCTCTTTAACTCTTTCGATAGGAAGGTTAATGTATAAGACTTTGTTTCCACCTTCAACGTTGTTGAGGTACTTGACAGTAAAGGCCTTCTCAAACGGATAACGAGGGCCAGGGCAAGAGAGAACTGAAACATAATCATCCAATTTCAATCCGACATACTTGTCGAAGAATTCCTTAGGAGTAATGTCAGCAATGCGACCAAACTTCTTGTCTTCATCGACATACTCATAAGTAAACTTGACAGGAGGTTCGCCTAAGCAAACAGCCAAGATATGATAGACTTCAGAAAGCATCTTTTCTTTCAAAGGACGAAGTTCTTCAACTGTTTTCTTCTCTTCTTGATGTAACTTTCTCAAGGTACAAGCATATTCGCGAAGCTTCAATGTTATGTACTTATCCATAGCTTGAGTATTAGAAGATGATGCAGTTTCAGGATAGACATCCTTAGGACATACACCATACTTTTCAACCAAGTTTACAAACATTGTCCACTGGCCACCATCTCCTATAGGAGAAGACAAAAGGAAATCAGTGATACGTGATCCGTTAGGTTCATCGATTGTTTTAAGAATATTCTCAAGGAAGAAGTTAGACTTCTCTAACTTATCCCAAAATAAAGGATAAGCTTGAGAAAGTTCCATATTCTTAATTTTTAACTTCTTCATGACCTCGAGACGCATTACATTGGTAGCAGCAAACATCCAGCAACGTCCAGATCTCTTTTGATTGGTGATATCTCCAGACTCGACATTAATAGAATATTGGTGAGTCATCAAGGCTTCAACAAATTTATTGATTAAAACAGCAGGAATACCCTGAGCCATAACAGCACCTTGAACAGCTTCACTCTTAGATTCAGCAAATTCTTTTTTAAACTTCTTCAACTCATCTTCAGTAATAGCTTCAAAACTCATTATTTAATCCTCCATGCAAATTTATATTATAAAGGCTAAATATAATAAATAAGATATGTTGACCTATGGTTTTGAGAGCGGCTTTATTTAAAACAAACTAGCATTCAAAAGCATATTACTATTTAATATCTCAATAATTGATAATCCACACTTATATAAATTTAAGCCTAAGGAAAAGAAAGTGAAGTAATAATTACTGAATTTAACTCTTTTGGAGACAAAGAAACATATTTTATGGACAATTTAATATATGGAAAAGTAATTCCAGAAGAATTGAAAAAGGAATATAGACTTAGAAAATACAGATGAAAAGACTAATTTACATATTTGATTATTTTATATAGCAATCACAACCAAGTATTTAATAACTATACAAATACAATTATTTCCAATAATTGATAAAATTATACGGCTGGATTAAATAAATAAAATGGAACTATCAAAAGAAAAATATTTAAATGACACTTATTCAATGCCTTTTGAAGGCGAAGAACATCTTGGAACAGTAGTTGAGCTTCCTTTTAGAACTGATGTTTGGAGAAATGACGCTAGATCAGCTCTTTGGGACTTCATGTCTGTAATTCTATCTATAGCTCAATTCGAAAAAGTCTATGTAGTAGCTTCAAAAGAAGCTTTGAACAAAAATGCAGATATATTGTCTCCTTTGTTTTCTAACTTTAATGTTCAAGTCTTACCTATCGAATACGATGATTCTTGGGCTAGAGACAACGCACCAGTCTTCACAAGAAATAATGAAGGTAAGATTTGTGGAGTGAATTGGGGATTCAATGCTTGGGGTGGAACATATAATGGTCTTTATGATTCATGGGACAAAGACAATTCGATGGGAACACCTCTTTTAAACTCATTAAATATAGATGAGTTTAAAATCAAGGATTTCATCCTTGAAGGTGGATCAATTCACACAAATGGAAAAGGAACATTAGTGACTACTGAAGAATGTCTCTTATCCAAAGGAAGAAATCCTAATCTCACCAAAAATCAAATAGAAGACACTTTAAAGAAAGTATTAGGTCAAAAGAAAATAATTTGGCTTCCTTATGGTGTCTATAACGATGAAACATCAGGTCATGTAGACAATATGGCATGCTTCTTAGATGAAACACATGTCTTATTAGCTTCAATCGATGATAAGAACGATCCTATGTATAAAAGATATAAGATTGATTTAGAAGTATTAAAAAATGAAACTACAGCCGATGGAAAGAAAATAGAAGTTATAGAAATGCCTGTTCCTGGACCTCTATACATGAACAAAGAAGAACAATTAAGTCTAGCAAACGATGACCACGCCATAATAAGAGAACAAGGAAACAGATTAGCTGGATCATATGTCAATTTCTATATGGGAAAAGAGTTTATCATCCTTCCAACATTCAACGATCCAAACGATCAAAAAGCATATGATATATTGAATTCCTTCTATAAGGGAAAGAAGAGAATCATACAGATTCCAGGAAGAGAAATTCTATTGGGTGGTGGAAATATACACTGTATTACAAAACAAATTCCAATGCCCAATTTAAAGGAGGAAGACTAAAATGAGAAAAGTAAAAGTTGCTGCACTTCAATTCAAATCAACCAATTCATATGATGGAAATATAGAAAAGATAGACAATTTAATAAGACAAGCTAAAGAAGCAGGAGCTGACATCATCCTCCCTAGTGAATTATTTGAAGGAGACTATTTCTGCCAAATAGAAAACTACAAGAATTATCTTTTAGCTGAAGAATATGAAACTTCAAAAACTTTATCACATTATCAACAATTAGCTAAAGAATTGAATGTAGTCTTACCTATATCATTCTTTGAGAAATGTGGGAATGTCTATTACAATTCCATTTGCATCATCGATGCCGATGGAACAAAACTTGGAGTCTATAGAAAGACTCATATTCCAACCGGTGAATGCTATGAAGAAAAATTCTACTTCACTCCAGGAAACACAGGTTTTAAAGTGTTCAAAACAAAGTTTGGGAACATAGGTGTTGCCATTTGCTGGGATCAATGGTTCCCAGAATGTGCAAGAATCATGGCTTTGAAAGGTGCTGAGATGTTGCTTTATCCAACAGCTATAGGATCAGAACCTGTCTTAACAAAAGATTCTAAAGACCACTGGCAACATGTCATGCAAGGTCATGCCGCAGCTAATATCATGCCTGTCATAGCAGCCAATAGAACTGGAGTCGAATCAATTAATAACTCTTCCATGAAATTCTTCGGTTCTTCTTTCATCGCCGACGAATTTGGTAACATTGTCGAATCAAAAGGTAGGGACGATGAAGGATTCATCATCCATGAATTCGATTTAGATGCTGTTAGAGATAATAGAATAGATTGGGGTGTTTTCAGAGATAGAAGAGTAGAAATGTATAAAGACATCCTCAAGGATGATGATTCAAATGGAAGATAAAAACAACAAGGAAAAGAAAGGAATAAATCAGTCGGGATATAAGCACCTCTATTTAAAGATATTCATAGCTTTTCTCTTAGCAATGGCCTCTGCAACTGGATGCTTATTCATCGCATTTGCATATCAAGGTCAAGCGATGATTTTGTTTTGGTCTCTATTCCTTCTTCACATGTTAGAAATAGTATGCACTATATTCTGCTTTGCTGTTTCAAAAGCTGATTGTAATCTTCAAAATAAGAAGATCACACTGACTAGAATTATCTTCATAGTAATGATAGTTTTCCTTTTGGCATTACTGATATTAGAAGCTATAGCATGGTGGACACCTACTAATCCAAATCCGAATTCTTATACAATAAAGTAAATCCTTAGATTTAAAAGACTAGACTATTCAATCGACTTTAAAGATTCCGCCATCGGAATCTTTTTAATTTTGAAATTCAACAATAGAGATACAACTATAGAAGTTATAAATGCTATTACAAATGAAATGATATATGTAGTCCAGTTGATATGATACAAGAAGGTCAATAGATCAGTTTTGTTTACTGATAAAACTAATACTGCTAATGGGAATCCTAAGGCCAATCCTATTAAAGATCCAATCAATGAGTCTATAGCCAGTTCATATGCCAAGGTCATGCTTATCTCTTTAAAATGGAAGCCTAGAACTTTCATAGTAGCTATATCGCGTTTACGCTGTGCGATATTTAAACTAGTCAAGTTATAAATGACTACAACACATAATAAGATTGCGAATATCTTTACTACATCTGTCATAATGTTGATAGTAGAAAGCAAAGAATCCGCTCTATCTTTAATATCTTTTGCAGTGCTACAAGAAGATACACCATCTAGCTTCATTATTTCTTCTTTAGTTTCTTCAGCTTTGGACAAATCTTTCAAGGTTAAATAAAAAGTAGTAGGAGAAAATGTAGTATTAGGATATCCACTAGCTTTATCAAAAACACCTTTTAAAACTGAAGATTCAAAGATATAAGTCAGTTTTCTCTCATATATCTTTCCACTCAATACAATTTTTAAAGTGTCGCCTATTTCGATATTCAATCTTTCAGCAGTTCTTTGATCCATGGTAAGACCACCATCGACATAGTAAGGAACTTTAAAATAATTAGAATTATCTTCGAGAATATTCAATGTTGTTTCTAATGAAGATTCATAAGAAACAGATACAGCTGCTTGAGATACTTTCTCAACCTTCTCTACATTTTCTAAACTTAGAAGATTGTTATAAACATCGTCCGTATTTCCTGAAGGTTTAACACTCATCTCGACATATTCATTCACGTTAAAATCTAGATCAACACCATAGTTCAAAGTATCTGATATTCCAAAGCCGCAAACCAACAAAGCAGTACATCCCGTCATTCCTAGAATAACCATCAAGCTCTTTCCTTTGCTACTCAAAATGTTCCTAATAGACATCTTTAAAACTATGCCAAAGTTATTAACTTTAGTCTTTTTATTAGCTTTTATCTTTTTCTCTTTTATTTCTTTGTTTTTCAATCCAAAAATAAATACAAAGAAATCATGAATTGATAAAAGAATCACTCCGACAAATCCTAGATTTTTTCCAAATGACACCGGTCTAAATCCATGCTTTTCTCTAAAAGATTTATACTTAGCATACAAACCTTTATCACTATTATTAGTCTTAGTTCTCAAAGTATCAGCAGGTTTTTCTTTTATAACTGAATAAGAGAGGATAAAAGAACATAAACCCGCAACAATTATCAATGCCAATAGCATGACTATAGACATCCAATAAAAGAAATGTATAGACATAGAAGGCATATCCCATAATAGATTATATTTAATTCCCATGACATTCGGAATTAATAAAGGACCTATTATGAATCCTAGTATTCCTCCAATCGAACATAGAACAACACCAAAGCTAACGAAGTAAGAATATATTTTCTTCTTTGGAACACCGATAGCCTTCATCACTCCTATTTCACTTCTACTCTTCAATATCATTTGTGAAATAGTAGTTAGGATAATTAATAATGAAACTAAAAAGAAAATGATAGGGAAGACGAATGTCAACTGCATAGCTTGAGTCACGTCCTGATTTAAAGCTTGATACGATGGAAGAGATGAACTTTTATAAGCTAAAATAAAATTGGATTTGCCAGTGAAGTATTCATTTATGCTAGAAACAGCTGTGTCAGGATCATCTGTCTTTATCAATATTTGATTAGTGCTGCTCTGCATCAAACTAGTTAAATTTACCAATGAATCATCGCTAGCGTTTAAATTCAACAATCTCAATACTAAATCCAACGCATTGTTGTTATAGTTCGATTTTAAAAGATTATAAAGACAAGTAGCAAAACTATTATTTGTGACTGAAACTATAGAATTAGAAAACGAGGAATTTTGAACACCTTCAGGATGATACATCGATCCTGTTATGTTCATATCAAATGTTATTTCATCGTCATAAACTATATTCTTGCCGCCCTCCAAGACAAATCGATCCAGCAAAGATTTTATAAAAGATGAGTATTGATTATTTATTGTTGAAATCATCATTTTCAAAGGATTAGTCATAGTGAAAGAAACCTTATCGCCGATAGATAATTCTTTATCCTTCATAAAAGAATTCATCATCAAGCATCCTTCTTCTCCTTCTTTTATCAAAGGATGGGACAATTTTGGAGATGCTTCGGTAGAAACGAAATAAACATTGCTGTTCTTTACGTTTGCAGTTAAATAAATTCTCTCTTCAATGAGATCTATGTTATAGAGAGTGCGCATAGCAGTTCTATCATCGTCAGTTAAGCCTGTAGTAGTTACATACACATCTGCTAGATTTGTCTTCTCATACAAATTGTTTTGTCTTTCTAATATATTATTTGCATTAGAAGTCAATCCAGCAAAAAGGCAGAGAGACAAGAAAGAAATAGCAATGATAGAAATCAATTGCTTTATATTCTTTCTCATCGATCTCATCAAAGATTTGAAAAGAATATTGAATGTGGATGATTTGTTCTTGCTCTTTACCATACGATATCCTCTATGGATTCTTTACGTGAAAAATGAGAATCTTCCTCTATTTGACCATCACTGACTCTAATCAAATGAGTCGCTATTTTAGCTAAAGACGAATTATGTGTAACGATTATGACCGTAGTATTAAATTTAGACGATAAGGAATAAAGCAGTTCTATAATCTTGCTTCCTGTCTTGCTATCCAAAGCTCCAGTAGGCTCGTCACAAAGCAATAATTTTGGATTCTTTACTACTGCTCTAGCTATAGAGACGCGTTGCTGCTCACCACCTGACAATTGAGAAGGATAGTTATTTGCTCTATTCTCTAATCCGACATCTTTCAATATCTCTTTAGGATCAAAAGGTTTCTTCACTATAGAAGCAGCTAAAGCAATATTTTCATAGGCAGTAAGGTTTTCCATCAAATTATAGAATTGAAAAACAAATCCGATATCGTTTCTTCTAAAGTCTTCCAATTGACGACTGTTGAATTTAGATACATCTCTTCCAGCTAGAAAATAATTTCCAGCAGAAGCATTATCCATTCCACCCAGCAGATTTAAAAGTGTTGTCTTTCCTGCTCCACTAGCTCCTAAGATGACGACAAATTCACCTTTTTCGATTGAAAAAGAAACACCTTTTAATGCATGGACAAGGGTTTCACCCTTGCCATAGTCTTTCGTCAAAGCTCTTCCTTCTATAAATGCCATAATCGATATCCCTTACATAGTAAAATAATTTTATCAAGACTTAACACAAAGTAACAAGAAATCATCATTGCATGCTTAAGGTTTTGTATCATACAATCTAGCAATATTCATTTTAATAAAACTCAAATTAAGAAACTATTTTTATCATTAGTAAGGTAGTTTCATTATGAACCAAAACAATACTATATATTTTTTACTATCTTTAATATAAAAAATCTTATAAAATATGAATAAGTTATGGAAGGAAAGGAGATATCAAGATATGGGAAAAAGAGAATTAGATACTGAAGAAGCCTTATTTGATAGCAAAGTTCAGAAAGACTTTATCAAAAATGAGATCGGCGATTTATCAAGTGCTAGAATCACTCAATGGGGATTTGGTGTAGTAGCTCTTGTTGGAATAGCCTTATTCATAGGATTCATATTCTTACCTTATGTAACTATTCGTAACAATACTGCTGCTGGAGAAATGAGTCTAAAGTTTTATACTTTAGCCTTTGGAACCTACGTAGAGAATACTAGCAGACACTCGGGTCAATTCAATGTGTTCTTTATAGCTGAATTTGTCTTATTCATCATTGCTGCTATGCTTCCTTTATTCTCGAGAAGACATGAGAAAGCATTGGTTATCACATCGACAGTGATTCTCTCTATAGTTGGATTGTTTATGATACTTAACTTCTCCAACTACTTGCTCAAGCATTCATTCACTAGAACTTATCGTAATGAAGTCTTATTTAAGCTTGAAACAACAAATGCTAAAGGATATGTCTCTGTGTTGAGGACCGGATATTATTTGTTACCCGCTGTTACATTCTTGACAATATTAGCTCAGTGGTTGACATATGGATATACTAAGAAGGTAGCTATAAAGAGACTGTACAACAACGCTAAGTTCGGAAAGAAACTTCTCAACTACTAATCCATAAAGAAGTCATCTGACGCTCTTCTATCTTTGAAGGGCGTTTTTGTTTAAAAGGAGGAAATTAAGTATGGAAAAAAGTCATCCTATATTAGATTTAACAAACGAAGCCATAGCAAGATTATCTACATTTTTTTCAAGATTGAAAACAAATGGTAAATCTTGGTTTTCCTCCTTTGTCAAAAGAAACAAAGATAACCTAATAACTTTAGCCTGGCTGACAATAGTAGCGATTCTCATATTTGGATATACATTGATTTGCTATAACTTCACTATTCCTCTTTCCGGAGATGGATATCTTCAATCCCAAACTATGCCTTATCAAATGTACGATCAATGGCATAGATTCTTCAATACCGGTCATTTCAGTCTATGGGATTCTTCTACTGGATTAGGTGTCAACACCATCGGTGCTGACAGCTTCTATGGTTTGTTCTCACCATTTACATTGATAACATTGATATTCCCACGTTCATGGATTTCACAAGAGATAGCAATTTTATACATAGTTAAAATAGTTTTAGGTGGATTCTTTTTCTATTTATATCTTAGAATGTTTAATATTTCTGTAGGAAGTAGAAGAATTGGGGGAGTTGCTTTTGCTTTTTGTGGGTGGGTGACTTACTATCTTTGGTTTGCTTTCTATCTAGATGCTTTTGCTTTCTTTCCTCTTATCCTTTATGGAATTGAAAAAGTAATACAAGAAAGAGATCCCAGACTTTTAATAGTAGCTTTCTTCTTAGTCGGATTGAGCAACTACTTCTTCTTAGCTGTGTTTATGATTGGAGCATGTCTCTATTCTATATTTAGATATATTCAATGTTGGAAGCAAATGAAGACTAGTGAAACTAGATGGGCTGTATTTGGAATGGGTGTCACTTGCTTCTTGTTAGGAATATTATTGAGTGCATTTGTTTTGCTTCCTAGTATTATGAATGTTAAGGCCATGCCTAGAATCAATGAATCATCTTATTTAGATGATTTGATGAATGCATTCAAATCTAATGATTTAAATAAAATATTTAAAGTCTTATTCCAATTTGATTATTCCAGTGAATATATCTCCTATAGAAAGATTTATCCTTTAAATAGCTTAGTTTTCATGAACTTGGCCTCCTTTTCAAATAACCTTCTACAAGTCAGCTACTACGACAATCTCTCCGGATCATCATATATATTTGTACCTTTGCTATTGATGACTTTTGTCGGATATTTATACGCTTTTAAGAAGAAAAGAATAGGCACAATAATCGGTGGATTTTTCACCATATTCTTCATGTCAGTTCCTTTCTTCTATTACTTGTTTAGTGCCTTCACAGTCGGATATGCTAGATTCTACTTACTTCCTATATCGTGGATGATTGCATTTGCTTGTAAAACAATAGATGAAAGACGTGAAATATCCAGAGGATATCTAGACGCTTCGATGGCGATACTAGTAATTCTTCAAATAACAGCTTATGTATTATCCATCTGGGCTATAAACAACCAATATATTTTATATAAAGATGGATATCCTTTTGCTGATGAAACATGGTGGGAAAGATTGTTAATTCTCCCATTCCAATTTGGAATAGACATCGTAGGATACGTAGTGATGCGTCATTTCTTCCACGGAAAGAAATTCAACAAAGCTACATTGTTATTAGTCTCTATAGAAGCTATTGCGATGGGCAACACAGTCATCCTAAACCATGGATTCGGCGATATATCTAATCTTGAATATTCAAATGGCCAAGGTAATAGAATTGTATCCAATGAAACAAATTTAATAAGCAAATTAAAAGAATACGATTCCTCTATATATCGTGTTTTCAACAGCACTGTGGATAGAAACAACACCAATTTAGGATTGGTAGTCGGTCACGATTCATTATCAGCATTCAATTCTAACTACGCCTTCAATGCTCAAGACTTTATAGACTGGAGCAACATAGGATACACCAGTGGAAACTGGTCTATGGGTGAACACAATAGAAGATCTAATGTCGAAACATTCTTAGGCGTCAAATACTATATGGTTCGTCATGGAAATGAAGATGGCACCAAGAAAGACAATAATATTCCTTGGGGATATGTAAATATACAAGATATTAACCCTAACACTGTAGATGAAGCTGAAAGAACATCACTCGTTGCTTTACAAGACTCCTTGAAAGCTCAACAAAGCGATGGAACACTAGCTAGAGACATTTATTTAAACAACGACTATATCAACTTAGGATTTGCTTTCGACACTGTCTTAAACAGCTCTGCTATGTATGAATATAACAATACAGACGCCAATGAATATGCATATCTAAGATATGCAATCATGGATGAAGATGATTTAAAAGATGAGAACTTGGTAGCTGATTTAAACAAACATTTGATTTCAATATCTAAAACAAATAGTTCTTCTAGTTTCCAAACTTCTACAACTTTAAAGATGACATTTATTCCTACAACCTATGGATACAGTGGAAATATCAAATACTTCAATAACGATTATGATGTCGAATTCATAAAGAAAGATGATAAGTATGTAAATGATAAATACAATCTATCATTCACTATTAGAGATCCTAACCACATCGTATTCAACGGATTCAACCTTACTGACAAAGCTATTATTTATACTAACTCCAACAACGTGTTGACTGCTTCTACCAATACTAGCATGTTACAAAGACTCAGAAACTTATCTTATACAGTTTATGCTTCTCATTGGGACGAAAATGGAAATTATATAACCGGATTAGATCCTAACGACACTACTAAAATCGATCACTATATCTATCCCGCTGATACAAAGATAGATATGGATAACTTAGAAGGAAATTCCTTAAAAGGATTGAAATACTATACAAAAGTAGTCATAGAAAAGAAGGATGGAAGCTTATTCGCACCTCAAGCAAGTGAAGATAATCCTGTTTACCTATCCACTAACACACCAGATCATTATGAATGGCATTTCGTAGATGAAGACGGAAATGATGTTACCAGTGGAGAAGAATGCTATTCTAAATATCAGAAAGCTCATGGTTTCTATGTAAGAAAACCTGTGAAGAGAATTATTGGTTACTTGTTTGAGAACAAGGATGACAACACCTCTATATCTAAACCTTATATATATCAATCCAGTTATGCCGATTACAAACTCGCTATAGATAAACTAAAAGCTGAGCCTATAAATGTCGAATATAGAAGAGGCGATAGAGTTAGATTCACAACCAACTATTCAAAAGGAAAAGTTGTTGTTTTAAATATTCCTAGAGAGAATGGATGGACATTGAAGAAATGGGATTATCCAACCGATAGCAATTCAAAGACTAGCGATGATTCCGAGAATAAAAAAGAGAAGGGCTGGCAGACTGTAACAACCTATAAAACTCAAGGTGGATTCGTCGGATTTATAGCCGATAAAGGTGAAGCTTTATATCAATTAGATTTTGAAACACCAGGATTGTCTATAGGATCTAAAGCCACTATGATTGGAATAGTCTTTACATGTTTCTTCTATGTTTGCTATAACGGAAGAGGATTAGATAAATTGATGGATGAAGAGAGAAGATTGAGGCAAACTACATATGAAAAGAACTGAAGTATTTAAAACTATGACTGTGAAAAAACAAATGTCTAGTTTTTATAGAGATGGAATATTGTTGATTCTATGTATCATCGCAATGATTCTCGGCTATTTCTTTCAAAAAGAAATAGGATTAGGATTATTTATTACAACATCTGTTCTATCTTGTCTTTTTCTGATATTAACAGTAATCGCAATTTCACCAGTTATAAAAGAATTGTCTATCTCTAAAACATATTCAATCTATACTGGAAGAGTTGTAGAAGTACATGAAAACAACATGCTTAAATCTGTATATTTGACTATCGAATATGAGTCTCCATTAGTTACAAGAAAAGATACTCATGCTTGTTTTTATCCTATGGATGGAAAAATATTGTTTGGAAAGAAAATAAGAATAGGCGTAAGCCAGAAATCCAATAAAGTAATCGTGTTACCTTAAGGGTTTATTGCTGTTGTTTAATCTCGCTATCTCTTCTTTATAGCTTCTTTCATTTTGCTCATCTACTCCTTGAGCTAAATAGAATTCACGTTTGCTATAAGTGAAGTCGATATCGGCAAAACAATATGTGTAGAAATAAATGGCCAGTGCCATAAAATAAAGAGTTACTATTCCAAAATCGGAAGCTATAAATCCAAATGTAACTCCTAAGCCGTAATTGTTATAACCTGAATATTTCCCTAAATATCTTTTTTCATCGATGCTAGTATTTTTAGCATCAATAGTCTCTTCTTTATAATCCTGACATTCAAATAGAATTGATCCATCTACGTTTTCTACTTTTACAACTCTATTTATATTGACTGCATCAAATTCAGGTGTGTAATATGCGATGATGTCTCCTTCTTTTATCGATGAGAAATCATCTCTTTTAAAGCCGACCAATGAATCCTTTTTAATCGATACTTCTTTAGTCGAATCATCCAAACCATCTGTTTTCAAAACTCTATATTCAATGTTGTTTAAGGTAAATGGTCTCTCATTTATTTTGTAATAAACTCCAGCTGTAGCTGAAATTGAGCAAACAGCTATTAATACAGCACAAATTCCAACTCCGAACATACTCCATCCGGATATTTTGCCTCTTGTTTTAGATAAAGTAGAAACTAAAGATTGACTTTCATCGAGCTTACCAGAATTGTTTTTAGCAGCTATCAAAGTTGGAGAATTAGCTAAGGTATAAAGTGGAACTGATGAATTCTTTTTGCTTATCTGCCATTTATCATAAAAGAATTGTCTATATTTTTTTCTAAGATTCTTTAGAATTTCTTCATCACCCAATCCATTCTTCAAGATTTTCTTTCTCTTTATGAAATTCAAATAAAGTAATCCGAAAAATAATACTGCAAATATGATGATAATCCAAAGACTTGTCAGCAGTGAAATCTCATATAGTTCCATCAGTTAGACCTCGTTTGTTAACGCCTATTATAACCAAAAATAAAAAAATCCAAAATTCTTTTGCCTTATAATCTCAATACCTTTTTATATAAACTTTCTAATAATAGTTATATGCTTTATACTCTTTCTTGCTAGTCTTAAGGACTCGTTTTTATTTGAGTGCCATTTATTTTATATCGACTGGAGGTAAAAAATGGGTTTCCTCGAAAAATTATTTAGAATCGACGCACGTGCATACGCCAAAATTAGAAAAAAAGCACGTCCTACTTTTGATTACGAAGATGAATTCAAGAAAATGACAGATGCTAAGCTTAAGGAAGAGACTCCTAAGCTCAAACAAATGCTCGCAAACGGAGCTTCTGTCGACGACATTCTTCCTGAAGCTTTTGCTGCTGCTAGAGAAGCTGCAAGACGTACTATCGGTCAATATCCTTACCCTGTTCAGGTTTTCGGTGCTACTGTCTTAAACGAAGGCGATGTAGCTGAAATGAAGACAGGTGAAGGTAAAACACTTACTGCTACCATGGCTGTTTATTTGAACGCCTTGGAAGGAAAAGGAACTCACGTAGTCACAGTCAACCAATACTTGGCAAGCCGTGATGCTGACTGGATGGGTCAGATTTATCGTTTCATGGGTCTTTCTGTTGGAATCAACTCCCGTGAAAAGAACACCCAAGAGAAGCAAAACGCCTATAAATGTGATATCACCTACTCAACTAACGATGAATTAGGATTCGATTACCTTCGTGATAATATGGCTACTTCTCCTGCAAATCGTGTCCTTCGTAGAAACGGATTGCACTATGCCATCGTCGATGAAGCCGACTCAATCTTAGTCGATGAATCAAGAACTCCTTTGATCATATCTGGTGGAAGCGGAGTTTCAGCTTCTTCATATGAAGCAGCTGATAGAGTTGTCAAATCTTTGAGAAAAGATGAAGATTTCACTATCGATATCAAAAAGAAAGTTGCTACTTTGACAGATGAAGGTATCAACAAGATTCAAGCCGCTTTTGGAATTCAAAATCTTTTCTCTCCAAAATATGCTGATCTTTACCACCGTATTCAACAGGCCTTGAAAGCGAACTTCATCTTCGCCCGTGATACTGAATACATGGTCGCTGACAACGAAATTCTCTTAATCGATTCTTTCACTGGACGTGTCATGAAAGGTCGTGAATATTCAGATGGACTTCAACAAGCTTTGCAAGCAAAGGAGCATGTTGAAATCAAACCTGAGACTATCACCGTTGCTACAATCACTTATCAGAACTTCTTCCGTCTTTACGACAAGCTTTCTGGAATGACCGGAACCGCTAAGACTGAAGAGGAAGAATTCCGTAAGATTTACAATATGCGTGTCGTCCCTATTCCAACAAATAGACCTATCGCTCGTTTCGACGATATCGATTCCGTTTACGGAACAGAGGATGCCAAATATGCTGCTTTAATAGCTGATGTCAAAGATAGACATGCTCATGGACAACCTATCTTGATTGGTACTACTTCAGTCGAGAAATCAGAAATCGTCGATGAATTATTGACCAAGGCCAATATTCCTCATGATGTTTTGAATGCTAAGAACCATGCAAGAGAAGCAGGAATCATCGCCCAAGCCGGACAAAAAGGTGCCGTTACCATCGCCACTAACATGGCAGGACGTGGTACGGATATCAAATTGGGAAGAGGTGTTGCAGAACTCGTTGGTGAAGCTGACGAAAAAGAGCATCACTACAATGGTCTTGCTGTTTTAGGAACTGAAAGAAACGAATCACGTCGTATCGATAACCAGCTCCGTGGACGTTCCGGACGTCAAGGAGACCCTGGATATTCCAAGTTCTATGTCTGTATCAAAGACGAATTGCTCCAACGTTTCAGCTCCGACACTATGCTTTCGGTCTTCCAAAAGATGGGAGATCAGCCTGTAGATTCAAAGATGTTGACCAAGGCTATAACCTCTGCTCAAAAGAAGGTTGAAGGACAAAACTTCGACACTCGTAAGTCTTTGCTCGACTACGATGAAATTCTCCATCAGCAACGTGAAGTCATGTATGCAAAACGTGATAAGATTTTGTTCTCTGATTCAATCTTCGATACAATCCCCGATTACTTCAACAAAGCTGCTCATTCATTAGTCAGCCAAGCCATGACTGTAATCGATCAAGAGAATGTAATCGATTCTAAGAAGCTTTGTATGTTGGTAGAGGCTCGTGACCTTCCTAAGGGTCAATTCAATGCTGAACCCTTCCAAGGATTGACTGAAGAAGAAGGAACAGATATTCTCTCTAACTTCTTGTTAAAGCTTTATGGAGAGCATAAGAAAGATTGGTCCAAAGAAATGGAAGACTATGCTGAAAAGACCATTGCTTTGACTTGTATCGATAAGTCTTGGACACGTCACATCGACACCATGGCAAAACTTCGTGATGCTATTTGGCTCCGTTCCTACGCTAACTCCGATCCTTTGCAAGCTTATACAAACGAAGGTTATTCTTTGTTCGGAAAAATGCAGGACACAATTGCTGATGAAATCGTATATCGTTTATTAAACGTACAATTCAGATCACAACCTAGCCGTGCACCTTCTACCACAGTCAAAGTAGAAGATAAGCTCAAAGCTATCGAAGCAGAAAAACGTGAGCAAATAGCTAAAGAGCAAGAAGCTTTGAAGGAAGAGCAAAGAGCTCAAGCTGAAGCTAACAAGAAGCATGAGCCTATGCCTGGTGAAGAGTCTAATAATGCTCAACCTGTTGAAGAACCTAAGGTCACCTTTGAAACCTCTAAAGGAACAGGTAACTACAAGCCTACTGCTAGAGACATTCAAATCGAAACAATGGTCTTGTTAGGAAAGAAGGTCTTGACCATTGATATCGTTAAGACTTATATCAAATTGGTCGATTTTGGATATCTTGGAAAACAAGAATTATCTTTGTTGATTATGGGTGGAATTGCTGAACTCTCCGACGCTGATAGAAATATGTTGAAGGAAAGACTCAGCCAAGAAGGAACACCAATAGTCGGACCTAAGAGCTTTGAATCCAAGAAGGAATTTGAAGAACTCGTCAGTTACGCTTTGAATACTGTTAAGACAAACAACAAGTAATAATTAGTTAAGGAGTATTTATTAAAATGAAGGAGTTATACGAAATAGCGGGAGATGCCCAAAGATTGGAATTGAAGATGTCCTCTCTTTGTGGCTGTCTTTGACCTCCCCAAGATAGAAGAAGAAATCAAGAATTTAGAAGAAGAAACAGCAAATCCATCCTTTTGGAGTGATCCTAAAAATGCTGCCAAGATAAACACCAAATTATCAGACCTCAACGATAAGAAAAATACTTATGAAGGTCTTTTCAATCGACTTGAAGATATCAAGGCTGCACTTTCACTTTTGAAAGAAGAAGATGACAAGGATTTGCATAATCAAACAGAAAAAGATGTAGCATCCTTATCGAAAGATATGGATGCTTTTGAGACTGAATTATATTTGTCTGGCGCTTATGATCATATGAATGCAATCTTGGAATTTCATCCAGGTGCTGGTGGAACTGAAGCACATGACTGGGCTGGAATGTTATTTAGAATGTACACAAAATACTGTGACAGCCACGGATTCAAATATAAAGTATTGGATTACCAAGAAGGCGAAGAAGCTGGAATATCTTCTGCCACATTAGAAGTCATGGGTAAAAATGCCTATGGTCTTTTGAAATCAGAGAGAGGGGTTCATAGAATGGTGAGATTATCGCCATTTGATGCCGCTCATTCAAGACATACATCCTTTGCAAGTGTCAACGTAATGCCCGAATTAGATGATTCAGTAGATGTAGAAATAAATCCAGCTGAAATAACTATTGAGACTTATAGATCATCTGGTGCTGGTGGTCAAAACGTCAACAAGACTGAATCTGCAATTAGAATCATTCACCATCCTACTGGAATAGTCGTCACTTGTCAGGTTGAGAGAAGCCAAATGCAAAATAAAGCTCTGGCAATGAATCTTTTGAAATCTAGATTATTCCAAGTAAGAGAGAAAGAAAGACAAGAGAAGTTAAATAAAATCAACGGTGTCAAAAAAGATATCGAATGGGGATCTCAAATAAGATCCTATGTTTTCCAGCCTTATACGATGGTCAAAGACCATCGTACTGAATATTCAGTCGGAGATATCCAAAAAGTAATGGATGGTAATTTGGATGGATTCATCGATGCCTATTTAAAATGGAAATATAAAGAGGGAAGAACCGATGCAGAAGGAGAATAGAACAAGCTGGTTTAAAAACTTCTTTCTCGGTCAATGGTTTACTTTAAAAACTTCCTTTTATAAGGAATTTATAGAACCGAAGAAATCCGAATTATTCAAATCGATAACTTGGATTGTCATAGGAAACTTATTGTTGGCATTAGGTGCATCGTTATTCCTTGTTCCTGGTGAAATAGTCACAGGTGGAACTTCCGGTATAGCAATTATAATCCAACAGTTCTATAACATGGCGACTGGGGATGACTTAAATTCCATAATCGATATTAACCATATCATTACAATTAGCACTGTCTTTTTCTTCATACTAGGTTACTTCTTATTAGGATTTGGATTCACTTTAAAAACTTTAATCTCAACTATTATCTATCCTTTAGGAATCTATCTATTTGATTTTCTAAGAGAAATAACCGTTATTAACGGAACTAAATTATTTGCTATAGAAACTTATATAAATAATCCAAGCTACGATTCTACTTCAGTAATGATTCTAGCTGGAATATTCGGTGGTATATTGATGGGTGCAGGTGTTGCATTTTCATTCAAAGGTGGTGGATCTACCGGTGGAACGGATTGTATAACCATGTGGTTACATAAGAAATTTGGAATTCCAACTTCTATTTCATCTTTTGGAGTGGACTTTATAATAATATTCACTGGTCTGTTCTCATCTCAAAATTTAATCAATTTCTTAATTGGAATATTAGCTTCATTATTATGTTCATTTGTCATAGAGAGAATCTTCTCAGGCAATAGTTCTTCATATTGTGCAGAGATTGTATCAGCTAAATATAGAAGCATCTCCAATGCCATTAATAAAAACATGGAAAGAGGAACAACACTATATGAAGCTGAGGGCGGATATACTGGATTTGAAAGAAAAGTTGTAAAAGTCTCATTCACAAGAAACGAATATCGTGAATTGCTCAGATTAATAAAATCTATAGATCCATATGCTTTTATAACAATAACAAATGTCGATGAAATTCATGGGAATGGATTCTCATATGATGATGGTGATGAGCCTTTGCAAATAAAAGAGCATCACTCAGCCAGATCTATAAAGAAAGCTCAGCTAAAGGCTATGAAGCTTGAAAGAATAACCATAAAGAAAAATGACAATGCTGTTCTTCGAGATGTTAAAAAAGCTAAAAAAGAAGAGAAGAAAAGCAAAAAGAAATAAAACTATAAGCCCAGCAATTTGATTATTCATTTGATGAAGTCACCACCATCGCTGATTCCGTAACATCAGCTACAAATGATAATCCAGAATTAGAAACAGCTTTAAGCGGATTAAAAGATGGATTTAGATTTAATAATTTACAAGATGGAGCTGTCACCATGTCTTCATTTTTCGATGGGACAAGCGCTTTATATCAAATGTTTTCTCCTGGAGCTACTTCTCCTTCAATGTTAGATATGTATTTCACCGCCAATGATCAAGAAACAATGGACTTATATATCTACATGGATGAAGGAACAGGATTTATATTAAACGATCCTGAAGTAATGAAAATGTATTACGAAAAAGTCAGCTACGATTATTTAACATCTGACATTCAAAATCTTTCAGCAGCAATCTTCAAAAAAACAGGAACAAACACCTATGTTCCTGAAGAGAACGCTTTGAATCGTATCGGTGAACATATAATCCCGGGAATATATGATGCTTTAAATTTGACAAGCTATGAAGAATTCCGATATGCAACAACAGAATTAACTGTGACTTTAGTAGATGAAAATACCATCAATTTTGATTACACTGCTGTACTAACAACCACTGCCACCAGTACTAGAATCACTGCGAGTTTTCAATTTGCTGAAATAGGTGAGTGCGAGCTGCCATATCAGCCTAGTATCGCTTGATATAATCATCTAAAGTAAATTTCATTTATTTTATTAGGCTACAAAATCAACTGCTATTCATGATTTTGTCTTCGATATTCTTTTGAAAAGTAGATTATCATCAGAGAAAATGAAGGCTTTAGGTCCATAGAAATTGACGATGGTGTTAACTCTTTAAAAAAATCTCAAGATAAAAAAGATTTTGTTAGGTCAGTTTCTTATTTCAATCAAAAAGCAGAGCTATGACTCATTAAGCCATATAACTCTGCTTTTTAGTGAGAAAATTTAGTGAGAAAAGTTGTTATTTATCAGTGAAGTGAGATCCACTGCCAGAGACTAGAAATTTCGGTTTCGTTATAGGTGACCTTCTCAGTTGAAGGAGCAGCGATAGCGTTAGGATCTTTCTGATCGAGTGAACATCTGTCGCTGAGGGTGTAAATCCAAGAGTAGTGTCCCGTATACTCGACTTCAGTTCCAGAATCATTGCCTTTGACGTTTTCAAAGAAGGAGTAGTGAACATCAGTTGCACCAGCATTCATCAATCTCTTGTAGGTAGCATTGGTGTAGTTATCAGGATTGACAGTTGTATCGTTAGCAGCTGCTGTGAACCAGATAGCAGAATCTTTGAGGACATTGATGTTCTCATCAGTGATATTGGCATTTGGTTTAGCTTCACAGATAGGATAGTAAGCAGCAAAGTAATCGTTGTAGCTGATAGCCATCTGCATAGTCATGAAGCCGCCGTTGCTACAGCCACCCAAGTAGATGTGATCAGTATCGATATCAGAATTGGAGGCAACATAGGATTCAATCGTCTCCATCAGAGTCTCTTTGTAGATGGATTCACCGGCGCCATCACCTTGACCACCTTCACCATTATCCATCCAAAAGGTAGGAGTCTGAACGGCTAAGACATAAGCGCCTTCTTTACCATCTTTCTTGAAGTAAGATTGAATCTTCTCTTCACCTAAGTTGGTGACATCGTTACCTAAGAGAGCGATATCGATATCAGTTCCACCTTCACCAGCTCCATGGAGCCAGATGATGAGAGGATTCTTTCCGCTATCTTTTTTCAAAGTATCTGTTTCGTAAGCTTTGTAAGTGAGGGTTTGATCGTTTTCTTCATTAGTATAGGACTTAAGTTCTCCCCAATCATCCAAGCAAGGAATCACACGAGGATTCTCGCTAGCTTTGTTGATGACGACAGGGCTCTTCATAGCATCGTAGGTGGTCTCTCCGATAGTCAGAGACTTATTAGCAGCTAAGGAAATCTGATATCCATAGTCGCTTGCCCAAGAGTTCTTGGAAGTCATCATATCGTAGTAGAAAGGACTGCATCCGTTGTAGCTAGGTCCAAACCAACCTGGAGTGAGATTGAAAGCTAAATCAAAGCCGATTCTGGTTCCTTCAGTAGCGGAGGTATCTTCTTCTCCACTAGCATCAGCAAGATAAATATCGGTTACTTTTCTTTCGCCACCTTGGCTACCGGTAGCTCTGACGCGGAATAAATCGGTAGTTAAGTCGCTAGCTTTGACAGTGTTTCCATCACCTAAGTCAACGACTACTTTATAGACGCCAGGTCCCCATTCATAACCGCCAACATAATAGGTGTAAGTTCCTAAGTTAGTAGTTTCTACCGGTTCAGGCACAACCTGAGTGATACCTAAGTCACCATAGATCTTCACGCAGTCCATATTAGGACCTTGAGAAGCGATAGTGGTGACTACGATAGAGTTATCACCGGCTTGGACTGAGACATCTTCGACTTTGAATTCATACCAGTTAGTAAAAAACATCTTTTGATCGGAACCAGGGAGAGTAAAACCAGTCAAGTCTAAAGCAGAACCATTGACAGTGATGGAGATGACATCAGGGACTGACATCTCTGACATAGTCATGCCAGCCATCCAATCCATAGCGGTGCTAGCCATCACGAATCCCATATCGACGGTTCCGGCTTTTTCAGCTTTGAACTCTAAGGTGGTGGTTACACCTTGGGATTGATAGCCGATAGATTGACCACCGGAGGAGCCTTCGCTGCTCTCGATAGGAGATTCAACTGTTGTTCCACCGCTGTTCCATTCACCACTAGGGTTGTAGAAGGAACCTTTTTCAAACTCTAAAATTGCATCAGGTTCGATGACAGGTACCGCTTTGACAGTGATAGTACAGGTGCCAGCAGAGTAGTTAGCTTTTCTAGCTTTGATAGTAGCAGTTCCAGGAGCTAAGCCAGTGACTGTTCCATCATCAGCAACGCTGATTACTTTAGCATCTTCGCCTTCAACGACAAAGGTGCAACCAGTTACAGCTTCACCAGAAGAGGTGACAGAGACTTTGGCAGTCTCACCGACATAGATCTCAGTCTTGTCTAAAGACAGATTCAAAGCAGTATTGGTCTGCTGCTGAGCAGAGCCATCACTGCAGGACATCAGAGTCAACGAGAGAGAGGAGAACATCAAGGCAGCTGCTGTAAATAGAATTCTTGTTTTATTTCTTTTCATTTTTTTATCCTCATGTTTTTTATTAAGGGGTCTTTTGGACCCCTTAAGTTCAGATTCTTCACTAGGCGTTAGCAGGTTGAGCAGGGACGTCCTCTTCTTTCTGGAACTTGATAGTTTTATAGATGACTAAGCCAGTCCAGACTAAGACGACAACCCATAAAGCGACATCTACAGGGATGAACCACTTGAGCCAATCTTCATTGAGCTCAATGTCAATAGGATTAGCGTTAGAGATAGCATAGAGGATGCTGTGGCAAGCACGTCTAGCAGCTTGCTGAGAGGTAGCCGAAGTCAAGTCAGGCTTTTTTCCTAACATGGTGAAACCAGTCAACCAGAGGTCGTTACCAGCACGGATGCCTTGGTTAGGATCCATGAAGACTTGAAAATTCATGTAGTAGTCGGTGACGACACAGCCTTCAAATCCCCATTCTTCTCTCAAGACTTCCGTCAATAAAGCGTAGCTAGCACCAGACCAAGTGGTACCGATTCTGTTGAAGGAGGACATGATGCATCTAGTCTTTCCTTCTTCAACTGCAATCTGGAACGGCTTGAGATAGATCTCTCTTAAAGCTTGTTCATCAAGATAGGTGAAGAGACCATATCTCTGCGTCTCTTGATCGTTGACAGCGAAGTGCTTGACGTAGCAGTTTAAACCTTCACTCTGAGCACCTGAGACGAAGTTAGCAGCCATCTTACCGGAGAGGAGCGGATCTTCAGAATAGTATTCGAAGTTTCTACCGCCATAAGGTTGACGATGGATGTTGACAGCAGGGGCATAGACGCCGGTGACACCCATAGAGGCGCTCTCTAAACCGAAGGCTCTACCTTCTTCATAACCTAATTCTTTGTTCCAGGTGGAACCGACGACGACTTCTGAAGGATAGGACATAGCTTTTAATTTTTCGATGGAGACGTTGGAGAAGTTGAATCCTTGCGGACCATCCAAGTCTCTGTTGAGACCCTTGTTGATGCTTTTAACAGCCTGTGTCTGATAGCCGCCTTCAGCGATCAGAGTAGCCATCTCATCGACAGTGAGTTGGTTGAGCAAGTCTTCCCAGAGAGGATCGTCATAATCAAGACCAGCCATGTCGGAGAGATAGAGACCGCGCTGAGCGATAGTCTCATTGCCGTTATCATCGACTGTGGTCTGATAGACGACATTGCCTTCTTCATCGTAGACGATATCACCGTTTTCATCCCTCTCTTCAGCATCGACATAATGAGTGATGGTATCGGTTGTCGGGAAGGTGTCACTAGGATCATCAACGATGTCGGTCTGATGGGCGATAGCATCTAACACCTTCTGAGAGGCTTCGCGAGGTTGTCTAGAAGCAGAAGGGAAGTTAGATTTGAAATTATCAGCTCTGGTGATATAAGTGGTGCTACCATCAGTCATCGCATCTTCAAAGCGGTTTTCGATAGTGGTTCCGTTTCTGGAAGTATCGAAGTTTCTCTGAGATTTGACAGTATAGGTGATGGTATCGACACCAGCTTTAACATTGTGAGCATCGGTGGAGACAGAGAGGATGTAATCACCAGCTTCTAATTCATAGCCGGTGTGGTCATCGTTATTAGCATCATCGAAGTCGTAAGAAGCTAAGTCTCTGACGTCGAAAGATAAGGTGACTGTTTCACTGTCGTTAGGTTGAATGACAGGAGTCTTTTCAAAGTCGACTAAGTTCTTGTGAGCTTTTTCGATGCCACCGTTTGTATAAGGAGGAGTGACGTAGAGTTCAACGACATCTTTACCAGCGTAAGGTCCTTTGTTAGTGACCTCTACATCGACGCTGATAGTATCTTCACCCAAGTTGGTTCCAGTCACTTTCCAAGCGAAATCGCTGTAGGAGAGACCATAACCAAACGGATACTGAACAGCAGCTTGATAACCTTCTTCATCATCGATGTATTTGGTCTCGTAATAACGGTATCCGACATAGATACCTTCAGAATAATCGACATAGTAGCTATTGCCAGAGTTGGTGTAGGAGTAGGTATAGCGCATATTGGCGTTGTAATAAGCCGGTGAACTCTTGGTGTCATAAGCCCAAGTGTCAACAGTTCTTCCAGAGGGATTGACTGTTCCACGGAGGACTTTACCGACTTCGGAGAAGCCGAATGAACCAGGGTGACCAACCCATAAAACAGCGTCGATGTTCTCGTTATCTAACACTTTTAATTCCATGGTGTTAGCGACGTTCAAGCAGACGATGGTCGTTCCGAAGTTATCGCCTACCCAATCGATCAAAGCTTCCTCTTCTTCAGAGAGCTCCAAGTAGTCAGCGGTATCTCCTCTTCCACCGTGATCTTTTTGATTGCCTTCTTCACCAGCTGGGATGTCCATACCTTCACCACCGGTTCTACCGATGTTGACGATAGCGATGTCCGAGAAGTCTTTGTAGGAAGCTAGATTAGCTTGATAAAGAGATAAATCGATAGTAGGACGAGCTGGGTAGAAAGTGTTTCCTAACGGATCACCGACATTGGTATCGGCTTCATCAAGATGATCTTTCATGAGGTCGATGATGTCTTGATTGTAGTTGATGTGAGCATCCTTATAAGATGATAAGTAAGTCTCTGCATCTGCAGTTGAAGAGGCACCAGATCCAGATCCGCCGTAGTACATGTTGATGGTGTTGATACCGAAGACGTTGACGTTGACATCCTGATCGGGAGTATCTGGTGCTAAAGGTAAAGCGTTGTTCTCGTTCTTGAGAAGCACCATACCTTCGTCCATAATCTGATCGACGACTTGACCAGCGTGTCCATAAGCATCGCTGACTTCGTCATTAGCTGGTAATCCTGAACCGCCTAAGTATGTGGTGATGAGCTGTCTGACGTTAGTTCCTAAAGCCACCACATTCAAAGCGATGAGGACTGCAGCACTGACAGCAATGCCGATAGCATTGCCAATCACAAACTTCTGGTGTTTCATAATGCTTCCTCCTTTGTGAAGCTATCGACCTTTGTAGTAAGGCTCATAAAGAAGTGTAAGCGATTATACATACTTTCTTTATTTTTGAACATAACCTTATCGAAAAGGCTTTCAGTGATAGAAGAAAGATATCTCAATTTTGCTAGTAAAGTTCAATAAAAAAGCCATGATTTTAATAAAATCAACTAAAAACGAGACTTTTTGAGAGTCTCATTCAGAAGCGATAAAAATGGTTGATAAAACCTACGAAACAGCTTTCACAGCTTCTTCTTTCTGCTTCAGCGGTATGAGGATGCGGATAGAGAAGATGCCGTTATCGAGTTTGTAGTTGAGGCGACCATCATAGTTTTTTACGATATAAGCTATCGACTTAGTCCCGTATCCGTGCAGGAACTTATCCTTCTTAGTCGTCAGTACATAATCGTTCTTGATCTTGACATCATTGATATAAGGATTGGTCTCTTCGATGTAAAGGAAACCAGCTTTAGCTTTCACTATCAATGAGATGTAGCGGTTCTGTTTCTCCTTTATCTTCATCACTGCTTCTATGGCGTTATCGATGATGTTTGCAAACAAAGAGATCAGATCGCTTTTTGAAAAGGTGTCTAACTGCTTCCCATCGCACATGATAGTCAGTTCTATTCCGTTATTTTGAAGGGCTAAGCTCTTGGTGATGAGCAGGTTATCAAGGGTGTCATTACCTGTTTGATAAGTCTCATCATAGATCTTTATGGCGCTAGCGATGTTCTCGATCTCGGATTTATCTAATAGCTCAGTATTGTTCTTAAGGTCTCTGATCTTCTTCCGCAAGTCGTGACATTTGATGTTGATGTACTCGACCGCTTCTTGAGATTTTTCATACTGCTTCAGTTTCTCTTTGTAGACCATCTCCATCTTGATGATTTCGTCTCGATACTTGCTCTTTTCAAAGAAACCAAGAGTTAAAAAGAGGATCAAGAAGCAGGAGAGCAAACATAGTAGTGCAGCTATGATACCAGCTGGTAAGAACCAGTTGACGAACTTCAAGCTAGCGGTGTTTAAAGCGACCACTATCACCAGAGTCACTGATGAGAAGAGAAACACCTTAGGGGAGGAGATGCTGTATTTGTAGTTTCTTTTGATGATGCCTTGCAAGAAGAAACCTAACAGGGTGTTACAGAATAATTGGATGAACATGCTCAAGCACATCAATGTTATGTAGATAGTTTCACTGGTTATAGGTACTATCTGATAAATCCAGCAATCGAAGCCTAAGTAAACTATCTGATAAGAGATGTGCTGAACGCAATAGGAGAGAGTCAGAACTAGGAGAGCTTCTTTGAAGGAGCAATCAAAGATGAGGAAGTAATCGAAGATGAGGACGAAGAACATGACTAGATATATGACTAAGTTAGTCACATAGTTCCAAAAGAAACGCTCAGCTAAGAAATAGAAGAGGAAGGAGAGAGAAAAGCTTAAGAAGACAGCCATGACGATTCTGAAAGGTAAGCCTTCTCTCAGTTTCTTCAAGTTAGGATTGAAGAAGAGGAAGCTGATTATCATCTCTATGTGGAAGAGACCGACTGTCGATAGAAAAAGCAGAGGATTGAACACCATTCTCTTTCCTCACTTGTTAAGCAGATACGCCATCAAGTCATCGGTGAACTTCTTCTTTCGAGGATGGCTTATCTGCAGTCTTTCTCCGTTGATCAAGCACTCGTACTTCTCAACTCCTTCCACGTACCTGAGGTTGACAAGATAGCAGTAATTGCAGCGGGAGAAGGATTTGTTATCGATCTTCTTCTCAATCTCTTTTAATGTCCCTTTACCTTCCACAACCTCGTTGATCAGGTGGCATTTGATGCTGTGACCGATGACTTCGACATAAAGGAGCGAATTCAAAGGTATCTTCTTCATACCGGAAAACACATTCACTAAGATATTTTCAGTTGGACGGCTGTCGATGACTCGCAGTGCTTTTTGAATCCTCGATACGAAGGATGTGTATCTTATCGGCTTGAGCATATAGTCTAAAGCATCGACTTCATATCCTTTCAAAGCGAACTTAGAGAGGTTGGTGACGAAGATGATGACCACATCTTCATCCTTCTTCCTTATCTCTCTAGCAAGGTCTAAACCGTTGCTGGTGGTGCCAAGATCTATGTTGATGAAGAGGATATCAAACTGCATGCTGTATGCTTCTAAAAAGGAATTGATGTTCTTGTAAGAGAGGATAGCAAAATCAGTTTTGTATTCCTCTTTATATCTGTCCAAGTTATCAGTAAGAAGCTTCAAATCCTCGTCGCTATCTTCGATAATGGCTAGTTTATACTTTCTAGTAGTCATTCATAACCTTTTCTATTCAAAAGAAGTATACATTATTTTTAGGCGAAAATATACTACTGATTGTGGAAATAGCATCTCTTTGATTTCTTAACTGCACGAGTTGAATCGATGCCTGTACAAGTGGTAAAAGAACCTGATCACAACTCAAAATAGATAAACAACCTAATATAAATTATATCGATTGGTTTAACAATAATTGAAGTTTAGATACTAAATATCCATACTTAGTCAGTATCTTATGAGGAGTCTTGAGAAGCAGAGCAGCAAGAGGTATCAAAACAGCTATGAAGACTAAGATGTAACCGGCTAAAGCACCTAGCTTCCAAGTAGTAACAACTGCCCCGTGAAATATTCTCTTCTTCCTAAAACAAAGACACAAAAATAAAAATAGACCTAGAACATTCTGCACGATGCCCCAAGTCCACTGAACTAAATAAAATAGAAACTTCTTCATCTAAAGTTATCCTCCCTGACTTCGATTAAGTCACCATCTTCATTCCATTTATATTTTGGTTTAACTCCCTCGAACCTATCATGCATCTTGGCGGAAGGTGAGTATTGTTAATACAATGCACCCTTTATAGATGAAGGTGCACCCTCTAAACCTATATTATTGGTATATACACTAAGTGACACGTGACCGGCGTGACAGATGTGACAGTTATTTATCTTCATCAATTTCATTTTTTAGTTTTTTAAACAAATCAGAAAATAAGTCTCCCAATGTAGGACCTTTGAATTCTTTTTTTTCAAACTTAGGTTCTTTTTCTTTGTCCTTTGTCTTGGTTTTGCTTTCTTATAAAAACTGCTTGCATCAGGGAATGGCATTGTGCTTAGTTCTTCCTCTGTTACATTTAGTATTTTAAGCAATTCATCAAATGAAATAATTTTGATATTCTTGCCTTCTGCTATTGCATCATTAACATGCTTTAATCTAGAACAGTACCTAATGTTACCTTCATCATCCTTTGCATCGCAAGTTACAAATATATCATTATCAGATGCTCTCATCTTATATGTAGCATTATGATTTGTTAATAATTGAACCAACGATAGCATCTTTTTGAAATGACCAATTTCATAATTTAAACTTACACAAAGTGATCTATCATTCAAATCTGATTCAACAATATCTCCTTGAGGCTTTACTCCATCTAGAAATTGTAGGAACATTCTATAATTACGACCTCTAACAGTATTATTGACTCCACTTTTAGCAGCTTCATATCTTTTTTGTTGTCTTATTTCAAAATTGTCATAAGTAATTTGATTATTCTCGCTTTTACCAGAACATGAATCACATAACTCAATTAACTCTTCTAGCGAACAGTCTAATTGCTTACACATTCCTTTAACAAGATTCATTGTCAATTCTGAATCATCATCGCTTTTATGAAGATATTTAGGTTTTTCAACATTCAAGTTTTCACCAGCTGTTTCTAAAGAAATGCTTTTTCTAATGTTAGCGAATTCAGAAAACATTCTTTGGCTATCAGCAAATTTAAAATTAATTGGATCTAATTTGTATCTTCTACAAGCACTTCTTAGAAATCCTGCATCATTAGAAATAGCATGTCCAACTATAAGTTGATCTGGATATTCTATTAACTTTTTAACCGAAACTTCCAATCCTTAGGTATGCCTAGTCGAAGATCTCCGTATACGGCTTCATGTCGCTCAATGCCGGCGTCTTCTCAATCCATTCGTCCCCGACCTTCATCCGCGTTATCCTTCTTGTGACATCGATTACGTCCTCGACCGAGCAGTTGGATTGGAGGTTCTTCTCCTTTATCTTCGCAAGGATGCGATAGTAGAGCATCAGCGAGATGTGGTTGAAGAAGAGCCATCCCGAATAGGTGAAGCTGTTCGTTTTGTTCGATGCGAATTTCCCGAGCACATGCTTATAGGCTTTGTTGCCGTCCTCGATGAGTTCCCTTTCCTTGTACATCTCGAACATCTCTTTCGGAGAGATGTCGGAATTCATCGCCAATGCGATGGTTCCGAAGTATTTCGATGATTCCTTCAGTCCTTCGGGTGTGTATCCCTTGACTCCGTTTGCCATGTTCTGGCAGTAAGTGCTCTCTTCCTCGTTCCTCAGTTCCGTATCAAGGAACAGGACGATCTTGTCCTGCCTTATCTTTTCGTATTCCGGCTTTTCGTCTGCCTTGGGCCTGCCACGCGAAGCTCTCTTCTTCCTTACGTCCTTGTATTCGTATTCCTGTATGGTCCTGAAACAGATGGCTCTTCCATGATAGGTGAATACATTGGCGCCGAACGGAACCGCGGTACCAGCCTGTTCTCCCATGAATCCGTAGTCGATCGAGGAGTCGTTCCTCTTCAGAGGGGCAAGGAAAATGATTCCGTTTTCTTTCATCAGCATGGAATTGGCATCGTCCCTGAAGCCTTTGTCGGCGATGAGGACGACGTTTTTTATTCCTGCCTCCTTTATGCAGTATCCTATGTTCGACAGATCGGGGCTGTTTCCGGGAAAAGGAAAATAATAGACGGGAGACTTCACAGGTTTTAGGGAGAAACAGTACATGAGGTTCACCTGGGGATCCCAGATCTGATTGTGGTTGTATCCTATCCTTGCCTCTGATATGCCTTTGGAATAGCATACGAGTCTTGTTCCGTCGAAGATGATGTGCGAGGAATCGTCGATATACTTGTGCATGAACTTGAGCTGTGCGTCCCTGTTCTTCCCTATCCTCTCCGACAGGAGCGATATCGGCGACTTCGAAAGAGCAAGGCCCGGATGGGCTATACTCTCATACGAACATTCATATGCGTTCCTTATCCTCTTCTCCGGCTGCTTGTCCGTCAGGCCAAGTTTCCCTATGGCCATTATCGCATCGCCGTCTTCTGTTCCAAAGCACTCTCTCAGGTTCTCTCTTATGTCGGAACCGAGTTCCTCAAGAAGGGCGGCTGCCTTGTATTCGAGGGGAGCGGATATTGATTTGAGGTCATCGGCATTCATTCTGATGTCGGCCTTGATCAGCCCCTTCTCCTCGTCCAGACGCCCTAGATACTTTCCCGGCTTTGTCATGGTCCTCTTCCTCTCTGAAGAATAGACATACTTGGCCTCGTAGAGGTAGAACCTTCCTCCGACGTCCTTGATCAGCTGCTTCTTTCCCTTCAGTCTTTTCGCCCATTCAGGTATTGCCATACTGCCCTCCTATAAGCATACTAATATAGTATGCTATTTCTGACCAAAAGAAAAGAGGGAATTTGCCTGATTTTGCCGATGGTCTGGGCATTTTCGAGGCGTCCCCTATTATCTAGGCATACCTAAAGACTGGAAGGTTCGGTTATATTTGACTAGCAAATTAAGTATTAATTTAAGATTTGGAAAGCCTTTAATGAATCAAGAGTATAAAAGAATTCTATAATTCTAATGATTTAGGATTCATTTTATGAGCTTTATAAAAAAACACTTCACTTTATCTCTATTATTTGCTTGTCTATTAAGTCTTTTAGGTGGGTTCACAGAACTATATTCCATCAAAACTAGAGGAATATATGCTGCTATGCAAACTGGAAACACCATTACAATGTTTATGAATTTTATAGATGGTAATATCCCTTGGGCTTTAGATAGGATGATGGTTATATTAATGTTCTTTATCGGATGTTTAACTGCAGAGACTTTAAAAGCCACAATAAAGAAAGTGAATAAATACTATCCACAAATAGTACTGTGCCTAATGATCATATGTTTAATTCCATCAATTTGCATTCCTGTTAATATTGAAGCGATTCAATCTAACGGAACACCTACAATAAACGATATCGTAGCCGATTGTTTCATGGCTTTATATGGAGCGTTCCAATTCTGCTCATTCCGTGAAATGAATAAAAATGTATTCTCTTCTACTATGATGACTACTGTTATGAAGAATATAGCTGAATTCTTAGTGAAATCAATAAAAGAAAAGAACATTGAATATTCTTTTATATCTTTGGAATACTTCTTCATTTTGATTTCCTTTATATTAGGCGCTATGTCCTTCTATCTTTGTTATAAATTTATCGATATCCAATCCAAAGATACTATTATTCAGTTATTACCTATTTCAATGATTGCTGTATTATTAATATTGATTGGACTATCTATATTCATTTCTAAAAAAGATAAAGAAATTAAGTTAGTAAAAGAATAAAATAAGTAAATAGATCTATATATTACATATATAATCTTTATTATTTTTCTTTTTCAATTAATCCTAAACTTTTAATGCGTAGGTATTGAACCGAATGAGTCTATGTCGAACAATTACAGCTTTCTTGCCTAAGAGAGCTGTTTTTCGTGTTTTTTGCTAAATTCGCTCATCTTTTGCAATATCATATCGTTTGTGATATAATACCTATATAGGTATTGAACATGAGAACTAGAAAAGCATATCCGGACTGGGTCGAGAAGCATCGTGGCGAAGGCAAGGAAATCAAGATGATAGGGGGCCGCTATTATCTGACTTCGTATGAATACAGAACGGTTGACGGCAGGCGGAAGAAAGTATCCACCGGCACCCTTGGGACCATCAGGCCCGAAGGCCTCATCCCGTCATGCAAGAAAGGACAGACAATCCGCAGCCAGGTCACGGCCCCGCTGGAATACGGAGCCTCTTTCCTTCTGGAATCGTTAGGAAACGACATTCTTTCCAATCTGAACGAAACTTTCTCATCGAAGCTTTCCAATCAGATATTCGAGATGGCCAAGATTGGTCTTGTCTCCCCTTCTCCTTTCAAGAGAATGGAACTGATCTATTCCAATTCGTATGACAGCAGACTGAGGCCGAACCTTCCCCTGTCTCCGTCCACCATCACCTCCGTGCTCAACGAAATAGGCTCCAACAGGGAAGCCCAGCTGAATTTCATGAGAAAGTACTACGACGGAACGGAATTCATAATATTCGACGGCACAAGACTGGTATCACATTCGCTCGGCGAAAAAGGATACAACCACTGCAACATCGACGATCCTCAGATGAACCTTCAGTACTGTTTCTCGCTGAGGCCAGAAAAGAAGCCCATTTGTTTCAAAGGCTTCACCGGGGACAAGACAGACATATCGATTCTGAAGACATGCATCCGGGAAAGCGGACTTAACAATATGATATTCATTGCGGACAAAGGTTACTATTCCGGAAGCAACGCCGAAGAGCTGACAAAGAATGGAATCTCCTATATCATGCCTGTCAAGCGCTGTGACAAGAGAATCGACTACGCTTCCATTGACATGTCATCCATGGATGGCTTTGACGGATTCTTCTCCTTTCAGTCAAGGCCGATATTCTACAAGACAATACAAAGGGCGTCGGCAGCAGGAGTAAAGGGCACGGATGCCAAAGGCGAAACGGAAGAGCCGAAGCCAAGCGAGACAATCGTTCTTTACTTCGATCAGAAAATGAGAGGCAAGGAAATCATGGACTCGACATGCGGAAAGGACGGGGGAATCGATGACCTGAAGGAAAGGAAGTTCCGTTCGATGGGAACGATTGCTTTGGCTACGACAATCAAAGAAGAGAAGACGCCGAAGGAAATCTATGAGATCTACAAGGAAAGAGAGCTGATCGAAGATGCCAACGATGCATACAAGAATGTGATGAGGAAGAACGCCTCCTATCTTCAGAACACGAACTCCTATTATGGCTGGCTGTTCATCAACCATATCACACTGCTGCTCTATTATCGCGTCTACAACAAAATCAAAGAGAAAGGAATGACATCGAAATATTCCGTGGCCGATGTCATCGAACAGGCAAAAAGAATCACAATCCAGGAGGTCGCAAAAGAGAACATTGTCGAAATCGGAACAAAGGTCGAATATGACAGATTGGCCGATATCTTCGATGATTCAATACCTACGCATTAAAAGTTTAGGATTAATTTTAGCCAAATAAGAATTTGTTATCTCATTTTCTACAAGATTTGATGTTAACAACTTTTTATATATAAATGAAATAGTTCGACTATAGACAATTCGTTATCATTTTCGGGCTGCGTGAGTAATATCTATCTTTTATTATTCTTTCATTTACTAGAAAGTCTAAGGATGCTACAGTAATTTTCTTGTTCTTATAGATAAGTTTTTAATACTATTTGAAATTATTTAAAAAGCCTTGGTTTGCACAGGTGACCTGGCAAATGGTGTCTTGTGATATAATTAC